>Ga0105047_10000630_pt1 | contig 60882 bp, 55 predicted proteins | sample MAT04_FD_78384 | JGI IMG/M metagenome (GOLD analysis project Ga0105047, IMG submission 78384) | Freshwater microbial communities from Lake Fryxell liftoff mats and glacier meltwater in Antarctica - MAT-04 (megahit assembly) | ecosystem: Environmental > Aquatic > Freshwater > Ice > Liftoff... | reverse complement strand
GCCTTCGTCGTCGACATTGAGCGAGCCACGCCGATCGGCGATGGTGCCGTCATCGAGCACGGTGACACCCTTGGCTGCGACCCGCTGCCCGATACGGCCACTGAACGCACTGGAGCCCTTGCGATTGAAGTCGCCCTCCAGGCCGTGACCGATCGCCTCATGCAGCAAGATTCCGGGCCAGCCCGGGCCTAAAACCACCGTCATCTCACCTGCTGGCGCCGGGCGCGAGCCCAGGTTGGTCAGCGCGGCGGCGACAGCTTCGTCAACATACTTGTCGATCAGCGCGTCGTCGAAATAGGCCAGCGAAAAACGCCCACCGCCACCGGCACTGCCCATCTCGCGCCGGCCCTTGTGCTCGGCAATCACCGTCACGCTCAGGCGTACCAGCGGTCGAACGTCGGCCGCCAGCGTGCCATCGGCGCGCGCGACCAGCACCACGTCGTATTCGCTGGCCAGGCCGGCCATGACCTGCGCCACGCGCCGGTCCTTGGCCCGGGCGCGTTGCTCGACCTTGCCCAGCAACGCGACCTTGGCGGCACTGTCCATGGTCGCAATCGGGTCCAGCTCGGGGTACAGCGAGCGGCTGCCGGCAATCGTGCGCGGCATCACCTTGGCCCGGCCGCTGCGCGCAGCCGACGAGATTGCGCGCACGGTGCGCGCGGCGTCGAGCAGCGACGCAAGGGAGATGTCGTCCGAGTACGCGAATGCAGTCTTCTCGCCACTGACGGCCCGGACACCAACGCCCTGATCGATGCTGAACGAGCCGGACTTGACAATGCCTTCCTCCAGGCCCCAGCCTTCGCTGCGGGTGTACTGGAAATACAGGTCCGCATCATCGACCTTGTGGGCCCGGATTTCGGCCAGTGCCTGGCCCAGATGCGACTCGTCCAGACCGAACGGTTCGAGCAGCAGGGACTTGGCAATAGCCAAGCGTTCAATGGTGGGTTCGCGAGAGATCATGCTGCATTTTAGGTTGGCTGCGATGTCCCGGCGACGGCGATGCCCATGGCCCTTCGACAACCGGGGTCCGGACCGTTCAGCCAGGGGGCGGCACGCGGGTAAGCCATTGCAGCAGGGCGGCGTCGTCCAGTTCGGCCAGTCCGGCGGCGCTGGCCTGTGCAAAGGCGTCGCGCGCCGCAGCGCCCAGCGGGCCCTGGAAACCGAGTTGCTGCGCCGCCTGCATCGCGAGCCGGGTGTCCTTTTCGAGCAGCGTCATGTGGGCGCGGGGGGCCCAGTCGCCTGCAATCGCCCGCCGCATCCGGTCCGAGCCGATCCAACTCTGCCCGCTGGAGCGTTCGATCACATCGAGCGTGGCGCCCAGGTCCAGGCCCATGCGGGCGGCCAATGCCAGCACCTCTGCCGCGCCGAGCAGGTTGATACCGGCAGCCAGGTTGTTCACCAGCTTGGTGCGGGCGCCATCTCCCAGCCGCTCGCCGACCCGGAACACCTGAGATGACAAGGCCTCGATCAGGCTGCGGTGGCGTTCGAATACCGTCGGCGCACAGGCCACCATCAGGCTCATGCTGCCATTGCGGGCCCGCGCCGGGCCGCCCGACATCGGCGCGTCGATGCAGTGCAGGCCGAACGGGCGCAATTGCAGCCCGATCGACTCCACGTCGTCGGGCGCCATGGTCGGGCACAACATCACGCTGTGTCCAAGCCGCATCGCGTCGGCCACGGCACCGCAGCCGAACAACACGTCGCGTGTTTGCGGTGCATCGACGACGCAGACGATGACCAGCCGGGCGTCACGCGTCGCATCGGCGGGTGACGCGTGCGCCGTGGCACCGAGTGCGACCAGCGCCTGGCCCCGTTCTGGCAGCAGGTCGCAGACCCGAACCGGCCAGCCGCGCGACAACAGATGGGCCGCCATTGCGCCGCCCATGTTGCCCACGCCGATGACCGCCACCGGATAGACGGCATCCGTCATGCGTTCACCCTTCGTGCGTCGCCCTCGGGCCCTGGTGGCGCAGACACAGGTTGCGTCACGTCTGCACCAGCCGCTTGGCCTTGCCGATCGACATCAGCATGCCCAGCGCCAACCCCAACGTCACCATGGCGGTGCCGCCATAACTGATGAAGGGCAGGGGCACGCCGACCACCGGCAAGATGCCGCTGACCATGCCCATGTTGACGAACGCATAGGAGAAAAAGATCATGGCCAATGCGCCCGCGAGCAGCCGCGAGAACAGCGTGGGTGCCTCCAGCGCGATGCTCAGCGCGCGCAGCACCAGGAAGATGAAGGCCGCGATCAGCAGCAGGTTGCCGAGCAGCCCGAACTCCTCGGAGTACGCGGCGAAGATGAAGTCGGTCGTGCGTTCGGGGATGAACTCCAGATGTGTCTGCGTGCCCTGCATGAAACCCTTGCCCCAGACACCGCCGGAGCCGATCGCGATCATGCCCTGAATTATGTGGAAACCCTTGCCTAGTGGATCCTTGGCCGGATCGAGCAGGGTGCAGATACGTTGCTGCTGGTAGTCGCGCAGCACCAGCCAGCGAACACCCTCGGCGCACAGGTCGGACTCGAACAGCACCAGCAAGCCGATACCGACCACCGCAATCAGTACCGGCGGCAGCACCAGGCGCCAGCTCAACCCGGCAAAGAAGATCACCGACAGCCCGGCAGCCAGCACCAGCAGCGAGGTGCCCAGGTCGGGTTGCTTCATGATCAGACCCACGGGGATCGCCAGCAGCATCACGCCGACCGCGAAGTCCAATGGCCTTAGCTGGCCCTCGCGTTTCTGGAACCACCAGGCCAGCATCAGCGGCATCGCGATCTTGAGGATTTCGCTGGGCTGGATCATGATGCCCAGGTTCAACCAGCGGGTCGCACCCTTGCGGGTGATGCCGAACCAGGCCACCGCAATGAGCAGCGCGACACCCAGCGTGTAGAGCGGAATCGCCATCGTCATCAGCCGCTGCGGCGGAATCTGGGCCACCACGAACATGATGCCGGCGGCAATCAGCATGTTGCGGCCGTGGTCCTCGAACCGGGTGCCGTGGTCGAATCCGGACGAATACATCGTCAGCAGGCCGGCACCGGCCAGCGCCAGTACTGCGATCAGCAGTGGCGCATCGAAGCCGGTGAAAAGGGGCAGGATCCGTCGCCACAACGACGGTTTGTCAAAAACAGCAGCCATGCAGCGGATTATCCCGCGCCGCCGGCTTGCCTATGATGCCGGCATGGCGCAACCGAAGTCGATCACCCATTTGCTGTACCTGCACGGTTTCCGTTCCTCCCCGCAGTCAGCGAAAGCGCGCATCATGGCTGCACGCGTGGCACGGGATCATCCGGCCATCACCTGGTGGTGCCCGCAACTGCCGCCGTCGCCACGCCAGGCCATGGACGCCCTGGTGCAGGGTACCGCAGACTGGCCGGGCCCGCATATGGCCGTCGTCGGGTCGTCGCTGGGTGGGTATTACGCCACCTGGCTGGCCGAACAACGGGGCTGCAAGGCGGTGCTGCTCAATCCAGCCGTGTTTGCCGCACGGGACCTGGCCCGTCATGTCGGCAACCATCGGGTCTGGCACGACCCGGCGCGGCAGATTGCGTTCACCACGGCCCATGTGGACGAGTTGCGCGACTGGCAGTGCGGCGGACCGGCAGACCCGACGCGTTATTTCCTGCTCGCGGCCAAGGGCGACGAAGTACTGGACTGGCGCGAAATGGTGCAGCGGTATCCCGGCGCGCAGCTGTGTCTGCTGGAGCAGGGCGACCACGGCCTGAGCGACTTCGAGCAGCATCTCGATGCGCTGCTGCAATTCCTCGATCTCGCGTAAGCCCCAAGGGTTTTGGGGTTGATCGCGGCTCCGCCAGCGCCCCGGTAGAGACGTCCCCTGCGCCGGGCTCCCCAGCATCCGGGGCCCGCGCTGTTTGCAGGGACAATACCGGGCATGTTCTTATTGTTTGAAGACGCCGGCAAGTTCCTGGCCGGTCGTATGTTGTCGCAGGCGGACACGTCGACCCAGGTCGAGCTCGACAGCGGCAAGCGGGTCAAGGTCAAGGCCGCCCATATCCTGATCACGTTCGACAAGCCGGCGCCAGCCGTTCTGCTGGCGGCAGCGCGGGGGGTGAGCGAAGGCATCGAACTGGACATGGCGTGGGAGTTCGCGCCGCAGCAGGAATTCGGTTTCGCCGATCTGGCGCGGGAATATTTCAGCGACAAGGCCACGCTCGAGCAGCAGGTGGGGGTCCTGATCAGTCTTTTCGAGGCGCCGCACTATTTCCGGCGCGCCGGCAAGGGCCGGTTTCGCAAGGCATCTGCCGACGTGCTGGCCCAGGCCTTGGTCGCGATCGAGAAGAAGAAGCTGGTGCAGCAGCAGATCGATGAGTGGGTGGCCGAGCTCGGCGCCGGTGGATGCCCGGAGCCGGTGCGCGAACAGCTCTACAAGATCCTGTTCAAGCCGGACAAGAATGCGCCCGAATACAAGGCCGTCGTCGAGGCCTCGCGCGCGACCCATCTGGCGCCGCTGGACTTGTTGCAGAGGGCCGGCGCGATCGATTCGCCGTACCAGTTCCATTGGCGGCGTTTCCTGTTCGAGCATTTTCCCAAGGGCACCGGTTTCCCGGCCGTCGAGGCGCCGCCGATCAAGGACGCACTTCCGCGCGCCGGCGTGCAGGCTTTCTCGATCGACGACTCGGCCACGACCGAGATCGACGATGCGCTCAGTGTGCTGGGACTGGGCAGCGGACAGGTCACCGTGGGTATCCACATTGCAGCGCCGGGCCTGGCGGTTCAGCCGGGCGACCCGGTGGACAACCTCGGCCGAGCGCGGCTGTCGACCGTCTACATGCCGGGCTACAAGCTCACGATGCTGCCCGATGCGGTGGTGCAAGCCTATACGCTGCAGGAAGGCCGCGACTGCCCCGCGGTGTCGTTGTACGTCACCTTCAACGAAGACACGCTGGCGATCGAGCACAGCGAGACCCGTCTCGAGCGGGTGCCGATCGTGGCCAACCTGCGCCACGACCAGCTCGACACCGTGATCACCGCGCAGTGGCTGGCAAATGCGGATGGCACAACCGCCACCGACCTCTCGCCCGGATTGCCAGCCGTGCCCGGCTTGCGCGCGCAGTTGTCGTTTCTGCACCGGCTGGCCGGCCATCTGAAGGCGCTACGCGAAGTGGTGCGGGGTAAACCCGAGAACTTCACCCGGCCTGACTACAACTTCCGGTTGGTGCGCGAAACGGCCGGCGAGCCCGATGGCAGCGAGCGGGTGGAGATCACGGTGCGCCAGCGCGGCGCGCCGCTGGACCTGATCGTGTCCGAGGCGATGATCCTGGCCAACAGCCACTGGGGCAACTGGATGGCCGAACTCGGCGTGCCGGGCATCTACCGCAGCCAGGCCAGCCTGGCGCCAGGCGTCAAGGTGCGCATGGGCACCAAGGCCTTGCCCCACGCCGGAATCGGCGTCAAGAGTTACGCCTGGAGCACCTCACCGCTGCGCCGCTACACCGACCTGGTCAACCAGTGGCAGATCATCGCCTGTGCGCGCCACGGCAAGACAGCTGCGCTGGTGGCGCCGTTCAAGCCCAGGGATGCAGAACTGTTCGCGATCATCTCCGGATTCGACGCCGCTTATGGTGCTTATGGCGTATTCCAGGGGGCGATCGAACGTTTCTGGACGTTGCAATACCTGGTCCAGAACGATATCCACGAACTGGTGGCGCTGCTCTTCAAGGACAACCTTGTGCGCGCCGAGTCGCTGCCGCTGGTGTTGCCGGTGATCGGCGCGCAGGATCTGCCACGCGGCGCGCGGCTGCGCGTGCGGTTGGGAGCGGTGGATACGATCGCACTCGACGTGACCGGATCGGTTGTCGAGCGCCTCGACGCACCTGTGGCCGGGGCAGTGTCGGCGGTGGATGCGGCGGTGTCCGAGGACGAAGGCGACGACGAGCTCGTGGCTGGTCGATTGGCGATCGCAGTTGACCTGGATGAGATGGCCGCGCCAGAGCCGCCGGATGGCGATAATCGCACTTCGTGAGGCTGCGTACATTCACCACCATGCAACTGGCGCTGGGCGCCTCGCTGGCCGTGCATGCGGCGATGCTGACCGTGCGTTTTGTCGATCCGGAGCGTTTCAACCGGGTGTTCGAGGACACGCCGCTCGAGGTTATTTTGGTCAATGCCCGCACCAACGACAAACCCGACAAGGCGCAGGCGCTGGCACAGGCCAACATGGCCGGCGGCGGCGAACTCGACCGCGGACGCGCCACGACGCCGCTGCCGGCCTCTGCGCTGACGGCGGTCGGCGACTCGCTGGAGGAACAGACCAACGCCAGCACCCAGAGCCTGCTCGAGCAGCAGCAGATGATGCTGGCCCGGGTGCGGACCCAACTCGCCGCGTTGCGGCCGCCCGAACCGCTCAACCCCGGTGCAACACCGGAGCAGATCACCCGTGAGGAAAAGCGCCGCCGGCTGATCAAGCTGCTGGCCGAGATCGAGCGGCGCATTCAGGAAGAGAACGCACGGCCCAAGAAGCGTTATGTCAGCCCGGCCACGCGCGAGGTGCCATATGCGGTGTACTACGACACCATGCGCCGCCTGATCGAGGACATGGGCACGACCCATTTCCCGACTGTCGGCGGCAAGAAGCTGTATGGCGAGCTCACAATGCTGATCACCGTCAACCACGACGGCCAGGTGCTGGTCACCGAGGTGGTCGACAGCTCCGGCATACCGGTGCTCGACCGCCGCGCGGAGCTCATCGCCCGCTCGGCCGGACCGTTCGGCGGCTTCAGCGACGAGATGCGCCGAAGCTTCGACCAGCTGGTGCTGGTGTCGCGCTTCAAGTTCACCCGCGACGAGCTGCTCGAGGCCAAGGTCAGCGGCAAGTGAGGGGCATGAACATCCGGCCTGCTTCCCAAGCGCCTGTCGTAGCGCGAAGCGCGCACGCGGTGTCATGAAACCGCTGCTGCGCTGGGTCGCACTGGTGCTGCTGGCATTGTTCCTGCTGCAGCTTTTCTTCGTGGCCCGTATCGCCGCCATGGCCGTGATCGATCCGCAGTCGACGACCTTCCAGCGGGCCGAGGCCTGGCGCATCGTGCAGGAAAAGGATGGCTTGCGCTGGCGCCAGGACTGGGTGCCCTACGCGCAGATATCCGACAACCTCAAGCGCGCGGTGATCGCCTCCGAAGACGATGGTTACACCGACCATGATGGTATCGACTGGGATGCGGTCGAGAAAGCCTGGACGAGAAACAGCCGGGCCGAGGAACTGGCCGAGCAGCGCGCCGCGGCCGGCCGCAAGGCACGCGGGCCCAAGGTGGTGGGCGGCTCCACGATCACGCAGCAGCTGGCCAAGAATCTGCTGCTGTCCGGCGAGCGCACCTTGCTGCGCAAGGGGCAGGAGTTTGTGCTGACGCTGATGCTCGAGGCGCTGCTGGACAAGCGGCGCATCCTGGAGATCTATCTCAACAATGTCGAGTGGGGCGAGGGCGTATTCGGCGCGCAGGCCGCAGCCGAACACTATTTTCGCAAGCCGGCATCGCGCCTGAGTGCCTACGAGGCCGCTCGGCTGGCGGTGATGTTGCCACGGCCCAAATATTTCGAGAAGTTGCCCGCGTCGGCCTATCTGGCGGGGCGGGCATCGACAATCACCGCGCGCATGGCGCAGGCCCGGTTGCCGTGACGCGCGCGCGGCGCGGCTGGGTATCATCGCGACCATGCGCGCCAAGTTGATGGGTCTTTTCCTGCTCGGGCTGGTGCGGTTGCTGACCGGCTCGCAGGCCCGCTGGTACGGCTGTCCACCCATGGCCGAGCAGCGCATCTACTTCGCCAATCACCAGAGCCATGTCGATCTGCTGTTGATCTGGGCTGCCTTGCCCCAGGTGCTGCGCACGCTGACGCGTCCGATTGCCGCGCGCGACTACTGGACCAGGACGCCATTTCGAGAATGGATTACAACGAAGATCTTCCATGCCATCTATGTGGCGCGTGATCGCACAGCCGACCAGGATCCGCTGGAGCCGCTGGTCGAGGCCCTGGAGAACGGAGACTCGATCATCCTGTTTCCCGAGGGCACACGCGGCCTTGCCGAGGAGCCGCAGGCCTTCAAGGCCGGCTTGTACAACCTGGCGCTGCGATTTCCGCATGTGGTGCTGGTGCCAGCCTGGATCGCGAATGTGCAGCGGGTCATGCCCAAGGGTGAGGTGGTGCCGGTTCCGGTGTTGTGTTCGGTCACCTTCGGCGTGCCGGTCAAGCTGGAAGCGGGCGAGGACCGGAGGGCTTTCCTGGAGCGTGCGCGCGAGGCGGTGATTGCCTTGCGCGATGTCTGACGCACCGTGAACCTGTTCCTCAAGAACATGACCGCAACCGAACAGGTCGGGGTGATGTTCGTGTTCGTGTTCGGCTGCCTGGTGGCAGCCAGCATCGCGCTGTTGTTGCTGTCGCTGCGCGAGCATCCCGAGGGCAGTGTTGCCGACGTCCGCCGGGCCAGCCTGGCGCGCGCCAACGCCCTGCTGCGCAGCAGCTGGGTCATGGTGATCGTGTTCTGGATTGGCTGGGTCTCCGGCGACCTGGGTGCCATCGTGCTGTTCGGCCTGGTCTCGTTCTTTGCGCTGCGCGAGTTCATGGCGCTGTCACCGACGCGCCGGGGCGATCATCGCAGCCTGGTGCTGGCTTTTTTCGTCATCCTGCCGCTGCAGTACACGTTGGTGGGCACGCGGTATTTCGACCTGTTCACTGTGTTCATCCCGGTCTATGTGTTCCTGGCCATTCCGGTGGTCAGCGCACTGGCCGATGACCCGCAGCGTTTCCTGGAGCGCAATGCCAAGCTGCAGTGGGGCATCATGGTGTGCATCTACGGCATGAGCCATGTGCCAGCCTTGTTGCTGCTCGACTTTCCGAATTACCGCAATCGCGGCGCCTTCCTGGTTTTTTTCCTGGTGCTGGTGGTGCAGACCTGCATGGTGCTGCAGACCGTGGTCGCCCGGCGACTGCAGCGCGCGCCGTCGGCGCCGGCCATCAGCAGCAGCTTCAACTGGGTGAGCTGGGGTATTGCCGTCGGCGTGTCCAGCGTGCTGGGCGCCTTGCTCGCCGGCATCACGCCATTCAAGCCCGGGCAGGCGTTTGCGATGGCCATCGTCGCCTGCATGGCCGGCTCGCTCGGGCATCTGGTCATGAAGGCCATCAAACGCGACCGAGGCGTTCCGAACTGGGGCAACCAGGGGTATGGCGTGACCGGTGCCAACGGCCTGCTGGACCGGGTCGACGCCTTGTGTTTTTCGGCGCCGGTGTTTTTCCACTCGGTGCGCTGGTACTTCAATCTCTAGGCCAGGACAGATGCGGATTCTAGGTATCGACCCCGGACTGCGTACGACCGGCTTTGGCGTGATCGACGTGCAGGGTTCGGCGCTACGTTACGTGGGCAGCGGCACCATCAGCACCATCGGACAGGTGCAAACGGACCTGCCGAGCCGTTTGAAGCTGCTGTTCGACGGGGTCTGCGAGGTGGCGCAGCGCTACCAGGCCGACTGCGCCTGTGTCGAGATCGTGTTCGTCAACGTCAATCCGCAATCCACGCTGCTGCTGGGACAGGCGCGGGGCGCCTGCATCACGGCTCTGGTGTCCAGGGATCTGCCGGTGGCCGAATACACCGCGTTGCAGATGAAGCAGGCGGTGGTGGGCTATGGCCGGGCGCAAAAGGGCCAGGTGCAGGAAATGGTGCGCCGCCTGCTCGACCTGCCGGGGCTGCCGGGTACCGACGCAGCCGATGCGCTGGGCATGGCGATCACGCATGCGCACGCGGGCCGGACGTCGCAGTTGCTCAACCTGGCCAGCGCGGCAGACACGGCGCGCAAACGCAGCAGCTGACGCGGTCTGCGCCGCCCATGCGCCGGCAGCCAGGGCGTCGCAGCGTATCAAGGCGCCCTAATCCAGCAGGTGACGGGCTTCGTGGCCACAATCGCCAGGTTCCATCCGCGTCGCCAGAGGCAATCGAGCGGTCAACTGCCGTTTGTAGGTTCAATGTCAATGGCGCACTGGTTGTCCGTCTGTCGATAGCGCGAACGGCACATGGCTGGGCACGACCAGCACGCCGCTCGCGTTGGGCACGGCCTGGATGTGGATCAGGGGCGCGCTGCCGGCAACGCCGCCGAAGATGGTCGCAAACGCCGCATCTGCGGCATCGCGTCCCGTGCCCAGGCGCACGAAACCCATGGGGATCGCGACTCCGGAGGCATCGAACAGATACCAGCGGTCACCCAGATAGGCCTCGACATAGGCGTGGAAGTCGGGTGGCCCCAGCACCGGGTTGGCGCCGTAGTCGATGCCGGTTGCGAATCGGGCCGGGATGTTGAGCGCCCGGCACAACGCGATCATCAGGTGGGTGAAGTCCCGGCAGACACCCACCTTCTCGACCAGCGTGTCGACCGCCGAGGTGTTGCCGTCCGAGGAGTTGGATCGGAACGTGACACGTTCGACCACCCAGTCGCGAATCGCCTGGACGCGGCTGTAACCTTGCCACAGGTGGCCGAACTCCAGTGCCGCAAAGCGCAGCAGGCGGTCGGACTGGCAATAGCGGCTGGGATAAAGATAGGGCAGGACCTCGCCGGGCAGGTCGGCCACCGCGACCTCGCCAATACCGGCGGGGTCGCTTTGGTAGTGGTCCACGTCCACGGTGGCCTGGTATTGCACCGAGAACGCGCCCGGCGGCGATTGCAGGCGCAGGTAACGCGTGTGCGTGACCGGGTCGGTGAACAGGTTGTAGGGCAGCGGCTGGCTGAATTGCAGTGACTCCTGCACGACCTGTTGCTGCTGCGTCTGCGCCGCATGGATGCTGAAGATGAAATCGCAGCCCGGCGGCGCGATGTCGTATTGGAGCTGGATGGAGAACTGGAGTCTGACCATGGCGCGGTTTCGGCCCTCGGATCGGCGGCGCCGGCAAAGGCAGCCATGATGGCATGCCGCGCAATGCGGCCGCAGACGCTATTGTGCACCGCGAAGCGGGGAACTGTGTGCTGCCGGCAGGCTCTGCCCCGGCCCCTGCAAGGCTTGGCGGGTCAACCCTGCGGCGTCTGCTCGAGCAGGTTGATGGTGATCAGCACCGCGAAGAACGCGAACGCAGCAATCAGCGACGTCACCAGCACGCGCACTCCCATCCGCTTGTAGCCGGGGTTACCGGTCAAGATATAGGCGGCAAACAACACCCCCGCGACGACGAACAGAGTCGGGATCAGCCAGCGGAAGATCAGCATCGCAGACAGGCCTGCAAGACCTGGTCGTGGATCAATTGCACCGCTACCATGCCGGCGCCAGCTGGGCGAACCCCTGGGGCGCCCTGGCCTCGTCGTCAAACGTGACGGTCTCCCAGCTGTCCTGGTGTGCCATCAGCTCGCGCGCAAGACGGTTGTTGAGTTCATGCCCAGAGCGAAACGCGCTGTAGCTCGCCAGCAGCGGCTTGCCCAGCATGTACATGTCGCCGATCGCGTCCAGGATCTTGTGCTTGGCGAATTCGTCGTCGTAACGCAGGCCGCCGGCATTGAGGATCTTGTAGTCGTCCATGACGATCGCGTTGTCCAGCCCGCCGCCGAGCGCCAGGCCATTGACCCGCATGGTCTCGACGTCGCGCGTGAAGCCGAAGGTGCGGGCCCGCGCAATGTCACGCTGGTACGAGCCCGTGCCCATGTCGAAGCTCACGCGCTGGCCAGTCGAGTCCACCGCCGGATGGTCGAACACGATCTCGAAACTCAGCCGGTAGCCGTGGAAGGGTTCGAGCCGCGCCCAGCGTACCGTGCTGCCCTGGCCGTCGCGCACCTCGATCGGCCGCGTCACGCGGATGAACTGGCGGGGCGCCTCCTGCCACACCACGCCGGCGTTCTGCAGCAGGAACAGGAACGATGCCGCTGAACCGTCCAGGATCGGAACCTCTTCGGCGGTGATGTCGATGGTCAGGTTGTCGATGCCCAGTCCGGCGCAGGCCGACATCAGGTGCTCGACGGTGGCCACCTTGGCTGTACCGTTCGAGGCCGTGGTCGCCATGCGGGTATCGGATACCGCTTCCGCCGTCATCGCGATCTCGACCGGTTGCGGCAGGTCGACACGCCGGAACACGATGCCGGAGTTCGGCGGCGCCGGCCGCAGTGTCAGTTCCACACGCTGGCCGCTGTGCAGCCCCACGCCGATGGCGCGGGTCTGGGAGCGGAGGGTTCGTTGTCGAAGCACCCGCTGATTGTAGAAAGCCGGCAGCGGGCCCGCTGCCGTGGGTTCAATCAGCCTGTTTGCGAAGGAAGGCAGGAATTTCATAGTCGTCCATGCCGCCGCTGGACAAGGCATCGACCTTGGCCGCCGCCGAGCCGCGGCCGCGCCAGACGGCGGGTGTGCCCAGGCTGCCGTAATCGGGTTGTGCGGAGCCAGCCGAGGGCTGGTTGACACCTGCCGACGGGTTCGGCACCTGGTGGGTCAGCGTCGGGATCTGGAATGGCACGTTGTCGGTGCCGGTCCGCAGCACCTGCAGCGGGGGCGCGGTACGGCGCTGCTGGCCCTGGCGGGACAGACCGGTGGCGACCACGGTGACGCGGATCTGATCGCCCAGATTGTCGTCGTAGGCGGTGCCGTAGATCACCAGCGCGTCGGGCGAGGCGAAGGCCCGGATGGTGTTCATTGCCAGCTTGGACTCGGACAACTTGAGCGAGCCCTTGGACGCGGTGATCAGCACCAGCACGCCCTTGGCGCCAGACAGGTCCACGCCTTCGAGCAGCGGGCAGGCCACGGCCTGCTCGGCAGCGATGCGGGCGCGGTCCGGGCCGCCGGCGGTGGCGGTGCCCATCATGGCCTTGCCCGGCTCGCCCATCACGGTGCGCACGTCCTCGAAGTCGACGTTCATGTGCGCGGGTACATTGATGATCTCGGCGATGCCGCCGACCGCGTTCTTGAGCACGTCGTTGGCATGCGCGAACGCCTCGTCCTGCGTGATGTCGTCGCCCAGCACCTCCTCGAGTTTCTCATTGAGCACGACGATCAGCGAATCGACATTCACCTCCAGCTCGGACAGGCCGCTGTCGGCGATCAGCATGCGCCGGCCGCCTTCGAAGTCGAACGGCTTGGTCACCACGCCCACGGTCAGGATGCCCATTTCGCGCGCGATCCGTGCGATCACCGGCGCCGCGCCGGTGCCGGTGCCGCCGCCCATGCCGGCGGTGATGAACAACATGTGCGCGCCTTCGATCGAGGCACGGATCTCCTCGACCGCCTGCTCGGCCGCGTCGCGACCCTTGTCGGGCTTGCTGCCCGCGCCAAGGCCGGTGACGCCGAGCTGGATCGTCTTGTGCGCCGCGCTGCGGCTGAGCGCCTGGGCGTCGGTGTTGGCGCAGATGAACTCCACGCCGCCGACCTCGCACGCGATCATGTGCTCGACCGCGTTGCCGCCGCCGCCGCCGACACCGATCACCTTGATCTGGGTGCCCAGGTTGAATCCCGCTTCTTCCATCATTTCGATTGGCATGTTGTTCTCCTAAATTGCAGTTGCCGATGTTCACTGGTTCCGTTTTCCGTCTGCCCTGTTGACCCCCTTGCGGGGTCCGGTGGTCTGTCGGGTCGCCATCGTCCGTACGGACTGCCGCGCGCCAGCCACAGGTGATCGCCGTCCCGGTCTCTGCCTTCAAGGCCGGCGCTTGCGCGCAATGTGGTGTGGTGTGTCATGTCAGAAGTTCCCCACAAACCAGTCCTTGACCGTGCCGAAGGCATTGCGCATCGAGCCGCTTTTCTGCGACACCTTGAGGCCGCGCATGCGTGCCATCCGCGCCTCTTCGAGCAGTCCCATGACGGTGGCGGCGCGCGGTTGCGCCACCATGTCGGACAACACGCCCGAATACTTGGGAACCCCGCGGCGCACCGGCTTGAGAAAAATATCCTCGCCCAGTTCGACCATGCCGGGCATCACGCAGGAGCCGCCGGTGAGCACGATGCCCGAGGACAACACTTCCTCGAAGCCGGAGTCGCGTATCACCTGGTGCACCAGCGCGAAGATCTCCTCGACTCGCGGCTCGATCACGCCGGCCAGCACCTGTCGGCTGAGCAGGCGCGGACCTCGGTCGCCCAGGCCCGGCACCTCGACCTGTGTCTCGGCGTCGGTGAGCAGCTGCTTGGCGCAGCCGCTGTCGATCTTCACGTCCTCGGCATCCTTGGTCGGTGTGCGAAGCGCCATCGCGATGTCACTGGTGATCAGGTCGCCGGCGATCGGAATCACCGCGGTGTGCCGGATCGCGCCGTTGGCGAAGATCGCCACGTCGGTGGTGCCGGCGCCGATGTCGACCAGGCCCACGCCCAGCTCGCGCTCGTCGTCGGTCAGCACCGACAAACTGGACGCCAGCGGGTTGAGCATCAGCTGCTCGACTTCCAGCCCGCAGCGGCGCACGCACTTGATGATGTTCTCGGCCGCGCTCTGCGCGCCGGTCACGATATGCACCTTGGCCTCGAGCCGGATGCCGCTCATGCCGATCGGCTCCTTGACATCCTGTCCGTCGATGATGAATTCCTGCGGCTCGACCAGCAGCAGCCGCTGGTCGGTCGAAATATTGATCGCCTTGGCCGTCTCCACCACGCGGGCCACGTCGGCCTGCGTGACCTCGCGATCCTTGATCGCCACCATGCCGCTGGAGTTGATGCCGCGGATATGGCTGCCGGTGATGCCGGTGTAGACGCGGGTGATCTTGCAGTCGGCCATCAGCTCGGCCTCCTTGAGGGCGAGCTGTATGCTCTGCACCGTGGCGTCGATGTTGACCACGACGCCGCGCCGGATACCGGTGCTCGGAGCCACGCCCAGCCCGGCGAGCTTGAGTTTGCCACCCGGTATGACCTCGGCCACCACCACCATCACCTTGGCGGTGCCGATGTCCAGTCCCACGACCAGGTCCTTGTATTCTTTCGCCATATCGATACCTGTTGTTTGCGCTACTTTTTGGGACTCTCGGTGACCACGGTGCTCACACCGCGCAGGCGCAGTGCATATCCATCGGCATGGCGCAGGTCGGCCGACTCGACCGCGTCCGGGCGACGGTCGTAACGCGACGTGACCTGGGTCAGCGTGCGCAGAAAGCGGTTCGCGCGGGCGATCACTTCCACGTCGCTGCCTCGGCCCATTTCGATCGATGCCCCGGTGTCGAGCTGCACGCGCCAGCCACCGCTGGAGCTGAGCGCGAGTTGCTCCAGGCCCAGATCCAGCGGCGCGAACATCGGCTGCAGCGCCTGGTACATCGCCAGTACCCGCGGCTCCTGTCCGGGTGGGCCGTCCAGGCGCGGCAGCGAATCCTGCTCGACTTCTCCGACATTGGCCTCGAATACCTCGCCGAAGTGGTTGAGCAGGCGTGACGTGTCTTCGGCGCCCCAGTAGGCCACGGCGTGGTGCTCCTGCAGTTCGACCGCAATCCGGTTCGGGAATACCCGCCGCACCACGGCGCGTCGCACCCACGGCAGGTTCTCGAAGGTCTGGCGGGTGCTGGCCAGGTCAAGGGTGAAGAAGTTGCCGCTCAGGCGGGACGTGACATTGGCACGCAGGGTCGGTACGTTGTTGTGCACCACCTCGCCGCTGACGCGGATTGCCGCAATCGAGAACAGCCGGTGGTTGGCCACCCACTGCGCCAGTGCCGCAAGCGCCAGCAGTCCGAACACTGCCAGCAGCACACTGGCCGTCATGTTCATCAGGCGCACATCGAAGGATGGCGTGAGGGCTTCGCTCATCGCCCGTCCCCCTGGCCATTGCGCGGGTTGTCCAGCGTGGCCTGCAGCAGCAGCTGCAGGCACAGGTCCTCGTAGCGGATGCCGGCCGCCTGGGCGGACATCGGCACCAGCGAATGGCTGGTCATGCCGGGCGAGGTGTTGACCTCCAGCAGATAGGGTGCGCGGGTGTTTGCGTCGATCATCACGTCGACCCGGCCCCAGCCGCGGCAGTGCAGGACACGGTAGGCGCGCAGCGCCAGCTGCTGGATGCGTTCTTCCTCGCCCGCTGGCAGCTGGCACGGCACCAGGTACTGGGTGTCGTCGGTGAAATACTTGTTCTGGTAGTCGTAGTTGCCCTGGGGAGCGACGATCCGGATCACTGGCAGCGCTCGTGCATCGTCCGCGGTTCCGACGATCGGGCAAGTGACCTCGTCACCGGCAATGAACTGCTCGCACAACACGTCGCTGTCCATGGCCAGAGCCTGGTCGATGGCGCCTTGCAGCTGCGCACGGTCCGCAACCTTGGTCACGCCGATCGACGAGCCCTCGCGCGCGGGCTTGATGATCAGTGGCAGGCCGAACCGATCGGGCAGGCTGGCGACCAGCCGCGGGTCGTGTCGCGCGTGCAGCAGCTGGTAGGCCGGCGTCGGCAGGCCTTCGGCGATCCAGACGCGTTTGGTCATCGTCTTGTCGATCGCGATCGCGCTGGCCATGACACCGGAGCCGGTGTACGGAATGCCCATCAGCTCGAGCGCGCCCTGGACCGTTCCGTCCTCGCCGAAACGTCCGTGCAAGGCGACGAAACAGCGCGCGAAACCTTCGCTGCGCAGGGCCTCCATCGGCCGCTGCGACGGATCGAACGCGTGCGCGTCCACACCGCGATCGCGCAATGCCTTGAGCACCCCCGCGCCCGACAACATCGAGATCGCGTGTTCGGCCGAAGCGCCGCCCATCAATACGGCGACCTTGCCCATGGGTGTCCCGGCCTGCCGCGTCATGCCGGCACCCCCCGTGCATGGGCGGCCGCGGCGGCGAGTTCGACCACCCGCGCCGGTACTGATCCGATCGATCCTGCACCCATGCACAACACCACGTCGCCGTCCCGGCTGTTGTCCAGGATGCACTGCGCCATGTCCCGGATGTCGTCGATGAACACAGGCTCGACCTGGCCGGCCACGCGCAGCGCGCGGGCCAATGCGCGGCTGTCGGCGGCGACGATCGGCGCCTCGCCGGCCGGATACACCTCGGACAGCAAAACCGCATCGACCTGGCCGATCACCTTGACAAAGTCGTCGAAGCAGTCACGGGTGCGCGTGTAGCGATGCGGCTGGAACGCCAGCAGCAATCGCCGCTGCGGGAAGGCGCCGCGTGCGGCGGCGATCGTGGCGGCCATCTCGACCGGGTGGTGGCCGTAGTCGTCCACCAGCGTGAAGCGCCCGCCGTGGCTGCCAACCACCTCGCCATAAGGCTGGAACCGGCGTCCGACACCCTGGAATCCCGCCAGTGCCTGCTGCACCGCGGCGTCCGGTATGTTGAGCTCCACGGCCACCGCGATCGCCGCCAGCGCGTTGAGCACGTTGTGTTCGCCCGCCAGGTTGAGCACCACCGCAAGGTCGGGTAGTACCACGCCATTGCGGCGCAGCACCGTGAAGTGCATCTGACCACCCACCGCGCGTACATCGACCGCGCGCACCTCGGCGTCCGCATCGAAGCCATAGCTGGTGATCGGGCAGGATACCTGCGGCACGATCTCCTTGACTGCCGGGTCGTCGGTGCACAGGATGGCTGTGCCGTAGAACGGCATCCGGTGCAGGAAGTCGACAAACGCTGTTTGCAGGCGTTTGAAGTCGTGGCCATAGGTGGCCATGTGATCGGCGTCGATGTTGGTCACGATGGCCATCACCGGCAGCAGATTCAGGAACGAAGCGTCGGACTCGTCGGCCTCGACGACGATATAGTCGCCGCTGCCCAGCCGGGCGTTGGCGCCGGCGCTGTTGAGCCGGCCGCCGATGACGAAGGTCGGGTCCAGCCCGGCCTCGGCCAGCACACTGGCAACCAGGCTGGTGGTGGTGGTCTTGCCGTGGGTGCCGGCAATCGCGATGCCCTGCTTGAGCCGCATCAGTTCAGCCAGCATGATGGCGCGCGGCACCACCGGGATGCGCCGCACGCGGGCCTCGATCACTTCCGGGTTGTCCTCGTGCACCGCGGTGGTGGTGACCACCGCATCGGCACCGTCGATATGGCATGCGTCGTGGCCGACGAATACCTGGATGCCCAGGCTGCCCAGGCGTTGCAGCGTGGCGCTGGAGGCGATATCCGAGCCCGAAATGGTGTAGCCCAGGCCCTGCAGCACCTCGGCAATGGCCGACATGCCGGAGCCACCGATGCCGATGAAATGGATATGCCGGATCGCGTACTTCATCGTGTTGTCACCAGGGCCTCGCAGGCGGCCACAACCTGGCTCGTGGCCTCGGTCTTGGCGTAGCGCCTTGCGGTGGATGCACAGGCCAGCAGGTTTTCGCGCGTCGCCTGCTCCAGGAATTGCGCCAGCCGCTCGGGCGTGAGTTCGTTCTGCGGCATCAGCCAGCCGCCACCGCGCTCGACCAGAAAGCGCGCGTTGCGCGTCTGGTGGTCGTCCACGGCAGACGGGAACGGCACGAACAGCGCCGCCGCGCCAATGGCTGCGATCTCGGTCACGGTACTGGCGCCCGCGCGGCAGATCACCAGGTCGGCGTCGGCAAAGGCGCTGGCCATGTCGTCGATGAAGGGTGTCAGCTCCGCCTGCACGCCAGCCCGTGCATAGTGGCTGCGCACGCTGTCGATCTGGCTGCTGCCACTTTGGTGGGTCACCTGCGGCCGCAACTCGGCTGCAAGCAGGGCCAGGGCCTGCGGCACGATCTCATTGAGCGCCCGTGCGCCCAGGCTGCCGCCCACGACCAGCACCCGCAGCGGCCCGCTGCGGTCGCGGAAACGCCGCTCCGGCGTGGGTTGGTCGATGAACGCCTGGCGCAGCGGGTTGCCGACCCAGTGCGCTTTTGCCAGCACGTCCGGAAACGCGGTATAGAGCCGGTCGGCGACGCCAGCCAGGACCCGGTTCGCCATGCCGGCGACCGAGTTCTGTTCATGCAGCACCAGCGGCTTGCCCAGCAGCACCGCCATCATGCCGCCGGGAAAGGTGATGTAGCCGCCCAGGCCGATAACCACATCGGGCCGCACCCGGCGCAGCACCTGGATGCTTTGCCAGAACGCACGCAGCAGGCGCATCGGCAGCAGGGCCAGCGTCAGCAGGCCCTTGCCGCGCACGCCGGAGAAGTCCAAGGCCTCGAACGCGAATCCCTGGGGCGGAACCAGCCGGCTTTCCATGCTCGGCGCGCGCGCGCTGGCGCTGCCGCCGAGCCAGTGCACGTTCCAGCCGCGCTCGCGCAACTCCTGCGCCACCGCCAGCCCCGGGAAGATGTGTCCACCGGTACCGCCTGCCATGACCAGTGCCGTGCGCCGTGCCGCTCCCGTATGCGTACCCGCTGGCGCACCAGTCGCGCGCGCGGTGGTTGCTGCGGCCTTGCCATGCCGCGGGTCATCGCCCGCGCTGCGGCCGGTGTCGGTCCGCGTGATCAGGCCCACCATGGCGGGATCGATTGCGATCGCGGTGCCGGCGACAGGGTTTGCGCCAGTCTCGTCCCGGTACGGATGACCTGGATTCATGGCCTTCCCCCATGCATCAGTTGCCGACTCTCGATGTCGATGCGCAGCACCACGGCGATGGCCACCAGGTTGACCAGGATGGCCGTGCCGCCGAAGCTCATCAGCGGCAGCGTCAGGCCCTTGGTCGGCAAGGCGCCCAGGTTCACTCCCATGTTGATGAAGGCCTGGAAGCCGATCCAGATGCCCACACCCTGGGCCACCAGACCGGCAAAGATGCGGTCAAGCGCGATCGCCTGGCGGCCGATATGGATCATGCGGCGTGTCAGCCAGACGAACAGTCCGATCAGGCACAACACGCCGACCAGGCCGAATTCCTCGCCGATCACCGCCAGCAGGAAGTCGGTGTGGGCCTCGGGCAGCCAGTGCAGCTTCTCGACGCTGCCGCCCAGGCCGACACCGAATATCTCGCCGCGGCCGAACGCGATCAGCGAATGCGACAGCTGGTAGCCCTTGCCCAGTGCGTGTTGCTCGCTCCAGGGGTCCAGGTAAGCGAAGATGCGCTCGCGCCGCCACTCGCTGAACATGATCATCATCGCGAAAGCCACCACCAGGATGGTGGCGATCACGAAGAACATGCGGGCATTGACACCGCCCAGGAACAGGATGCCCATCGCGATCACCGCGATCACCATGAAGGCGCCCATGTCCGGCTCGGCCAGCAGCAATACGCCGACGATGGCGATCGCGATCGCCATCGGCAGCACGGCGCGAAAGAATCGCTCCTTGACGTCCATCTTGCGCACCATGTAGTCGGACGCATAGAGAAGCACCGCGAACTTGGCCAGTTCGGATGGCTGAAAGCTGATCGGTCCGAGCACCAGCCAGCGCCGAGCGCCGTTCACACCCTTGCCCAGTTGCGGAACCAGCACCGCGACCAGCAGCACCAGCGCAGCGACAAAAAGCCAGGGCGCGGCCTTCTCCCAGGTCGCCACCGGAATCTGGAACGCGATCAGTCCCGCCACGAAGGCCACGCCCATCCACAAAATATGGCGCAGCAGGAAATGGGTGTGCGAGTAGCGCGCAAACTTCGGGTTGTCCGGCAGCGCGATGGTGGCCGAATACACCATCACCAGGCCCCATGCCAGCAGCGCGACCGTGACCCACACCAGCACCTGATCGAAACTCTGCAGCCGCACCGGCGCCTGCAATCTGGCGCTCTGCACCCGGCCCAGGCGCACCGGAATCGTCTCGCGCCGGGTCCGGGCTCGCGGCCACAGGCTGGCTGCGATGTTGCGCAAGCGGTCCCAGGCAAGGTTCATGGAGCGACTCCCTGCGACACCTGGCCGCTGTCCTCGGCCAGCCCGTGCACGGCTTGCACGAACATGCGTGCGCGGTGTTCGTAGTTGTCGAACATGTCGAAGCTGGCACAGGCGGGCGACAGCAGCACGGCGTCGCCGGCACGGGCCTGGCGTCGGGCCAGTTCCACCGCATGGTGCATGTCGCGTGCATCGAGCAATGGCACACCGCAGCCGGCCAGCGCGTTGCGGATCAGTGGCGCGTCGCGCCCGATCAGCACCACGGCGCGTGCCGCCTGGCGGATCGGCTCGGCCAGCGGCGCAAAGTCCTGGCCCTTGCCATCGCCGCCCAGGATCGCCACCAGCGGGCGTTCGGCCCCCAGGCCGGCCAGCGCGGCGGCTGTGGCGCCGACATTGGTACCCTTGCTGTCGTCGAAATACTCGACCTGGTCGACCACTGCGACTGGCTGGACCCGGTGCGGCTCGCCGCGGTACTCGCGCAGTCCGTACAGCACCGGCGCCAGCGGGCAACCGGCTGCCGTTGCCAGGGCGAGCGCGGTCAAGGCATTGACCGCGTTGTGCTGGCCGCGGATACGCAGCGCCTCGGCCGGCATCAGGCGCTGCAGGTGCAGCTCTTGCGCGTCCTGCCCTTTGCGCGGCTTGATCGTCGGATCGAGTTCCTGAGCCCGCACCAGCCACACCATGCCGTTGACTTTTTCCAGCCCGAACTCGCCCGGCCGGCTTGGCGCCCCGGCACCCACGCTGTTGCTACGCCGGTTTGCGCGACCCCTCGCCGGTGGCGGCAACATCGCCATCACGGCCGGGTCGTCGCGGTTGAGCACCATCAGAGCGCGCGCACCGAAGATCCGGGCCTTGGCGGCGGCGTAGGCAGTCATGTCGCCATGCCAGTCCAGGTGGTCCTGGCTCAGGTTCAGCACGCACGCGGCGGTGGGCTCAAACCTGACGGGTTCCCGGTCCCCGCGCGTGAATGTCTCGGCCGCCATGTCGGCGAGCTGGAAACTCGACAGCTCGATCACCCAGGCCTGCGGCAGATCGCCGTCGTCCAGGTGCCGCGAGACGGTGTCGAGCAGGGTCGGACCGATGTTGCCTGCCAGCGCTACCGTCCTGCCGGCGCGCCCGAGCAGCTGCGCGGTCAACGAGGCGACCGTGGTCTTGCCGTTGGTGCCAGTCACCGCCAGGATCTGCGGTTCGTAGGCTCTGGTCTCGCGCAGTGTGGCCAACGCCTGCGCAAACAGGTCCAGTTCTCCCGCCACCGGGATGTCGTCGGCGCGGGCCGCATCGACCACCGGCGCCACCTGCGCCGGGCTCAGGCCGGGACTCTTGAGCAGCAGGTCCGGGCGATTTGGCTGCAGCAGCGTCGCATCGAGCGCGCCGTGCACGAAGCGTGCCCCGGGCACGGTGTCGCGCAGCACCGCCAGCTGCGGCGGCACAGCCCGCGTGTCGACCACCGTGACCGTTGCGCCCTGGCGCGCGCACCAGCGGGCCATGGCCAGGCCGGAGTTGCCCAGACCCAGGACCAGCACGTTGGCAGCTTGCAGCGGCAGCATCGTCGTCACCGCAGCTTCAGGGTGGACAGGCCCACCAGGCACAACAACATGGTGATGATCCAGAACCGGACCACCACCTGGGATTCTTTCCAGCCGGTTTTCTCGAAATGGTGGTGCAGCGGCGCCATCTTCAACAGGCGTCGACCTTCGCCATAGCGCAGCCGGGTGTACTTGAAGTAGCCCACCTGGGCCATCACCGAGATCGCCTCGGCGACAAAGATGCCGCCCATGATGGCGAGCACGATCTCCTGGCGCACGATGACCGCGATCGTGCCCAGCGCGCCGCCCAGCGCCAGAGCCCCGACGTCGCCCATGAAAACCTGGGCGGGATGGGTGTTGAACCAGAGGAAAGCCAGGCCGGCGCCGGCCATCGCCGCGCAGAAGATCAGCAACTCGCCGGAACCCGGGATATGCGGGAACAGCAGGTACTTGGAGAACACCGCACTGCCGGTCACGTAGGCAAAAATACCCAGTGCCGATCCCACCATTACCACCGGCATGATGGCCAGTCCGTCCAGGCCGTCGGTCAGGTTGACGGCATTGCTCGAGCCGACGATGACCAGATAGGTGAGCACGACGAAGCCCAGCACACCCAGCGGATAGCTGATCTCCTTGAAGAACGGCAGCAGCAGTCCGGCCTTGGGCGGCAAGTCCAGGTCGAAGCCCGAGCGTACCCAGGTCAGGAACAACTCGAATACCCGCAGGTTGGAGTTCTCCGAGATGCTGAACACCAGGTACAACGCCGCCACCAGGCCGATCAGCGACTGCCAGAGGTATTTTTCCCGCGAACGCATGCCCTCCGGATTCTTGTCCACGACCTTGCGCCAGTCATCGACCCAGCCGATGGCACCGAAACCCAGCGTGACCAGCAGCACGATCCAGACGAAGCGATTCGACAGGTCCATCCACAGCAGCGTCGAGACCGCGATGCAGATCAGGATCAGCACACCCCCCATCGTCGGCGTGCCGCTCTTGGCAAAATGGGTCTCCATGCCGTAGCCTCGGATCGGCTGCCGATCTTGAGGCGCGACAGGTTGCGGATCACGGCCGGACCGGCGATCAGGCCGATCAGCAGGGCCGTCATGGCCGACAACACGGCGCGCAGGGTCAGGTACTGGAATACCCGCAGGAAACCGAACTCCGGTCCCTGCGATTGCAACCATTGGCTCAGGCTCAGCAGCATGCGGTGTCTCCGGTGGTGGCGCCGTCAGCGTCGCCTGCCCCGGCCATGAGCGCGTCGACCACCCGTTCCATGCGCAGGAATCGGGACCCTTTGACCAGCACGCTGGTCACCCGTGACAGGTGTGCCTGCACCGCCGCGATCAGATCGGGCATGGCGTCGAAGTGACGCGCTCCGGGAAAAGGCGCCACGGCGGATGCCGCCAGGGCGCCCATGGTGAACAGGTACTCGATACCCAGCGCGCGGGCCCTGGCTCCGGCCTGGGCGTGGAATTGCGGCCCCTGCTCGCCGACCTCGCCCATGTCGCCGAGCACCATCAGGCGTGGCCCGGGAAGCATGGCGAGCATCTCCAGCGCGGCATCGACCGAATCGGGGTTGGCGTTGTAGCTGTCATCGACCAGGGTACGCACCTGACCGCCCCAGACCAACGGATGGGTACGCGAGCGTCCCTTGACCGGCTCGAAGGCTTGCAGGCCGGCTGCCACGTGTTCCAGCGGCGCGCCGACCGCAATGGCGCAACTGGCGGCGGCCAGTGCGTTGTGCACGTTGTGCAGCCCGGCCATGGGCAATGTGAAGACCAGGGCACCGGCCGGCGTGTCGGCCTGCACCTGCCAGGCGCCATGGTGCCAACGGGGCGGCATGGCGCGCACCGTGGCGTCAGGGCTGCCGCGCGGGCCGGTGGCGATCGCAAACTCGATCCGGGGCCGCGCGCCGGCCTGTGCGCGCCACATTGGCGCGAACGGATCGTTGTGCGGGAACACGGCGACACCGTCGGCGCTCAACGGGTCGATGACGGCCCCGTTCTCCAGCGCCACGGCCTGGACCGTGGCCATGAACTCCAGGTGCTCGCGCTGCGCGTTGTTGATCAGCGCCACCGTGGGTTGGGCCATGCCGGCCAGCAGTGCGATCTCGCCCGGATGGTTCATGCCCAGTTCGACCACGGCGACGCGGTGTTCGGCGCGCAGACGCAGCAGGGTCAGCGGCAAGCCGATGTCGTTGTTGAAGTTGCCCTGCGTGGCGAGCGCGGCGTCGCCCATCCAGTGGCGCAGGATGCTCGCCAGCATCTGTGTGACCGTGGTTTTGCCGTTGCTGCCGGTCACCGCGATCAGCGGCAGGCTGAACCGTTCGCGCCAGCGGGTGGCCAGCGCACCCAGCGCCTGGCGCGTCTCGGCCACGACCAGACCGCTCAGGCCGGCCGCCTGCAAGGCCTGTGCGTCCTGCGTCAGTGCCGCGGCGGCGCCGGCGACGCGGGCCTGGGCCAGGAACCGGTTGCCGTCGAAGCGGTCACCCCGGATGGCCACGAACAGGTCGCCCGGTTGCAGACTGCGACTGTCGGAGTGCACGCGGCGTACCGGGGTGTCGGGGTCGCCCACCAGCGTGCAGCCGGGCAGGCAACTGGCGGCCAGGCGCAGGTCCATCATGCTGATGCGCCCTGAGCCGGGGCCGCGGCACGACGGCGCGCCAGGGCCGCGCGGGCCTGGGCGAGATCGGAGAACGGTCGGCGCTGGCCGGCCACCTCCTGATAGTCCTCATGTCCCTTGCCGGCGACCAGGATCACGTCGGCACTGGCCGCCGCCATCACGGCCGTGTCGATCGCCAGCGCGCGGTCGGCCTGCTGGCGCAGCGACGCATGGCCAGCCAGCCCCGGCACGATTTGCGCGATGATCGCCTGCGGGTCCTCGCTGCGCGGGTTGTCGCTGGTGACCAGCACATGGTCAGCCACTCGCGCGGCTGTACCCATCGAGGCTCGCTTGCCCGGGTCGCGGTCGCCGCCGCAACCAAATACGCACCACAGTCGGCCGTCGCGCTGCTGCGCCACCGGCCGCAAGGCCCCCAGCGCCTTTTCCAGCGCATCGGGGGTGTGGGCGTAGTCGATCGCCACCAGTGGCAGTCCGGGCTCCAGCAGGCGCTGCATGCGCCCGGGAACCGGCACCAGTTCAGCGCAGGCCCGTACCGCCTGCTCCAGCGGTACGTGCAGCGAACGCATCGCGGCGATCACACCGAGCAGGTTGCCGACGTTGTACTGACCGATCAGCTGCGTGCGCAGCCGCTCGCGCTGCGCGCCCTCGAGAACGTCGAACTCCAGGCCTGCCGCGCCGACCGTGATCGCCTGCGCCTGCAGCCGCGCCGGTATCTGGCAGGACACCGTCCACACGTCAAGTGCCTGCAGCGCCGGTAGCTGCAACAACGCGCGACCCTTGGCATCGTCGATGTTGACCACCGCCGCGGCCAGGCCAGGCCACTGGAACAGTCGCGCCTTGGATTGCCAGTAGGCCTCCATCGAGCCGTGATAGTCCAGGTGGTCTCGCGTGAAGTTGGTGAATACGGCCGTGTGCACACGGGTGCCATCGAGCCGGTGTTCGTCGATGCCGATCGACGAGGCTTCCAGCGCGCAGGCGCGCATGCCGGCATTGGCGAAGCGGCGCAGGCTGGCCTGCAGCAACACCGGGTCGGGCGTCGTCAGGCCCGTGGCCTGCAACGGCGTCTGGGCCGTGTCCTGGCCGGGGGGCGGCGGCTGGCCGATGCCCAGCGTGCCGATCATGGCGCATGGCTGCGGCGGGTCAACCTGGCGGCTCGACAAGGCCTGGGCCAGCCACCAGGCGGTGGACGTCTTGCCGTTGGTGCCAGTCACGGCGATGACCGGCAGTGCGTGTGAAGGATGGTCGAAATACGCGCAGGCCACCAGCGCGCTGGCCGTGCGCAGGCCGGTGTAGCCGGCTATTCGCGCGTCCTGCAGGTTGAACGGTTCAGCCCCCGCACGCTCGACCAGGCAGGCTGCGGCACCCTGTGCCAGCGCGGCCGACACATGAGCGCGCGCATCGTGCGCGGCGCCGGGCCAGGCGAGAAAGCCGTCGCCCGGCGCGACCTGGCGGCTGTCACTGCGCAGCGTACCGGTTACCTGGCCAAGCAACCAGGTCGCGGCGGTGGCTGGAGAGTGCAGTTCCCGCATCACAGGCTCTCCTCCACGGCTGTGACAATCTGTGGCTTGACGGCCATGTCGGGCGTCACACTCATCAGCCGCAAGGCCTGCTGCACGGTCTCGCTGAATACCGGCGCCGCGACCTCGCCGCCGTAGTATTTGCCGTTGCTCGGCTCATCGATCATCACCGCCACGACAATGCGCGGCCGCTCGATCGGCGCCATGCCGGTGAACCAGGCGCGGAACTTGTCCGTGGCATAACCCTTGCCCACCTGCTTGCGCGCGGTGCCGGATTTGCCGCCGACCGAATAACCAATGGTCTGCGCCCGCTGGCCGGTACCGCCGGGTCCGGCCGCCATCTGCAGCATCTTGCGCACCGCGGCGGCGTTTTGCGCCGAGAAAACCTGGGTGCCGGTCGCTGGCTCGGTGCTCTTGAGAATCGTGGCGGGGATGACCTGGCCGTCGTGCGCGAACGCGGTGTACGACTGCGCCATCTGGAACAAGGATGCGGACAGGCCGTAGCCGTAGGACATCGTGGCCTGCTCGACCGGACGCCAGGTCTTCCACGGACGCAGTCTGCCGGTGACTGCGCCGGGAAACTCCAATTGGGGTTTCTGGCCATAACCGAGCAGGGTGTAGGTGTCCCACATTTCGCGTGGGCTCATTTTCTGCGCCAGCTTGATGGCGCCGACGTTGCTCGATTTCTGGATCACCCCCTCGACCGTCAGCGTACCGTAGTCATGCGTGTCACGGATCGTGAAGCCGGCCATGGTGTAGCGTCCGGGGCCGGTCTCGATCAGCGTCTGCGGCGTCACGCGGCCCGCCTGCAGCGCCATCGCGGCAGTGATCGGCTTCATCGTCGAGCCCGGCTCGAACACATCCGTCAAGGCCCGGTTGCGCAGTTGTTCGCCGGTCAGGTTACGCCGGTCATCCGGTGCAAAACTCGGGTAGTTGGCCATCGCCAGCACCTCACCGGTCATGGTGTCGAGCACCACCACACTGCCGCCGCGAGCCTTGTGCGTCGTCACCGCGTCGCGTAATTTCTGGTAGGCGAAGAACTGGATCTTGCTGTCGATGCTCAGCTGGATATCCTTGCCATCGACCGGTGGCACCTGCTCGCCAACCCCCTCGACGACGCGACCCAGCCGGTCCTTGATGACGCGGCGTGAACCGGCGCGCCCGGCCAGCGCCTGGTCGAATGCCAGTTCGATACCCTCCTGGCCCTTGTCCTCGATGTTGGTGAAGCCCACGATATGCGCAGCGGCTGGTCCTTCCGGATATTCGCGGCGGTACTCCTTGCGCTGGTAGATGCCCTTGATCTCGAGTGCGGCGATCTGCTTGCCGATCGATTCGTCGACCTGGCGCTGGAGCCACACGAAGGTCTTGTCCTCGTCCTCGAGCTTGCGTTCGAGCGTGGCCAGCGGCATGTCGAGCAGTTTGGCCAGTTGCTGGAGCTTGGCCGGCTCGCGTGGCACGTCTTCGGGAATGGCCCAGATGCTCGGTGCCGGCACGCTCGAGGCCAGGATCAACCCGTTGCGGTCCATGATGCGGCCGCGGTTGGCCGGGAGCGCCAGCGTACGGGCGAAACGCACCTCGCCCTGGCGCTGGAAGAAGTCATTGGCCACGACCTGGATGTACACCGCCCGGCCGGCCAACCCGAGGAAGCCGAGCGCGACCGCGGCGACGATCAACTTGCTGCGCCAGACCGGCGTGCGGCTGGTCAGCAGCGGGCTGGAGGTGTAGGGGATGCTCTTGCGGCTCATATGAACCTCCTTCGTGCTTCGCACTGCGGAGCGATTCGCCTTGGGGCGGCCCGGCGGCTCATACGAGCCTCCTTCGTGCTTCGCACTGCGGAGCGATTCGCCTTGGGGCGGCCCGGCGGCTCATACGAGCCTCCTTCGTGCTTCGCACTGCGGAGCGATTCGCCTTGGGGCGGCCCGGCGGCTCATGGCACGCGCCCACCGGTTTCACGCGGCCTGGCCGGCGGATTGAGGGGGACGCCCGCGGCATCGCTGCCGTCGCTGTACGCGACGTAATGGGTGATGGCCGGCGTGGGCGGACGCATCTGAAGGCGCTCGCGCGCGAGCCGCTCGACCCGCTGCGGCGTGGCTTGGGCGCGGCGCTCGAGCTGCAGGCGGTCGCGCTCGGTATGGAGCCGGCGGCCTTCCGCGTTGGCGCGTTCGAGTTCGGTGTACAGGCGTCGCGACTGGTACTGCACATGGACCAGATACAGGGCACTGGCCAGCACGGCCAGCAGCAGGACGATGTTCAGCCGGGTCATGGGACAGCGGTCCTTTGTGCGACCCGCATCACGGCGCTGCGCGCGCGCGGGTTTGCCAGCACTTCCGCCGCCGACGGCTTGATCCGGCCCAGCGCCGTCAACCGAAGAGCCGGCGCAGGCGCGAACGGCACCCGCCGATCGACGTGTTCGCGCGCATGGCGGGCAATGAATTGCTTGACGATACGGTCTTCGAGCGAGTGGAAGCTGATCACGACCAGCATGCCCTGGGTTTGCAGTACGTCAAGGCTGGTCTTCAACGCTGTCTGCAAGGTTTCAAGCTCGGCGTTGATGAAAATCCGAAGAGCCTGAAATGTGCGCGTTGCAGGGTTCTGGCCCGGCTCGCGGGTTTTGACCGTGTCAGCCACGAGCTGGGCCAGCTCGGCGGTGGATGAAACTGGCCCCCGTTCCTGTCGGCGAGCAACAATCGCCTTTGCAATGGCGCCAGCAAACCGTTCCTCACCATAACCACGAATCACCTCCGCAATCTGCTCGGTTGGCGCCTGCGCGAGCCACTGCGCCACGCTCTGGCCGCGGGTGGTGTCCATGCGCATGTCCAGTGGGCCGTCGAATCGAAAGCTGAAACCCCGCTGCGGGTCGTCGATCTGGGGGGAACTCACGCCCAGGTCCATCAGGATGCCGTTCACCGACGCCCGGCCGAGCTCGTCCATGTGGTCGAAACCCTGGTGGCGGATCGAGAACCGCGGGTCTTCGATCTGCGCCGCGCTGGCCACGGCCTGCGGATCCTTGTCGTAACCGATCAACCGGTCGGCGGGACCCATGCGCGACAGCAGCAGGCGGCTGTGGCCACCGCGGCCGAAGGTCGCGTCGACGAAGGTGCGTGATGCAGTGCCTCCTGCCGCTCCGAGCACGGCATCGACCGCCTCGTCCAGCAAGACGGTCGTATGAGTCAACCCGATATTCACGCGCGGCTCTCAAAAGGAAAAATCCTTGAACACATCGGGCATCTCGCCCTGCATGGCCTTGGTTTCCTGGGCCTCGTAGGTCTGCTTGTCCCACAACTCGAGGTGGTTTCCCATGCCCAGCAGCATGGTGTCGCGGGTGATGCCGGCGGCCTGGCGCAATTCGGGCGAAATCAGCACCCGGCCCGTACCGTCCATGTCGACGTCCATCGCATTGCCCAGGAAGATGCGTTTCCACCACTGCGCCGACATCGGCAAGGCCGATACGCGCTCGCGGAACGCCTCCCATTGCCCGCGTGGAAACACCATCAGGCATCCGTGCGGATGCCGCGTGATCGTCAATTGGCCGCCGTCTGCGCCACCGAGGGCGTCACGATGCCGGGTCGGCACCGACAGCCGACCCTTGGCATCCAGACTTAACGAAGAGGCCCCTTGAAACACGAGAATTTGCCTTTGGCTGATGCAACATGCAGATCCGGGTGTCGGTATGGCACCAAACCCCACTTAATTGCACTTTTTTGCACTGTATCAGCATTTGTCAGGCATGCAACACGGGTTGCAACAAATTTTCCAATGAAATCAATGACTTAGAACGGACTTTGAAGCCGAGATTGGCGTAAAAAAGCGTTCTAAATGAATAGCTTACGCCAATGTATGAACGTATCGCATGAGAAGTTCGCGAATCCGCCGTTGCATTGCTTACAAGATGTAACGCGACAAGTCCTCGTCCAGGCTCAGATCGGTCAGTCGGCTGTCGACGTAGGCCGCGTCGACGACGATGGTCTGACCATGCAGGTTACTGGCTTCGAAGCTGACCTCTTCCAGCAAACGCTCCATCACCGTGGACAGGCGCCGTGCACCGATGTTCTCGGTGCGTTCATTGACATCGTACGCGATCTGCGCCAACCGGTGCACGCCGTCGGACGTGTAGTCGACGGTCACGTTCTCGGTCGCCAGCAAGGCCTGGTACTGCTTCACCAACGAGGCATCGGTCTGGGTCAGGATGGATTCGAAGTCCTGCACCGACAGCGAGCCGAGCTCGACCCGGATCGGAAACCGGCCCTGCAGCTCGGGAATCAGGTCGCTCGGTTTGCTCAGGTGGAAGGCACCCGAGGCGATGAACTGAATATGGTCGGTCTTGATCATGCCGTACTTGGTGGACACGGTCGTGCCCTCTACCAGCGGCAACAGGTCGCGTTGCACGCCCTGGCGCGACACCTCGCCGGCATTGCTGCCTTCCGAGCGCGATGTCACCTTGTCGATCTCGTCGATGAACACGATGCCGTTCTGCTCTGCCGCCTGCAGCGCCTGGGACTTGATCTCCTCCTCGTTGACCAGCTTGGCGGCCTCTTCGTCCTGCACCAGCTTGAGCGCCTCGGCGATCGTCAACTTGCGCGTCTGGCGCTTGTTCTGGCCCATCTGGCCGAACAGGCCGCGCAGCTGCTCGGTCATTTCCTCCATGCCGGGCGGGCCCATGATCTCCAGCTGCGGGCTGGCCTGACTCAGGTCGATCTCGATCTCGCGGCTGTCGAGCTGGCCTTCGCGCAGCTTCTTGCGAAACGCCTGGCGCGCTGCGCCTTCGGGCTGGCCAGCGTCGCGCCGGCCGCCTTCCTCGCCGCGCGGCGGCGGAATCAGGATGTCCAGGATGCGTTCTTCCGCCGCGTCGATGGCGCGTTCCCGTACGGCGCGCTTGGCCGTTTCGCGGGTCTGCTTGATCGCTACGTCGGCCAGGTCGCGGATGATCGAGTCGACATCCTTGCCCACATACCCAACTTCTGTGAACTTGCTGGCCTCGACCTTGATGAACGGCGCATCGGCCAGCCGCGCCAGGCGGCGCGCGATCTCGGTCTTGCCCACCCCGGTGGGGCCGATCATCAGGATGTTCTTGGGCGTGATCTCCGCGCGCAGGCTGCCGGTGACCTGCTGGCGGCGCCAGCGGTTGCGCAGCGCGATGGCGACCGCGCGCTTGGCCTGGTTCTGCCCGACGATGTGCTTGTCGAGCTCCTGCACGATCTGCTGCGGTGTCAGCGCGGACATCGTGGATTCCGATGCGGGTGTGAAGGTCAGGGCCGGGATCATGGCAGAGTCTCGATGGTGTGGTGCATGTTGGTGTAGATGCACAACTCGCCGGCGATCTCGAGCGACTTGCGCACGATGTCGGCAGCTGGTAGTTCGGTGTGGTTCAGCAACGCGACCGCGGCCGCCTGCGCAAAGGCGCCACCGGAGCCGATGGTGATGATGCCGTTCTCCGGCTCCAGCACGTCGCCGTTGCCAGTGATGATCAGCGAGGCGTCCTTGTCGGCGACCGCCAGCATGGCTTCGAGCCGGCGCAACACCCGATCGGTGCGCCAGTCGCGGGTGAGTTCGATCGCCGAGCGGACCAGGTGGCCCTGGTGTTTCTCGAGCTTGGCCTCGAAGCGCTCGAACAGCGTGAAGGCGTCGGCCGTGGCACCGGCGAAACCGGCGAGCACCTTGCCGTGGTACAGCTTGCGCACCTTGCGTGCCGTACCCTTGACCACGATGTTGCCCAGGGTCACCTGGCCGTCTCCGCCAATAGCGACCTCGCATCCGTCGGCGGTCTTGCGCCGTACGCTGATGATGGTGGTTCCGTGAAATTGTTCCATGCTGTGCTGAATGTCGGGCCGTTGAAGGCCCGCTGTCGAAAAGACCCGCTGTGCAGCGGGGGCCAGGGCCGGATCACCCGGCGCCAGCCAGCGTGAGTGCGATGCCGGCTAGTCGGCCCGCAGCATGATCCTGGCATGCTCGTTGATGCCGATCACGCCAAAAAAGGCCGCCACCAGCCGATGCACCTCACGGAACTGGATCTGACAACCTTGCATCTGCAGGTCGGCCACCCAGTTCAATATGCTGCCGGCTGCGGAAAAATCAACCCGGATCAGGCTGGCGCAGGACACCACCAACCGCTGCGACCCGTTGCGCGCCTGTTCCAATATTTCCAGCGCCGCAGTGGCTTCGCCCTGGATGTCGCCCGACAACTCGGCGACTGATGCCTGGATCGACTCCAGGCCCATCGCAATCGTGGCGGCAGGGGCAAAACCGGGCTTGCCCTCGGTCCGTTCGTCATTGCCGTCATCCGATTCGTCATCCTCTTGCGGGCCCAGCGAGCCGGCAATGGTGGCACTGCGATAGCTGCAGCGGGTTTCCTGCCACGCCGGTGGCGAAACCTCGAAGGTGACGCAGTAGTCCAGCGCGACCAGTTCGAACTCGTCCTGCAACTGCAGGATGCGCAGTACGTCGAGCCGCAGCCGCCAGATCGCCTGCCCATGGCTGCGCATACCCGACGGAGCGCTTTCTCGCAATACGGACTCGAGTGCTCGGGCTCCGGAGAATCGCAGCTCGACGGGCGTCTCGCACCATTGCGCGAGCACGGCTGCCAGCGGCTCTACCGCGTCGGCGTCGAGGTCCGTCAGTGCACTCCAGTCCAGAAACCAGGGCGGCTCGACATTGGCCACGGCCAGCTGCAACGTGTCAACGCTGGCCGCAGTGAACTGCGAGGGGCAGACCCAGACCGGTTCAATCACCAGACGCGACGGCACGGTGCGCACCGGCGCGCCGGACTGTGCCGTTCCCAGTGCCTCGGGCATCGAGAACCAGATCGGTGCGGTGCGGTCGAATCGCTGCGCGAACTTGATCGCCAGGCGGTCGAATTGCGGCTGCTGGCCGGTTGCGCGGTACAGGTCCAGCAAGGCGGCGGCCCAGCGCAGCGCCTGATCGCGGGGTGCGGTGGTGTTCCCCAGGGCCGCCATCAGCGCCGACTCCGCGCCCTTGTCGTCGCCATTGGCGAAGCGGATCGCCGCTTCTTCCATATCGGCGTCGGTCATGCCGTCGATCATTTCCAGCGTCGGTGCGCGGGAGACGGAGAACCCGTGGCCGTCACCGATCCGCGGCCTGGCCGCTGACGCGTCCTGCGCCAGTGCGCCCGCGCGGGCCGGGTTGGCCCCGAAACCCGAATGGTCCTGCGTCGGTGGGAAGTCAGACGCTTCGGCGTCCGACAAGGCCGCGTCCGCACGCGCCGGACTGAGCCGTGTCGGCGCGTAGCCGGCATCGTCGACCACGTCGGCGTTGTCCGGCTTGCCCTCGTTTTTGCGCACCGCCGCAGGCTTGTGGCTGCCGTCGTTCTTGCCCTGCCACCACTGGTTGGACATCTGGGCTTCGATCTCGTCGATCTTCTTGATCGTCAGCGCGCGCTCGTCCGGGTTCGACGGCAGACTGCTCTGGAAATACGACGGCCGTCCGGCCAGGTCGGGACTGGAGTCCGGATCGCGGCTGCGCAGCTTGCGCAACTGGTCGAACTCGCGCTTGCGGACGAAGTCGTTTTGCCGCTTGCGCTCGATCATCTCCTTGAGCGCCTGCTTGCTGTAGCCGGCGTCCGGCTCCGGGTCCTGCTTGTCCAGGTCGGTCCAATTGGTCGTCGGGTTGCGGACGAACTTGGCGACCTTCGACAGCAGGCTGGGGTTGTGGTTTTCTTTGGCGGACATGGACGGGCGGGGAATTCGAAATATTCTACGCGCCTGCCCGCGGCCCGGACCCGCGTCAGTCGCCGAACATCTTCTGCTTGAGCTCACGGCGCTGCTGCGCTTCGAGCGACAAGGTTGCCGTGGGACGGGCCAGCAGCCGCCCGACGCCGATCGGCTCGCCGGTTTCGTCGCAGAAACCATAGTCGCCAGCATCGATACGGCCGATCGATTGCTCGATCTTCTTGAGCAGCTTGCGTTCCCGGTCACGCGTGCGCAGTTCGAGCGCGTGTTCTTCCTCGATCGTCGCGCGATCGGCCGGATCGGGAACCACCACGGTGTCTTCGCGCAGATGCTCGGTGGTTTCGCCGGCGCTTGCCAGGATGTCGCGCTTGAGTATGTTCAGCTTGAACCGGAATGCCGCCATCTGCTTGTCATTCATGTATTCCGTATCCGCCATCGCCAGCAGTTCGGCATCGCTGAGTTCCTCCGCCGGCTTGGTCTTCCAGTTATTCGCCAGTTTCGGGTCCTTGCGCACGGCAGACGCCAGGGGCGGGATGATGACCGGCGTGTCCGGTAGCGGTGCGTAACTGGCCTTGGCTGCAGTGGATGCCACCGATTGCGCCATCGACGGCACGGTCAGTGATACCAGACGCGACGACGGCCGGCCGCTGCGTTGGGGAACACCGGAGGCGGACATCACGGTCGTGGGTGGCATGGCACGGGTTTCGGGCCTGGTCGCGTTCTTGCCGAGTTCGGGAGATTTGGTGGACATCGTGTTGTTGGTTGCCGCCGCCTTCTGGGCGACGGCCGGTTTGACGGCTGCGGCCGGAGCCGTCCTGGCAGCGGGCCGCTTGGTAGTGGTGGTTGTTGCCCCAGCCGGGGGCTTGCTGACTTTCTTGGCCGTGGAACGGGATTGAGCCTTGGCAGCCGGCTTGGCGCTCTGGGGCTTGGGGGCTGCCGGCTTGGACGCAGGCCTGGCAGCCGTCTTGGCCGCCTTCAAGGGGGTCTTGGCGGCCGTCTTGGCCTTCGCTGGCGTGGCTTTCACTTTGTCACTCCTCACAGAATTCGTTTGCCCTCGGTGCTGCTGTCAGAGCTGCCACCCGTCGATGCCCTCACCCGCTGTTACCCGGGTCCGGCGCCAGTCACGGGCATTTCGAGCCCCTGGTGACGAGAGGACTTTGGCGCGCGAGTGTACCCTTTATCGTGGTCGATCCTGCGGACCGCGATGGGGAGGCTGCTGCAAGGACCCGCCGCAGCCACGATCCGCGTGTTTCAGACAAGGCATTGCTCCATGCCCTGCAGGAAAATATCCCGGGGCAGGTCGATACCGATGAACACCATCTTGCTGATGCGTTGTTCCTGCGGTTGCCACTGCGGGCCCAGATCGCTGCCCATGAGCTGGTGCACGCCCTGGAAGATGACCTTGCGGTCGGTTCCCATCATGTGCAGCACACCCTTGTAGCGCAACATGCGCGGGCCGTAGATGTTGACGATCGCGCCCAGGAAGTCCTCGAGCTTGGCCGGGTCGAAGGCGCGCTCCGAGCGGAACACGAAACTCTTGACGTCGTCGTCATGGCGGTGGTGATGTCCGTGGTCATGCTGGTGCGAGGGATGGTCGCAGTGTTCGCCCTGCGCACGGTCGTGGTGCACATGATCTTGGTCGTGCGCGTCGTCCTTGAGGAAATCGGGGTCGATCTCCAGTTTGGTGTTCAGATTGAAGCCTCTGAGGTCGAACACATCCTTGATCGGCACTGCGCCGAAATGCACCGCCTGCTGGGGCGCGCGCGGGTTCATGTGCTTGAGCCGGTGCATCAGCGCATCGACCTCGTCCTGGGCGACCAGATCGGTCTTGCTGATGAAAATCTGGTCTGCGAAGCCGACCTGGCGGCGCGCCTCCTGGCGGTCGTTGAGCTGGTGGGTTGCATGTTTGGCGTCCACCAGGGTCAGGATCGAGTCCAGCAGGTAACTTTCTGCGATCTCGTCGTCCATGAAGAAGGTCTGCGCGACCGGCCCCGGGTCGGCCAGCCCGGTGGTCTCGATGACGACACGGTCGAAATCGAGCTCTCCGCGGCGCTTCTTCGCAGCCAGGTCTTGCAGCGTGGTGCGCAGGTCTTCGCGGATCGTGCAGCAGATGCAGCCATTGCTCATCTGGATGATCTGCTCCTGAACGCCCGACACCAGGATGTCGCTGTCGATGTTTTCCTCGCCGAATTCATTCTCGATCACGGCGATTTTCTGGCCGTGGGCCTCCGACAGCACGCGCTTGAGCAGCGTTGTCTTGCCCGAGCCGAGAAAGCCGGTGAGGATGGTTGTGGGTATGAGGCTCATGCTGGATTCCTGACGGTCTGGTTGCAATGGTGTTTCGACAACCGGTCATGGTGGTGCAGTTGGAACAAAAAAGCAAGGTGGGGAGTGTACCGGCCCTTTCCAAGGGCCTTATTTGCGCACCACAACCAGACCCTTCAGGTATTCGCCCTGCGGAAACTGGATCGTCATCGGATGGTCGGGCGCGCCGCCGAGGTGGCCGATGATGTATCCGTCGACACCGGCGTCTATGCCGGCCGAGGCGACGATCTTGTGGAACAGGTCGACGCTGATGCCGCCGGAGCAGGAAAAAGTGAACAACATGCCGCCCGGATTGAGGATCTTCAGCGCCAGGCGGTTGATGTCCTTGTAGGCTCGGGCGGCGCGCTCGGCGTGGGCACTGGTGGGCGCGAACTTGGGTGGGTCGAGCACGATGGCGTCGAAGCTGCGGCCATCGGCACCGAACTGGCGCAGCGCCGCGTTGACATCCGATTCCAGCAGTTCGTACCGGCTGGAATCGAATCCGTTGCGTTCCAGGTTGCAGCGCGCCAGCGCCAGTGCGCCGGCGGAGGAGTCGATCGACGTCACATGGCCGGCCTGGCCGTGCAGCGCTGCCACGCTGAATCCGCCGGTATAGCAGTAACCATTGAGCACCTGGCCCCAGCGCTGGTGGCGTGCGGCGCGCGCGAAACGCGCCCGGCTGTCGCGTTGGTCCAGGTAAAAGCCGGTCTTGTGGCCCAGGGCGATGTTCAGGCCCAGTTGCCAGTCATGTTCGCGCAGCACCAGCTCCAGCGGCCCGTCGCCGCGCAGCCATCCGGTTGCCGGCTCCAAGCCTTCCAGCTTGCGGCTGCCGGTGTCGGAGCGTTCGTACAGTCGCGCGGCACCCGCGTGCCGCAGCAAGGCGTCGGCCAGCACCGCCTTCCAGCGCTCGGTGCCGGCAGACTGGAACTGGGCCACCAGCGTATCGCCGTAACGGTCGACCACCAGGCCGGGCAGGCCGTCGGATTCGCCGTGCACCAGCCGCAGCGCGTCGCTGTCGATGTCGAAGCGGCGCCGCGCGGCGATCGCACTGGCGCAGGCGGCCTCGAAGAAATCGGCGTCGATGCGCTGATTTGCGTCGAAGCTCCAGGCTCGGGCCCGGATGCGCGACTGTGGACTGAATGCGGCCCAGGCCAGAAAATCTCCGTTGTGGGATTCGACGCGCACGGTCTCGCCGCTATCGGCCCCACCCTTGGCGATGGCCGATTCGAAGATCCAGGGATGGCGGCGCAGCAGCGAGCGTTCTTTGCCGGGGTGTAGACGCAGGACTTTCATCGACACGATTGTGCGGCCTGGACCGCGGCGCACCCACGCATGGACTGACCTATTTCGGCCGGTCCTTGAGGCGCGCGCGCGGATGCGCCGCGTCGTAGGCCTTGGCCAGGTGCTGGAAGTCGAGCCGGGTATAGACCTGTGTGGTGCTGATGTTGGCGTGCCCCAGCAATTCCTGCACCGCGCGCAGGTCGCTGCTGGACTGCAGCACATGGCTGGCAAACGAATGACGCAGCATGTGCGGATGCACCGGCGTGGCCAGGCCGCTGCGCTGGCTGCGGCGTTGCAGACGCTGCCAGATCGACTGCGCGCCGAGCCGGGTGCCGTGGCGGCCGATGAACAAGGCGCTCTGATCGATTGCGCGCCCTGCCGCGTTGCGCAGCGCGAGCCAGGCCTGCACCGCCTGCACCGCCTTGGAGCCGATCGGCACGCTGCGCCGTTTCGAACCCTTGCCCAGCACATGGGCTTCGCCTTCGGCGAGGTCGAGCCAGCCGCGCGCCCGCGCACTGGCCGTCACATCTAGCCCCACCAGTTCGCCGACGCGCAGGCCGCCACCGTACAGCAGCTCGACGATGGCTGCGTCGCGGGCCTCCAGCCAGGGGTCCGCGGCCGCGTCCTGGAACTGGGCCAGTTGCACCGCCTCATCGACGCTCAGCGCCTTGGGCAGGGGTTTGGCTGCCTTGGGGCCGTGCACGTCCTGCGCCGGGTTGGCGCGGACAAGAGATTCGCGTCCGAGCCAGCGGTAGAAGCTGCGCCAGCCGGACAGGATCAACGCAATGCCGCGCGGGCTGCGACCGCGACTATGCATCTGCGCGACCCAGCGGCGGATATGCGGGCTCTGAACATCCCGCAGCGCGACACCTGCTTCCCGGGCATGGTCTGCCAGGCGAGCCAGGTCCAGCGCGTACAGTGTGACGGTCCGCGGCGCCAGCCGTTTCTCGACCCGGACATGTTCCAGATAACGTTCAACCAGCGGGTCTGGCTCGGGCTGTGCACGGCCGCATTCGGGATCGTCGGGCTGCCGTGCCATGTGAACGGGCCGGTTCTCACGCTGTCAGTCCTGCCGCAGGCGCCCCAGCGCCGCGCCGGCGATGTCTGCGACATGCTGCAGGAAGTCGGTTCCCATGCCGCTGTTGTAGCGCTGCCCGTCGGGGGAGGACAAAACCAGCATGCCGAACGCGGGCTGCATCGCGCCGGCGCGGGCATCGCGCAGGGGCAGCAACGCGATCGAGGCTGCCGCGGCCGGGTCGCCGAGCCAGGTGACTGCTTCAAAGCCGGTGTTGACGCCGCAAAATGGTTCCGAGAGCGAGGTGGCGAACAGCTTCGCGTCCTCGCTGACACCGGTGGCGAAGCCCGCATCCTTGTAGGCATCGGACACGCCCCAGACCTTGATCGTGACCTGCGGCACCGAGAACTGGTCGCGCACGTGATCGACGATCTGCGCCGGGATCGCGCTCGCGCTGGCGTTCTGGAACAGCGCGGCCGCCCAGCGCAGCAGGCGGTCCGACAACAGCGCGTTTTCGTTGCCGTGGCGGATCATGTCCATCAGGCGGTGCTCCAACACCTTGATCTTGTCGCGCAGCATCTCGGCCTGGCGCTCCTGCAAGCTGACCGCCCGTTTGCTGTGCGGGCTGGTCAGGTGCACACTGGCCAGCAGTTCGGCATGGCGCTCGAAAAAGTCGGGCGTATTGGCCAGGTAGTTGGCGATATCGTCTTCGGTGATCGGGTTGGTGAATGCTTGGGTCATGGTGTTTCGGGTATCTCGATTTCGCCTTCAAAAACGGTTTGCGCCGGCCCGGTCATCATCACCGCACTGGTGCCGCCATTCCAGCCGACGGTCAGGCGGCCACCCAGGGTCGCAACATCGACCTGCGCATCGAGCAGACCAAGGCGGATACCTGCCACCACCGCCGCACAGGCGCCGGTACCGCAGCTCAGCGTCTCGCCGGCGCCGCGCTCGAACACCCGCAATGCGATCGACGAGCGGCCCAGCACCTGCATGAAGCCGGCATTGACTCGTTGCGCAAACGCCCGGTGGTGTTCGACCAATGGGCCGAGGCCGGCCACGTCGGCCCGGGCGACCTCGTCTACGCAGCAGACTGCGTGCGGATTGCCCATCGACAACACCGCCACGCGCAGCAGGGGCTCCGACGCGCCCGCGGGCAAGGGCAGGGCCCAGGTCTGCCAGTTGCCGTCGGGTTGGGCCAGCAGGCCCTGGCTGTCGAAAGGCACTGCGGCCAGGTCGAACATCGGCGCGCCCATGTCGACGGTGACCCTGCCGTCGGCGGCGCGGCGCAGCGAGAGCACCCGGTTCAGGGTCTTGACGGTGACGGTGTCCTTGTCCGTCAGGCCGCGCTGGTGCACGTAAGCCAGGAAACACCGCGCGCCGTTGCCACAATGCTCGACCTGCTGGCCGTCGGCATTGTGAATGACGTACTCGAAATCGAACTCCGGACCGGGCGCGGCACGCACACCCAGGATCTGGTCGGCCCCGACGCCGAAGTGCCGGTCGCCCAGGAAGCGGTATTGATCGCGAGAGAGCCCCAGCAGCATGCGGGTTTCGTCCAGCACGACGAAGTCGTTGCCGGCGCCCTGCATCTTGGTGAACGGGATTCGCATCGCAGGATTATCCTCTGAACGTTCGCGCCGCCCGCGGCGCCGGGCCCGGTTGCGTCGCCGATTGGCGGCACAATGCGCCATGGTCCGATCCAGCCAATTGCTTCATATCCAACGCGAGCCAGCGCCGCTGCGGCCGGCCGCTACAGTTCTGCTGCTGCGCGATGGCCCGCAAGGCGTCGAGGTGCTGATGACGCGGCGTTCACCCAACGCCAGTTTCGCCCCTGGGGCCTTTGTATTTCCCGGTGGCGGCATCGATCCGGCGGACGCCGCGTCGCACCATCTGGCGCAGCGCCGGACGGGTCAGGCTGACCCGCATGTGACCGAGGCCATCGCCGCGATCCGAGAGAGCTTCGAGGAACTGGGCGTTGTGCTGGCGCGCCAGCGCGACGGACGCTGGCCCGATGCGGCCATGCTGGCAGCGCTGGACCGCCACGCGCCTTTCGCCGCGCAGTGTTCGGCGCGAGGTCTGGTGCTGGCCGCCGACGCGGTGTTCGTGCTCGCGCGCTGGATCACCGACCGCGATCTGCCGCGGCGCTTCGACGTGCCGTTCCTGGTTGCGCGCATGCCCGAGGGCCAGACACCCGTGGCCGACGAGACCGAGCAGTTCGAGCCGCAGTGGGTGCGTGCGGGCGACGCGCTGGAGCGACATGCGTCAGGCAGGTTCTTCATGATCTTCCCGACCATCCGCACGCTGCAGCGGCTCAAGGCCTTTGACCGTGTCGATGACGTGCTGAAGGCCTGCGCGACAAGCGAGCAGCCGCTATGGACCAGTTGCCCGCGCGCTGGCTGGCTCGCCGGCAGGGAAGAGCGCTACATGGAGCACGAACACCCGTACGGAGAATTGCAAATGGTGTCGCCGGATGGTCAGATCGTGCATCACCTGGACTGGCAATCGCTGCAGCCGGTGCTGCTGCTGCGCAATCTTCTGCGCCTGACCGCGCCGAACCCGGGCGCGATGACCGGGCCGGGCACCAACAGTTACCTGGTCGGCGATCCGGCCAGTGGCTTCATCGCGATCGATCCGGGGCCGGCGGATGAGCAGCACCTCGAGCGCCTGTGGCGAGCGACCGGCGGGAATATCCGGATGATCGTGTGCACCCACTCGCATCCGGACCATTCCCCCGGTGCCGCTCCGCTGCAGGCAATGTGTACACCGCGCCCCCCGATCCTGGGGCTGCCCAGCGCCGATACGGCGCGTGCTGCCAGCGATTTCACGCCGGAGCGGGAACTGGCCGATGGCGAGGAACTGCATCTCGCTGGAGCCGATGGGGTGGCCCTGCACACGCTGAGGGTGATCCACACGCCCGGCCATGCGGCCAATCACCTGTGTCTGGTGCTGGTGCAGGACGGCATACTGTTCAGCGGCGATCATGTGCTCAACGGCAGCACCACGGTGGTCGACCCACCCGACGGCGAGATGAACGCCTACCTGGAATCGCTCGACAAGCTGACGGCCGCCTGCGCCACGCACGGCGTCGAATTCATTGCGCCGGCCCATGGGTACGTCATCGGTCGTGCCGCGGATGCCATCGCCGCACTCAAGGCGCACCGGCTCAAACGCGAGGCCAAGATCCTGAGGGTGATGCAGGCCCATCCCGAAGGCACGCTGGACGACTGGGTGCGGCACGCGTACGACGACGTGCCACCGCGCATGTGGCCGGTGGCCAAGCGCTCGTTGCTGGCCCATGTGCAGCGCATCGAGAGCATGGCTGCCGGCAACTGAACCGATCGCGCCCGCGCCGGGGCTACAGTTCGAAGCTGCCGGATCCTTCGCTCAGCACGGACAGCTCCAGCGGACGTACCGCTCCCATCCACAATGCCCGGTCACGGTGGTCGACCAGGTCGTTCTCGCTGATCGGGTGGATGAACACCACCAGGGTGCCGCGCCGCATCGCCAGCCAGGGGATCACGCTGCCGAACAATTGCGGCTTGAACGCGAGCTGGCAACTCCAGTCCGGATGCGGTCCCACCGGGCGTTCGTGGATCCGTCCCATCTTGACCTCTGGAAAGGCCCGCGCAGCCTGCTCGCACAGGCTGCGCGCCTGCGCCAGCGTGTCGGGGCCGAAATAGACATGGGCGTGGAAACCGCGGATCGCGGGAACCTCGGTGTGATGGGTCATACGTGCCCCTTCTGGATGGCAGTTGCACTGCCACGCTGGTAACCCTGCTGAACGATAAGTGTGAAGCCCACCGATAAGCCGGATTCTGTGCATGGCGGTTGCCCGCCATGTGACTGCCATTCATCTGGGCCGCCGGTCACCCGACGGCTCGGTGCTACCTACCCGCACACACCCCGGGGGCCCCGGGTAGGGGGCGCAGCGAACTGCGCGTCCCAACGTGTGCCTATTTGGTATTGCTGCGCGTAGAGATTGCCCGTTTCACCCGCCTCGCAGGTTGCCCTGTGAGGCGACTCGTCTCTGTTGCTCTGATCCTCACCTTATGCCGCGCACTCGCGTGCCCGGGTTTCGGTGGACAGCGGTTAGCTGCTACGTTGCCCTGTGCAGTCCGGACGTTCCTCCAGTGCGGTGTTTCCACCCGACGCCGAGACGTCGGCCCTAGGGCTTGCACCAGCGGCAGTCTGGTGGGCTTCACACGCCGGATTATCCACTTCGGCGCGCGCCCCCGGAAATGACTGCATCATTCCCGCCCTCAGGGGTCAGCCAAAGTGGCAGAGCCACATTGGCTTGATAGACAATGCAGGTCAATTGACCCGAGGAGCCGTCACCATGAAAGTCGACAACATCCTGCAGACCATCGGCCGTACGCCGCATGTGCGCATCAATCGCCTGTTCGGTGACAAGCACACGGTCTGGATCAAATCCGAGCGCAGCAATCCGGGCGGCTCCATCAAGGACCGCATCGCCCTGGCCATGGTCGAGGCGGCAGAAAAAAGTGGCGCGCTCAAGCCCGGTGCGACCATCGTCGAGCCGACCTCCGGCAACACCGGCGTCGGCCTGGCCATGGTGGCGGCGGTCAAGGGTTACAAGCTGATCCTGGTGATGCCCGACAGCATGTCGCTCGAGCGCCGCCGCCTGATGCTGGCCTATGGCGCAACATTCGAACTGACACCGCGCGAAAAGGGCATGAAGGGATCGATCGCGCGGGCCCAGGAGATTGCCACGGCCATCCCTGAAGCCTGGATCCCGCAGCAGTTCGACAATCCGGCCAACATCGACGCCCATGTGCACACCACGGCCCAGGAGATCCTGCTTGACTTCCCGCAGGGGCTCGATGTGCTGATCACCGGTGTCGGTACTGGCGGACACATCACGGGTTGCGCCCAGGTGCTCAAGGCGCAGTGGCCGCAGCTCAAGGTATTTGCGGTCGAACCGGCGGCCTCGCCGGTGATCTCGGGGGGTGCGCCGTCGCCACACCCGATCCAGGGCATCGGCGCGGGCTTCATTCCGACCAACCTGAAAACCGAATTGCTCGACGGCGTGATCCTGGTCGAGCCCGAGCCGTCGCGCGAGATGGCGCGCCGCTGCGCGCGCGAAGAGGGCATGCTGGTGGGCATCTCCTCGGGCGCGACGCTGGCGGCGATTGCGCAGAAATTGCCCGAGTTGCCGGCCGGCGACCGCATCCTGGGGTTCAACTACGACACCGGCGAGCGTTACCTGTCGATCGAAGGTTTCCTGCCCACGGAATGATCCGCCTGACCGAGCTGAAGCTGCCGCTGGGGCATGCGGACGCGGATCTGGAGGGCCTGGTGTTGCGCACGCTGGGCCTGGCAGCCGAGGCGGTACGCGGGTTCGACGTGTTCAAGCGCAGCGTCGACGCGCGCAAGGTCCAGTTGCAGTGGGTCTATATCGTCGATGTCACGCTGGCCGACGCCGACGCCGGCGCCGAGGCCGCGCTGATGTCAAGCCTCTCGGGGTTGCCCCATGTCGGGCCGTCGCCCGACATGGGGTACCGGCCGGTGCGCCAGGTGCCGCCCGGCGCGCCGGCGGTGCAGCAGGGCGGGCGTCCCGTTGTTGTGGGATTCGGTCCGTGCGGCATCTTTGCCGCATTGTTGCTGGCGCAGATGGGCCTGCGTCCGATCGTGCTCGAGCGCGGGCGCACGGTGCGCCGGCGCACCAAGGACACCTGGGGCCTGTGGCGCAAATCGGTGCTGGACCCGGAATCGAACGTGCAATTCGGCGAAGGTGGCGCCGGCACGTTCTCGGACGGCAAGTTGTGGAGCCAGATCAAGGATCCGCGTCACCTCGGGCGCAAGGTGATGACCGAGTTCGTCAAGGCCGGCGCGCCCGCGGATATCCTGGTCGAAGCGCATCCGCATATCGGCACCTTCAAGCTGGTCAAGGTGGTCGAGAACATGCGCGAGCAGATCATTGCGCTCGGCGGCGAAGTCCGTTTCGAGCAGCGGGTGACCGACCTGCATCTGGAGGACGGACCGGCCGACGGACAGGGGCGCACGCGGCGCGTGCGGGCGCTGAGCGTGCTGAACCAGGCCACCGGCGTGACGACCGAGCTGGCCGCGCGCCAGGTCGTGCTGGCGCCGGGCCACAGCGCGCGCGACACCTTCGTCATGCTGTACCGGTGTGGCGTGCAGATGGCTGCCAAGCCGTTCTCGATCGGTTTTCGTATCGAACACCCGCAGAGCCTGATCGACCGCGCACGCTGGGGCCGCCACGCCGGCCATCCGGCGCTCGGGGCCGCGGAATACCGCCTGGTGCACCACGCTGGCAACGGCCGCTCGGTCTACAGCTTCTGCATGTGCCCCGGTGGCACGGTGGTGGCCGCGACTTCGGAGCCGGGGCGGGTCGTGACCAACGGCATGAGCCAGTACTCGCGCAACGAACGCAATGCCAACGCCGGCATCGTGGTGGGTATCGATCCGGTCGACTATCCGCGTGACATCGCCCGGCTGCGCGCGGCGCTGGGTGACGATGTGCCGGCTCAAGAGACGACGATGGCCACGCATCCATTGACCGGTATCGTGTTGCAGCGCGAACTCGAATCGGGCGCCTACCGGCTCGGCGGCAGCAGCTACCAGGCGCCGGGCCAGTTGGTGGGCGATTTCTTGTCAGCGCGACCGTCCAAGGCCCTGGGTGCGGTCGAGCCGTCGTACCAGCCCGGCGTGTTGCTGGGCGACCTGGCTTCGGCCTTGCCCCCTTACGCGATCGACGCGATACGCGAGGCCTTGCCGGCGTTCGGGCGCAAGATCAAGGGTTTCGACATGCCGCACGCGGTGTTGACCGGGGTCGAGACCCGTACATCGTCACCGGTGCGCATCACGCGTGGCGATGACTTCCAGAGCCTGAATGTGCAGGGGCTGTATCCGGCGGGTGAGGGGGCCAGTTATGCCGGAGGTATTTTGTCTGCTGGCGTCGATGGCATCCGGGTTGCGGAGGCGGTGGCCGTCGCCATGATGCCGTGAGTGCGCAGTCTCGAACCCGTCGCACGTCCGCCCAGCCCACTTCGCGTACAAACGCCGCCAGTGTTTTTCAAGAGGTCAATCCAGCCATGGGAAAACCAAAGCGATCTCGGCGGCCGTCGAACAGCACCAGTCACAATGCACATCAGCCATCCGCGAGGCTGCGCGATGGCTGTCGATCATGTCCGGGCCGCCAACACGCCCCGAAAGGCGAGCGGCGTCGGGGGACCATCAGGCGTTGGTGGTGTTTTGCAGCGCCGCGATACGCTCCTCGATCGGCGGATGGGTCGAGAACCACTTGCCGATGCCGCCGGCAATGCCCATCGCGGCGATGCTCTTGGGCAGTTCGGCCGTTGCCACGCCGCCCAGGCGGGCCAGCGCGTTGATCATCGGCTGGCGCCGGCCCATCAACTGGGCGGCGCCAGCATCGGCGCGGAATTCACGCTGGCGCGAGAACCAGGCCACGATGATGGCAGCGACAAACCCGAGCACGATGTCCAGCACAATGGTGGTGACCCAGTAACCGATGCCAGGGCCCGATTGCTGGTCGCTGCCACGGCGCAGGAAACTGTCGACCGCGTAACCGATGACCCGGCTCAGGAACACGACGAACGTATTCATCACGCCCTGTATCAGCGTCATCGTGACCATGTCACCGTTGGCAATATGGGCCACCTCATGGCCGATCACCGCCTCGACTTCCTCACGCGTCATCCCCTGCAGCAGCCCGGTCGATACCGCAACCAGCGCATTGTTCTTGAATGCGCCAGTGGCGAACGCATTCGGGGCGCCTTCAAAGATGCCGACCTCGGGCATGCCGATCTTGGCCTTCTCGGCGAACTTGCGTACCGTCTCGACGATCCAGGCCTCATCGGCATTGCGGGGCTGCTCGATGATCTTGACGCCCGCGCTCCACTTGGCCACCGGTTTGCTGATCAGCAGCGAGATAAAGGCGCCGCCAAAACCCATGATCAGCGCAAAACCCAGCAACGCGCCCAGGTCCAGGCCGTTGGCGGTCAGGAAACGATTCACCCCCAGGATGTTGGCCACGATGCCCAGCACCACCACGACGGCGAGGTTGGTCATCACAAACAGCAGAACTCGTTTCATGTGCGTATTTTCCAAAGGGGTCCGTTCGGACCGATGGCTCGAATGGTAGGGGCAAAGTCACCCGTTTCAAGGCTTCTGGCCTCGTATGCCCACGCGATTCGCGGTTATTGCGACTGGTCCGATGGGGCTGACCGCGCCGGGCGAAATACGGCTTCGTCCCGGTAGAAGCCGGGCGCCTCGTTGGCGCAGCACCAGCCTGGAACACCCAGCACCGGCAGATGCGCAAAAGGTTTGGTGGCCAGCATGTCGGCGCTCAACTGCCCGGCAACCCAGTCGTCCAGGTCGACCAGCGACCGGGCCTGCCATGGCACCGCGAACACATGTGCCGTGATCGCCTTGCGTGGCGTGCACAGCTTTTCAAGCAAGGCGTGGCCGAACAGCACCAGTCTGGCTTGCTGCCATAGCGGCCGCAACGGGCCGAACAGCCGGTCCCAGTGCTTGGCTTGCAGCGCATCCCATAGCGGCTGTGGCGCGCTCAGGAACGCAGCGTTTTCGTCGAGCACCGTCAGCGCGTCGCGCACCGCGCCGCGGACCGGGCGTATGCCTTCGACGGCAATCTGGGCCGCCTGCAACTGGTTCAGCCGCCGTTTGGTGGCGGGAAATCGGATCCAGCACAGGCCGTTGAAAAAGTCGTGCAAGCCCTCGCGTGTCGGGCAGCGACCGGTTTGCGCAATGAACTGCTCGTAAGCCGTATCCTCGGGCAGCGCCGATTGCGGCACGAAGCGCACCGGCGCGGCTGCCGTGTGGTTCAGCGCCTGCCATAACGGCATGCCCGCACTGATGGCCTGCTCCACCATGTGCCCGGTGCTGCGCCAGGGCGCCAGCCACGGCGGATCCCAGTTGAGCGCCTGCCATGGCCGGGGGTTGTCGTCCGCGAGCCTCATGACGAAACGCCGGGCTGCCCCAAGACGCGTCGCACCTCCTCGGGGGGCTTGGCGAAGCCAGGCCTGGGGGCGCTCTTGCCGCGACTCACGTCTCCAGCAGCTTCCACGGCAGCAGTTCCCCACCCAGCAGAGGCTTGAGTTCGGCGTCTCCCAAAGGATAACTCTGCGGCGCCTGCCAGGCGCGCCGCGCGAGCGTGACGCTGGCGCTGTTGCGCGGCAAGCGGTAGAAGTCCGGTCCGTGGAAACTCGCAAACGCCTCCAGGCGGTTCAGCGCGCCAGCGGCGTCGAAGGCCTGTGCATACATCTCCAGCGCCGCATGCGCGGTATAACAACCGGCGCAGCCGCTGGCGTGTTCCTTCAGGTGGGCCGGGTGCGGCGCACTGTCGGTGCCCAGAAAAAAATGCGCGTCGCCGCTGGTGGCCGCCGTTACCAGGGCCAGGCGATGCGTTTCGCGCTTGAGCACCGGCAGGCAGTAATAGTGCGGCCGGATACCGCCGGTGAAGATCGCGTTTCGGTTGAACAGCAGGTGGTGCGCCGTGATCGTGGCCGCGGTGTGCGGACCGGCCTCGCGCACATATTGCGCTGCCTCCTGGGTCGTGATGTGCTCCATCACGATGCGCAGCTCCGGGAAGTCGCGCCGCAGCGGAATCAGCTGCTGGTCGATGAATGCCGCCTCACGGTCGAACAGGTCGATCTCGGGCGAGGTGACCTCGCCGTGCACCAGCAGCAACAGACCCTCTTTCTGCATCGCCTCGAGTACCGGGTAGATCAGCCGGATGTTGGTCACGCCAGCGTCGCTGTTGGTGGTGGCGCCGGCCGGATACAGCTTGGCCGCCACGACCATGTCGCCCAGCCCGCTGCTGCGGGTGGCGCTGGCGCGGCGGATCTCGTCCGGCGCAATACGGTCGGTCAGGTACAGCGTCATCAACGGAGTGAACGCCTTGCCGGTCGGCACCGCGGCTCGGATACGCGCCGCGTAATCCAGCGCCTGCGTCACCGTCGTGACCGGCGGTTTGAGGTTGGGCATGATGATGGCGCGTGCGAACTGCGCAGCCGTATGGGGAACGACGGTTTTCAGCGCCTGGCCGTCGCGCACATGCAGGTGCCAGTCGTCGGGACGTGTGATGCGCAGGTGATCGATGCGTGGATTCGGTTCGTTGGGCTGCATGGAAAGAACTTCAGTTGGCCTGGTATCGGGGAGGGCGGGGCAATGTTTCGAGGTAGTCCCACAACGCGGCGGCCGTGACTTTCACGGCGTTGCGCGATTTGCCGTTGGTTGCGACGACCTTGCCACTGCCGGTGCCCGCGCGGCCACCGTCGGGTGCTGGTGGCCGTTCCCGGTAGGCACGCACGTCCATCGTGATCGTCAGTCCGGTCATGTCGGCGGGCAAGGCGCTGACCAGACGCCGCGCGCGCAATTCCTTCTTGACGGCGCTGTGCGGCAGAAAGGCCACACCGTGGCCTTCCAGCGCCATTGCCTTGAGGCCTTCGGCCATGTCGGTCTCGTACACCCGGTCGAAGTGGATCGGGATCGTCGATTGCTTCAGGACGAGATCCACCATCTGGCCGAGGTAGGCTCCGGGCGCATAACCCAGATAGGGCAGAGGTTGGCCGGCGCGCCCGGGCAGGGCGAACATCGGCAAGCCGTCGGCATCGGGCCTGGCATACGGCGCAATGACCTCCTCACCCAGGTCGACCATTTCATAGCGCTGGGGGTCGAGCTGGAACGGGTGCGCACTGTGGTGGTACGCGATCAGCAGGTCGCAACTGCCCTCCACCAGTCGCAACACTGCGTCGTGCACATTGAGCGCGATCAGGCGGCTCTTGACCGGCCCGAATTTGTCGCGCAGGCCCGACACCCAGGCTGGAAAAAAGGTGAACGCCAATGTGTGCGGTACCGCGAACTCGACCACGTCGTGGGCGCTCGAACGGTGGCCGCGCAACATCGCGCGCGTGCTTTGCAGCGCCTGCAGGATCTCCAGTGACTGGTCGTACAGGGTCTCGCCGGCAGGCGTCAACCGGGTCGGGTAGGAGCTGCGGTCGACCAGGTCGCTGCCGGCCCAGGCCTCGAGCGACTGAATGCGGCGCGAGAATGCCGGCTGCGTCACATGCCGCAGTTGTGCCGACCGGCTGAAACTGCGTGTTTCGGCCAGGCTGACGAAGTCCTCGAGCCATTTGGTTTCCATGCCCGGATTATGCGTTGGCGCATATCGGGCCATGCATTTCCCGCATGGAGTTTTAAGGTCAATGGATGGTGCCAGGGAAGATCCACAGCAGCGCGGCAGTCATGGTCGCATAACGCAGGAACTTGCCGATCGCCATGTACAGCACGCAGGGCCAGAAGGGCATGCGCAGCCAGCCCGCGACCCCGCACAGGGGATCCCCCACGATCGGCAGCCAGGACAGCAGGCAGGCCTTGGGTCCGAGCCGCTCCAGCCATTGCAGGGCCCGGATGTGAGAACGCGAATCCCGCACCTTGTCCATCAGTTGATGCGTGCCGAAACCCATGAACCAGGTCAGGGCACCGCCCAGCGTGTTGCCGGCGGTGGCCACCAGGATGGCGGGCCAGAACAGGCTCGGGTTGATCTTGACCAGACCGAACACCGCGGGCTCCGAGCCCATCGGCAGCAGGGTGGCGGACACGAACGAGACCACCAGCACCGTGCTCAGGCCGTATTCAGGCAAGGCCAGCAACATGATCAGGTGGTCAATCCAGGCTTGCATGGGTGGACCGAGTATAGGTAGCCGGCAGGCCGGCACCGGATCGCGGGCCGATTTGATTGCTGAAAATTTGAGCAGTTAGAATCGGTGCGCGTTCACCAGCGCAGTTTCCGCCAGACCGCCTCCAAGACCCTGTTCTCCAGTCACCCGAGCCTATGCAGATCGGTCCGTACGTCCTTGCCAACCCGTTCATGGTGGCCCCGATGGCGGGAGTGACCGATCGCCCGTTCCGCCAGTTGTGCCGCCGCCTGGGCGCCGCGCATGCCGTCAGCGAGATGGTGACGTCGCGCCCCGACCTGTTTCGTTCGCTCAAGACCTCCCGGCGCGCCAACCACGAAGGCGAACCCGGTCCGATTGCGGTGCAGATCGCTGGCACCGATGCGCAGATGATGGCCGATGCGGCGGCCTACAACGTCGATCGCGGTGCCCAGATCATCGACATCAACATGGGCTGCCCGGCCAAGAAGGTGTGCAACAAGTGGGCCGGCTCGGCCTTGATGCAGAACGAGGCGCTGGCGCTGTCCATCGTGGAGGCGGTGGTGCGGGTTTGCGCCCCACGCGGTGTGCCTGTCACGCTGAAAATGCGCACTGGCTGGTGCCAGGCGCATCGCAATGCGGTGCGCATCGCGCGCGACGCCGAGAGCGCCGGGGTGCAGATGCTGGCGATCCACGGTCGTACTCGCGAACAAGGTTACACGGGCGAGGCGGAATACGAGACCGTCACCGCGGTCAAGGCTGCCGTGCGTGTCCCGGTGGTGGCCAATGGCGACATCGCGACGCCGCAACAGGCGCGTGCGGTGTTGCGCAGCACGGGCGCCGATGCGGTGATGATCGGGCGGGCTGCGCAAGGCCAGCCCTGGATATTCCGCGAGATGGCGCATTTCCTGGCCACCGGCCTGACGCTGGCCCCACCGCTGGTGGCCGAGGTCCGGCGGCTCCTGCTGGAGCACTTGCTGGACCACTACGCGTTGTACGGTGAGCACATCGGCGTGCTCAGTGCGCGCAAGCACATCGGCTGGTACGTGCGCCATCTTCCGGGCGGCGAGGCATTTCGCGACGCGATGAACCGATTGGCGGACTCGCAGGCGCAACTGCACGCCGTGGCCGGTTATTTCGACAACCTGGGGGCGACCATGGACCGGTTGCCCCAGGCCGCACCCGACAACGGCGACGCGGCATGCACGCCATCCGTGGAGACAGCCTGATGAGCAAGAAACACATCCAGGAATGCGTGCGTACCAGCCTCGAAGGCTATTTTCGGGACCTGCGCGGAACCGAACCCGATGGCATGTACGACATGATGGTGCGGGTGATGGAAAAGCCGCTGCTCGAGGTCGTCATGCAGCAGGCGGACCACAACCAGTCGCGCGCCGCGCAATGGCTGGGGCTCAACCGCAACACCCTGCGCAAGAAATTGATCGAGCACAAGTTGCTCGGATGATCGGTCATCAGTCGACTCGAAACCACAACGGAAGACGCTCGTGACGAAGGCTCTGATTTCGGTGTCCGACAAGACCGGCATTGTCGAATTTGCCACTGCGCTGCAGGCGCTTTGCGTGGAACTGGTCTCCACCGGCGGCACTGCGGCGCTGCTGGCCGCGCACGGGCTGGCCGTGCGCGAGGTGGCTGAGCTGACCGGCTTTGCGGAGATGCTCGACGGCCGGGTCAAGACCCTGCATCCGGCGGTGCATGGCGGATTGCTGGCGCGGCGTGACGTGCCCGCCCACATGGAGTCGTTGCAGGCACATGGCATCGGCACCATAGACCTGCTGGTCGTCAACCTCTATCCGTTCGAGGCCACCGTGGCCAAGCCGGATTGCACGCTGGAGGACGCGATCGAGAACATCGACATCGGCGGTCCTGCGATGGTGCGCAGCGCGGCCAAGAACTGGAAGCATGTCGCGGTGCTGACCGATGCCGCCCAGTATGCCGGCGTGTTGGCCGAACTGCAGCAACACGGCGCGGTGTCCGAACAGACCCGCTTCGCGTTGTCGGTGGCCGCGTTCAACCGCATCAGCCAGTACGACGGTGCGATCAGCGACTACCTCTCGCGTATCGGGCCCGACGGCAGCCATGCCGCCTTTCCCGGCCAGACCAACGGTCGCTTCGTCAAGCTGCAGGACCTGCGGTATGGCGAGAATCCGCACCAGCAGGCCGCGTACTACCGCGACCTGGTTCCGGCGCCAGGCTCGCTGGCCAGTGCCGAACAGTTGCAGGGCAAGGCGCTGAGTTTCAACAACATCGCCGACGCGGATGCGGCCTGGGAGTGCGTCAAAAGCTTCGATGACAACGCCTGCGTCATCGTCAAGCATGCCAACCCCTGTGGCGTGGCGGTGGGCGAGAGCGCCCTGCAAGCGTATTGCAGGGCCTTTCAGACCGACCCGACATCGGCCTTCGGTGGCATCATCGCCTTCAACTGCCCTGTGCAGGGTCCGGCCGCCGGGGCCGTGGCAAAGCAGTTCGTCGAGGTGCTGATCGCGCCCGAGTTCTCCGATGACGCGATGGCGATCCTCAAGACCAAGCCCCATGTGCGGGTGCTTCGGATTGCCTTGCCGCCGGGGGGTGCCAGCGCCTGGGACCGCGGCCAGAATGCGGTCGACATGAAACGCGTGGGCTCGGGCATCCTGCTGCAGACGGCCGACAATCATGAACTGGCGCTGGCCGACCTGAAGGTTGTGACGCAGCGCCAGCCGACATCGGCGCAACTGCAGGATCTGCTGTTCGCATGGAAGGTTGCCAAATACGTGAAGTCCAACGCGATCGTGTTCTGCGCCGGTGGCATGACCCTGGGTGTCGGCGCCGGTCAGATGAGCCGGCTGGATTCGGCTCGCATCGCCAGCATCAAGGCGCAGCATGCGGGCCTGAGCCTGAAGGGCACGGTGGTGGCCAGCGACGCATTTTTCCCGTTTCGCGATGGCCTGGACGTGGTGGTGGATGCCGGTGCCCACTGCGTGATCCAGCCCGGTGGCAGCATGCGCGATGACGAGGTGATCGCCGCCGCGAACGAACGCGAGGTGGCCATGGTGTTCACCGGGGTGCGCCACTTCCGGCACTGACAAGTGTTCCGCTGTCGCCGCCTGGGTGCACGGTGCCCCCGTGGCCCCGGTTTGCAGCCGCTGCACGGTCCGCAAACATCTCGAGGGGGCATGACATTTCGGTGCCGGTCGGCGCGCGCGGGCGCTGGTCCCCGGCAGGCCCAGCGTGGTGTTCGAGCCAAGCGAGCCCTGGCTGGCGTTTACAGCGTCTTGAAAACCGCGCGTGCGGCCGAGATGGTTGCCTCGATGTCGGCGTCGGAGTGGGCGGCGCTGACGAAGCCCGCTTCGTACAGCGCAGGCGCGAAATAGACGCCGTGCGACAACATGCCGTGGAACAACGTGTTGAAGCGCTTGCCGTCCGAGCGCATGACCTGACCGTAATTCTGCGGCAATTGTTCGAGCAGGAAGAATCCGAACATGCCGCCTTCGCTGTCGCCGCACAGCGGTACGCCGGCTTCGGCGGCGGCCTGCTGCAGACCGTCGACCAGCGCGCGCGACTTGCGTCCCAGCGCCTCGAAGAAACCCGGCTTGCTGATTTCAGCTAGCGTGGCCAGCCCGCAGGCTGTGGCGACCGGATTGCCGGACAGGGTGCCCGCCTGGTAGACCGGGCCGAGTGGCGCCAGCTGCTCCATCACCGCACGCTTGGCACCAAAGGCGGCCAGTGGCATGCCGCCGCCGATGACCTTGCCCATGATGGTCATGTCGGGCTCAAAGCCCGGAATGTCGCGGGCGTACACGCTTTGCGCACTGCCCGGCGCGACGCGGCAGCCGGTCATCACCTCATCGAATGCCAGCAGGGCGCCATATTGGGTGCATAACTCACGGCAGCGTTGCATGAAAGCGACACTGGCGCGGACAAAATTCATGTTTCCGGCGATCGGTTCAATGATCACGCACGCCAGTTCCTGGCCGTGCAGCGCGAACGCCTGCTCGAGCTGCTCGATGTTGTTGTATTCGAGCACCAGGGTGTGGCTGACCACCTCGGGCGGGACGCCGGCGCTGGTCGGATTGCCGAAGGTGGCCAGGCCCGAGCCGGCCTTGACCAGCAACGCGTCGGCATGACCGTGGTAACAGCCCTCGAATTTGATCAGCTTGTGCCGGCCGGTGGCGCCTCGGGCCAGCCGGATCGCACTCATCGCGGCTTCTGTGCCTGAACTGACCAGGCGCACCATGTCCATCGACGGTACCAGGCGCAGCAGGGCTTCGGCCAGCTCCACCTCCCGTTCGGTCGGCGCGCCATACGAGAAACCCTCGAGCACGGCCTGCTGCACCGCCTGGATCACGGCATGGTGACCATGCCCGAGGATCATCGGGCCCCAGGAGCCGATGTAGTCGATATAACGGGTGCCTTCGACGTCCCAGAAGTATGCTCCCTGTGCCCGCTTGACGAAACGTGGCGTGCCGCCAACGGCCTTGAAGGCCCGCACGGGGGAATTGACGCCGCCGGGAATGACGCGCTGCGCTCGCGCAAAAAGCTTGTCGTTGGTTTCAGTGTTTGGTGTCATGGGCAGGCAGGTCGAATAGGGCGGTGGGTCCGGTGTCTTGTTCGGTCTCGTCCGGGTCGGGTTCGGGCTGGGCCCAGAATAGCCGGTCCGGAACGATATGGCCCATGCCGGGCCGGAAACCCGAATCCAGGCAGCGATCCAGGTACCCCAGTGCCTCTTTGACCGATTCGGCCAGGTCGCTGCCGCTGGCCAGCAAAGCGGCCAGTGCCGCCGACAAGGTGTCTCCAGCGCCGGCAAACGTGGCCTCGAAGCGTTCAAAACGTTCGCTGTACAGGATGGTCTGCGGCGACGCGAGTATGTTCTCGATATGCTGCTCTGGCGCCAGGATGCCGGTGACCAGGGTATAGGGCACACCCATGTCATTGGCGGCGCGGGCGATGTCGCGCGCGCCGGGGCTCTTCTCGGAACTCCAGTCCGGCAACAGCCATCGCCACAGGCTGCTGTGGTTTCCGACCAACACTGTGGTCTGCGGCAACACCAGTTCGCGGAACGCGTCCAGATAAAGGTCAATCTGCACCTCACTCCACCATGACAGATCCGGCATGTAGGCGATGACGGGTACGTCGGAATAGTCGGACGTGATCTCGGCGATCGCACTGAGGTTCTCGGCCGATCCGCAAAAACCAATCTTGAACACCTGGGCTGTCACGTCTTCGAGGATGGTGCGGGCCTGCTCGCGCACCGCCTCGTCGTCCATGGCGTGGTGATCGACGATCTCGGCCGTGTCGCGGACATAGGCGCCGGTGACCACTGGCAGCGCATGGGCTCCGACCGAAGCGATCGCGTTGACGTCGCCGGCCAGCCCACCAGCCCCGCTCGGGTCGTTGGCGTTGAAAACCAGCACGCAGGCTGGTTGCGTGCCGATGGCGTCGGATTCGGATTCGTCGTCGAGGGAGGAGGCGGACATGGTCAGGACGGTGTTGTCGCTGAGGCAGAATAGCCAGGGTTCGGGATTGGCGGGCGCAAGGTGCCAGGTCCGGCTCTATACAATGATTGCATTCTATTCGAAGGCCCTTTAAGCTGTGACCGAAGCAAAAACCTGGATGTGTCTGATATGCGGCTGGATCTACGACGAGGAGGCCGGATCCCCCGACGATGGTCTTGCGCCGGGTACCCGATGGGCCGATGTGCCAATGAACTGGACCTGCCCCGAATGTGGTGCGCGCAAGGAAGATTTCGAAATGGTCCAGATCTGAGTCCTGCGATGGCCGGATCCGCCCTGTGGCGGGCGGCCCGCGCCCCGGAACAATGTCAGTGCAGGAGTGCAATCGCGTGAATACGAATACCACCGGATCCACCTTCAAAGTCCTGGTCATCGACGACAGCAACACCATCCGGCGCAGTGCCGAGATCTTCCTCAAGCAAGGCGGTCATGAGGTCCTGCTGGCCGAGGACGGGTTCGATGCCCTGGCCAAGGTCAACGACTACCAGCCGCACCTGATCTTCTGCGACATCCTGATGCCGCGCCTCGACGGCTACCAGACCTGTGCCATCATCAAGCGCAACGCGCGGTTCGCCAGCGTTCCGGTCGTGATGTTGTCTTCCAAGGATGGTGTGTTTGACAAGGCCCGCGGTCGCATGGTCGGGGCCCAGGACTACCTGACCAAGCCCTTCACCAAGGACCAGTTGCTGCAGGCAGTCGCGCAGATCGGTTCCATGGCTGCAGGAGTTGCATGATGCCGATCCGCACGGTCCTGATCGTCGACGATTCGAAGACGGAACTGATGTTCCTGACCGATCTCCTGCAGAAGAACCAGATGACGGTGCGCACCGCCGAAGGTGCCGACGAGGCCTTCAAGCGGCTGGCCGAAGCCAAACCGGATCTGATCCTGATGGACGTCGTCATGCCGGGTCAAAACGGTTATCAGCTGACCCGCTCCATCAATCGCTCACCGGAATACAAGGACATCCCCATCATCCTGTGCACCAGCAAGAGCCTGGAGACCGATCGGGTCTGGGGCATGCGCCAGGGGGCGCGCGACTACATCACGAAACCGGTCAACCCGGGTGAACTGCTGGCCAAGATCAAGGCGCTGGGCTGAGAGCGTGAGAGGCAATCCCTTGAGCCCCCGCAAGAACCCGCAATCAGCGCCTGGCGCTTCGGGTCAAGGCCGGTGGCGGGGGCTTGCGCCGAGGGGCGGGGCGCCCAGTCAATTGCCTCTTGCGCTCTGAGAGCCGCGCTCACAATGGCCAACCGCGAAGCCATCCGAGAACTGCAGACGCGTCTGGCCAGCCGGTTGCGCTCCGCCCGGGACGAAGGTCTGTCGGTTTCCTGGCTTGCGGTCACGGCTGGAGGGCGCAATTACCTGTTCCCACTGGCCCAGTCCGGTGAGATATTTCCGCTGGGCGGTGTTCAATCTGTTCCTTTTGCGGTGCCGTGGTTCCTGGGCGTGGTGAATCTGCGAGGCGGCCTGTATGGCGTGGTCGACGTGGTGGGATTCGTGTCCGACGTCGCCGGTTCGCCGCCGGCCAGGGCGCGGCTGCCGGGAGCGAGCCCACGGTCGGTCGTCACGCTCAACGCGGCGCTGGATGTCAATTGCGCCTTGTTGGTCGACACGCTGGCGGGGTTGCGCAACCCGCAGGTGTTTGATGGCACATTGCCACCGGAGCCCGGCGCGCCCGCATTTTTTGGCAATCGTTTCGCTGATGCCCACGGCCAGCCCTGGCAGGAGATCAACCTGCAGATCTTGTCCCAGCATCCCCGATTCCTGAGCATCACCGCTCAGGTTTATTCCTGAGGCCCCAACATGTCCGTAGACCGGCTCAAAAGTCTCTTTTCCAAGACGGTGCAAGACTCCCGGCAACATGACACCGTGGGGCAGTCGGGCTACTCCGAGCAGCCCGTGCCGGCCATTCCGGCCATATCGCAGTTGAATGCGAACGCGGTCAACAGCGCGGTCCAGGCGCGGCGGCAGCAAGCCGCATCCGACATGGTCGACCTGCCAATGCACACCGGACCTCAGGGGCCGAACCGACAGATCCTGATCGTGCTGATGGTCATCGGCCTGGCGCTGGTGGCCGGCGCAGCGGTCTTTGTGCTCTCGCTGCAGGACGCGAATGCACCGCGGGTCGGGCTGGTCGTGCTGCTTGGCCTGTTGCTGGCTGCCGGATGCGGTTATGCCCTGTTCCGCCTGCAGCGCCAGTACGGCCTGGGCCAGCAGGCCATGGCCGAGTCGCAGATGCAGGATGCGGCGCGGCTGCAGCTCGATGCCAAGCGGATCAACGACGCCAACCAGGCGGCGATTCTGCGCCTGATGAACGAATTGCAGACCGTGGCCGAGGGCGACCTGACGCAGCAGGCTACCGTGACCGAAGACATCACCGGCGCCATCGCCGACTCGGTGAACTACACCGTCGAGGAATTGCGCAGCCTTGTCAGCAGCGTGCAGGCCACGGCGTCCAAGGTGGCGCAGACCACGGCCGAGGTCGATGCGACATCGACCGAATTGCTGGCCGCGTCCAACGAGCAGATGAACGAGATCCAGGCGACCGGCAAGTCGGTGCTGGAAATGGCGGCGCGCATCAACAGCGTGTCGAGTCAGGCCCAGGAGTCGGCGGCGGTGGCGCAGCAGTCGTTGATAGCGGCCGATTCCGGTCTCAAGGCGGTGCAGAACGCGATCGGCGGCATGAACGCGATCCGCGACCAGATCCAGGAGACCTCCAAGCGGATCAAGCGCCTGGGCGAGTCGTCGCAGGAGATCGGCGAGATCACCGAACTGATCTCCGACATCACGGAGCAGACCAACGTGCTGGCGCTCAATGCGGCGATCCAGGCGGCATCGGCTGGCGAGGCCGGGCGCGGTTTCTCGGTGGTGGCCGAAGAGGTGCAGCGGCTGGCCGAGCGTTCGGCCGACGCCACGCGGCAGATCACGGCGCTGGTGCGGGCCATTCAGACCGACACCCAGGACGCCGTGGCCGCCATGGAGCGATCGACCCAGGGCGTGGTTGAAGGGGCCAGGTTATCGGACAACGCCGGCGCCCGGCTGGGCGAGATCGACCAGGTCTCGCGCCGCCTGTCGGAGCTGATCCGGCAGATCTCGGACGCGGCGTTGCGCGAGGCCAGCCTGGCCAACGCCGTGGCCGACAGCATCCAGAACATCTTTGCGGTGACCGAACAGACCAGTGAAGGCACCCGGACCACTGCCGGCCAGGTGCGCGAACTCTCCCACATGGCCGAGGAACTGCGCCAGTCCGTGGCACGGTTCAAGATCACCTGATGACCAGCCAAGGGACAAGGCCCCGCCCAGGAGTCGACACACCGATGCAAACACAATCCATGCCCTCTGCGCAAGCCGCCATGACCGCCAATGACCTGGGCCCGCTGGCCTGGGTGCTGGATGAGCTGCGCAAGTCGCTCGATGGTGCCAGCAAGGCCTTGCGCCGCTTTGTGCGCGACGCCGAACTGGCCCGGGGCAACGAGTTGGCCGAACTCGACGCCAGCCAGCTGCGCATCGCGCGCCAGCAACTGCACCAGGCCGTGGGTGCGCTGGAGATGGTGGGGCTGGGTGCCCCTGCGAAGCTGTTGCGCGCCATGGAGGCGTTGGCGCAGAAGTTCGTCGCGCGTCCCGAGTTGTGCAGCGACGAGGCAGCCAACAAGGTCGAGCGTGCCAGTTTCGCGCTGACCGAATACCTCGAGGGTGTGCTCAAGGGGCGCCAGATCTCGGCGGTCGCGCTGTTCCCGCAATACCGCGACGTGATGGACCTGGTCGGAGGCGACCGGGTGCATCCGGCAGATCTTTGGTCATACGATTGGCGTTGGGTCGATGCAGACATTCCCAGTGGCACGCCACCGCTGCACTACGAGGCGGCGGTGCGGGCGCGTGTCGACCAGGCAGTGCTCAAGGTGGTGCGTTCCGGCGATTCGGTCGCAGCAGGCCTGATGTCGCAGGTCAGCCGAGGCCTGGCCGCGACGGCCGCCGGGCTCGAGGAGCGGGTGTTCTGGAAGGTCAGCGCGGCGTTTTTCGAGGCCGTGCGGCTGGGCCTGTGTCCATCGGACGTTTACGTCAAGCGCACGGCATCGCGGGTCATCACCCAGTATGCGACGCTGGCCCGGGGCGAGCCAGGCGTGACCGACCGCCTGGCGCAAGACCTGATGTTCTACTGCGCGCACGCGATGCCTCCGCAGGGCGCCGTGGCGCCGGTGCTGGCGGCCGTTCGATCGGCGTATGGCGTCTCGCAGGTGCCGACCATCAATTACGCGACGCCACAATTCGGCCGTTTCGATCCTGCCTTGCTGGCGCAGGCCCGCAAACGGATTGCAACCGCGACCGAAACCTGGGCCGCACTGGCCGGCGGCGAGACTGGCCGCATCAAGCAGGCCAATGACCAGTTCGCGGCGGTGGCCGAATCCATGCAGAAGCTGCAACCGGAGAGTGCCGACCTGGCGCGGGCCCTGATGCGCGCGGTCGAGACCACCAACCGCTCCGGCGAGGCGCCCAACCCCGGGACCGCGATGGAAGTGGCGACCTCGGTGTTGTACCTGGAGGCGGCGTACGACGACCTGGATCCTTCCGACACCCAGATGGCGCAGCGCTGTTTCCGCCTGGCACAGCGGCTCGACCATGTGATTGGCGGGGCGCAACCCGAACCGCTCGAGCCGTGGATGGAGGAGCTTTACCGGCGTGTCAGTGATCGCCAGACCATGGGCAGCGTAGTCGATGAACTGCGCAATACGCTGGCGCAGGTCGAAAAATCGCTCGACCAGTTCTTTCGCGATCCGCAGGACCGCGGGCCGTTGCACGAGGTCCCAAGCCAGCTGGCGCAGATGCGCGGCGTTTTTTCGGTGCTCGGCCTCGACCAGGCCTCGATCGCGGCGCGGCGCATGCGCGACAGCGTCGAGCAGTTCCTGGTAGACCAGGTGCAGGACGGCGCCTCGGGTGTGTTCGAGAAACTCGGCAACAGCCTGGGCGCGATGGGTTTTCTGATCGACATGCTCGGTTACCAGCGTGCACTGGCCAAACAGCTGTTCATCTATGACGAGGACTTGGGCGAGTTCCGTCCGTTGATGGGGCGCGAGAAGGCGCGGGTCATGCAAGAAGGGGCGCAGGTCGAGCCCGCGCCTGCGTTGGGGGCCGCGCCG
>Ga0105047_10000628_pt1 | contig 60938 bp, 47 predicted proteins | sample MAT04_FD_78384 | JGI IMG/M metagenome (GOLD analysis project Ga0105047, IMG submission 78384) | Freshwater microbial communities from Lake Fryxell liftoff mats and glacier meltwater in Antarctica - MAT-04 (megahit assembly) | ecosystem: Environmental > Aquatic > Freshwater > Ice > Liftoff... | reverse complement strand
ATTGGTGAACGCCTGATAATGTATGATAAATGGCTGTATTACATAGTTGAATATGATTGGTAAAATATAAAATGAGTGAGAATAATGCTGAATTGTTGTGAATAAAACTTAACATAAGCTGTGCTATTTCTTTTATAAGTATTTAAAATTGTTATGGTTTTTTGTCAGGATAAATAACTCAGAACTCATTTTATACTGCTTGTCAGATCCTCTTTTATAAGGCTGCTCCAAATAATAAAAAAGTTCCGGAAAATTTTCCCGGAACTTTGTTTTTGCTAAAAGAAGCAAATTTTCGTACAGTGCGTTTAAAAAGATTTGATTCCGAAAAACATCAGTATACTGGCAGCATTGTTTAGGTCGATCCGAACATGAAGATTTAACAGTTGTTTCCAGCAGTCCTATTTTCAGTTTTTGACTGAAATAAACATTTTTAGTAGTATTAAAAATCCTGACAATCAGCGTTATCGGGCTTTATTAATTTCGAAGTCCTGATTGTTTTATAAATTCTGATCGTAATACTCAGCCAGTTTCCTGAAAAGGTGCAGTCTTTCCATGCCTCCAACATTATGTTCGTGGTTTGGATAAACAAAATAATCGACCTGTTTGCCTTTCTGAATGCAGGACTGGATAAATTGGAGGCTGTTTTGCCATACAACGGTATTATCCTGCGCGCCTTGAATTATCAGTAATTTCCCATCCAGCTGATCCACGTAATTAAGGATACAAGCTTTTTTATAGCCTTCCGGGTTCTGCTCAGGAGTATCCATATATCGTTCGCCATACATGATTTCATAATATTTCCAGTCGATAACCGGTCCGCCACAGGTAGCAACTTTAAACACATCCGGATTGCGAAGTTTCAGTGTAAGTGTCATAAATCCACCATAACTCCAGCCATCAATTCCAATTCGTGATGCATCCACATATGGCAGCGATTTTAGGTAATTAACACCCACCATTTGATCTTTAGCCTCAATATCACCCAATTTCCGATGGATGGCTTGTTCAAAATCGGCACCACGGTTTGCCGTACCCCTGTTATCGAGTGTCCAAACCACATATCCTTTGGTTGCCAGGTAATTAAAATACAGATTGGCGCCACCCAGCCATGTGTCAGTAACTAACTGTGAATGAGGCCCGCCATATACATAAACGAGAACTGGATATTTTTTCGATGCATCAAAATCCACAGGTAAAATAAGCCTTCCGAATAAATCACTTCCGTCATCAGCTTTAAGCCTTACAAAAGATGTTTCGCCAAGTTTGTAGTCTTTCAACGGATTTAAATCTTCTGCAATTAACCGGATACTTTCGCCCTTTTCGTTAATTAAATTGGTTTGCGATCCAACTGTAAGGCTGCTCAAACGATCGATTATAAATTTTCCATCAGGTGAAACAAGGGTTGTGTGTGTGCCTTTCCCTGAAGTGAATTTAAAAGTTTTACCGGTTTTTAACTCAACAGAATACAAATGCCTTTCCAAAGGACTTTCGTGGGTTGAGGTGTAGTAAATCTTTGTTTCTTTAGGGTCAAATCCCTGAAATGCAGTTACTTCCCAAGGCCCTTTGGTGATTTGTTTTACCACGCTACCTTCAACATCATATAGATAAAAATGGTTAAATCCATCGCGGCGGCTCTGCCAGATAAACTGAGCAGGGTTGGATTTCAGAAAAATCAAACCATTCAAAGGTTCAACATATTCATTGTCAGTTTCTTCGAAAAGTGTTTTTACAAAATTGCCTGAAACGGCATCATATTTATTCAACCACATGTGATTTTGATCGCGGTTTAAAACGGCTACAAAAATGTATTTTTCGTCGGGACTCCAGCTAACATTGGTCAGATATTGCTCAGCAGGTTCGCCGGTTTTGAGGTAAATTACCTGGTTTTTCGCAGAGTTATAAACCCCGATTGTAACATGATGACTTGCCATGCCGGCCATCGGGTAACGGATGTATTCAGTTTTTGCAATTCGTTCATCGATATTCACCAGCGGGTATTCGGTTACCATGGTTTCGTCCATACGGTAAAAAGCGAGCAGGTTACCTTTTGGCGACCAAAAAATTCCTCCATTGATGCCAAATTCATTGCGGTGTACTGTTTTTCCATTTACAATTCCTTTGTCGGAATCGTTGGTAACAGCCATTGTTTCCCTATTTTCCGAAACGTAAAGGTTATTCTCTTTCGTGAAAGCAATTTTGCCGGTTGCATGTGCGATATCCACATTTTCGCCGTTAGATTCGTAGGTATTTATAACGTTGAGATCCTTTGTTAAAACATTAAAACTAAAAACTTTAGAATCATTTGTATATCGAAAAGTGTTTTCATCTTCCCATTTAAAAGCCGGTAACGATTTCAATTTCTTAAACTGGCTTTTTTCAATTACCAGATTCAGATCGTCGAGCGAAAAAATGGTATCTGTAGCCCCTGTTTTAACCGTGCTTTGCACAATCCGGTTATTGGCATTCCATGTAAAAAGATTGTTGCTGCGCCATTGCAGATTGGATAAGGATGCCGGATATAGTTTCCGGTTCATCAGATCGTCGATAGTTAATTGTTTTTGTTGTGCAAATAATTGCGATACAGCAATTAACAGAAACGCCAGTAGGGTAGAGGGGAATTTTTTATTCATATTGTTTTTTGTGGTTTTTTTTCAATCCGTGCATCGAAGAGACGCGATGCTCGCGTCTCAAAACGCCAATAAAAATGATTATATCATTTTTATTGGATATCAAATTTGTTTTTGAGACGCGATGCTCGCGTCTCAAAACGCCAATAAAAATGATTATATCATTTTTATTGGGAATTATTTTTATACGCGTTATTCAGAGACGCGAGCATCGCGTCTCTACCACGTTTGTTTCGCATTGTTATCGCAAACGGTCATTTTTCCAATTGGCAGGGTTGTTACGAATGTACATGGAAATCCGCATGAATTCATTGTGATTTCTGATAACATGGTCATAATATCGGGGTTGCCAATTAAAAATAACGTTATTATCCTTTGCAAAGGAAGAAACCGATGATTTAAATCCTCTCATAACGGATCCTAAATTTTTCGATTGAGGGGCAAATTTGTTTATTCCTTTTGTATTGCTTTGTATGATCATCTGGTACTCCAATTCGGAAATTTGATTGAAATCCGGATTGTTCAGAGACGCGAGCATCGCGTCTGGATCTGGATCTGATTTGGAATCTGAATTGTTCAGAGACGCGAGCATCGCGTCTCTACGGGGATCGGCAGGATTTGTGCGCGGATCATCTATCGTTTTATTTGTATTAAATTGATTTTCGCCAATTATCAAAATGGCATGAAAATGATTTGGCATTACCTGATATTCTCCTAAGGAAAGGTTCATATCCGGCCTTATTTCTGGTGTTCTCAACCATTCCATTTCAACTGCCATCCCTAATACAGAGAGCTTCATTTCATTTTGTTTTCTGATAGATCGTACAATTTCGCCCAAATAATGCTCTCTGTTTTTTGTGCAAATTGTAATAAAGTATATTCCTTCTGATGCATAATCCCAGGATTTAAGCCGGGCAGATGAAATACGATATTTCCCTTGAAATTTCTCCATCTGATAATCATTAACTGAATTTTTTTTGGAACTGCTGAAAATAGGAGATCATAATTAATTCCCTGCCCTATGCACCGCATCTGCTATTTCGGCTATCAACTCTGATTTTTTTTCAAATGCGGTTCCTACTACAATAATATCGGCGCCGGCTGCAGCGGCTTCATTTGCTTTTTCGGGCGTGCGTATGCCACCTCCAACAATCATTGGAATGCGTATGTTCTGCTTTACCTGTTCAATCATTTGAACCGGAACACTTTGTTGTGCACCGCTTCCGGCTTCGAGGTAAATAAGTTTTAATCCCAGCATTTCGCCCGCCATTGCTGTGCAGATAGCTATATCCATTTTATCCGAAGGTATCGGAACTGTATTGCTCATGTATTGAACGGCTGTACTTTTACCGCTTTCGATCAGCATATAACCGCATGAAATAACTTCCAAAGGGCTCATTCTTAAGTGCGGTGCAGCAATAACATGGCGTCCGATAAGCATTTCGGCATTCCGGCCACTGATGAGCGATAGGAAAAGTATGGCATCGGCCTTCCAGCTCATTTGCATAGTGTTGCCGGGAAAAAGGATTACAGGGATTTTACTATTGGCTTTCAGCGTTTTAATACAGTGGTCGAGTTCATTATTTACCAAAAGACTGCCGCCAACAAAAAAACAGTCAACTCCTGATTTTTCAGCATTTATAGCAATTTTTTCAACATCATGGTTCTGGAGTTTATCCGGATCAATTAATACGGCAAGCTGTTTTTTGCCTGCTTCGGATTGATTAAGAATGTTGTTGTAGATTGTCATTTAATAAGTTTGAAAACGCAAATGTAAAAAAAAGGCAGTAACTACTACTGCCTGAATATAGATTCGTTGCCTGAGACAATAATTTTGAGGTTTAGATATGCTTGAGTTATTCCTTTACAAGCGGTTTTGCAGAAGGAATTACTTTGCTTATTTCCATATTCAAGACAGCCGGCACCCAATTACACATTGTAACTGTTAGAAAACCGCTTTCGCAATTTTACTGATATTATCCGATTTCCCCATGGTATAAAAATGAAGTACCGGCACCCCAAATTTTATAAGTTCGCGCGATTGATGAATAGCCCATTCAACGCCAACCTGTCGAACCTGTTGAGTATCAGTGCATTTTTCAACTTCCTTCACCAACGCATCAGGAATATCAATCGAAAAAGTCCTGGGCAATGTCGAAAGCTGCGATTTCAGGGAAATAGGTTTCAGTCCAGGAATAATAGGGATATTGATTCCGGTTTCGCGGCAGGCGCTTACAAACTCAAAATATTTCGAATTATCAAAAAACATCTGAGTTACAATATAATCAGCTCCGGCATCTACTTTTGCTTTCAGGTATTGAAGGTCGGTTGCCAGGTTTGGCGATTCCATATGCTTTTCGGGATATCCGGCAACGCCAATGCAGAAATTGGTAGGAACGGGGTTTAATATGTCTTCTTCAAGGTAAATGCCTGCATTAAGTTTAACAGACTGTTTCACAAGATCGAGGGCAAAGCGGTGACCGTCGGGTTCAGGTTTAAATTGTTTCTCTCCACGCAGGTTATCGCCGCGAATGAGTAAAATATTATCTATACCCAGAAACTGAAGGTCGATAAGCGCATTTTCGGTTTCCTCCTGACTGAAACCTCCGCAGATAAGGTGCGGAACCACATCAATGCCATATTTAAATTTTATGGCAGCGGCAATAGCAACCGTTCCGGGCCTTTTTCGCACAGTGCGCCGCTCAAGCAAACCATCTTCGCGCTCCTTGAGAATAACTTCTTCGCGGTGATAGGTTACGTCAACAAAAGCGGGATTATATTCAGCCAATGGTTCAATTGTCTGGTATATGGAATCAATATTTTCTCCCTTTAGCGGGGGCAGCAGCTCGAACGTAAAAAGTGTTTTTCCTTTGCTTTCTAGTATATAGTCAGTTACTTTCATTGGGATAGTTCTTCGTGTAAATTTTATTCAGCTACTTTGATTGTTCTGTAATTAAAATTGAAGCTTGATGACCGGAGTCAGTTGTCACTGTTGCCAACCTTATGTTTAACAAAAAGATAGGAATCTGGAGATAAGCGTTTCAAGGTTCTTTACTTACATTTAAGTATGAATTTTGAAATTAGTTTAAGTACTTCGTCTTCCGCCTTCCGTCTTCCGTCTCTCGTCTTCTGTCTTCCGTCTTCTGTCTTCCGTCTCCCGTCTCCCGTCTTCCACCTTCCGTCTTCCGTCTTCCGTCTTCGGTCTTCCGTCTTCCGTCTTCGGTCTTCGGTCTTCCATCTTCCATCTTCCGTCTTCGGTCTTCCGTCTTCCGTCTTCCATCTTCCATCTTCCGTCTTCCGTCTTCCGTCTTCCAGCCTTTTCTCAATAATTCAAATTCGATGCCAGCAGTTTTTCAATTTCTTTTACAGTCATATTTTTACGCTTTGCATAATCTTCAACCTGTTCTTTACTAATCCTGCTTATCGCAAAATACTGAGCTTCAGGATGTGCGAAATAGTAACCGCTAACAGCTGCTCCCGGATACATAGCAAAATTTTCGGTGAGCGAAATGCCTGATTGTTCAGCATTTAGCAGATTAAAAATAGTGCCTTTTTCACTGTGTTCGGGGCAGGCAGGATAACCTGGTGCCGGACGAATTCCGGCATATTTTTCGTGAATAATTTCGTCGATTGTCAGGATTTCGTCTTTGGCATATCCCCAATATTCCTTGCGGACTTTTTCGTGAAGAAGTTCAGCAAAAGCTTCAGCTAAGCGATCGGCAAGAATTTTTACCATTATGGCATTATAATCATCATTCTGATCTTCATAAAGTTTCACCCATTTTTCAATACCAAGTCCGGCAGTAATGGCAAACAATCCGATATAATCGCTGTAGCCGGCATCATCCGGCGCAATAAAATCAGCGAGTGAGAGATTGGGGATTTCATTTTCCTTTTCTTCTTCGTTACGGAGGAAATGCAACATGGATTTTTTGTTTCCTTCAAGGCTGAGTTCGATACTGTCGCCAGTTGCGTTGGCAGGAAAGAATCCAAACACTCCATTAGCCTGAACCATTTTTTCATCAATAATCTTTTTAAGAAGTACCTGTGCTTCGTTAAAAAGTTTGCGGGCTTCAGTACCTTTTGCCGGATCATCAAAAATGGCAGGATATTTACCGCTCATTTTCCATGCATGGAAGAAAAACGTCCAGTCGATGTATTTGCTGATTTCTTCAAGCGGATAACTTTCAAGATGTTTAACACCTAGAAAGGATGGTTTGTAAGGTTTAAAGTTTTTCCAGTTGGTTTCGAAATGGTTGGCTCTTGCTTGCGACAGCGACAAATAGGTAACGCCGGCTCGTGTACTTTCATGTTTGTGCCTAAGTTGAGCATATTTTCCCTTAACCGAATCAACAAACGGCTGTTTGTTATCTTTCGAAAGCAGGGCAGCTACTACGCTGGTAGCCCTCGAAGCATCGCGAACATGCACTACAGGCTGGCTGTATTCAGGCGCAATTTTAACCGCGGTATGCATTTCGCTGGTGGTTGCTCCACCGATGAGCAATGGAAGTATAAATCCACGACGTTCCATTTCCGAAGCTACGAAACTCATTTCTTCCAATGAAGGTGTTATCAATCCTGACAATCCTATGATATCCACTTTTTCTCTGATAGCAGCATCCAGTATTTTTTCGGCATGAACCATTACACCCAGGTCAATAACTTCGTAATTGTTGCATCCAAGCACAACACCAACAATGTTTTTACCAATATCGTGTACATCGCCTTTAACTGTGGCCATCAATATTTTACCTGCCGAACTTCCTTCCCCTTTTACTTTCTCCGCTTCGATATATGGAAGCAGCACGGCCACAGCTTTTTTCATAACCCGGGCGCTTTTCACTACTTGAGGAAGGAACATTTTTCCGGCTCCGAATAAATCACCAACCACATTCATTCCGGCCATCAAAGGACCTTCAATAACTTCCAATGCTTTAGCAAAATGCGGACGGGCTTCTTCCACATCAGTTGCTATATCGGCATCCAATCCATGAACCAGCGCATAGGTGAGGCGTTCGTTAACAGGCAGACTTCGCCATGCTTTTGCAGCTGCTTCGGTCTTTTCGGTGGTTTTCATTTTCGATGCATAATCAATCAGCCTTTCGGTTGAATCGGGTCTGCGGTTGAAAAGTACATCTTCGATAAGTTCGAGCAAATCAGCCGGAATATCATCATAAACCGGAAGGTTACCGGCGTTTACGATTCCCATATCCATACCGGCTTTTATGGCGTGATAAAGGAAAGCCGAATGCATGGCTTCGCGTAAAATATCGTTTCCGCGGAAGGAAAACGACAAATTGCTGATTCCGCCGCTGATCCTGGCATATGGAAGGTTTTTCTTTATCCATTTAATGGTTTCGATAAAGTCGATAGCATAATTGTTATGCTCTTCGATTCCTGTAGCAATGGCAAGAATATTCGGATCGAAAATGATATCCTCGGGAGGAACACCTATTTCATTCACCAGGATTTTATAAGCGCGTTCGCAGATTTCGATACGTCGTTCGAAAGTGCTGGCTTGTCCCTGTTCGTCGAAAGCCATAACCACCATGGCGGCTCCGTAATTCCTGATTTTACGTGCATGTTCCCTGAAAGCATCTTCGCCTTCTTTCATGCTGATGGAATTCACAATAGCTTTGCCTTGCAGGCATTTTAACCCGGCTTCGATAACCTCCCATTTGGATGAATCGACCATAATAGGAACCCGCGCAATTTCCGGTTCCGACATCAGCATATGCAGGAAACGCACCATTTCGCGCTGCGAATCAAGCATGGCATCGTCCATATTGATATCCAGCACCTGGGCACCAGCTTCTACCTGCTCGCGGGCAACGGAAAGGGCTTCGTCGTATTTTTCCTCACGGATAAGCCTTGCAAATTTTTTGGAACCGGAAACATTGGTGCGTTCGCCGATATTAATAAAATTGCTGTTGGCAAAAACCAATAAAGGTTCGAGCCCGCTCAGGCGAAGATGTTTATCTATTTCAGGTAAAGGCCTGGGTGTTGATTGTTCGGCAATACGGCACAATTCACTGATGTGTTCCGGCGTTGTGCCGCAGCATCCACCTATAATATTAACTGATTTGTTCTTAAGTATAGGGTTTACATGAGTTGCCATCTGAAGTGGCGACTCGTCGTATTCGCCAAATTGGTTGGGCAAACCAGCGTTCGGATAAGCACTTACATAGAAGGGCGCTTTCCGCGAAAGCTCTTCGATAAACGGGTTGAGTTGCTCGGCACCTAAGGAGCAATTAAAGCCAACACTCAGAAGGTCGATGTGCGAAACCGAATTCAAAAAAGCTTCCACCGTTTGACCCGATAGCGTGCGGCCGCTTAAATCCGTTATTGTTCCCGAAACCATTACCGGAATGCGCAGATTTCGTGCAGCAAGTATTTCGTTAATAGCATACAAGGCTGCTTTGGCATTAAGTGTATCGAAAATAGTTTCGACAAGCAACAAATCGACACCACCGTCAATTAATCCATTAACTTGCTCAGCATATGAATTTTTAAGCTGATCGTAACTTACAGCACGAAATCCCGGATCGTTTACATCGGGCGACATGCTTGCTGTTTTGCTGGTTGGCCCTACGGCACCGGCTACAAAACGAGGTTTTTCGGGGTTCAGGGCTGTGAATTTTGCAGCTTCGGTAGCAGCAATTTTGGCGGCAGCAACATTTATTTCATACACAACTGATTCCAGCTGGTAGTCAGCCATGGATACCGAAGTGGCATTAAATGTATTTGTTTCAATAATATCGGCACCGGCTTCGAGGTAAGCAGCATGAATTTGGCTGATGACTTCCGGTTTGGTAAGGCAAAGCAAGTCGTTACACCCTTTAAGATCAATCGGATGCGATGCAAAACGGGTTCCGCGGTAGTCGGCATCCGAAAGTTTGTACCGTTGAATCATGGTGCCCATTGCGCCATCGAGCACTAAAACGCGCTCCTCTAAAACTTTGTATATTTTGTTCCTTTCGTGCATATGATTTAAATATTTATCCGTGCTGCATACCTAAAACAAAGCAGCAGTACAGAAGTTTTTAACTTAACACATTCATTATCTCCGATTCCGGGAGCAGGAGTGTGTTTCAATTATAATCTCCCGAAATATCGGGATCAGGTTTTGGCACCTTACGCACCGGGTGGTGGTGGTTGCCAGAGGTTCGCTGAGCCTGTTCTCTTCCCTCTTCTTTATAACTCAAACCTCCTTGTTTTTACGAAAGGAATATTTGAAGCTGCAAAGATATATGAAATTATTGATATGAAATCAAATGATAAGCGGAATAATTCTTAGGTGTTTTAAAGCCAGGTTACAATATCATTTTAAAAGCGGTAATAATGCTGAAAAAATCTCAAGTAACATTTATTGCTAACAGAAGGGCTGTGCGAAAGTCAAATCAGATTAATTGTTAACTTAACCAATGAAATATTGTGTAATTTTCAGAGCTTTAGCATTAACGAATGTTCATTAATTCAGCCAATATTTTATTTAAATCTGATCCAATCAATTACAGAAAGGCGTATTCAATCATTTTTCCGATCTTTGCCCCAAAGCACATGTTTAGTATGGCCAATAAAGTCATTTTTCCTTTTATACTACTTGTTTTACTGGTTTTCCAGGGATGCAAATTCATTTCGGAAGATAATGCAACCATCAGCGGTACTTTTACCAATTTGCCTGAGACAAAGCTACTTATTTACCAGGTTTTGCCCACCAGCAAGCCGCTTATCGATTCGGCGAGTACGGATGCTGACGGCAAATTCACTGTTTCACTTGCCGTAGAGAAAGCCGGTTATTACACTTTGAAAAGCAGTTCGAAAGATGAAATAACACTTGTAATTGCACCAGGCGAAAATTTAATCCTTACGGGTGATGGCAACGCTTTAAGGAATACTTATACTGTTACAGGCTCGAAGGATTCGGAACTTTTGGCTGTTTTCAATCAGTTTACAATGGCTAACCTCAAAAAAGTCGATTCGCTTTCCGGTGTTTTTACCGAAAGCCGCATGAAGCCTGATTTTCAATTTATTAAAAACTCTCTTGACTCAGCTTACTTGCAAATATTTAATTTTCAGAAGGAGAAAGTAATTGAGTTTATCAACGGTCATCCCAGCTCCCTTGCCTCGTTGCTGGTGATTTCTGAAAATTTTGGACCCAACCCGTTAGTATCCGAAAAAACTCATCCCGAATTGTATCTGAAACTCGATAGTGCGCTTATGATCGCACATCCCGAAAACAGTCTGGTAAATTCGCTTCACCTTCGCATGCTCGATTTCAGGGCTGAGATGGATGATATGAAAATCCGCGACAGCCTGCTGAAAGCGGGTATGCCTGCGCCTGAAATAATTTTACCCAATACTTCGGGAAATGAAATTAGTCTTTCGTCGCTTAAAGGAAAGCTGGTGCTGGTTTATTTCTGGAGCAGCTGGAATGCGCTCAGCCGACAGACAAACATGAACCTTACAACTTTGTACAATAAATACCACAACCGCGGTTTCGAAATATTTGCGGTATCTGTTGATTCGGACGCTGATCTCTGGCAAAAGGCCTGCCTCATCGACCGGGCTTATTGGATGAATGTGATTGATACGAAAGGACTTGCATCGGAATTCAGTAAAACCTATGGTGTACGCCAACTTCCTAATATGATTCTGGTAGCCAGAAATGGAACAATAATTGCCCGTCAGCCTGAATTAAGTCAGTTGGAGTCATTGATAAAAATGAATCTTTGATGTTGGATTACGGAACTCTGATCGGCTGAAACCCGAAAAAACTCTTTAAAACTATAGCGTACAATTTACTCCTTTTATAAAAAAATTAAAATCCTGATGGCACCTCATAAAACCAGCATCTATTTTGCAAGCGATTTTCACCTTGGCATCCCCGACAGGTTGAGTAGCCTGGTTCGCGAAAAGAGATTGATACGTTGGCTGAACATGGTAGCTGCTGATGCTGAGGCCATTTACCTGATGGGTGATCTTTTCGATTTCTGGTATGAGTATCAAACCGTTGTGCCCAAAGGATATACACGGCTTTTCAGTAAACTTGCCGAATTGAATGACAAAGGAATCCCCGTTCATTTTTTTAAGGGAAACCACGATTTCTGGGCATTCGATTATCTCAATGAGGAAGCGGGAGTTACGATTCACGACGATACGCTGGAAATAACATTGAAAGGAAAGAATTTTTTTCTCGCACATGGCGATGGTCTGGGTCCGGGTGATAAAGGGTATAAATTTCTGAAAAAGGTATTTCTTTCCAAATTCAACCAGTTTCTCTTCCGCTGGCTTCATCCCGACCTGGGAACAAAAATGGGACTGTATTTTTCCCGTGGCAGCCGTATTTCGAATATGATAAAGCAAGATAAGGACGAAAATTTTTTAGAGGTTGACAAGGAGAAACTCCTTATATACTCGCGCGAAATGGCAACCCAAATGCCTGATGTCGATTATTTTGTATTTGGGCACAGACATGTTCCAACTAATATAAAGGTTTCAGAAAAAGCCAGTTGCATTATACTTGGCGATTGGGTAACACATTTCACGTACGGTAAATTCGATGGGGAATTATTTGAAATAAAGTATTTTGAATCCACTGAAAAAAAGTGATCCTCTCAGCCCGGGAAAGTCTAAAAAATTCATAAAATCAGTAAGTACATATGTTTTTACTGTATTTTTGAAAATGAATATCAAAACTGATTGCCTCCTTTCTATTTAATGCTTAAAAACCAATAAACCAGAGTCAATATATGGAAAATCTAAAAGCCCACATCCAATCGAATTCCGGACGCTACCTTGATGAGCTGTTTGGCCTTATCCGAATTCCTTCCATCAGTTCGCAGAGCGAGCATAAAGAGGATATGGTAAAAACAGCACAATATCTTGTTGATCAATTGCTTAAAGCGGGTGTTGATAAAGCGGAGATATTGGAAACCACAGGCCATCCGGTTGTTTATGGCGAAAAAATTATTGATCCGGCCAAGCCAACAATCCTTGTGTACGGACATTATGATGTAATGCCTGTTGATCCTCTCGATCTTTGGGATTCGCCTCCTTTTGAGCCTGAAGTTCGCGATGGTAAAATTTTTGCCCGTGGCGCTGTGGATGATAAAGGCCAGCTTTTTATGCAGGTAAAAGCTTTTGAATACCTGGTTTCGACCAATCAGCTTCAGTTCAATGTAAAATGGATGATTGAAGGTGAAGAAGAAATGGGCTCACCGGCACTGGGTAAATGGCTTCCGGGTCAGAAAGATCTGTTAAAAGCTGATCTGATACTGGTTTCGGATACAAGTATGATTGCTATCGATATTCCAAGTATTACGGTAGGATTGCGCGGTTTGGCTTATATGGAAGTGGAAGTGGCCGGTCCGGATAAAGACCTGCATTCCGGTTTGTATGGCGGTGCTGTTGGTAACCCGGCAACTATTCTTGCCAAGATGATTGCTTCCCTGCACGACGAAAACAACCATATAACAATACCAGGTTTTTATGATGATGTACTTGAACTTTCAGAAGAAGAACGCACCGATATGGCCCGCGCACCGTTTAATTTGGAGGAATATAAAAGAAAACTCGATGTTAAGACAACACTCTGCGAAAAAGGCTATACTGTAAACGAATGTACAGGAATTCGTCCGGCATTGGATGTAAACGGCATCTGGAGCGGATATACAGGCGAAGGGTCAAAAACGGTATTGCCCGCAAAAGCTTTCGCAAAAATAAGTATGAGATTGGTTCCTCACCAGGATCCACACAAAATTGCGGATTTATTTGCCCGTCATTTCGAATCAATTGCTCCTGATTGCGTAAAAGTTACTGTAAGAGAACATCATGGCGGATATCCGTATGTGGCACCTACCAACACAGCAGCCTATCGCGCAGCAAGCAATGCATACGAAAAAACTTTTGGAATAAAACCGGTACCGACCCGCAGCGGGGGAAGTATCCCGATTATTTCGACTTTTGAACAGGTTTTAGGAATAAAATCCATCCTGATGGGTTTTGGTCTTGATACTGATGCAGCGCATTCGCCTAATGAAAACTACCATCTGGAATGTTTTTATAAAGGAATTGAAACCATCACCTGGTTCTATAAATATTATGCTGATGAACTGAATTCCAATTCATAGGCAGATATAGAACATCAAAAAAAACACCCGTTCAGTTTTATCTGACGGGTGTTTTTTTATGTTCGCAGGGATTTTATTTTGCTATTTTAGTACTAAAAGAAGGGTATCCCGGCAAACTGATTTTTATGATGTAAATTCCTTTCGACCAGTTAGTTGAAGAAAGTAAAGTTTCGTTTTCAAATTCTGAACTTATCATATTTGAACCTTTACTATCGGTGACCTGTATTTTTGCTTTACCAGGGAATGGCAGTGTAACAAGTAGCTTTTCTGCGCCTTGTTGTACAATCAACACAGGCAGTTGTTTTTGATTTTCAACATTCACATTGAGTATTGTAAAAGTTTGTTCCCACGAAAACGCGGAAGCAGCAAAGGAATGATCAATCGCCTGCACACTCCAGAAATAATTGCCGTCAGGCAGGTTCACAATCCAATCAGTATTGTTTCCCATATTTCCGGCTTGTGGCATCAGGCGTTTACCTGTGTTTACGTTTGACATCGAGGGCATCACGTCCTGTCCGCCTTCAGTAGTCCCGATCCGCAGGTTGTAAGTGAGTCCTTTTGCTGGTGTGTGATCGTCGGCAGCATCGAGCCATCCCAGATAAACAGTGTGCCCATCGATATACATACTCAGTCCGTAAGGTGCAGTAGGCGGCTGATTGGCAGAATATTGGTTAGTCCCGGCATCGTTAGTATAAAGCCGCGTACCAGGTGCTCCGTCTCCACTCACTCCTGTTATAAGTAAATCGAGGTCGCCATCATTTTCAAAATCGCCCCAGGCGGCTGAGCCTCTTTCTGCACCATCGAGCGGGGCATTAATATCAGTGAATATCGAATTGCCATCGTTGTGATAAACCATGCTCGAAAGAATTCCGCAACCCGCATTTTGACCAGTGAGCAGAATATCTGCCTTGCCGTCGTTATCATAATCGCCCCATGCAGCTGTGCCTAAGGAAGCACCGATCAAACCGGGGTAAACATCCATGAATTCCATATTTCCGAGGTTGCTGAATATGGTTGTCTGTGGTTCCAGGTACTCGTTAAATCCTGTGATAAGCAAGTCCAGGTCACGATCATGATCGAAATCGGACCATGAGGCAGAGCCACCGGCTAAAGGTATAATTCCAGCCTGCGGCATTTCGGTGAAAACGCCTGAATTATTGCTGTAAATTGCAGAAAACATTATCCCGCCAAGGTCACCAGTAACGAAAACATCGAGGTCGCCATCGTTATCAAAATCACCCCAGTCGACCCAACAGTTGGTAACACCCGGCAGACCGGCATTGATATCAGTGAAAACGCCTGAATTATTGTTTAAAATGCGGCAGGTATATGCACCGGCTAACAGGATATCCAGGTCATTGTCACCATCATAATCGCCCCACGCAACTGCGCCATCCGAACCTATATCCGGAAGTAAACCTTCTTTCAGCACAAAAGTTCCGTTCGTATTCTGATAAATAAATGTTTTTGAATTGCTGCTATTCCTTCCAACGGCTACAATATCGAGGTCGCCATCATTATCGTAATCGCCCCAGGCCACAGCGCTGTTGTAAATTCCTGTTAACCCGGCATTTATATTGGTAAATTCGCCGGCATCATTCCTGTAAACTGCGGCAACATAAGGGCCGGTTCCATGATCGCCTGTAATTAGTGCATCGAGGTCGCCATCGTTATCGTAATCGCCCCATGCCACTGAACTGCGGCCAACGCTTGTCATTCCTGCATCAACAGGCGAAAATACCTGTGCGAAACCGGGAAAAACCAGAAAGATCAATAACCACGAAATCGTAAATTTTTGTTTCATTGAGCAGTTGTTTTTATTGGAAATAATGAATCTATTGATGTTATGTTATCAGGTACTCATATGATCAGGTTTTTGAAATCCAATCAATTGTAAGTATAACGAAGTCTATTTCATTCATTTGATTTTTCATTATTCTGATGATCAATTATATATTGTTTTGAAGAATCACTTCTGAATTCAGAATGCCTGATTTGTCCGCCGGTATATCCTGTAAATACCATTGCTGCTGAACTGATCAATGTAAACACTAATGTTATTACCAATAGAAAAACAACGGAATTTTCCTTTTTCCAGATGCTATAAAGTGTCATTGCCGCCAATAAACCTGACGGAATCATCAGGTACATGCTTATTGTTGCAATGTCTTCGTGACGGTTTATAAGGCTTTCGGCTATTTCGGGCAGGTTTTGCACCGCATTTTCGGCTGAGTCGCCGGTGAGGTAAGCAATTACAGCCATTAAAGCTGCAAAAACAATTATACCTAGTCCGCTTATTTTAACTCCTTCATTTTTAAACACTAAGCCGACAATAACTAAAATGCTTCCGATAATCGTGCCAACGATAGGGAAGTGGTTGATTATCATGTGCAAGTAGCCCCAACTCATAGGATAACTTAAAAAGTGAAATTATTTTAACTGAATTTACAGAATGTTCCGTACTTGGGTTCTGCGTATTACGTTACAAATATATGTAAAATACAATCTTTAAAGAAGATTCTGTAATTAGGGTCAGCTGGAGAACTCAAACATTTTTTAAGGATTTTAGATTTCGGTGCTCTGCACCTTAAATCTCGATACTCTTTTCGCTAACTACAAATATGACGCCACTCTGTGGCTTTATTTAAGCAGCTTTTATGATATAAATAAAGGTGCAGAGCACCATACTATTTGCAGTAATAGCGAAAAACAGATCAAAAGGTGCAGAGCACCGAAACATTGAACGTATGGAATTTGTAAGGATTGCATATTTCCCTTGCACTTTAAAAATAATAAAATCATATAACCAGCTCATTAAAAGTATTATATGTATTTTTTAGCAGACACTATTTAAAATGGGAGTTATCCGTGCAGGAAATTCATTTTGTAGTCAGGGAGCGCTTTTCCCAAAGGTGTTGGAAAACCTGCATAAAAAACGGTTGCAGGATTTCTCCTGCAACCGTGTCGGTTATTTGAGTCATGCAGTTACCTGCGAGAAGGATTAGCTGACGATTTTCTTTCACTGTTGGTGGTCTCCACTCTGCTTGATGCCTGTTTTACATTTTCATGTACTCGTGCTTTTGTTTCAGAATTTGAAGGTCTTGATCGCTCAGCAGGTGCTACTTGCTGCGATTTTTGTTCACGGGTTGGTGCAGTGATTGCAGTTTGCCTGTTTGTTCTGTTTTCGACTTTAGCAGGGCTTGCAGTGGTATTAGCTCTTTCAGTTGCCCGTGGATTTCTCATTGTCTCAGTTGACTCTTTACTTGCTCTTTGCGATGGCTGAGCTGTATAAACAGGGTTTGATTGTTTTGTTGCGTTACGGGTTTCTGCTTTAATGTCCCTGTTTACAGGTACAGTGCGCGATTCATTTATCTGAGTTGTATGAGTTGTGGCTTTTGAATCTCTTTTTATATCAGTGGATCTGTTTACCTGAGTTGGGGTTGCTGACCTTGGTTCAACACGTGTTTGTTTGTTTATGGTATTCCGCGAGTCGTTTTTCGGAGTAGCACTGCGAACTTCTGTCCTGTTTTCGCGGATGCGATTTACACCTGGATCATTGGTGCGGGCATTGGTTGGCTGAATGCGTCTGTCCTTTCGAGCCTGCTCAGTACTGCGGTAATCAGTCGGGCGGGAATCTCTGCGGTTGTTATCAACTTCAGGGCGGTAAACATTAAGCCTTTCGTTGCGTATGCCGGTATTATCAGCCCTCTGGCTGTCTACTACTTCCATCCTGCGTACTTTGGTGTTACCATATCTTTCAACTTCGCTTACACGTGGGCCATAGTACCAGGAGTTGTTATTCGAGTTGTAATTGTTATTAGTGTACACATTGGTAATATAGGTGATGTTTGTAACCTGAACCGGCCTGTCGTAGATGTAATTATTCCAGTTATTTGAGCAGAAGTGGCGGCGGGGAACAAATGTCCACCAAGGATCGGGAGCAAACCAGTTGGAGTTGTTTACATAAATGTTTGGTCCCATCGGAGCCCATCCGTAATTGTCGCCGTAGTTTCCCCATGTTACCCATGCAGGTGCCCACTCGTAGCCTGGAACCCACATCCAGCCTAAATAGTTATCGAAAGACCAGCGGCCATAATGGAATGTAGCCCATCCCCAGTGGTAGTCAGAAACCCAGGTCCAGCCGTAATCGGTATTAACCCAGTGACCGTTTGACGAATATGGCCTGAATGCGTCAGGAGAATCAAAATAAGGACGCCATACATAGCCGAATTCCGGGGTATATACCCAATCGCCATAAGGAGAAAGTTCATCGTAGAAAGTCTGAATCGAGATGGTTACCCTGGCATTATTATGCCTGTTAGTGTATTTGTGCGCTTGTGCACTCATTACAGTTACCATCGAAAGGAGCAGAAATAGAGATATCGTTTTCATGGCATTTAATTTTTGTATTGTTATTAATTTAACCCTTTGTTAATAGAGGGTTCGGATGTTTTGTTATTAAGTAAATTGCAAAGGCCGTGCCATAATCTTACTTTTTTGGTTTATTTTTTAGTATTCGGAGAAATCAGATATTGGGTTTAATTATCATTTTGAAAATCAATGCAATAAAAAAACCGGCTATAAAAGTTATAACCGGTTTTCGGGAGAAATCAGGATAGATTTTATTTTACATCCATCTTTTTATTATATGCCGCAACTCCATCATCGAGGAATTTGATGTATGTTTCGATATTAAGATCATAAGCATGTGCCGGGACAAGTGAATTGCCTTCACCATCCAGAATTACATAATACGGTTGTGCATTGGTGCCAAATTTTTCGATTTGGATTTCAGTGTTTTTCCTGCCTAACAGTTTCACTTCACGGCCATTTTTGTTGGTGTACCACTCATTTTCCGGCATCTCAATTTTTTTGTCATCAACGTACAATGCAACGAGGACAAAATTTTCGCGCAGTCGTTTCAGTACCTGAGGATCACTCCATACGCGGGATTCCATTTCACGGCAATTCGTACAGCCGTGTCCGGTAAAATCAACGAAAACAGGTTTTTTCAGGGCTTTCGAAGCTTTAAGCGCTTCGTCGTAATCAAAATAGCCTTTAAGCCCAAGCGGAAGTTTGAGCACGGTATTTAAATAGGTCGGCGTCTCAGCAATATTGCCTTTGTTTTCGGGGCCTCCGCTTCCGGCATTATCGCGTACAATAGCAGTTACATCAAAATCCTGTGTTTCCATAGGAGGCAACCATCCGGAAATACCTTTTAACGGCGCACCCCACAAACCGGGTATGAGGTAAATTACAAAAGTGAAAGTTGCCACTATCAGCATCAGCCGTGGAAATGATCTTACAACAGGATAATCGCTGTCGTGAGGGAATTTGATCTTTCCAAGCAGGTAAAATCCCATCATAGTAAATATCACAATCCAGAATCCGAGATAAATTTCCCGGTCGAGGATTCCCCAATGGTAGGTTTGATCGGGAATATTCAGGAATTTCAGTGCAAATGCCAGTTCGATAAATCCAAGTACAACTTTTACAGTATTGAGCCAGCCACCTGATTTGGGCATTTTATTAAGCCACTGTGGAAATAATGCGAATAACGTGAACGGAATTGCAAAAGCCAGTGAAAACCCGAGCATCCCGATAATTGGTTTAAGTATTTGGCCGCCAACTGATTCGACCAGTATTGTTCCTACAATAGGACCGGTGCAACTGAACGAGACCAAAACAAGGGTAAGCGCCATAAACAGCGTTCCGATGGTTCCGCCTTTGTCCTCGGCTGACACTGATTTATTTACCAGCCAGTTAGGCAGTGTAATTTCGAAATACCCGAAAAAGGATGCCGCAAAAATTACAAATATGAGGAAGAACAACACATTCGGAATCCAATGTGTACTTATCCAGTTGCTGAATTCAGCGCCAAAAAGCACAGCAACCACCGTTCCGAAGAGGGTATAAATGGCAATAATTGAAAGTCCGTAGATAGAAGCCTGCACTTTGCCTTGTTTGCCTGATTTCATAAAATAGGATACCGTCATGGGTATCATCGGGAAAACGCAGGGAGTAAGGATAGCTATTAATCCGGCACCAAAAGCAATGAGGAAGAACATCCACAAGGGCGTTTCACCGTCGTTAACAGGTCCGGTAACATCCATATTTGTTGCTGCCGAAATTGTATCAGTATCAGCAGTAGCAATAGTATCAATGGATTCGGCCGGAGTTGTATCGGGAATTGCAGCAGCAGCTACAACAGAAAAGGTTTTCGATCCTTCTAACTCGAAACTGAACTGTTTAACATCGAAAATGCAGCTTTTATCATCACAGGCCTGAAACTCAACCTCGCCGGTAACTTTTATTGGTTTGTTGCTTTGTAATTTTATTTTCTGGGTAAACGTTGCTTCCGAAGCGAAATATCTGACATTCATTTCGAACATCTCATCATACTCTTCCTTCGGTTTAGGCTCTTTAACTTTGCCAACCAACTTGAATCCATTGGGTTTGTCAATCAGAAATATGGTTGGCCGCGGACCGTCGGGAGGTACTTCCAAAGAATACAAATGCCAGGTCATATCAATTTTTGCGATAAACTGCAATTCGGCAATTGTATCATTAATCCTATTGGATTTAAACGACCATTTTACCGGCTCCTGCAATTGCGAAAAGGCTGTAACCCCCAAAAATATATTGAGTAAAAAAGTAATTATCAGCGCTTTAGAAGCGTTTAATGTCATTCTCTTCATAGTAATAATTGGGTTAGGAGAGATTAAGTAAAGCCATGTGTGACCAATGGCAAAATTATAAATAATTACATATGATGCTACCGCTTTGTAAGAGAATTAATTAAGAAATTTGTTGATATAGAACTATAGAAAAATTGAAAAAATGGGGCTTGACGGGTTTAAGGTTCAAAAGGTTCAATGTTCAATCTTCAGGAAGTTCAGGTTTGAAAATTTGGGTTTTGAAGGCTGTAGCGAAGCGATGTTTGGGGTATAACGGAAACCAGGCCTCAGCATGGAGGCACATGGCGCCAATTTGAATTAACCGAACAAACTGCAGCCACACGAAAAAGTTTCAGATTCAGGATTTTCTTCCTTACAGGATATTACAAATGCCGTTTTTGTTTTTGGAGTAATACGGTAACGGTTATCAATTCGTTTACCAATTACCCACACAATATCATCACCCGAAACAAGGAGCCATACTTTTTCTTTATCGGCAAGTGAAATTTTTTGGTCAACAAAAAAATCACTTAACTTTTTCTTGCCTTTCAGGCCCAGTGGCATAAACCAATCCCCTTTTTTCCATTTGCGCAATTGAAGAGGGAAAACCAGTTTTTCCAGATCGAGGCATGCTACGGATGGCTTTCCCATGGGTAAATCCTTGATCTGGTCGGTTTCATCAGCACGAAGGCAAACGGGTTCTTCAATATGGCGTACTCCTTTTTCAATAAATAATGTACTTTCCTCCGGTGTTTCTGTATCTAACTCCGATAAGGGCTGAATGATAAAATTTTCGCGATCGCGGAGAAGCCGGTGTGTAGGCGAATAAAATATTTTTCCTGAAAAGGTATCGAGCGACCTAACAATCTCTTTTACTACAGGGAATGGAAATCCATAAGGTTTCAATAATTCGAAAAGATAGGTTTCGTGGGGTTCGTACTCGTAAACCCAGTCGATGGAAATCAGGATTCCTTCGGGTGTGTGCTGAACGAGATCAGCAGTAACGCCAGCCAGGTGTGAATTATAAATTGTTTCGACATCACGCAGATGGCAAATGGATTCGTTAAGCTTATAACTGAATTTCGAACTGATTTTGTTTAGTTCGGATAACACATCGTGCCTGAGCTTATTACGAAGGTATTTGCGGCTTTTATTGGAACGGTCATCACGCCAGGCCAGTCCGTGTTTAAGTGTGTACTCCATTATCCGTTCGCGGGTTGTGAACATCAACGGGCGGATGATTTTCCCTTGTTTGGGCAATATTCCGTGCATTCCGCTTATTCCTGCGCCCCTGAGGATATTGATAAAAAATGTTTCAGCCTGATCGTCGAGATGGTGTGCCGTTGAAACATACGCATATCCATGATCGATTAACAATTCATCAAACCATGCATAACGTAAGTCGCGGGCTGCCATCTGAATGGAAATTTTGTGTTCAGTGGCATATTGCTTGGCGTCAAAATGTTTTACGTAAAAAGGCACTCCTGATAATTCTGCAAGTGATTTTACGAAAGTTTCATCGCCTTCCGAATCATCACCTCTGAGTTTGAAATTGAAATGTGCAATCCCGAAGTGAAAACCGGCATCCCTGAACAGCTGTACCATAGCAACTGAGTCGACACCGCCACTGACTGCCAGCAGAATGCGATCATTATGTTGGAACAATTTTGTTGAACGGATGTATGCCTTAAATGCTTGTAACATATGTACAAATGTACATCAATTTTTAAACACAGGCACTTCAGCGCGTTTAGAAGCTTTCTAAATTTCCTTTGCGTACATTTTAAGAATGCCCCCCGATGATAATCCGCATTATTTTGAGGTTCAGAACAAAGAATCTGACGAGCTGCCATGGAAGAAACTTCCTCCAGAAACGTGTTCCTCCAGTTGGAACCGGTGGGTAAGCTTCGTCTTTATATCCTTTAACTATATTTTTCTTTATCATTTTTTTAAAGTTTTAGGATTTAGTGTTTGGTTTTTTGGGAAAAGGGATAAAAAATATTATCACGGCTCATTGAAAGAGTATCACTATTTTGTTTGAATTTCCAGTTGCTTATCGTTATACCCGTTTCTCTCAGTACTTTACTTATTCAGGTATTAGCCACCAGAAAGGCCTGGCTTTTGCTTTGTATAAAAACATAAAATGCAGTACCAGTTTTATCCAATGTCCTGCCAATCCGGGTTCGCCCATTGTATATGTTATATCGCGACCCCACTGAGGATATTTTTCATAATCGGGAACGACCGGGAATACCGTCATGGTAGCAGCCATTCCATCGCGCAAGCCGTAGCCTGACGAAATTATACACGCTGCCCCCATTTTACCCATTGAGGCTTTGTGTTTAAATTCTGTTTGTCCGGTTAGTATCCGTTCGGCAATATTTAAGGCAACAACTTTACCCATAATACCTGATGGCATGCCGGTTCGCGGAGGTGTTGGGAATATTGCCAGTCCATTCTTATTTGTCATCGGTTTCGAAATGGCGTGTGGTGGTGCAAAAGCGATACCTGCTGCAAAAACATTGTCGTATTTAGGGCTTTGATAAACGGAAGGCCAATCGGCAACTGACCAGTCTTCGAAATCTTTAGCCTGATAATCGGCATCCACTTTCATAAAACCATTTGGGGCGAATAAATCAGAAGTAATCTCCGAACCATCATTACCAAAGGCTTTTAGCCCAACACCGGCAAACGCCGGAATGAGCATGGCAAAATCAAATTCTTGTGTATTGGTTTCGCCATCAAGTGTTTGATAGGTCGCTTTCCCTTCTTCAACTTTAGTGATTCCTGCCCGTTTAATCCATTTTATCCCGTATTCCGAAAGTATGGATTCGGTGAAAATGCGTGTTGAAGTCACGTATCCACCTTTTTTAATAAAGGCTCCACCCATCCCGAAATCGCCGACTTCGTATTCGTTGGTTATCCAGGTTATTTCGGCTTTATCGTTGAGTTTGCGCTTGTTTATTTCGAATGCTACATTCAAAGCATACTCAAAAGCGGCACCCTGGCAGGTAGCCATGGGATGGCCTGTACCGATCAGAAAGCGTTGTTTTTCGCCTTTCGCCATTTTGTCGAGAGACAGCTGTAATTTCTCCCAGGCATGGCCAGCATGTTGGTAGGTGCAAACCGATTCGCTGAAGCCTTCGGGACCGAGTCCTTCGGTAGCTGCAAAGTTGAGTTTCGGGCCGGTAGCATTTATAAGGTAATCGTATTCCACTTTTTCAGTAATGCCAACTTTGCCTTGTCCGGTAAATTCAACGGTAACAAATGGTTTCGGAAGTGAGGCATCACCCTCCGGGAAAATTGCTGTAGCTTTAGCTTGTTTATATTCGATGCCTAACTTTTTATATACAGGAGCCAGCTCGAACGTAACATTCTTTGCAGTCATTTGCCCGATACCTACCCATATATTCGATGGTATCCACTGGTATTTTGTGTTAGGACTAATCACTACAACTTCGTGATTTTTACCTAGTTTCCGCTTTAAAATCTGTGCAGCTGTATGTCCGGAAATACCGGCTCCCAATACAATAACTCTTGCCATAACGAACTGATTTATTTCAGTTAAAGATAGCAATTAAGGTTGCTTGTTGCGATTTTTTTTTATTTTATTCAAACTTGATTCTCTTCAGCTTTTTACATCCTGAAAAGAGAATATATAATTCTGATATGCAATAGGTTACTTTAAAATTTCAGGCATTTTATTTTATTTTCATAATAGTTTTTGCCGTTCTCCGTACAAATACCTCGTATAAACGTATCGAACATTACATCAAAAAGCACTGAAAATGATATGGTTTGGTTAGCGAAGAAATCAGGATTGTGTAAATCGAGAAGTCGGCTGATATAAATCCGGGATATAAGTTCGGGGCTCAGATCAGGACGATACATGCCCTGAGCCATTCCGTCTTCAAAATTAGCTGTGATTTTGGAATCAACAAAATTTACCCTTTTCTCAACAAAGCTTTGTCTCACCTCCGGAAACTTCAGGCGAAGATCGAACGTAATACATGGAAGGATATTAGCCATTTTTTCACTTATTTCCTTACTTACATGCAGTAGCCCGTCAATGGCATTAGTGTCGGTAAAATCAGCTTCCGAGAAAATACTTTCGAGGTTCTGTTGTTCGAAATTCAGAATTTCTTCAATCAGTACAGCTTCAGTTCCGAATGTTTTAACTAATAACTCTTCCGGCTTGTTAAGGTCGCTGGCGAGGTTTCGAAACGTGAATTTATCGGATGTGTAGCCTGGGAGTAATTTTCTTACTTCTTCGACCAGTGGCTGGTTCGGGTCACGCATAAATATTGCTTAGGTAATGGATGCCTGGGTTAATTATTTTGTCTTCGTTCGAAATTTAAATTTTCAGATAAAAATAAAGGGGCACAGTTGTTCGGAAAAGTTGTATCAGTATGAAAATCAGTTTTTCCAACATTGCTAATCATATCTTACTTGCTTTGATAACAGCGGAAAGCAGAAACTTTTGCCGGCAATAGCATCATGAAGCTGATAATAATCAGAACAGCCAGTGAATCAGGGACGTTTTCTCACACTTTTCAAGTCATTTTCTGAGCGGCGCAAAAATACAATAAATAATTACTTTCTCTCATTAATATCCTGTAATGCTTTCTATCGCACTGTTATCAGGAGATGCATTAAATTTACTTTTCATAAACTATTTTTCGGTGTTTGTTTATCCCGTTGCCGCTGAGCGAAAAATAGTAAACCCCCGATGGAAGATTGAATTTGCCTGCATCGAAAAGTTCAATATACTTCCCGGGCTGTAGCATTTTATTATCTATAAGATCATATATTATCTGACCAAACTGATTGTAAACACTCAGATTTATTACTGATGGTACTCTCAATTTAAATGAAAATGCGGTGCTTTCGCTGAAAGGATTCGGATAAACCTCTTCGATGGCAAACGGAATGGCATCTTCTTTTTTAATGCCTGTAAAGTAATCATCCATTAAAGCAGTCCAAACCGTGAGGTTAAATTCATCAAGCCTTGTCCAGATTGGCCGCACAATGTTGTTATGTGCCGATATGCCTGTATAATCGCCAAAAAACACATTCGGATTAGGGATAAACGGACTTTCGCTGATGATGAAATTTTCGAATGTTTCGCCTCCGTCCTTCGATACTGCCATAAAAACATCAGTTCGGGTGTCGTCGTAATTGCGCCTGTCGTAAAACACGAACCACAAATAACCGGTAACCTGATCAACAGTCATCCACGTAAAAAACTGCTGCTTACCGGGGGCATCATCATTTACTCGTTTCGGTGTGCTCCAAGTATTACCTCCGTCGCTCGATTTTGCCAGCCACACATCCAGATCCTGTTCTGTGCCCGTGCTGCTTCGTTCATCAGTCCAGTTGATATAGATGTTCCCCCTATTTGGTCCATTACTGATATCGCAGCATGTAACAGGCAAACCGTTCGCCCTGTATATTCCAGGAACCCCATAATCCCATCCGCCAGGGATATCGCTGACAAAAATATCGGTATCAAGCCACGTTTCTCCGCCATCCAGCGAACGATCGAATACAAGCCCCGCAGGTCCGGCCCAGGCAGTATAAATTTCGCTGTTTGGACCCACCGCCGGAACGGCACCTTCAACCGTACTATCGCTATCGATACAGTTACCGGGGATTTCATTTATCACAATGGCATCACTCCAGGTTATTCCTTCGTCAGCTGATTTCGAAAACATAATATTTGATTCCCTATCCGGATTTGGCGATCCATAACTATCGAACTGTGTCCATGTTACATAAATTTCATTGTTCTGCTGATTAACACAGGCCCACTCTTTATCTTGCTGTTTAGGGTCGTTTTTGCCTATACCCGAACCATTATTCCACGATAATCCATTGTTTGTTGATCGCTGGCATACAATCTGGTCGAGCCATGTTTCGTTGTTGGGATACGATAAATGAAAGAAATAAAAATATCCGTTGGTATCAATTATAACACAAGGATCGCCATAAACGCCTAATGTCGAATTCATTGGATTTCGCGTCCAGGTTTGTCCCCCGTCGAACGAAAAGTAAAACGAGTTAAGATTTGCTCCGGCGATTATTTGTTTTGTGTTTTTCGGATTAATGAAAATGGAAGTCTCCTCAGGATAATATTCATCACTTATCATCACATTTGTATATTGTGCTTGTGCGATAAATGTGCCGGTAAGTAATGCCAGAATGCATCCGAATGTTAAAAGTTTTTTTTGCATGTACAGAGGTTTAGGGATTTGAAACCAATATGTAAAATTAATGTGTTTTACGCTGATTTTTGCAGAAACTGTAGTAAAGTGTAAAATAACTCTGCAAATGCGATTTTGCTTATTGAAATCCTTGTAATACATTTGTGAAGCTAAGCCGGAATTGATTACCCAGCTTCCACATGGTATAATACCATGGATAATTGACAGATAACTAGCAAAATAGGACATTTGGAAGCAGAAATTGTTTATCGGCAACCGGCATGTTTTTAAAAGAAAAATTATGTTGAAACGCATCGCACTGCACTGGCAGATTTTAATCGGACTTATATTGGGAGTGGCTTATGGTGCTTGGTTGCCCGAATATGTAGGTTATGTGAGCTGGCTGGGTGTTTTATTTCTTCGTGCGCTGAACATGGTTATTGTGCCGGTTATTTTATGTTCAATAATAAGCGGAGTGGCTAATGTAGGCTCTGCCGACAATTTGGGCAGGCTTGGATTGAAGACGATGGGCTTTTATATGGTTACCAGTTTTTTTGCTATTGTTACGGGTCTGGTTCTTGTTAATTTCACCCAGCCGGGTCTTGGCGCTGATCTGGGTTTAATACAACATGTAGAAGGACTGAGTAACACACGGCAGTCAATTGGCGAAACACTCCTTAATATAGTTCCGAAAAATATTTTTCTCGCGTTCAGTCAGGCTGAAATGCTTTCCATTATATTTTTTGCTATTCTTTTCGGCTTTTTTATTACCAAAGTAAATGAAAAACCGCGCCGCTTCCTGACTGATTTTTTCAATTCGAGTCTTGAAGTAGTTATGGAGATTACCATGTTCATAATTAAATTTGCCCCAGTTGGAATATTCGGAATCGTAGCCAACCAAATCAGCCAGGTTCCTGATATCTGGGCTTTAGCTCAGCGGCTTGGTCTTTATATGCTTACAGTAATTGTGGCTTTACTATTTCATATGCTTATTACTCTTTCAGTTGCATTAAAAGTGTTAGGCAAAGTAAATCCAATCAAGCATTTACGTAACATGTCGGTTCCTATACTAACTGCGTTTTCCACATCCTCGTCCAATGCTACTTTACCGCTTTCGCTCGAAGCTGTTGAGCATAAAAGTGGTGTATCCAATAAAATTGCAAGTTTCACGCTTCCGCTTGGCGCAACCATTAATATGAACGGAACCGCTTTATACGAATGCGTTGCGGTTATGTTTATCGCCCAGGCTTATGGTATCGATCTTACGTTTTCGCAGCAGATGATTGTGGTATTTACAGCATTGCTTGCTGCTATAGGTTCGGCAGGTATCCCGATGGCAGGACTCGTAATGATGGCTATAGTTATGAATGCTGTCGGACTTCCATTGGAAGGCATCGGTTTGATACTTGCCGTCGACCGTATCCTCGATATGTTCCGCACTGTTGTAAATGTTTACGGCGATACATGCGGAGCTGTGGTAGTAGCTAAATCAGAAGGAGAAACTCTGAAAACTTAAGTTACCAGAACTTACCAATAAGTTGTCATTCATTCAATTGTCGTACCTCATAAATCGTACCTCTTACCTCGTATCTCTTACCTCGTACCTCGTACCTCGTAAATCGTACCTCGTAAATCGTACTTTTTCAAGCAGGGCTTTTTCCTCAGAACGAAAAATTAAATTCTTACCCTTGATTTTTTAAAGCCTTTCCTCACTATACTCAAATGATAGTGTTATTGTATTAAAAAAGGCAACGGCTGTTCTCTAATAACTTACTTTTGTATTAAATAAAAAAAGCATAATTATGACCCTTTCGACCCGTGGAATGAAAATAGGAATACTCACTGCAGGAGGCGATTGTCCTGGTATTAATGCCGCAATACGTGGTGTTGGTAAAACAGCAATTACCGAGTATGGAATGAAAGTAATAGGTATAGCCTCAGGTTTCCGCGGACTTGTTGATAAAGAATATGCTGAACTTGATGAAACCCAGCTATCCGGAATGCTAACACTCGGAGGAACAATCCTGGGCACTTCACGTGATAAGCCTTTTAAGAATGATCCTGTTACCGGGATTAATATGTCGAAAATGGTCAAGAAGAATTATAAAGAAATGGGACTTGATGCTTTGGTTGTAATTGGTGGCAACGGTACTCAGAAAACCGCTGCCAAACTTGCAGCTGAAGGGATGAACGTAATAGGTATTCCCAAAACCATTGATAATGATGTATATGGTACTGATATAACTTTTGGATTTGATACTGCTGTAACCATTGCCACAGAGGCTATTGACAGGTTGCATTCTACTGCTAATTCGCATAAGCGTATAATGGTAATTGAGCTAATGGGTCATCATGCCGGATGGATATCACTTTATTCGGGTGTTGCCGGTGGAGGCGATGTGATTTTGATTCCCGAAATACCATATGACCTCGATATTGTAGCTCGTTACCTCGAAAAAAGAGCCAAAAATAAGAAACCTTATTCCATTGTTGTTGTAGCCGAAGGCATTCAAAAGCCTAAAGGCGTTTCTGCAGCTTCATTTGTTTCACAATCAATAAGGGAGAATACCGGTCTCGAAACCCGCGAAACCATACTTGGATATGTGCAGCGCGGAGGTTCGCCAACAGCCATGGATCGCATATTGGCAACACGCTATGGCGCTCATGCTGTGGAACTTATAGCTGAAGGTAAATTCGGGCGAATGGTAAGCAAAGATGGCGAAACCATAACTTCAGTACCGCTGGAACAGGTTGGAGGAAAGTTAAAACTGGTACCACCCGAACATTCATTGGTTAAAAAATCGAGGATGATGGGGATTTGTTTTGGTGACAAAAAAATGTAATGGAAAGGATTAGGTTTTAGGTGTCAGGGTTTGGAGAAACAGAAAATTTCGCCCAATTCAAGGAGTTTTTTAGTATCCTTCGTCCTGCATTTCGCCGTTACCGTTCTTCTCCGATTTCTTACTGTAATTATTGAGCTTCAGCTGAATACCAGCATATAAAACCCGCGATTCCATATAGCGGTTATTAGTAGTTTTATAATTAGTGCCGGTGGTTACCGAATTGAAATTTCGCGTATTGAAAATATCGGTTATCCTGAGGGAAACGGTAAGCTTACTTTTGAAAAAATCGTGCCTCAACGAAGCATCAATATTGTAATTGCTTTCTCTGGCTGACTGTAGTGAACTGGTGGGCGACATATAATTCCCGATCAACTGAAACGACCCATCCTTCGAATACATAAAGGTAGCGTTTAGGCGTCCACTCCATGTAAAACTTTCCGTAGCCGGTATCTGATATTCGGGTACATCACTAACCTGGTATTCGTAAAACGACATGTTTCCATTGATCCTCAGCCATTTGTAAGGGTTGGCTGAGGCCACAAACTCAATTCCAAAAGATTTACTGTTGTTGATATTTTGTGGCGTCGTATAGCTTATACCTGTTGTATCAAGCATTGTAATATCTTCTATAAGGCCGGTAGTATTCCGGAAAAACACATTGGATGTGAGCGAAGTTTTATCCCAGTATTTCAAAATGCCTAATTCAAGCGAGTTGGTATATTCCGGTTGCAAGGCTGGATTTCCCTGGCGTATATTAAGCGAATCGGAATAATCGATATACGGATTCAGTTCGCGCGGCGATGGACGATCGACACGGCGGCTGTAACTCAATTGCAGTTCGCGGTTCTTTCCAAGATCGTATTGTGTGTGTAGCGAGGGAAAGAAATTGTAATAAGGATTGCTATAGGATAATCCTGTTTGCTCAACTTTCGATTTGTTATACACCTGTTCATAACGCAGTCCGGCCTGATAGCGGAGTTTTTTCCATGTTGCTCCGTAAATACCGTAAACAGCATAAATCTGTTCTTTGTAGTCGTAGTGGTTCTTTAACAAAATCTGTTCGTCCCACTCTTCCGTGCTATGGTTGTAAGTGGTATAATCATAATCCATCCCCAGGTCGCGCACCGAAACTTTATACCCGGTTTCTATCCGGGCACCGCTTGCAAAAGGATGAATGTAGTTGCCTTGGGCAGTAAAAAAGTAGTTTTTATTTGTAGCATAATTGTGTTGCAATTGCAGCAGACCGATTTCGTTATTTGTAACAGGATCAAAATTCTGCTGATCAATGAGTTGGTCGTTATTCATTTCATTGTTATAAAACATTAAGTCCTGGGTAAATTCCCTTCCCTTTTCGGCAAAAGTATGTTTATAGGATAAGGTATAACCCAGGGATTGGATGCTTCGCTGCGAATCAGTGTATCTGTTGTAGCTATCCAGAAGTGAATCAGTACCGTAGTAATTTTTATTAGCCATCAGGCCTTCCTGGCCATATGACATATCCCGTTTCTGTACAGATAAAGTGATGTTGTTACGGGTATCAATAAAATAGTCGATACCTCCATTGAAATTCATCGATTTGCGAAAGCTTTCACCCTCCTGCGTCTGCCTCAGTACGGTTGTAAAATCACTATATGAGCTTGTTCGTTCGCTTTCCGATGATGTCTCAGTAAGATTATAGCGTCCATCGGCACCAACGAATAAGTTAATTTTATTGGTACGGTAATTCAGGTTCAAAGAGCCATTGTACTTTTCGTTTGTACCAACGGTACCCGATATTTGACCGTTGAAACCCTGTAATGCTTTCTTTTTCAATACAATATTAATAATTCCTGATGTTCCGTCAGGATCATATCTTACCGAAGGATTTGTAATAATCTCAATGGATTCGATGGCACTGGCTGGTAATTGATTTAAAATGTCGCTGCTGCTGATACCGGCCTGGCTGGCAGGTTTTCCGTCAATAAGCAGTGTGATATTCGAATTCCCGCGCATGCTTACGTTTCCTTCCGCATCAATGGCCACACTCGGAACATTTTCCATAATATCAGTTGCTGTTCCGCCTGACAAGGACATGGTTTTGTCAACAGTAATTATTTTTTTATCCAGATTGTTGGTAATCAGCGATTTCTCAGCGATAATTTCAACTTCTTCGAGACCTGACATCTTGGGTTTTATAAAAAGATCTCCCATTTTTATATCAGCATTTCGCTGCGAGATAGTAATATCAGGATAAAACTTATCTTCGTAACCAATAAAACTGGCTTTGATATAATATTTATCCGCTACCACATTACTGAACAAAAATTTACCTTTGGCATCGGTAATTGTCCCGGTAATCATAGTCGAATCTTTTGCTTTAAATAGCAGTATATTACCATATTCAACATGCTCTTTTGTTGCTTCATCGTGAAGTGCACCGCTTATAACCCCATATCCCTGCGCAGCAGCATTACTCCCGGCTTTGGCACCCTGTCCTCTTTGTGAATTTTGAGTTTGAGCTGTTAAAACATAGGAAATCAGAAGTATGATGAAGATCAGTGTTGGTCTGTATTTAGTAATTTGCAGCATGTGATTGTTAAATTGTGTTGGAATTAGACTTTAAACTTTATTAAAAGTTTAAAGTAAAAACAGAAGAAAATGATTTGTGTTGCAAAGTTATTGCTAAGGGGGAGAGGTGGCAATTTTATTGCGAATATTTAACAACTATTTAACTACTGTTTTTTCAGTTTTACTGAAATTCCTTTGTTTCAGTTCAATATGGAATGCTTTGGAACCTTTACATTTGTCCTAAATTACAAATACAAAAAATGAAATACACAATCATTCTCATTAGCTTTCTTTCTTTTTCGGTTTTGTTACGTGCACAGGATACTGCTTTAGTGACTTTATACGAAAAATCAAATTTTCTGAAAACACCTCGTTATTCCGAAACTATTGATTTTTGTAAACAACTTGATGCTGCTTCGCCAATACTGCATTTTACAAGCTTCGGGAAAAGTCCGCAGGGGCGCGATCTACCTTTGCTTATTGCCGACCGCAATGGTAATTTTACTCCCGAAGCCGTTAGGAAAAGCGGCAATGCCGTGTTGTTGATCGAAGCCTGCATACATCCGGGTGAAAGTGATGGAAAGGACGCTGGCTTGATGCTTTTGCGCGATTTGGTTATCAATAAAATGAATATTGAGTTACTCGATCATATCACCATCTTGTTTATACCGATATTTAATACGGATGGGCACGAGCGATTTAGCCCTTACAACCGGATTAACCAGAACGGTCCGGAGGAAATGGGCTGGCGTACGACTTCCCAAAACCTGAATCTTAACCGCGATTTCATTAAAGCCGATGCTCCGGAAATGAAAGCCTGGCTTGTGCTTTTTAACAAATGGTTGCCGGAATTTTTTGTAGATATACATTCAACCGACGGGGCCGATTTTCAGTACACAATGACCTATGCTCTCGAAACCGGAGGCTGTATGGAAAAACATCTTTCCGGCTGGACAGAGAACACATTCGAGAAATTGATTGTAAGTAAGATGGAGAGTTCAGGGTATCCGGTGTTTCCATATGTTCAGTTCCGCAACTGGCACGATCCCCGCAGCGGTTTGGTTATTGGAGTTGCTCCTCCCATGCTATCACAGGGATATACCGCTATTCAAAACCGTCCGGGACTACTTATCGAAACTCATATGCTAAAGCCATACAAGGTAAGGGTTTCAAGTTCGTATACCATGCTTTTGCATACACTCGAAATACTTGATAAGGAATATAAAACACTACAACTTCTCGAAAAAAAAGCTGATGAGTATGCCGCTAGTCCGCAATTAAGGGAAAATCCGTTTCCTTTAAGTTTTGCAGTCTCTTATGCGGATAGCACTGTTTCCGAATTTAAAGGATTTGATTACACCGCCGATACAAGCGAACTTACAGGTGGTATATGGTTCAAATACAACAATCAGAAACCGACTGTGTGGCAGCTTACTACTTTTTCGACAAATAAACCGGGTAATTTAGTTACACTTCCCGAAGCATATCTTGTTCCACCTCAATTGGCATTTGTTATTGATGGCTTGAAATTACACGGAGTTAAAATGACACCTTTGAAGCAGGAAATGACTTTTCTGGTTAAAACTACCCGGTTCAGCAATGCACGATGGCAGCAAAAACCTGTTGAAGGTCACCACAAACTCACATACGATTTAAGTGATTCGGTTGAATTAAGTAGTTTTCCTGCGGGCACAATGCTGGTAGATATGAACCAGCGCACAGCCAGGGTCATAGCTCATTTACTGGAGCCGGCTTCGCCCGATTCATATGCCGCCTGGGGCTTTTTCGATGCCTGTATGGAACAGAAGGAATATTCCGAATCGTACATTATGGAAACTATGGCCCGCGAAATGATTCAAAAAGATCCATTGCTGAAAGCGGAATTTGAGAAGAAAATGATTTCGGACAAAGAATTTGCATCAAATCCAAATGCTATACTCAATTGGTTTTACAGCAAAACCCCTTACTGGGACAGTAATTTTAATGTTTATCCCATCCGACGGATCGTTGACAGAAGCCTGGTAGAGAAGTTAAAAATGTGAGAAGTAACAAATCGCTTTGTACGGATGATACTTCCGGACTAATGGATTTATGACCCTGAAAATAATCCGGGCATATCATTTCCCATTTCAAATTTCAATAGAATTTCTTTGCGCCATAAACCGCCACCATAACCGGTGAGTTTGCCATTGCTGCCTATAACCCTGTGGCATGGAACCACAATATTGAGTTTGTTTTTACCGTTTGCATTTCCAACTGCCCGGGTATTGGATTCGTTGCCCGTCATTCGCGCAAGTTCACGGTAACTTATGGTTTTCCCGAAAGGAATCAGTTTAAGCTGCTCCCACACTTTTAGTTGAAAATCTGTACCCTGTGGATCGAGAGTAAGGTCAAAATGCTTGCGGTTTCCGTCGAAATATTCGGTAAGCTGATTTACACAGTCGTTCAAACAGTCGGGTATAGTTGAAACTTCAAAATCAGTTTCCAGAAATAGAATGGAACGAATTCCCTTTTCGCTGCCACAAATTTCGATGGTGCCAACCGAAGAATGTATATAAGCCTTTGCAAGATTCATGCTTGAATTGTATGATCAAAAAATACTGGAATTCGTTTTTCCAATTTCCTGTTAATTGAAAGTGATATAAATATCGAGTATTTCGGGTCTGTTTCCTGATCGTACAGGTGGTCCCCAGCCGCCATAACCGCTCGAAACGTAAAAATGGGAATTGCCTTTCTGCTTGTAGCCCCAACTTACTTCATAAATTGCTTTAGTTATATAATTGAACGGCCATAATTGTCCATGGTGTGTATGCCCCGACAACTGAAAATCAACGCCTGCATCTGCAACCTGCTGCAAGTTAAAAGGTTGGTGATCCATCATAATCACAGGAAGCGAAAGATCAACGCCTTCTAATACTTTTGTAAGTGATTTTCGTTCTTTGGCACTGAATCGTTTCGAATCGCGGTCGTTACGTCCTGCCAGATAAAAGCTTTCGTTGATTTTTATTGATGTATCCCTCAGCATCTTTATACCATTTTCTTCCAGATACTGTACGGCTGCCTCAGCACCTCCAATATACTCGTGGTTTCCTGTAATAGCGTAAACGCCAAGCGGGGCTTTGAGTTTTACCAGTGAGCGACCAAGGTCGTACTTTATAACAGGCGCAAGATCCTCATCTACAATATCTCCTGCCAATAATATTATGTCTGCATTTCTTTCGTTAATCATTTTTACGAGTTTCGCGGTACGCCTTGGCCCAACTAACGTACCCATGTGAATATCCGAAGCCGCGGCTATATGCAGGGTCTTCATTGGCCCGGCCTTTTTATTAATACGCATATCGAGACGTGTTACCCTGGGAGTCAATGCATTAATATGACCCACCAAAACGATTATTCCTGTTATGGCCACAACTGCCATGAACAGATATTTCTTAAAATCCGCATAATTATTTAACAGGAATCCGGGCTTACCGGGCAGAAAGAATATCACAATCCTCACAATGTCAATTACCACAACAGCCATGAGGAAATAAATCATAAAAGCCAGCCAGAATGATCCTGTAAAAGTAAAAAATGTGCTTACAGGCGAAATCCATACCCGTTCCAGAAATCTGCCAATAAGGTATGACGAGGATAAAAAAAGAAAAATCCACGGATACCATCTTCTGAAAGCCATCTCTTGTGGCAAAGCCTGCATGCCGCGGATGTAGATGTAATAATTAACCAGACTGTAAATCAGTATAACAATACTAAAAAAAATAAGAAACTGCACTGTTCGCATTTTTTAATGGTAAGAATTAATTTTTTTGAAAGATGAGTCGGAATATGGGATCTTTAAAACCCTGAAATCCGGAACATTAATTTTCGGAATTTTGTAATCGAATATGCTGAATCTATGAACTTCCGGCACTCCGGACCGGCGTGTTTTTCCTGCTGAGTTCATTCGCATTGTAAGTTTGATTAAACAGTAAGCCAGCAGGAAAGTTAAGCAAATTAACGTTAAAATTTCCTAATATTAGATAACTCCCGGACCCTATATTTGTTCAGCACCTTTATATTGTTGCGGAATTTGTAAATTTGCACTTTTCAAACGAACCTGCCAGTTTCAAATTGTCGATAAATACTTGTTTAACAAATTATTACATCAACAATCAATTTTGCAGCGTTACTCATTTTAACTTTATGATGCGAAAAATTTCTATTGCAGTCATGTTTATCCTGGCAACTATTGCTTCAGCAAATGCCCAGCAGGTTGTTTATTCTCAGAATTTCGAGGATACAGCCAGTCTTTTTCAAAATTATGTTCGGGCAAATCTCGATAAATTAGATCCGGCAGGTACTGAATGGGATACACTTAAAACAGTTCCATGGATTGTAACCACTGTTGGTACAGGAAACAACCATGCTGCAGTTGCAACATCAGATTATGATACAGCTGTTGCGGCCGACGATTGGTTTATTACACCAGCTATTCGTCTTGGCGAAAAATCGGTACTTACTTTTAAAAGCCTTTCGCTTACTTCAGGTACAACCGATACGTATGAGGTTTATATTTCAAGTACCGAACAATCAGTCAGCGGTTGTCTGTTCAATCCGCGGGCAGCGCAGTTTTCGTCATCGCAATCCTCAGCTTTCGAAGCACAGGAACTTGATTTGGCTGCTGCAGGATATGCAAGTCAGGTAGTTTTTATCGGATTCCGGCTTACCACTGCTGAAGGAGGTGATAAATTGGCCATTGATGATATAGCTGTTACGGAAACAACAACTCAGTTTCATAGTCTGAATTTTTTCGTAAATATGTCGGAATACATTGCCGACAGCTTGTTCAATCCCCGCACCGACACAGTAGATGTGGCTGGGACTTTCAATAATTTTGATGGCACCAGGCATATTTTATCCATTGTTCCGGCAACGGATTCAGCCATATATTCCATCACCATACCTGGTTTTTTACCTGGCGACCGCCTTGAATTTAAATTCCGCATCAACAGCACCTGGAACGATTCCATTGTTGAGTTTCCCTATGGACAGCCAAACAGGGTGTGGGTTATAGAGGAAGGGAAATACACTTACACCTGCTTTTACAACGATCAGGGAACCCCATTCGGAATACCTGAAAGCGCCTTGATGGATCAGGTACATGTATTTCCAAATCCGGCTCAGAGTATTGTATCTGTCGAAATACCCGCGAACATCCTCCGCATTAGCATGATAACTCTTACCGGAAGCAAAATAATTGATCGTGAAACATCATCAGGCAATCCAATTACCTTTGATGTAAGTTCATTTGCAAAAGGAACTTACGTGTTGCTTTTTTACACAAGAGAGGGATATGCCGGCAGTAAAAAGCTGATTAAAAATTAACTTCAACCAAACTTAGCATTAATGAACTACTTATGATCAACAACAGGGGGAAATTAAACATTTCTTCCCCTGCTGCTGTTTCTTTTTCGTTTTCTGACTATAGGTTTGTTTCAACATTTATCATTTCCAACCGCAACATCTAACCCATGAGTGAACAAATAAAACATGAATGTGGAATTGCTTTTATCAGGCTTCTCAAGCCGCTCGAATATTATTATTCAAGATATGGCACCACACTTTATGGTATCAATAAGTTACATCTTCTGATGGAAAAACAGCATAACCGCGGTCAGGATGGAGCTGGTGTAGCAAGCATAAAGCTGAATGTGAATCCGGGTAGTAGGTATATTGACAGGGTACGGTCGAACGCAGCAGCTCCTATTGATGATATTTTCAAACAGATATACAAGCCTTTTCAGGATATTCAGCGAAAAGATCCGGCAAAACTCGATGATGCTGTGTGGCTTAAGAAAAACGTTCCTTTTTACAGCGAAGTTTTCATGGGGCACCTCAGGTATGGAACTTTCGGGACAAATAATATCGAAAATCTGCATCCTGTTGTGCGTTACAATAACTGGATGACCCGTAATCTCGTTTTAGCCGGTAATTTTAACATGACTAATGTTGAGGAGTTATTTCAACGCCTGGTTGAGTTCGGACAATATCCGGTTGAAACATCTGATACCGTCACTATTCTTGAAAAAATTGGTCATTTCCTCGATGAGTCAAACGAAAACCTTTACCATCGCTTCAAAAAAGAAGGTTTTAATAAACAGGAAAGTACTGAGCTTATTGCTAAAAATCTGGATATTAAGGACTTGCTGTCCGAATCATCCGAACATTGGGATGGCGGTTATGCCATTGCCGGAATGATTGGTCATGGCGACGCTTTTATTTTACGCGATCCTATCGGGATACGTCCCGCTTTCTGGTACAAGGATGACGAAATTGTTGTTGCCGCTTCCGAACGCCCGGTTATACAAACTACTTTAAATGTGCTTTACGACGACGTTCATGAAGTAAAACCTGGCCATGCACTTATCATACGCCGCGATGGAACCGTAACCGAAGAACAGATCAAACAACCGGCTGAAAGGCGTTCGTGCTCGTTTGAACGGATTTATTTCAGCCGTGGCACCGATAAAGAAATTTATAACGAACGCAAACGTTTAGGAAGTGCATTAACGCATAATGTATTGTCCGAAGTGGGTCACGACCTACAGAATACAGTTTTCAGCTATATTCCCAATACTGCAGCATCTGCATTTTATGGATTGGTTGAGGAACTCAACAATGTTTGTGACCAGATTAAATCGGATAAAATTCTTCAGGCTGGTTCGGCCATAACCCGCGAACAATTGCAGCAAATTTTTAAACTGAAACCCAGGATTGAGAAAGTAGCTGTAAAAGATATAAAACTGCGCACTTTTATCACTCAGGACTCCCAACGCAACGACCTTGTTGCACATGTATATGATGTAACCTACGGAACAATCCGACGCGGTATTGATAACCTTGTTGTTCTCGACGATTCAATTGTACGAGGCACTACCTTAAAACAAAGTATCATTCGCATGCTCGACAGGCTGGGTCCCAAAAAGATTGTTATTGCTTCGTCAGCTCCTCAGATTCGTTATCCCGATTGCTACGGGATAGATATGGCCAAAATAACTGATTTTATTGCTTTCACAGCCACGATTGAATTATTGAAAGAGAGTCATCAGAATGAAATTCTGAACGAAGTGTATAAAAAATGTAAAGCTCAGGAAAAATTACCTAAAGAACAGGTTGTTAACCATGTAAAAGAAATCTACGACCTGTTTACACCTCAGCAGATTTCAGCAAAAATAGCCCAGCTGGTAACTCCGCCAGGCTGTAAAGCTGAAGTGGCAATTGTGTATCAAACCATCGAAGATTTGCACCAGGCCATACCCAATCATACCGGTGACTGGTATTTTACAGGCAAATATCCAACCCCGGGAGGAAATAAAGTGGTAAATAAATCTTTTATCAATTTTATTGAAGGCAGGAACGAGAGAGCTTATTGAGATGTTGTTTAATCGCTAATACCTCATCCAGTTGCGCATCATCTTTTCCCCTGCCGGAGTTAAAATAGATTCCGGATGAAATTGTACTCCAGTGATATCCATCGTTTTATGTCTCAATGCCATAATCACACCTTTGTGATCTGTTGCCGTTATAAGTAGCTCCTTAGGAAAGCCATAAGTATCAACTACCCAGGAGTGATACCTGCCAACCAACACATTTTCAGGCACATTGCTGAATATACTGGTTTGCTCCAGGATATGCAGAGGGCTTGCCGTGCCATGAAAAATTTTATCGGCCTGCACCAAGCTGGCGCCAAATACTTCTGCAATAGCCTGATGGCCAAGGCAAATGCCCAGCATCTTTTTTGTACCAGCATAATTCCGGATCGTTTCCTTCATCATTCCTGCTTCGTTGGGTAATCCGGGCCCGGGAGAAAAAACAATTGCATCAGCACTGATAATCTGCTGCGGAATAACCATATCGTTTTTAACAACAACTATGTTTTTAACACCAGCCTTTACTAAAAGCTGATGCAGATTCCATGTAAACGAATCATAATTATCAATAAGCAGTATATGCATTCCGGAAGTTGAAAATGCAAAAATAGAGAATACTGACAGTTTATTGGTAATTTTGTCGACCGCTAAACATTCTTCCACATGTTGATTCCCGCCAAAAAAGTTTTTGATCTGATGAATGAGTATGGAAGCCAGCATAAACCATTTCTTTTTGGGATTGATTTTGATGTAAAAAACGGATTCTTTTTTGAACCTGCAAAAGCTGAAAATTCCGGAATTTTATATAATATCAATGGTTTTGGGAATTCTGCAGATCGCGTAATCTCCGGTAAACCGGTTACCATTGCGAAAAAGCCAGTGGCAAAGCACGTATATGATGAAGCTTTCGGTATTGTATATCGGAATCTCCTGGCGGGAAACACTTACCTCACTAATCTAACATTTCCGACTCCTATCCATATAAATGCTTCGCTTCACGAAATATTTGCCCGAAGCAAGGCTCGCTACCGACTGTTATTTGGTGACCAGTTTGTCGTTTTTTCACCCGAAATATTTGTTCAGATCAACAATGGAAAAATTAGTTCTTTCCCTATGAAAGGCACAATTGATGCGTCTATACCAGGTGCTGAAGAAAAGATTATGAATGATGCTAAAGAAACTGCTGAGCATTATACTATTGTAGATCTCATTCGTAACGACCTGAGTATGGTTGCTACAGATGTGCAGGTTGAGCGTTTCCGTTACATCGAAAAAATTGTTACTCACGAGAAAACATTGCTTCAGGTAAGCTCCCGGATTTCGGGAACTTTACCACTTACTTACCAGGCTGAGTTAGGAACTATTTTTGAAAAACTCCTTCCGGCTGGGTCTATTTCTGGCGCACCTAAAAATAAAACACTACAGATTATCCGTGATGCTGAAAACTTTTCACGGGGATTTTATACCGGTGTTTTTGGTTATTTTAATGGTTCAACACTCGATTCGGGCGTTATGATCAGGTTTATTCATAATGAAAACGGGAAACTGATATTCTGCAGCGGTGGTGGTATAACTATAAACAGCAATCCTTCAGCGGAGTACAACGAATTAATTGATAAGGTGTATGTCCCTTTTATTTGAAACTATAAGGCTGCAAGATGGTGTTTTTATAAATCTGGAATATCATAATCTCAGATTCAATAAAAGCAGAGAATTCCATTTTGGAAAGAAGGATCAGCTATGCCTCGAAAACCTGCTTTTGGCTCCATCACATTGTCGGACAGGTATTTATAAATGCAAATTAACCTATGATGCAGCAATTGAAAATATTGAAATTATTCCTTACCATAAACGGTTTATAGAATCGGTTAAACTTGTTGAAGATAATACAATTTCCTACGATCATAAATTTTCGGATCGTTCGCATTTGCTTGAATTACTGGCTATGCGTGGTGATTGTGATGATATATTAATTGTAAAAGACGGTTTTTTGACAGATACCAGTTTTTCGAATATAGTTTTTTTTGATGGAGATAAATGGGTTACACCTGCCCGGCCACTACTTCGGGGTACAATGTGCGAATCACTTTTAAAAACCAATATTATTCAAAAAGCTGATATTAAAGTCGATGACCTTAAAAAATTTACCATTGCCAGGTTAATAAACGCTATGCTTCCATTTCAAACGGGAACTGATATCAAGGCAACTAATATTCATTTCTGACTCAGGTCGAAAATCCGATAAAAAAAAATCCGCCTTACGGGAAAGCGGATTTTTTAATCTTGATTAATTATTTTCACACCTGAATGGCAGCAGCAATTTCTTCAGCCATTTGTTTCATTTCTTCAGCCGGGAAAGTAAGTTTCGGCCTGCTGAAATTGATATCATCCATCGTATTTAATGGAACCAGGTGTATATGAGCATGTGGTACTTCGAGGCCAATTACGGCAACACCTACTTTGATGCAGGGAACAACTTTTTTTATCGCTTTGGCCACTTTCAGAGCAAAAAGCCAGAGATCCTGGTACATTTCATCTTCTATGTCAAAGATGTAATCAACTTCCTGTTTCGGAATTACCAACACATGGCCTTTGGCCAGCGGGTTGATATCGAGGAATGCGAAAAACTGTTCGTTCTCAGCTACCTTATGCGATGGAATTTCGCCGGAGGCAATACGTGCAAATATTCCTGCCATAACTTAATTATTTAACGGTTATTTCAATAATTTGTACTGATATTGACCCTGCCGGAATGGCTATTTCCACTTTGTTTCCTTTGGATTTCCCAAGTAAACCTTTGGCAATAGGCGACGAAACGGATATTTTTCCGGCTTTAAGGTCAGCTTCGTTTTCGGGAACAAGTGTGTATGTCATTTCGGCATTATTTTTCAGATTTTTGATTTTAACGGTAGATAAAATCTGAACTTTTGATGCATCCATTTTCGATTCATCAATAATACGGGCATTGCGCAGCATATCCTGAAGCTTCGAAATACGCATTTCAAGCATTCCCTGTGCATTTTTAGCGGCATCGTATTCGGCATTTTCCGAAAGATCTCCTTTATCGCGGGCATCGGCTATCTGTAACGAAATAGATGGACGTTCGATATTTATCAGATTTTCAAGCTCAGTTTTGAGTTTCTCGAATCCTTCTTTGGTATAATATGTTACCTGTGTCATAACGGTAGCAATTGGTTTTGGTTAATAATAATAAGAAGAAAAGACCCTTAATTAAAAGGGTCCTTTCAGCTATGATGTTACTACGTGTGCAGACACTGTCTGCCGGAATTATTTTAGAAACTAAGCCTTACAGCCATAGTGTGGCTTCCTTTAAAAGGATTGGTAGCCCTATAAGAATAATCAACTGAGAATACTGATTTCTTTTCTTTGTTGATGGGTACCTGAACAGAAACTCCACCTGAAGGTCCGGTAAGAGAAGTTGTGCGTTCTTTGGTAGTTATACCTTCTTCGTATGTGTATCCACCGCGAAGCATCAGGTAGTCTTTCAAATTGTATTCAGCACCAATCATATACTGGTCTTTACTGAATGCATTCGAAGTAAAAGCTGCTGCTAGAGTAAGAGAATGTATATCGCTGATCAGAAATGCATAGGATCCGCCGATATTCAATTGCGATGGCAATTCGAATTCAGCTGAACGATGCTCAAGAGTAAATTGGCTTTCCTGTCCTGGCAAAAAACTACGGATAGAAAGTCCATCACCTTTAAACTTCATGGTTGGACCAATATTTTTCAACGAAATACCAAAGTGAATATTTTCACGTTCACCAGTAACATATTGAATTCCTGCATCTACAGCTACACCTTGTGCGCCAACATCACTTATGGATTCGGAAATAATCTTGAAATTAAATCCCCCGTAAATTGAATTGGAGAATGCTTTGGCATAAGCAATATTAATATTGAGGTACGAAGGTGTAAAAGTACCAATTCCGCCTTCAGGTATTTCGGTGGTGGTTACAGGAATATCCCCGAAACTCATCGCCATAATTGAAACACCCAACACACTCGATTCGCCGACTTTTTGGGCAAAACCAAAATTGTTGATTCCGATTTGGGAACCTTTAAGCCATTGTGTATTGCTGAAGATAAGTTCAGTTTTAGGTGTAAAAGCCAGTCCGGCTACATTGGTGTAAATACTTTCGAGACCGAAACTATTGGCAATATTTACTCCGCCCCAACCTGAACTGCGTGCCCAGGGATTAATGAGAAGTTCCGATGCTCCTGCCTGTCCTGACCTGTCCTTATTACCGGCTATAGTAGCCAGCGGAAGAATCATTACTGCTGTCAGGAGGACTGCTGTTATCGACTTATAGATATTTTTCATGTGTTAAGTCAGTTTTTTTAGAGATTAATTTGCTGTTTTCTCCTGATTAATTAGAATGCGTTAAGGTCGACAGGACGCATTGAACCAAACCATTTGATAATCTTTTCACCTTGGTCACTCTTTACATGAATGATATAAACACCTCCGGCAATTGGAATACCGGCAAAGTTTTTAAGATCCCAGTCAATGTATGTTTTGGTTTCATCCTTATTATATTGCCGAATGATGCTTCCGTTAGTCGAATAAATAGTCACATTGCATCGTTGTGGCAGATTAACTATCTTAACACGGTTATCAAGCTGATCAGTCTCATAGTTTGCATAAGCGCGGTATGGATTGGGGACAATATTTATCAGATCAAGATCAGTTTCAGCTTTAACAACATCATTTGTGTTTGTTGCAACACCTTTGGTCTCGAAATTGTACATTGGCCAATAATTGTTTGTGTTCTCCTGGCCGTTTAACTTGGTTGCATAATACCTGTTATAAGGTTTCGAAATCCGGAGTTTTACTTTTACTTCGTTATCAAGCCATGGTGTCTGGTTTTCAAATGTACCGATTGGAATAGCAACCCACATAACATTTGAATATTGCAGAGCTTTAAGGAAAGTTCTGGTGTTGACTGTTAAACCTTTTATACTCATTATTTTAACAAAGTGAGCACCGCCATCATAAGCCGGATTATCGTAGACATCGGTTGGAAAAACGGGCGTTCCGAGGTCAGCATATTCTTTTTTGTTATCGGTATGAGCCATTACATAAATATAATGTCTGCCACCCATAATTGTTTTCCCTGTGTTGGTCATTATCCTTGATGATGGATTAAACAACATGTCGCGGCCATTGTCTTCAATCAGCCTCGAATCTTCGCCAAACATGATATTAAGGCGTTCGCCTGTTTCAATATTGATGGCATATCCGGGGAACCAGCCCATTCCATAAGGAGCGATGAAATTGGAATTCATGGCTGGGTCGCTGCTAACTACAGCAGTGTCGCCATCCTGATTCACTGAGCGGCTTTTCCTTATTTCGTGCCTTTTTGCTTTCCCTTCTGAATCATTTGGAACGGCTGATTCTTCTATTACAACACTACGCGTCCATAACGAGCGGTCAGCTGTAAACACGATATCAACACTGGCTAAGTCATAGGAATAGTTTCTTGTTTTTGATATATCATTAGCCGGAGTTTCGCGATGTGCAATACCAAAAATTGTATCATTTGACTGTGCGAAGATATAAGGAGTCCAGGTACCGTTTAATATTTTTTCATAGTTTCCATCGGGGTCAAATTTCTTAGTAGTACTCTGCCAGTCAGTTTCAGCTAATCCTGACTTTATCCAGTCCAATTGAGGAACTCCATCAATATCTGGCAAAAAATTCAGCCATTGACGGGTTGAATCCTGATATTCGATTGCAGCACCCAGTAGTACACCGTTGTTTTCTAATTGATTAGCATATTCCTGTGTGCCTTCAATATTCCTCGAAACAACATATGGGCCGGGATATAAAGTTTGCTCTATGGTAACTGAAAGACCGAGATCAAGGAATAACTGCTCATTTTTAATATTTATTGAAGTATCCGACTCATAAATCTGACCTGTGGAATTGTCAACCAATTTCCAGTTCGAAATCAAAAGGTTTGTATCCAGTTCGCCTACTTTTACCCGGATGTTGTACATCGAATCGAATTTAACCGAATAACTGGCATCTTTAACATTCAGCGGATCTATAACTTTTACGTCAATTGGTCCCTGTGCCTTTTTGTATGTAAGGTTGTAAGCGATTGGATAATTAGGGCTACCTGGTAAATTGGTAACTGAATCAGCCATAGGTTTCGAAAGTATTTCAGCAACAGATTCATCAGATAAATTGAGGAACCTGCCTCCATTACCCTGCCCAGAAACGCGGGTCACAATCAATCCGTCGTTGTAGGAACTTCCGGCAGAAATTAATCCAACAGGAATATGCGGAATACCTGTGTAGCTCTTAATATTCTTGCGGCCGGCAAGGTAAGGAAGTTTCTGACCATTGAGTCCCGAAGCCTCAGTTTGAACATAGTTCTTATAATTGTTGTGAGCGTAAGCTATTGCAATGTAATAGTATTGCTTATGGTTAACAAGGTCTTCACCTGTAAATGCATCTTTCGACATTTTTATTGAGTGAGATATTCCTTTGTTGGCTCCAACAACTTCTTCAACTGGTACACTTCCGGTAAGGTTTTGATCGTAATAGAAATTAATCAGGCGGCTAACGTTATTCTTAACATCAGTCTGAAATACGAGTCTTGCAACTTCGGTGTTCTTCAAATCAGCAACCGAAACAGTTGATGATTTAAGCTGATAAATCTGGTATCCTTCGAAACGGTACAATGAATCCCAGCTTTCGCCTTCTGCTGCCTGTATACGTGGATCGTATTCATTGTAACGCTCCTGGTAATTGTTACCGGCGTCATTTGTTTCGCGGTTCGATATATAAAGAATAAGTTCCTGATCCAGTTCGCGGATGGTAAGGTCAGGGGCATTAGGCCCTGTAATAACTTTAAAACAGTTATCGAACAGTTGCTGACATTTATCATCTACTTGCTTTAATAGTAAAACGGAAGCTTCTGGTCCGCCGGATAAAGCGCGTGCCCATGGAATACCGACTGTAATATAGTTAACAGCTCCGGATTCGAGTACGAAAGGTCCTGCTGATTGCATAAAGCGGCGGTCATCAGGAGGATTTCCTGCTGTAACTTCGGTCCATTTTTTTGGTCCGTTAGGCAGAGCACCTTTGGTTCCCCAATTATAAGTATCAGTTTCGCCAGGGAACATAAAGTCGCATTCGGGACCATAACCACCAGCGGAAACGTGACCATTGCCACCATAAACCATCTTGGTACCGTCTTTCCATATTCCACGTAACAAGTTATAGTAATCAATGGCAACGCTTGGATCTTGCATGTAATAAGGTCCGCCATTGTTATGATATACAAACCTGCGCATCCCAAAACGTTCGTCATCTTCAACACCGTTTCCGAAATTTATACCGTTTAAAGCGGATGAGTTAACTACGGAATAAATAGTATCGCCGGGGCTTACAACTTTAGCAATTGTGTCACCATCCCACTGAACAAGTTGTGCATTTCCTGTATAAACCTGATCAGGCGAGCCTTTCAGGAACCATGTGCCATCAGATTCTAATCCGGGATTATCACCGTATAGCTCATTCGATTTATCAGCATCAATATATGGACCCTGAAAGAAGTCAACACCAACAGCAGGTGGCTGATTGCCATATGCAAAAGTCTGGCCGCTGCCGTCAACTGCAGTTCCGTTATAGCAATATCCTAATCCGCGCATTACATCGCAGCCCACAAAATCGTCGCCTGCAAATCCAAGATCGGTATCAACCCACTGGCTGAAATAGGTCTGGGTAAGTCTGTATGTGGAACGGTTTATGATTTCATAACTGTAAAAAGTCATGTTATTAATTTCATCGTTGGTCGAGAATCCGAATGCCTGAGCCCTGATTTCCACACCAATAGGTTCACCATTTGTTTCGGTGTGAATATTTCCTTTGTCATTGAATACCCACCATAAGGTAGCATCCCCTTTAAGCACCTGATCAACCAGGTTACCGTTTCCTTCAGCTGTAGGCGATGTGGTTCCGCATAATTCATTGGAAAGGTCATAATACGGATAGTCGCCATCGTTTTCCGGATCATAATCTCCGTTCGGGGCTTCACCTGATGCATCACTGTCAAAGAAAGGAGCCAGGTAATAACTTTGATCTGATGTTTTACCATGAGCAGGATATTCGGTAATAGAGGCAGGTGTAATGTAATCAGGGTAGGAGGGTTTATCATTAAACCAGGCAAGGAAATCATCAACCTCGGCCCTGGTAATATAATGTAGTTTATCATATTCGGCACATACTTCTGGCGATATTGAAGCAGTTCCGCCAATAGTAAGTGGTCCGGGGAAGAAATCTGCACCGGTGCCTGGAGAACCGCTGTTTGGTCCTTGCCGAAACCTATGTGCTGCTAACTTTAACTGCCCATTCGCATCTAGTCCGCCAATCCAGAGTGCGGCAGCGAACATCGACATCTTTTTCGAACCTTTGGGTATTTCATATTGGGCAACTTCAAAATCCCACCACATATCGCCGCCGGTATTAATACGGGTACGAACGTTGTTTATCTCGAGCCATTTAAAGTTAGCACCTTGCGCACACCCGGCAGCAGTTTGCTTAACCGCGGGTGTTCCTGATTTATAATGAACTTGCTCCGCCCTGGTTGTATTAACCGATAGCATAAAGCCCAGTATAATCGCCGGTATAATAAGGAGTATATTTTTCATAGTACTTGTTTGTTTTTCGTTTCTATACTGCATTGAATATCGACTAGAAGTTTAACCCCAGACCAATACGGATCATACGAGGTGAACTGTAGTTGTACGGGGAATTAACCCTTATGCTATACATGTCGATATACGATTGTGTATCAAGTTGTGATTTGATCTGCGACTGATATTCAGCAGCTGCCAGGTATCCGTCGTCGTCAGGATTTCCGGTTGCGGCATATACACCCATAATGTTTTGCGAATTAAGAATATTCAATACCTGTAAGTAAACATTCAGGTAATAATTCTTTTTGTTGCCTTCTGAATCTTTTCCGGTAGAGAGGGTGATATCACGATCCAAACGTCCATCCATCCTGAATGACCATGGTAACCTTGATCCATTGATTGATCCCTGTATGATGGTAACAGGATTAACAAGACTCGATATTTTGCTCGAACGGGTATAAGGTGTACCTGAACCACCGTTCATAGTAATATTAAATCCGGTATTTTTAAGTAACTGAATAACACCAATTGTTGGTCCATTATAGTCAGTTCCTTCACCGTAACGGAAATCGATATTCATTTGAATAGCGTGACGTTGGTCAGCATCCAGTGGAATAAGGTTACGAAGGTTAGGCTGTCCGGAACGGATAAGACCGGCTGATGTTTCGGGGTTCGATCCTGTTCCGTTGGCGAACTGTAACGTATAGTTTGCCCTGATACGTACATTTCCTGTACGGCGAAGGTCATAAGCTACAGTAAAACCTTTTACTGTTCCAAAGTCGATATTATTAAATGAATAATATGTTTTCGGGTAAGCACTTGTATAACGGAACGACTGTATCTGATCGCGCGATTCGATGTAGAAAGCCGAAATATTGATTGATGATGAATTGGATATTTTCTGCTGGAAACCTAATTCATAGTTTACATTTTTCTCAGGTTTCAGGTTAGGATTTGTAATGGTCGGATTTCCTTCAGTTTCCCAGAAAAGGTAGCTTGCAGGATTGAACACTGCGAATTGTTTAGGCCTCTGTGTAATTACATCATAATGAGCATAGAAAAGGGCTTCATCTGAGATTGGGAATGAGAATGAAATACGTGGCATTACTGATATCTGGGGAACATAATCAGCAAACGATTGATCCGAAATAGCTTTATCTCCTGAAAGGAAAGGGATTACACCATTGCCGGCATCAAGACGAATAGATGGATTCTGTAGAATTGCACCTTCTGCATCGTACCAATTGTTTCCGTCGCGATAACCCATTATACGCGATGGTGTTTTCGAAGCATTATCAACATACACGATATAGTCTTGTCCTATACTTGCAGGATGCTCGCCCAAATCTTTAACCTCAGCTACAGTTTTAGCAGGATATAGCGTATATGGATCGGCTAAAACGCTTTGGTTAGCATCAAAACGGTCAACACGGACTCCAACATTGAAAACCAGGTCGTCGAACGAAAATTTATCAGAAATATAACCGGCCATGTAAACAGGCTGAAATGGAGCAATTGCACGGGTATAATCGCCATTTGCATCTTTCTCGTTAAAGAAATCCATAGTGCTTGGATTCGACGAAAGTTTATTTCCATAGTAGTCGTAACCCCTGGCAGATGCATTCTGGCTACCGTTGTTCAGGAATTCGTCAGCGCTGAAAAAGTTCACGGATAAAGGTTCGCTCAAACTAACAGTGTGTCTTTCGGCGTTGTAATCGATGTATGAAATGGTATTTGAATTGATGTCGTATGAATTTACATCAATCCATTCCGTTCCTTTTTCCGGCAATCCCATGGCTGCACGCAGGTTTTTATCGAAAGTACGCTGCGATTCGCCGTCATAAAGCATGTTATAGTCGGTTTTTGTATAGGCTGAAGTAATGCCAAATAAAGTAGTATCGCCAGTAGTGACACTTCCTATTGAATCAAGCTGTTTTATATGGAAATTGGTCAGCTGTGACATCTGTGTCCAGAAATTAATTGGTGAATAGGAATAACTGCTCTGGCTGTATCGCTCAAAAGTGAAACCCAGTTTTATTTCGTGATTTCCAATATCGGCCGAAAAATTCATATTGGCAGTAACCTGCTGAGTGAAGTTTTTACCATATGGATTATTTTGTGTGCCAACCTGCTGGCTGCCTGGGGCTGACCATAAGCTGTAAACACCTCCGAAAACTCCATTGGGAGAATAACCATTAAGTATTCCGCCACCCTGACGAATTTCATCATTCTGCCTTGGATTTGGATACAGATCATAATAGTTTGAAGTGTAATTGGCTATCACGGGGTTGAATTCAGCCCTCTGATAGGTAACAAGAGTATCAGCGAATCCGTTCATTTTAAAATTAAACATACCAACTCCGCCTGCTGTGTCAAAAGACACATCATATCCTTTTGTTTTGTACGTATCAAATCTTCCTACATAGCCATAAGCAAAAAGGTTATCCTTTAATTCAGGATCTTCAGTTTTATTCTGAATGCTGGTATAGTCAGCCTGAATGGAGTAGTAAATATTTTTAATCAGGTTATTACCGTCTTTTGAAGCAGGGAAACGTTGGGTAAATCTACCAAATACACGCCATTCATTACCCTCGGAGTAAGAATTACGATTGTAATTGAACATTGAGTTAAAAAAGCTGTAGTTATTGCCAGAGTACATATTATATGAACCACCGAATGTAAGGTTGGTGTTGTTGCCTGTTTTTACATCTAATTTTCCGGAAGCACTAATATCGTACCCTGTGGTGTTAAGCGTATATTTTAACTCTTCAAGATCGCTCATACGCACAAATTCAGCATTCTGGTAAGTTCCGAATCCAGTTCCTGAAGGACGCAAAGGATTTTTCTCCAGTTCGGCTAATTTGGCATCGTTAACCTTATACATTCCAAGTGGTAATGTTGCGCCGTCTTTATGATAATTGAAATCGGCGGCTACAAAGTACCCTAGCAAAGCCTCAGTTTTTTCTTTATTCATAAACAGCGGACCAGTCATATTCAGGCCTACACGCTGACTTCCGAAAGGATCGAGGAATTGTGAAGTCTGTAGCTCAAGTCCGCCACCAAACTCACGTGAAGGACCTTTTGTGGTAATATTGATAATACCTCCGGTAGCATCGCCATATTGTGCAGGAACACCGCCAAGGATTACAGAAACCTGCTCAATAGCTGATTCAGGAAGACCCCCTGTGCCACGAACCCTGATACCGTCAATATAAGTTACGTTACCATCGGTACGCTGACCGCGGACGTTACCTACTTCTCCGTCGCGGGAGAAAACCCCTCCAACACTGGTTGCAACTGACGCAGCACTTCGGTTAGGCATTTTTGAAATTTCTTCGGAAGTTACAGTAGCTCCTGATTGAGTTTTATCTTTATCGATAAGGGGAATCCGGTATTTGGTAATAGTTACCCCTTCAACCTGCACAGCTGTTGATTCCAGCTCAATATCCAGGTATTCGATCGTACCGGAACGGACAGGTATACCTGTAATCTGAACCGGTTTGTATCCAAGGAACGATGCTTTTACATCATAGGTACCCGGAGTAATCGGTTTAAGTGTGTACTTGCCATCGATGTCAGAAGCTGTACCGCCTGCCTGTGTCCCTTTGTTTTCGATAATGATGTTAGTGAAAGGGATTGGCTCTCTGGTTGTCTTGTCGATAACTTTGCCCTGCAGCGCTCCCGATTGGGCTAATAATGCTGCGTTTGCTGCCAAAAGCAAAACGAGGAGAAAGAGTAATTTTCTTACCATAAAGATTTGTTGTTATGTTGCTGTAAATAGTGATATCCTACCTTCTAAAAAGCGTGTAAAGGTAAAAAGATTTTTAACTTCTGTTAACAAAACATACCCTAAAAGCAAAAAGTTCCTGCTTAAAAGTATTTTCGATTCAGTAATTCACTGAAAATGACTGCTTCGCGAAGGTTAAATTTTCTTGCAAGGCTTTCATTTTTTGTTACTTGCTTACGAATTGGATGTGTTTTAACATAAGTTTTCGGCTCTTTTGCAGGAAAATTAGTAGGCGTTTCCTGAATGGGTTGCCAGTTTGGCGATCTTTTACGAGTTTCCGCTGTTTCGAAAAATTCATCTCGGGGCTGATATTCGGAAGGCCTAGCTGGTTGGGTAACAGGAGGAGCAGGCGCAAGTTCGCCGGTTAACTCACGAAAAATGTCTTCGAACAAAGTTTTACCACCACTTCCTGGCAATCGAGTAGATTGGGATGGGCCGCCTTCCGGGCGTGCATGAGCTTGTTTTTTAAGAGCTTTCTGCCTGTTGGTATAAATTGAGTAGGCTACCCAGGCTATACCTATTAATATATAATAATAGTCTTCCATCGCTGATTACCTGTAAATTATTTGTGTAAAAGTACAAATATTATTGACTGATACTAATATGAATATTGAGCGAAAACTCAACTCAACTTTGAAGTTTTTTGAGAGTGGGAGCCTATTATTTTTTTAGTTTAACAATACTCCGTTATTTTTATTTATCGCAAAATCGCGAAACAATCGGTAGCAATTATCAGCATAATAATACGCAAAGACCTTATTTATTATATCATAGATAATGAGACTATTAGAAATTATTAACGGACTGCTGAGTTTAAAATGAGAATGATTTAATAGCATAAAATATTCAAATATTTACATGGTTAATCGCATTTGGTTTTGAAAAGCCCTTTGCGTTTCATCGGTTTATTGTATTTGGCAGCTTTCTTGCGGGTATTCTTCATCATCTTTTTTGTTTCTTTATTTTGTCGCTTCTGATACTGTACACGTGCTTTCTCATATTCAGCACTGGCCTTTTTATCAGCTTCTTCCTTCTTTTTGTCGGCAACAGCTTGTTTGTCCTTTCGTAAAATACTACATCCGGAACCGGTAAAAATGGTTATTGAACATATAAGAAAAGCGGCAAGTAATAAAGCCCGGTTTTTGTTTGTGGATATGATCATTGTTTAAAGGTTGTATGTTTGCAAGTGAAAAATCAGATTTCGTTTCAAGCGATTGTTTAAAAAAGCAGCAAACGCAATTTTAATTCCAACCAGTCGTTTCTGAAATTGTAAGTATTACTTTTACAACGAAATTTTCACCCCTTAATTGTTGATATGCGTATCCTTGCTTTAATAATTCTTCTTTTGCTGGTAGTTCCGGGATGCGATAAGGATAATCAACCTTTGATACCTTATGTCTACGTGAACCTTCAACTGTATCCTGATTCCATGGATTACATTCCTATTGGCGGTTACAGGTATGTAAACGGCGGATACAGGGGAATTGTGATATACCGCATCCTCCGCGAACAGTTTGTTGTGTATGAACGTTGTTGCCCTTATGATCCGGAAAAAACCGGTGCCCGGGTTTCAGTTGAGCCTTCAGGCAGCACATGTGTAGATTCGGTTTGTATGTCGAAATTTATCCTCTATGACGGTACGCCTTACGAAGGGCCATCGCCATACACACTCATGCAATACAGGTGGAACTATGATGGGGACGTTTTGTATGTTTATAATTAATAAGGTATAATTTTCGAACAGGACTGGTAATTCAAATTTTTAGAACAGGATTGCCCGCTTACTGAAGAAGTGCAATAAACCTAAGCGGAATCAGCTAAAATGGTCTCAAATAAAATAAAAGGCTGTCAAATATTTTTTTTTTGACAGCCTTTTAATATTTTCAGGATAAGCTTAGTAACGATAATGCTCTGATTTGTAAGGGCCATCAGCCGGTACCGAAATATAATCAGCCTGTTCAGGAGTTAGCCTTGTAAGTTTAACACCTAATTGTTCGAGATGCAAACGGGCAACTTCTTCGTCGAGGTATTTCGGCAAACGGTAAACACCAACTTCGTAGTTGTTTTTCCACAAATCGAGCTGAGCTAAAGTCTGGTTCGAAAATGAATTGCTCATTACAAAGGATGGATGTCCTGTTGCGCATCCCAGGTTAACCAAACGACCTTCGGCAAGCATAAAAATAGAATGGCCGTCGGGGAAACTATATTTGTCAACCTGAGGTTTGATCTCAATTTTTTGAACATCCGACATGGTATTCAGTTTATCAACCTGAATTTCATTATCGAAATGGCCAATATTACAAACGATAGCCTGATCTTTCATTTTCATCATATGCTCAACCGTAATCACATCCTTGTTGCCAGTAGTGGTAACATAGATATTTCCTTCGGGTAATGCATCTTCAATAGTTGTTATTTCGAAACCTTCCATTGCTGCCTGTAATGCACAAATCGGATCAATTTCGGTAACAATAACCCTTGCACCATAAGCGCGCATTGATTTTGCACTTCCTTTCCCAACATCGCCATACCCGCAAACAACCACAACTTTACCGGCAAGCATTACATCGGTAGCACGTTTTATTCCATCAGCAAGTGATTCGCGGCATCCATAAAGGTTGTCGAATTTCGATTTGGTAACTGAGTCATTTACATTGATAGCCGGTATCAGGAGTTCTCCTTTTTCCATCATCTGGTATAAACGGTGAACGCCGGTGGTGGTTTCTTCCGAAACGCCTTTCCAGTCAGCAACAACACCATGCCATTTTTCAGGATTTTCAATATATGTTTCACGAAGGAGATTCATAATTACCTGCTCTTCGGCGTTTGTTCCGGCTACTTCGAGTAAAGCTGGATTTTTCTCGGCTGCAAATCCTTTGTGGATCAGTAAAGTAGCATCGCCGCCATCGTCAACAATCAAATGCGGGCCTTTACCGCCTTCAAAGGTGAGTGCCTGGTTGGTACACCACCAGTATTCGTCGAGAGTTTCGCCTTTCCATGCAAATACAGGAATGCCGGCGGCAGCAATTGCAGCAGCAGCATGATCCTGGGTCGAAAATATGTTACAGCTTGCCCAGCGTACTTCAGCGCCAAGATCAGCAAGTGTTTCGATTAATACAGCCGTTTGAATAGTCATATGTAAGGAGCCAGTAATACGGGCACCTTTCAGTGGTTTCTCAGCTGTGTATTTGCGACGGATACTCATCAGACCGGGCATTTCCTTTTCGGCAATTTCAATTTCTTTACGGCCCCAGCCGGCGAGCGCGATATCATGTACTTTATATTTCATATTGTTTTCAACAGTAAGTTGTTCCATTTTTATAACTGATTTTTAGGGGTGCAAAGGTATGATTTTTTTAGATCGGAGAGTATATAACTGGAAATGTATTATTTTGTTCGCATAGGTTTTAACCTTCTGTTTTTTTTAATGAAATTTAACGTAATATCTTATTCTGAATCTCGTTTTAGAATATATGACGCCTCATTGTGGTTTCAGATTTATTCACTCCCTGAAATACATAGGATGACCTGCCGACATGAAAAGTTTCGGGCTAAAAAATGTGAATTCAAGGAATACGAAATTATCAATATTTTGAAGTTTGCCTGATTGAATCAATATGGATTAATCCAATCTTTTTAGTAAAAATTAACTACTCAGTTCTAACTTAATTGTTTAATTTTATCTAAATTAAAGTATCAGGATATGAATTTTCGTTTACTCATTTTCGGGACAGTTTTGTTATTGATTTTCAGCCAGGCAGCTGAAGCCCAGAAAGTTTTATTGCTCCAGAAACCGGGAAAAGCCAAACGTTTTCTATACGAAAAAGGAGATAAAATTTCCATCCGTATTGGTGACCCTGAGTTCAGGGTATCCGGCGAAATCACTTATATTGACGATTCGCTATGCACTATTAATAAGGAATATACTTTTCATATAGGCAAAGTAAATGAAGTAATGCGTCCACGCACCTGGTTCTTGTATAGCTGGAAAAAACTCTTCCTCGCATCAGCCTTATATGCCGGTGGAAGTATGATAAATCATGGTATTAATGATGAGAAACCGGTTATAGATAATACAATCTACTGGGTAGGCGGGTCGTTTATTGCTCTTGGAACCACCTCTTACCTGCTGCGATACCGGCATTGTAAAATGGAAAATCAATGGCGACTGAAAGTGCTTGATTTCGATATTTATAATCAGTAATAAGGCTTTTATAGATAGTATGTTCGCTGTTTATCACTTAAATGAATTGAAACCGGATTATGCACTCATTTTGATTTCAGTCTAAATGAAGCCTGTCTATTTCTATAATTCTATTTCTACATTTTTTAGTTCACTTCGAATTTCTTTTCGAATTCTATTGATTAATCAGTGTTTTAAGTTGCGATACTAAAATACTTACTTTTGCAGCATTTACTCATTATGGCGTATCTCCACATACTCAAAAAGGCAATAGAAGGCTCGCATCTAACTCTTGATGAAGGTCTTACATTATATTTAAACGCATCAACTGCCGAGCTTATGTTCGCTGCCAATGAAGTGCGTACACGGCTTCATCCGGACAAAAAGGTTACATGGCTTATAGACCGGAATGTAAATTACACTAATGTATGTGTTTCGGGATGCCAGTTCTGCAACTTTTACAGAGGTGTAAATCACAAGGAAGCATACATTACAACGATTGAACAGTACAAAGAGAAGATTGACGAGCTTTTTGCCCGTGGCGGGGAGCAATTGTTGTTTCAGGGTGGTATGCATCCTAAACTTGGACTCGATTTTTACACCGGACTTTTCCGGCAGTTAAAGGAACTGTATCCACGTCTTAAACTTCATGCACTTGGCCCTCCCGAAGTTGTGCATATTTCGCAACTCGAAAGCATAACTTACCATGAAACGCTCAAACAACTTATAGCTGCCGGTCTCGACAGCCTGCCTGGTGCGGGAGCCGAAATACTTTCGGACCGGGTTCGTGGCAGCATTTCGAAAAATAAGTGTTCGGTCGGGGAGTGGCTCAATGTTATGCGCGACGCTCATAAACTGGGGCTTACCACTTCGGCTACCATGATGTTCGGTCATATTGAAACAATGGAAGAGCGCATTCAGCATATGATATACATTCGTGAAGTCCAGGATGAAAAACCGGAAGGCGCTACCGGTTTTATTTCATTTATCCCGTGGCCTTTCCAGGATGAAGGTACTACGCTGAAAAAGATTCATGGTATCTCAAATTCAGTTACTGCCGAAGAGTATGTGCGGACTATTGCAATGTGCAGGCTGATGTTACCAAATATTTCAAATATACAGGCTTCGTGGTTAACGGTTGGAAAGGAAGCTGCTCAGCTATGCCTGCATTCGGGCGCCAACGATTTTGGTTCGATAATGATTGAGGAAAACGTAGTAAGTGTTGCCGGGGCGAATTATAAATTTGATGAAGAAGGAATTCAACACGCAATAAAAGAAGCCGGATTTGAACCTCAGCTGCGCAATCAGCAGTTTAAATATTTGTTATATCCCTGAGCTAATCAGTTCATTAACACGTTGTAGAATAATTGCAGTAGCGCCTTTACCACTAAGAACATAATTTTTACTCACCAACGAAGTGGATGCAAGTTTTTGATCATCAGCGAGCAGCTCATCTGTTTTTAGCAATAATTCTTCCCCGTTTTTAATTTCAAAAGCTCCTTTTAATTTAATAAGGTCTTTTGCTTCTTTAAATTTATGGTAATTCGGTCCGAAAAATACCGGCAACCCGAAGGCGGCGGCTTCGAGTATATTATGAATGCCAACGCCAAATCCACCTCCGATATAAGCCACTGCTCCATACTGGTATAGCTGCGAAAGTTGTCCGATAGAATCAATTATCAGTATTTCGGCATTTTTTACATCTACAGTGTTGGCCGTCGATAGCTGTACTGCTTTCGAACCAGCTTTTTGCATGATCGATTCAATATGTTCGGGCTTAATTTCGTGAGGCGCAATAATAAAACGAAGGTTGTGGGTACTATTTTTGATCAGGCCGAAAATCAGGTCTTCATCAGTTGGCCATATACTTCCTGCAACAAAAACACGATGCCCGGCTGAAAAAGATTCAGCAATTTCAATAGGTTGTGGATTTCCGGCAACAGCAGCAACGCGGTCGAAACGTGTATCGCCACTTATTTCTGCATTTTCGATGCCTATAAACTCCAAAAGCTCTTTCGAGTCTTCATTCTGCACAAATATTTTTGTAAACCCCTTGAGTATTTTACGCGGCCATTCAGCATATCCTTTAAAGAAATGCTGATCCGGACGAAATACAGCCGAAACAAGTATTAAAGGTATTTTTTTCGATTGCAGGTAACTCAGGAAATTGAACCAGAATTCATATTTAACGTAAAAAACAATATCCGGTTTAACAGTATCAACAAACTTTCGGGCATTCGATTGTGTATCGAGAGGCAAGTAAAGAATAAGATCAGCTCCAGTATATGCCTTCCTGACTTCGTATCCCGAAGGACTATAAAAAGTTATCAAAATCAGGTATCCTGGATATTGTTGTCCGAATGCTTCAATAATAGGTCTCCCTTGTTCGAATTCGCCTAACGAAGCGCAATGGAACCAGGCAAGTTTCCTCGAAGGGTTAGTATATTTAGGTGCCCGGAATGTGTTTTCAAGAATAGCCCAGTAGTTTTTACGTCCTTTAATCCATAGCGCAGCTTTAGGATTAAAAACCGAAGCAATCCGGATTAAAATACCGTAACACACTATCAGGAAAGAATATATATGCTGCATGGCTCAGGGATATTGATGTGTTCTGTTAATAATAATAGAACTTTTCGCGTGTCTTTTTATAGAAAGGCAGATACCAGCCAATTTTAACACTGCTCATCATATCGAAGCGTTTTTCATCCGGACGTTTCATTTCATTGAAATAATATGAGCGCCGTGATAATGTGTATGCTTCTGTGAATTCGAGACCGGCAAAGAAATTTATTTTTCGTGAATTCCCAAGGTGCTGAAATCCAACAAACTGCGATATTGCAGGTCCGCTGCATAAATGGTCGTATCCTTTTACATAGTCGCCGCTAAGTGCAGGTACCGAATTAGTAGGGATTTCAATTTTTATTTTATGTTGTAACATTCCCCCGCCAAACTGAACCAGTATTCCTGAATTTGGATTTGGCCTGGCCAAAGGGAAAAGTTTACCAACTTTAGCCCACATGGTAAATCCCCGTTGAAGTAACATCACGTTAGCAAACACGCCACCTTCGTCAATAATAAATCCATCAGAAGTTGTTAAGCCCGAAAGAATACTACCCGGATTCTTTACTCCATCGCGGAAAATGAAATTTGCTTCGAAAGCAATGCTCCATCCGTTCGCAGCTTTATACATGTATCCGGCGCCAATATGATGGGAAAACCCGAATCTGTCAGTCATATCGCCGCCTGGCATGCTAAAAGCATAAGTGGGGTAAATCATTCCAACACTAAGGGCTGAATCTTTTACATTAACCTGCGAACGGCTTATCGCAGGCGCCAGTAAGAGAGTAAAAGTAATTATGTAATAAATTCCTGGTAATTTCATGATCCCACTTTAAAATATGCCTGCAAAGATACAAATCGAAAGGAGCTAACGGTTGATGTGAGACATTTTTCTGGTTTTTTAGGATTCTTATGTTTTTTTTAGAATTTTAAACAACTTCAATCTAAGTTTACACCTCAACATTGGATATATTTGCACCCGTGAATTTCTAATTTATTTTTTCAGGATTATGCAAAAAATTTCAATGGTCGACCTAAAGGCTCAGTATGAGAAAATTAAACCCGAAATCGACAATGCTATCAATGAGGTAATTAATTCAACTTCCTTTATTAACGGACCGGCAGTAAAAGAATTTCAGACAGATCTCGAAAAATACCTTGGGGTCAAACATGTGATTCCGTGTGCCAATGGAACGGATGCTTTGCAGATATCGATGATGGCTTTAGGTTTAAAGTCTGGCGATGAGGTAATTGCACCCGATTTTACATTTATTGCTACTGCCGAAGTAATAGCAATACTTGGACTTGTTCCTGTGTTGGTTGATGTTGATCCGGAAACATTCAATATCAGCCCCGAAGCGATTTCGAAAGCGATTACCCCACGAACAAAGGCTATAGTGCCTGTTCATCTTTTCGGACAATCTGCTGATATGGATGCCATAATGCAAATAGCAAAAGAGCACAATCTTTATGTTATTGAAGATGCATGCCAATCAATTGGATCCGATTACCGGAATGCTGCCGGCGAATGGAAAAAATCAGGAACCATAGCTCATATAGGATGTACATCTTTTTTCCCTTCAAAGAATCTTGGCTGTTATGGCGATGGCGGAGCTATTTTTACCAATGATGATGCTCTTGCCATTAAACTCCGATCAATCGTAAATCATGGTATGACCGTAAGGTATTACCATGATGATATTGGAGTTAACAGCCGGTTGGACAGTTTGCAGGCTGCCGTGCTGAAAGTTAAGCTTCAATACCTTGATGAATATGTAAAAGCCCGTCAAAGGGTTGCCCAAGCATACAATACTGCTTTCAGTAACAGGACGGAACTGATAACTCCGGTACTTTCAGGAAACTCAACGCATGTATTTCATCAATACACATTGCAGGTTCACGGAATTGATCGCAGCATGCTGCAGGAATTTCTGGCTACAAAAAATATTCCGGCTATGATTTATTACCCGGTTCCGATTCATTTGCAGAAAGCATACCTAGATCCACGTTATAAACCTGGCGATTTCCCGGTTACAGAGCAACTGAGTAAAACAGTGATTTCATTACCTATGCATACCGAAATGGATGAAGAGCAGTTAAGATATATCACTTCTTCAGTACTTGAATTTTTAGAACACGAATAGAAATAATTAAACAACCCCAAATATTTGGCATTGGTGCCAGTGATAGAAGGAGTAAAAACAAGTGTATGGTTGACAAAGGATATTTTGCGCATGCTTCAGCAATAATTGATGAAGGATGCAATATAGGAAACGGAACCCGAATCTGGCATT
>Ga0105047_10000625_pt1 | contig 61047 bp, 52 predicted proteins | sample MAT04_FD_78384 | JGI IMG/M metagenome (GOLD analysis project Ga0105047, IMG submission 78384) | Freshwater microbial communities from Lake Fryxell liftoff mats and glacier meltwater in Antarctica - MAT-04 (megahit assembly) | ecosystem: Environmental > Aquatic > Freshwater > Ice > Liftoff... | reverse complement strand
GTAACATAAGGCCAATTTCGTGATTAGCGACACAAACCCATCCCTCCCCGGCCCTCCCTTCCCCTGCAGGGAAGGGAGGGAGAAAAACATAATGGTTCTTTTTGCCAGCAAAAGCTGGCAAAAAGAACCAAAAAAAATAGAATCTCCCCTTCTCTCCCCGGTTTTTGGGGAGAGAAAGGGGCAGGGGGATGAGAGGGGTGGGCGGATGATCTTATGTTACCGCTTATGGGGATGGAGGGTGTTCACCAATTCGCCAACAGCATCAACCTTTGCGTGCACACTTCGCGGTTGATGGGGTATGCCTTGCATTATGGCCCGCGCCCATGTCCCTTCGGGTAATACCCCTACGGGTACCCCGAAGCGGGCCCGAATGGATGGAACCCAAAAAACATCCGGTATGATAAAATCAGGACGCTTCCTGCGTGTCGCAGTCCCCGCAGGGGTATGTGGGCAGGTGGGGCTGCGCATTGTTTTAACCCGCTATTTGAATCGCCAGGTTCGCTGGTTTTCAAACCTGGAAGGATCCTACCTTCTGCTATGGAACATGCCTTTTTCTTGCTCATATTTTTGATCTCTACCCTGGGGTATATCCTGTGGGTGACGGAACTGCTGGAGATACAGCCCGAAGCAGCCCCGGTCTTCGTGATTTTTTCGCAGATAGTGATCTTATACCTTTTCAGCCTGGCAGGCTGGCTGCTGGTGGCGGCTTACTTGATCCACGTCCTGGGATACTTGGCGCTGCTCGCTGTTTTATGGAAACATCGCCACGATCTGAGAGCCTTTGTGCGCAAACAAGCGACCCCCGCTTTCGCTTTTTGGGGGTTGCTGGCCCTGGTGTTCTGGTATCAAACCCGCACCTGGCAATTTGCCTCATGGGACGAATTCTCGCATTGGGGACTAATTCTTAAAGAAATATCGCTGACCAACGCGCTGCCAGGAGCAAATACTGCCCTGATATTCCCCGATTATCCCCCGGGCAGCGCACTCTACCAGTATTTCGTCAACATATCGCTGGCAGCAGGGGGGCCGGGGTTCCAGGAAGGCAGCGCCTATTTCGCGCAAGGTCTGATGGTGCTGTCGCCGCTGATCTCGCTCACCCGGCGTTTAACCTGGAAAAAATGGCCCGTTGTCCTGGGTGTTTACGGCGCGGGATATTTACTGTTCCATTTGCTGGGCTATACCCTCACTTCAATCTATGTGGATGGTTTACTGGGGGTCATCTTTGGCGCGGCCCTGGCTTTTTGCTTGACCGAGAAAGAAATCAGCCCAAAAACGTTCCTTTATCTGCTGCCCATGCTGTTTGCGCTGCCGTTGATCAAAAAAAGCGGCATCTATTTCTCGTTCGCGACTGTGCTGTTGGCCTTGGGCTGGTATGTATTCCTGCAAAAAGATCGCCTCGCTGCGCCTCGCCGCTTCGGCGCACCCCTGGAGTGTCGCAGTCTCCGCAGGGAGGCAGAATTAAAGGGCTGGCTGCTCAGCGCGGAGCGTCAAAATTGGGCGCGTGCCCTGCCGTTGGCTGCGCTGCTGCTGGCGCTGCTGTTCGGTCCGCTGTTGTTTGTGGTCAGTTGGAACCGGCATGTGGCAGACTTTGAACAGCAAACCGGTATCAAAATTTCCGTGCCGCCAACCATCACCCTGCAGCAGGTCAATCGCAGCTTTTTTGCCGAGGCCACGCCGCGTGACGTGACCACGATCAATGCGTTTGTGTTGGGTTTGCAGGAGAAGACCTTTGGAAAAAACGCCAACGACCTGACCACCCGCACCCTGGTGATCGTTTTCTTAGCCGTGATATATTTGTGCGGGACCATCCTGTATGAGCCTTATAGCAACGAAAAGAGAGCCTACTTCATCATCCAGGGGTTGACTCTGTTTTTTGTGCTGCTCTATTTTGTGGCCATCTTGATTTCTTATCTGTATGTCTTTACAGAATATGAGGGGACGCGCATCGCCAGTTTTGACCGGTACGTCGGTACGGCCTTGTTGGGCTGGGGGATGGTAATCCTGGCTTTTCTGGCTCTGCCGCAGCAAGCGCCCCAACGCTTTCCCAATCACGCCCGCGGGCTCAGTTTGACTATTCTGGTGGTGCTGCTGCTGACTTTGCTGCTCAAAACTCCTCTGCCCAGCTACCTGTATCCTCCACAGGGACTGAAGAACGGCCGGGACCAGATTATTCTTAATGTGGTGAAAAAATTTAGCGCCATGCTGCCACCAGACAGCAAGGTCTATGATATCTGGCAGAATACCACCGGGATCGAACATTATATGACGCGCTACGAGTTATTTCCCCGCCGGACCGAGTATTGGGGCTGGAGCCTGGGCGAACCGTATCGGGATAGCGATGTCTGGACGGTGAATCAGGATCCCGCGGCCTGGTTGGGTTTCCTGCAGAGCGAAAAGTACAATTATGTGCTGGTTTCACAACCCGATGAAATCTTCTGGGGGCGCTACGGCAGGCTGTTCAAAAATTATGACCCGAGCACAGAGGCGCAGTTGTTCCGGGTTACGCCAGATGGCCTGCTGCGCGTACGCTGACCGCGCCAGGCGCGTGGGTCTGCGCTGGCGCGTATATTTACGAAATATTTGTTCGACCTTAATTAATTTCCGAACTGCACCGCAACCGTCATCCCGGCGCGCAGACCGGGCGGCAGGCTTGCCAGCTCGATCGTGGTCTTATAAACCACATCGCCGCCCAGGCTATCGGCTAGAGATGCGATCTGGCTGACCTTACCAGCCACGGTCTGGTTGAGCGCATTAACGCGCACGCTGACCGCCTGCCCCACCTTCACCTGGGGCACATCGCGCTCACTGAGGTCGGTGGTTTCAACCCGCAGGGCTTCGACATCTGCCAGGGTGATCACCGGCAGGCCCGGGGTTAGCCATTCGCCGCTGTGAATGGCCACCCAGATCACGGTGCCGTTGAAAGGCGCCTTTACCTCCAGGTCGGCCAGGGCCGCCTGGGCCGCGCCGACCTGAGCCTGGGCATTGTCGATACGAGCCCTGGTCAGGGCGAGCGCGGCCGGGTCGGGGCCTTGCTTGAGTTTATCGAACTGGCGCTGGGCAGCCGCCTGGCGGGCCGTGGCCACGGCAATATCGGCATCGGCCTGCTGCACTTCCAATGTGTCGGGCCGGCTGAGCAGCCAATCCAGGTTCCACTGAGCCTGGTCCACCTTTTGCTGCACGGCCGAGAGCGCGCTGAAGGCCTGGGCGCGGCCCACATCATCCGCCGGACGGGTCTCAAATTTAGCAAAATTATCCCGCTCGCTTTTCAGACTGTCTTTGGTAATAATCAGGTCGGCCTGCGCCCGGTCGATGGTGGCCTGGGTAACCCGCGCCAGGCTTTTGCGAAAACGGTTATCCTGCGCCTCTTTGAGCGCTTTATCGGCATCCGCCAGGGCTTTTTGGGCCAGAGCGCCGGCCTGAGCGGCCTGTTCGTTCAAATCTGCCAGGGTCTGTTGGGCCATCACCAGTTCCAGGTTGGCCGCGGCAACCGCGGCGGCTTGTTTCTCGCTGCCACTCAGGCTGATGAGCACCTGCCCGGCTTTGACGGACCCACCCTGCAGCGCGGTGACGCTTTTAACGCTGCCGCCCACCGGCGATACCAACTGGGCCTGCTGCGCCGGCACCACAATCCCGGAGGCGATGATCCCGCCGGAATTAAGCGCCCCAGTACCCTGGGGGGCGGGCGTGGCACCGCCGTTCAGCACCACGGTGGGCAGGGGCTGGGGCGTCGGTTGGCCGAAGCCACTGCATCCCACCAGTGCCATAAGCAGCATCACTACGAAAACCGTGCGCTTCATAATCCTTATGCTCCTACCGCGGCCATGGCGGGTTTTTCAAGCACGCCGTTATTCTCCACAATCAAACCGTCCCGCAGTGTGACCACCCGGCGGGCATACTTAATCACGCGCGGGTCATGCGTGGCAAACACAAAGGTCACCCCGGTTTCGCGGTTGATGCGCGCCATAATATCCATCACCTGCTGGCCGTTAGCCGTATCCAGGTTGGCGGTCGGCTCATCAGCCAGAATGAGGGCAGGCTTCGTGGCCAGCGCGCGGGCGATGGCCACGCGCTGCTGCTGTCCACCGCTCATCTGATCCGGGCGGTGATGTGACCGGTTGACCAGGTCCACCGCTTCCAATAACTGCTTCACCCGCTCGCGGCGCTCGGCAGCGGGGGCGCCCACCAGCAGCAGCGGCATTTCGATATTTTCATAAGCCGTCAGGGTGGGGATCAGCGCGAAAAACTGGAAAATAAAGCCGATCGTCCCGCGGCGCACATCGGCGCGCTGGTCGCGGTTCAACTGGCTGACATCTTTGCCATTGATCACGATATGCCCGCTGCTCGGCTGATCGAGACAGCCAATGAGCTGCAGCAGGGTGGTCTTGCCCGAACCCGAGGGCCCCACCAGGGCTGTGAACTCACCGCTTTCCATACTGAGGCTGACCCCGCGCAGAGCCTGGGTTTCTAATTTACCAATCTTATAGGTTCGGGTTACATTCTCAACTTTCAGGATTTCCATTTTATTTCTCCAATGCGCCTATTTGCCGCCGCGCAAGGCTTCGACAGGTTCCATCTGGGCCGCCAACAGGGCGGGGTAAAGGGCCGCGAGTAACGAGACCACAAACGTGAGGGAGGTGAGGGTGAGCACATCTTTCAGGGTCAGGTGGGCGTAAATCGTGTCGCCTATCATGGCCCCATTCAGGCCCATATTTCCAATGAAAAAGCCGTATTGGGTGAAATAGGCTACCAGCAGCCCGCCGATGATCAGCCCTATCACAATGCCACCCACCGCCAGCAGGCTCGATTCGGCGAAAAACATCGCCATGATGCGGCGGCTGTGCATGCCCATGGCTGCCAGAATGCCAATCTCACGCGTACGCTCAAAAACGGCCATAATAAACGTATTGACAATTACTGTGGCTGTGATTCCCAGGATAATCAGATAGAGCAGGATCATATAGGAGTTCGACAGATCTTCGATTTGAACGATCAGATCGTTCAACTGAATCCAGGTCTTCACCTCATACCCCCCCGGCTGGATGGCGGCTACAACCGCGCCGGTTTGTTCGCGGTCTTTCAGCAGAATGAAGAGAATGCTGGCGTGGTTCTCCGTCTTTGTGATAGTTTGAGCCTTCGCCAGGGGCATGAACACGGTGATCTGGTCATAGCCGGTGATATTGGTGGTGTAGATGCCGCGGATGGTGAAGAGTTGCTGATCGACATCTCCATTCGAAGTATTTACCAGCAGATTGGCTTTATCGCCAGCCTTGAGCTCCAGAATTTCGGCCAGCGGTTTGCCAATTAGGATGCCGTCGCGGTCGTCCGCGGTGAGGAAAGTTCCGCTGAGCATGCCATCGCGGTAAGGGGCATTGGCGGCTGAAGCGGGGTCGATGCCGATGACGCGCACACCACGATTTTCATCACTCACCGATATAATCCCGCTGATATATAAGCGCGGAGTAGCCACCTTTACCGGCGCCAGGGCTGCCACCTGCGCGGCGATTTGCGCGGGGTCCACCACCAGGTCTTCCCAGGTCAGGCTGGAACGCGCTTCAATGTAATTGGCAGCGCGGATCTGCAAATGACCGCTTTGCAGGCGGATGCTGCTTTCCATTGAGCTTTCCATTTCACCGGTAATCACGCTGGCCATCAGCAGCAGCAGGGCCAGACCCATACCCAGCGCCAGAGCCGAGAAGAACGAGCGCCGGCGGTTTCGCCCAAGATCTCGAAAGGCCATTTTAAAGAGTTGATTCATCGCAACCTCACACGTAATGCAGGGCCAGGGCGGGTTCGTTTTTCGACGCTTCGTAAGCGGGGTAAAAAGACGACAGTACCGTGATCACAATGGTCGTCACCACCCGCATCAGCAGTTTTTCCGTCCCCAGGGTGGGGTAGATCTTTCCGCTGATCAGAGCCATATATTCGGTAATGGATGAAAATTTTGTGAGGTCCATGCCCACCTGGCCCAGCGCGAAGTTGGCGAATAGCCCCAACCCCACCCCAAATGCAATGCCCACCACACCCATCATTGCGCCCTCGAGCAGAAACAAGGCGGAAATCTGGCGCGGTTTCATGCCAAGCGCGCCCATCAGGCCGATCTCGCGCGTACGCTCAAACACCGCCATCAGCAGCAGGTTGAAAATGCCTATTCCGGCGATCACCAGCATGATCACGCCAAAGACATTCATTGCCCCGCTTTTGGTATTAATGGCCTGCTGGAGTTCTGGGTAATTGGTCTGCCACGAATCCAACTCCAGACCAGGCAGGGCTGGGGTAAGCGCCGCGATCAGCGCCGGTTCTTGCCCCAGCCGCTGCAGCGAAATGGCCACCTCGGTAGATTGCCCGGTCAACCCATACAGGTTTTGCGCTTCGCCGAGGGACATATACACGCTGCTTTTTTCAATATCTGGCATGTTCACATCAAACACGCCTACGATCGTCATGGTACGGGAGCGCATTTGTTGGTGGGTGGCCTGCCCTACCAGGGTAATGCGGTCACCCACTTTCACATCCATGGCCTGGGCCAGACCGTTGCCGATGAAAAGCACATCCTGATCGGCGGCAGTCAGGAAGCGCCCGGAAGAGACATGTTGCGCCACCAGGTTAACCGGCTGTTCTTTCTCCGGTTCGATGCCCACAATGCTGACAGAGAAGGTGCCCTTTTTATTGCTGGCAATGCCGCCGCTGTTGATACGCAGCGAAGCCGCCGTCACCTGGGGTTGGGCCAGGACGGCCTTCAGAATCGCCGGCTCATCCGTCAAAGGCAAAAGCGGAGTGCGATTGGCCTTTTCGCGGTAGCCGTTGGCATGAATCTGGACATTGCCCCCCAGCACTTTGATGGCATTGCCGTAAATCGCACCTTCAAATCCGGCCATCACGCCATCGTACAACATCATCAATGCCAGGGTCAGCCCGATCGCCAATACGACGATCAGGGTCCGGCGGCGGTGCCGCCAGATATTACGCCAGGCTAACCGAATATATAACCTCATCTCAGTCACTCCTTACAGCAGTTTGGCACCCTCCTGCCCACCTTCCCCTTCGGGTACCCGAAGCGGGTCCGAAACGCGCAGCATCGCCCTCGGTTCTCCGGGGGCATATTCTTTTCCTTAACCGGTCTCACTACCGGCTTCATCCCATTCGTAAACCGAAGGTTGGTTTATTGTAAAATTAGTATACTTCGCATACAGCCGTTGACCATTGCTGTGGCGTTTTCTTTGACAAGACCTTTATCTCCCACCTGCCCCTTCGGGCGCCAAAACGCGGGGAGATGAAACGCAGCATGAGCTGTTTCATCTCCAATCACAAATATTTAAGACCACCTCAATGTTCTACTGTTATTGGTAGGGATTGATGCAGAAATAACGGAAGATCAGGTCGGCATTTTGAATTTGCCCGTTGACGATCAGCTTGCCTTCAAAATATTCACGGTTATGGCTGGTGGCTATCGTAATCCCATCCTGCGTTGCGCTGGTGTTGGATGCGAGGCGAATGCGGTAGATCTTGCCCTTTTCACCGGCAGCCGGGCTCACACGCAGGGAGACATACGTCATAGGTTTGATCTCGGCCGTGGGAATTTTGATTTCCGCGATGGGCTGGCTGTTTTCGGTGAGCAGTTCAAAATGCAGGATGACTTGCGGGTCTGGCGCAACATTTTTTACCAGCATACTGATTGATTCCATCGGACCGCAGGTGTTCTTAAAGGTCTGTTGAATGGATAAATCACTTTTAACAGCGATTTCCGGCGCGCCGCTTTTATCCAGATTCTTATACATGGGCTGCTGGCAGGAACTGCCGGTATACAACGAAGCGCCGCAGTTGGTGTAATAGGTGGCGCCCAACCCCAGAGTATATAATGCCAGGGTGATCAGCCCCAGGCTCAGCGCGACCCAACGCGCAGCCCGGGCAGCGCCCGCGCCCAGCGGTGCCAACCCGCTCAGCGGCAGCAGCAGCAGGGGCGCCAGCGGCAGAAAATAGCGCCCCTGCACCCCTCCGATCGGCTCATCGATGCCGTGGTAATAGAGCATGTACATGATTAATATCGTGCCACCGGCGCTGACCAGGAACACGCCCAGAGTCAGCCAGCGAATTCTGGCCGACATGCCCACCTGCCCCTCCGGGCGCCCGACACCAACCCTGGGTGCTGGTGCCAGGGAGCGGGTTTGGGCTGCCCCTGCGGGGTAGACCGCCGTGCGCACGTCGCTCAACAGGGCAGCCAGCAGGGCCAGCGGAAAGAGCCAGTAAATGGCGGCAGGCACTGCCCCCAGCCAGTGCCCGTACACCCCCACCCATTCGCGGTAATAGCGCTCCAGGTTGGCGAGCGCGCCCAGGCTGACCAGCTTGAGGAAGTGCAGCGGGGTAGCCAGCACCAGCCGCGCGTGGGAAAGCAAGCTGCCATCGTCCACTTTGGGCAAAGCCACCACATTCCAGCCCAGGGCAAGCACCACCACCAGCGCTGCCCCGCCCCATAAAATGAAGAACCAGCGCCGGGGTTGAAACCGGCGAAAGCTCAGCGCCAGCAGCAGCGGCAGCAGCAAGAACGAATTGGGGCGGGCCATGGCCATGGCCATGGCCACTGCCAGCAGGGTTAATGTCTGCCGGGCGCCCAACGGCGCGGGGGCCGCGGCGGCCAGGTTCAGCACCAGCGCGATAAACAGAAACGCGGTCATAGTCGAAAAACCGTCGATATTGATCGTGGCGGCGGTGAACAGCGCCATCGGCGAAAGCGCCAGCAGAGCCAGCACCCATTTGCCCAGCGGCAGCAGCCGGATGGCAGCGTACACGCCGAGAACAACCACCCACAGCCCCACCATGCGGCAGGCAATGGTTACCGGCAACACGGGCAGGTTGAACACGCGCCACCCCAGCCCGGCGACAACCGCCTGCGGGAGGAAGTTCAGCGGTGGGTAAGTGGAACGGGTTTCGATGGCATACATGTTGTCTGGTGAGGAATTAATTTTCTTTAAGAACAAGCCTGGTTTGAACAGGTCAAAGGCCGGGGTTTGAAAATAGCGCCGCTGGTAAGATAGTTGAAAGAATTCCGCCGGGGCAGGTGCTGTTCCATTGCTGCCGCTCTGGTTAGGGATGAAATTCAGCCCCGAAATATCGTAAAGGCGCGCCAGATGGGTTTCTTCATCAAACCCGGCGTTAAATGGGATGACCACGCACAGGGCCATGCCCACCAGCAGACCGGTGATTAAAAAGAACTGCGCGGGGTTGGAAAACACGGAAAGCAGGCGGCGCAATGGGGTACGTCTCATCAAAATGGAACTGCCAGGTTGCCCTGACCTCCCTCGCAAAGAATTGTCCCATTATTATAATGGGCGGGGCGTTAAATAGAGGCGGCAATCCTGATGGAGATTGGAAAACATCCTCCCGATCACGCTCATGAAGCACGCAAATCAAAATATTTCGAAATACCGCGCAGCGCCTCGCCGAAGCGGCATGTGGGGTGGGCAAAATGAGTTTGTTTGCGGTGGCGCAAACATTTACGATAAATAATATCGTAATATGAATAAAAGTTTATCCAAGAAGGAGCACTGCATGTTCCGTAAAGTTCTTGCGTGGTTACCACTGTATGCCGTAGTTTTGGTTTGGTTAAGTGCCTGCATGGTGAATAGTCCATCGGCCAATATGCCCGTTCAACCGGCAGCGCAGGTCGCCACCGCGGAAAAAGGTGCCACCCTGGTGCCAGTTCAGCCTGGCGCCAGCGCACCCAATGTTCACTTCCGGCTCAAAACGGGCATGGGTGACGGCAAGATGATCTTTATAGGGGTTGGCGGCTCGTTGGAGGGCAAAACCAACCCCGACCTGCTGGTCAATCCGGGCGATGTGGTTGAAATCACCCTGGTGATCGGCGACAGCATTCAACACGATATAGCCGTGCCAGATTTTGGTGTGGGGTCGGAGCGGATCTCAAAGCTGGCTGCGGAAACGCACGTGGTGTTCCGAGCGCTGCAGCCGGGTGTATTTGCGTACTTCTGTTCCCTGCCAGGGCACCGCCAGGCAGGTATGGAGGGAAAACTGGTGGTAGGCAGCCCGGCGATGGCGACTGAAAAAGTGCTGACCAGTATCGTGCGCCCGCCGGAAGATTTGCCCGCGGCGCTGCCCCCGCCAGGGCAGCGAAGCGCTGGCAGCTCGGCGCCAGAAAAAGTACGCGTGGACCTGACGACGACGGAAGTGCAGGGGCGCCTGGCGGACGGCACGAGTTACACCTATTGGACCTTTAACGGCAAGGTGCCCGGTCCGTTTTTGCGGGTACGCCTGGGTGATACGGTCGAAGTTCATTTGAAAAATGGCACGACTTCGATCATGCCACACTCGGTTGATTTCCACGCCGTCACCGGGCCGGGCGGCGGCGCCGTGGCGACCCAGACCAACCCGGGCGAGGAGACCAGCTTCACCTTTAAGGCGCTGAACGCCGGTCTGTATGTGTACCACTGCGCCACCGCAATGGTAGCCCATCATATCGCCAATGGCATGTATGGCCTGATCCTGGTTGAACCCGAGGCCGGGCTGCCGGCCGTCGATCGCGAATTTTATGTGATGCAGGGCGAGCTTTACACCGAGCAGGCCATGGGCGTCAAGGGGGATGATACCTTCAGCTTAAAGAAACTGCTGGACGAGCGGCCCGAATATTTTGTCTTCAACGGCGCGGTGGGCGGGTTGACCAGTGAACACCCGCTGCGCGCGCAGGTGGGCGAAACCGTGCGCATTTTCTTCGGGGTAGGCGGGCCCAATTTCACCTCTTCCTTCCATGTGATCGGAGAAATTTTTGACCGGGTGTACAACCAGGCCTCCTTAACCAGCCCCGCGCTGACGGATGTGCAAACCACCCTGGTGCCGCCGGGAGGCGCCACGATGGTTGAATTCAAGCTGCAGGTGCCTGGGCGCTATATTTTGGTAGATCATGCGCTTTCGCGCTTGGAGCGTGGTCTGGCCGGGTATCTGCTGGTAGAAGGCCCAGACGCCCCGGAAATTTTCAATGGCAAGATGACCCCCGGCAGCGGTCATTAGTCCGCTGCGGTTTGGGGGTACTTTGCCTGTGTCATGAGCAATCGCGGGTCGTTTTATGAAAAACCGCCGCGGCATGTGCCGCGGCGGTCGAGCTTAAAATTCAGAAAAAACCTGCCGCTAGGCGGCGACCACGGGGTTAAACAGCTCGCCAATTTTTTCTACGGTGATGCGCATTTCATCCCCTGCGCGCAGAAAGATGGGCGGTTTGTGCCCGGCTCCGCTGCCGGAAGGCGTTCCGGTGGAGACCACGTCGCCCACCTCGAGCATCATCACCTGGCTGATGTAGGATACCAGAAAGGGAATGCGGAAGATCAGGTTGCGGGTATTGGAATGTTGGCGCACTTCGCCATTGACGGTGAAGGCCAGATCCAACTGGTGCGGGTCGGGCACTTCGTCACAGGTTACCAGGGCGGGGCCCAGCGGGGCAAAGGTGTCAAAACTTTTGCCCAGCATCCACTGGGTGGCGCGTTTGGTGTAGTCGCGCGCAGTCACGTCGTTCAGCAGGGTATAACCGGCCACGTAATCCATCGCTTCAGCTTCACTTACGCGGTGGGCGCTGCGGCCCATCACAAAGCAAAATTCGGCTTCGTAATCGATATAAGGACTGGCTGGAGGGATGACCACCGCCTGCCCGGGTGCAATCACGGCGCTGGTGGCTTTTAAGAAGAGTTCGGGAAATTCGGGCAGTTGGCCGGGCAAGGTAGCGGTGTGATCCAGGTAGTTATGCCCCATGCAGACCAGTTTGCCGGGCCGGGGAATAGGCGCCAGCAGGGTGACTTCGCCGGCGGGCAGCAGTGCACCGGAGGTGGGCAGCGCTGCCCGGGCCTGCGCCATGGCGGGTTCACCGGCAGCCAGGAACTCGAGCATGGTGCGCGGCAGGTTGGGCTGGGCCTGGGCCAGGTCGAGCACGCCGTTTTCTAACCCGAGACCGATGCGGACCGTGCCGCGGTGTGAAAATGTAACCAGTTTCATGAGCTTCTCCTGAGTTGTTCGGTAATCCAGGTGGCGCGTGCGCCGTTTTCGCCGCTGCTCACGCAGCGGCCGCGACCGCGCAGTTCGTCCACGATCTGTTGAATCAACGGCTGCTGCACGTGCGCCGGATGTGCGATATTCCATTCCTGCCGCCCGTGCGCGTTTTCGAGCACAATCGGGTCGTTGGAAAACGAGGCAAAACGGATGCGGCCGGTTGATCCCACCAGCTCCACCCGGTCCATGGCAGCTTGAGTGCTGAAGCACCAGGTGCCGGTGCCATGTACGCCGGATTGAAAGACAAACGAACCGCTGACCAGATCCTCGGTGACGTAATACCCGCCCTGATTGGCGGCCTGCCCGCGGGCGCTGGTGACCGGCCCAAAGACATAATCGAGGAAGTCCAGCGTGTGCACGGCCAGATCCATAAAGAGCCCGCCGCCGGAAATTTCGGGGCGCAGCCGCCAGGGCAGTTGGGCAGCGGAGATGGGTTCAGCCGGCGCGGGCTGGGTCAGTTCCACCGTCAGGTAGCGCATCTGCCCGGCAGCGCCGCTTTCGACCAGTTCTTTTACCTTAACAAAGCGCGGCAGTGCGCGCCGGTAGTAGGCCACAAACAGGGGCACCCCGGCGGCCTGGCAGGCGGCGTTCATCGCGGCGCAATCGGCGCTGGAGAGCGCCATGGGCTTTTCCACGTAGACCGGTTTACCGGCCTGAGCCGCCAGCAAGGTATATTCTTTATGTGAACCGGGCGGAGTGGCAATATACACCGCGTCCACCGCGGGGTCGGCAATCAGCGCCTGCGCGTCGTCGTACCAGCGGGGCACGCCGTGACGCTGCGCATAGTCTTTGGCCAGCTCGCCATTGCGGCGCATCACCGCTACCAGGCTGGAACCCTGCGCCTTCTGAAAACCCGGCCCACTTTTCACTTCGCACACATCGCCGCAGCCGACGATGCCCCAACGCACATGCTCTAATATTTTCATAAGATTATGCCAGCCCCAGTTTTTTGCGTAAAAAAGCGCAGGCGCGCGCGCCGTGCATGCGGTGGCGGCCTTCAAAATAATCGGTTTCCAGCTGCTCTTCGGCGCCAAAAACCCGGTAGACCTGGCGCGCACGCGCCACGCTGGATTTCACCGCGCGGATGGGAAAAATCGGGTCGTGGTCCCCCGCCTGTACCAACAGGGGGCGCGGGGCAATCAAGCCCACCAGGTCGTACATTTCTCCAAAGCGGGCCAGCCCAGGAACAAAATTGCAGGTGCAGTGGTGCATGGCCAAAATGCTGTCTTTGAAAGTGCTGTAATAGCCGCTGACCACGCAAGCCCGGATGCGGTCATCCAGGCAGGTGGAGAAGAAGGTGTTCATGCCGCCGCCGGAGAGGCCCATGGCGCCGATGCGGCTGGCATCTACCTCGGGACGGGTTTCGAGGAAGTCGATCAGGCGGCGCGCGTCAAAAACGCGCAGGCCGACCGCCGAACCGCCCAGGGTGAAGGCCAGTTTGGCGGTGTGGTCGCAGGTGCCCGGCGAGTCGCTGCCGGGGCGGTCGGCGAGGTATGAAAAATCGGTCAGACGTTCGCCAAAACAGGAAATTTCGGGCGCGGCTACCACAAAACCGGCCCGCACCAGCGCCACGGCAAAGTCTGCATAAATTCCATCCGGCTGTTCGCGCTCACTGCCGTCTTCCCACAGGCCCACAATATCTCTCACTCCGTAACCATGCCCTTCAAAGGCGATCACTGCCGGCAGCGGCGCGCCGGCCTGTTTGGGAATGAGCAGGTAGACCGGCATCAGGATGTGTTCGGAGGTGCGCAGCAGCACCTTCTGGCGCAGATAGTCGCCTTTGTCCACGCTCTCCAGTATTTGCGGCGCGAGCGGGGCTTCCGGCAGGTCTTGAAAACCGATACAACCGGCCAGCGCCTGCCGGGTTTGAACCTGCCAGGTTTGCGCCGCGGTTGCATCGGCGGCGCTAAAGCGGTGGGGTGCATTTTCGGGTTGGTAAAGCTGCCAGAGGGCGGTTGCCGGCTGCAGTTCAGGCAGTTCGGCTGAGTTTAAGGAGGTCGTGGTCATGACGGTGCGCCTTTCTGAAGGTGGAGTGCCCAAAAGGGCAGGGAGAACAACCTAATTATAGCCGGGTTGCTTCTTGTATGCCCATATTTTTTAAACCATCACAGGGCAGTGGCGCTATAATCCAGGGGGAAGTATCAGGCTTTTTTGAGATTACAGAAACGTTGATGATCACAGGAGCCCTTCATGGACCTAAATCTTCTTCACCGGCAGCATTGGCATGCCGGGCAACTGCTGGCCTTTTCCGGGCTGGACGGCCCGGTGTGGATGAACCTGAATTGGCTGATTGCTTATGGCTTTGAGCAGGCGGGTTTAAACCAGGTGGCCGCTGATCTGCGCGCCGAAAGCATGGCCGAAATTGAGACCACCTGCGCGCGTTATGGCACCTTCTTTGAGTTTTTTGATGACCGCCGCGAAGTGGACCCACCCGCTTTGCTGCACAAAGGCCGCTGTGCCCCCGAGATCAGCCCTTACCATCAGGTTATCCACGATTACGGCTGGACCGCAACCCTGTATTTGGACTGGCTCTATAGCCAGCCCGCGCGTTTAGCGCCAGGCAAGGAAAGCCCGCTGCCCGGTTAAAACTCCTCAAAATAATCGGCGCTGATCATGAAAACGGTCGCGCCGCCCACGGTGACCGGAATGGGCATAGGCATGGGCACCGACCCCGATTCAATGTGGGTGGCGATGTATTCGGTGCGCTGTTTGCAAACATTCTGGAGGGCGATTAAGGCGGTGGGGACGCGGGTTTTGGGCGAAGAGATAAACAGGGTGGCGTTCCTTCTGCCCAGAAAACCGCCGATACTGGGTAGATGAGCGGCGAACACGCCGGCCTGGTCCAGGGCCCGCATGGCATCATCGGTATCATCGGCCTGGATGATGGCCAGCATTAAAACGGTATCTGTGTGAGAGGTCATTTCCATGTGCAATTCCCTTTCAAAAAACCGGCGCCGTTCAACGATAAATCATTATAAACCAGATTAGGTGGATGGCGCTTCAGCAATTTGACGGTAAGGCAAGGGGCAACTTATATTCACACAGGGGAATGCCCGGCACTCCCCTGTGTGGATCAGACCTATTGAAAGATCGCCAGCAGGTCCTCGATCACGGCATAGCCGGTTTCGAGGCGGCCCGCGCCCGGGCCGATCAACGTCACATCACCCAGCAAGCCGGTGTGGAATTGAATGGCGTTGGTGGCGCCGCTCACCCCGGCCAGCGGATTGCTGAGCGGCAGGCGGGTGGGGCGCACCGCGGCCTGCACCTGCCCAGCGCTAACCGCCAGTGATCCGATCAGCTTCCAGCGCTCGCCGGCGGCGCGCGCTGTTTCGATATCGGCGGGCGTCAGCCCGGTGATGCCCTGGCGCTGCACGTCGGCCATGCCAATTGCGGCGCCGAACAGCAGGCGCGCCAGAATGACCACCTTTCCGGCGGCATCGAAACCTTCCACGTCGCCTGTCGGGTCGGCCTCGGCGTAGCCCAGGGCCTGGGCTTCGCTCAGCGCGGCAGGGTAGGCCGCGCCGGCTTCCATGCGGGTGAGAATGAAGTTGGTAGTGCCGTTTAAAATGCCCTGTACGCGCTCTATGCCGGCGGCGGCCAGCAGTTCGCGCCCCAGGCGCAGGGTGGGGGTGCCGCTCATCACGGTGCCTTCCACGCCCAACCGCACCCCATGCTGTGCCGCCAGGGTGGCCAATTCGCCGTAATACAGCGCCACCGGCCCCTTATTGGTGGTGACCACATGTTTGCCGGCGCTGAGCGCCGCGCGAATGTGGCTGGTGGCGGGCTCGCCGGTTTGCAGATTGGTAAAGCTTAATTCCACGATCACGTCGGCACTGCATTCGCCCGCCAGCTTGAGCGCGTCCCAACCGGGCTGCTCGCCCGGCAGGCCGTTGAGCGTGCCGTGGTGGGTCACGTGCTCCAGCAGTTGGGCGGGGGTATACCCGGCAGGCTGCCAGATGCAGCCCAGTTTGGCGTCTGAAATGCCGACGATACGGAATTCCAGCCCGTAGCGGCTGGCATATTCGTGGCCCTGGTCGCGCAAAATCTGCGCCAGGCCCTGCCCCACATTGCCAAAACCAATCAACCCCAGGCGAATGGTTTTCATACTTTTACTCCAGTCCCATCGCTTTAAGGTTGTTGTAGCTGATTTTGAGGCTTTCGAAGGGGTCGCGCTGGCAGATATCCTGCTCAACAGCGTACCACTGCACGCCGGCGGCGCGGCAGGCCTGCAAGACCGCGGGCCAGTTCAGGTTGCCTTCGCCTACTTCGGCCATGGTTTGCTGGTCGTTGAGAATCACCATGTCTTTAAGGTGAATCACCGGGATGCGCCCGCTCATCTTGTGAATCCATTCCGCGGGGTCGCCGCCGCCGTGCTGCACCCAATAGATGTCGAGTTCAGCCTGCAGGTAGCGCGGGTCGGTTTCGCCATAAATAATCTCCAGCCCGGTGCGCCTGCCATAATGCGTAAATTCGAAGCTGTGGTTGTGATAGCTGAAGGTCAGCCCGGCGGCGTACAGTTTTTCACCGATCTGATTGGCCTCGCGGGCAAAACGCAGGTAGCCGGCTTCGCCTTCTGTGCGGTAGGGGGCAGGCATGCTGCCCAGGGCCACATGGGGGCAATTCCACAGCTTATGCTGGGCAATGACGGCGTCGATGTTGTTCCACAGCGCTTCGGATGGGCGCACGTGTGTGATGCAAATCGTCAGGCCCAGGGCGTCGGTCATCGCCTTAACCTCGGCGTCCGCGATTGGACCGATAGCGGAAACCTGGACGGCCTGATAACCGATGGCCCGAATTTTTTGCAGCGACGCGGCTAAATCGGCGGCAGTTTGGGTAAACTGCCGGACGGTATACAGTTGGGCAGCCAGTACAGCGTTAGTCATGCGATAGCACTCCTGTTGAAGAATTATTTCGATTATAGCGCCGAATGGCCCGATTCCGGCTGAGTTGGCGGGTTGACTGCTGGTGTATTGGCGTTGCGAAATTTTTATCTCGTTGGTCAAGCGGGAATGGATCCAAATGGTTTACCAGCCGGGAATTTGGATATTGACAATTCCTCTGGTCATGCTCTAACATAAATATATGAACCCATACCAAATTGCAGCCTATTATTTTCCCAATTATCATTCGGATGCACGCAACGCTCAAACCCATGGCCCGGGCTGGACCGAATGGGAACTGGTACGCCATGCCAGCCCACGGTTTGAGGGGCACCGCCAGCCGCGCGTACCCATGTGGGGTTACGAGGATGAATCGGATCCATGGGTCATGGCGCGCAAGATTGACGCTGCCGCCGACCATGGCCTGGATGCGTTTATTTTCGATTGGTACCGCTACGATGATGGGCCATATCTTGAACGCGGCCTGGATGAAGGCTTTTTGGGCGCGCCCAATAATGCCCGCTTAAAATTCGCGCTGATGTGGGCCAACCACGATTGGTACGATATTCACCCTGCCCGTTTACGCGAATGCCAGAGCCACAATTCGCCCCTGTTGTATCCTGGCACGATCACCCGCACCACGTTTGAAACCGCCGCTTTGGAGGTCATCGCGCGCTATTTCAAGCACCCCTCCTACTGGAAGATCAACGGCGCGCCCTATTTCTCCATTTACGACCTGGCTGCAATGCTGCGCAGCCTGGACGGTTTTGATGGCATGCGCGATGCATTCGCCTGGTTTCGCGCTAAAACCAAAGCCGCTGGTTTCCCCGATTTGCACCTCAACCAGGTGTATTGGAACTTCGGGATCCTGCCCGGCGAACAGGCGATGCGTTTCCCGGGTGAAGCCCTTACCAGCCTGGGGTTTGACAGTATTACTTCGTATGTCTGGGTACACCATGTCCGATTAGAGACCTTTCCAGAAACGGATTTTACCCGGATCTTCCAACAGTATCTTTCTTTCTGGGAACAAACAGAAAAGGAAATCGGCCTGCCCTATTTCCCCAACGCCTCCGTAGGATGGGATTCAAGCCCGCGCACCGTGCAATCTGAAATTTTTACCAACGCCGGTTATCCATTTTCCAGTTGCATCCGCGGCAATGCCCCTGGAGCGTTTCAACATACCCTGGAGGTGATCAAACAGCGTATGAACCGCAGCGGTGCTCCAAAGATACTGACCATTAATTCATGGAACGAGTGGACAGAAGGCAGCTATCTGGAGCCTGACACCCAATACGGTTTGGGCTATCTGGATGCGATCAGAAATGTCTTTGGCGGTTAAGTTAACGGCAATTTTTGCCCCTTGACAAATATTCATTTTCGGAGAAAATTACAGCTATTAACTGCGCACAAGCCGATGAATCTATTTAACCTTGTCTCCATTATTATTTCGATCGCTATTGCGGTTCTCATCCGGATTGAGAGCCGTTTTCTAGTTTGGGCGATGGAAATGGAGCAGACGCAGGCTTACCCCCGGTAAACAACCTGCCCCAGTCAAAAAATACTCACCAACCGCCCGAAGAAAAACCGGGCGGATTTTTTTTATAGGAGCAAGACCTGATGCAAATTTATGATACCACCCTGCGTGACGGTACCCAGCGCACCGATGTGTCGTTATCGGTGAACGATAAACTGGCAATCGCTCATCGCCTGGATGAGTTAGGGGTCGATTTTATCGAGGGCGGTTGGCCGGGTTCCAACCCCAAGGATGTGGAGTTTTTTCAACGCGCCGAAAGCGAGACCTGGCAGCACGCGCTGATCGCGGCTTTTGGGGCCACCTGCGCGGCCAACAAGCAGCCGGAAGATGACGCCAACATTCAGGCTCTGGTGCAGGCCAATACCCCGGTGTGTACCCTCTTTGGCAAGACTTCCACACTGCATGTGACCGATATTCTGCGCACCACCCGTGAGAACAATCTGCGCATGATCGAACAAAGCGTGGCTTACCTGCGGGCGCAGGGGCGCCGGGTGATTTATGACGGCGAACATTTCTTCGACGGCTATAAGCTCGACCCCGAATATGCCCTGGAGACCTTTCGGGCGGCGCTGCGCGGCGGTGCGGAAACCCTGGTGCTGTGCGATACCAACGGCGGTACCATGCCTTGGGAAGTGACCGAGATCACGCGCACGGTGCAGGCCGCCCTGAATGCACCTTTGGGCATTCACACCCACAATGACGGTGATTGCGCCGTGGCCAATGCCCTGGCAGGCGTGCGCGAGGGCTGCATGCAGGTGCAGGGTACCATCAACGGCTACGGCGAGCGCTGCGGCAATTCCAACCTGTGCTCGGTGCTGCCAGATCTGGAACTGAAGATGGGCATTAAGTGCCTGCCGGAAGGCAACCTGGCGCGCCTGTTTGACCTGTCGCACTACGTTTCTGAACTGGCCAACCTGCACCAGGACGAGCACCTGGCCTATGTGGGCCGGGCCGCCTTTGCGCATAAGGGCGGGGTGCATGTTTCGGCGATCCACCGCAACGTCAACTCTTACCAGCACATTGACCCCAGCCTGGTGGGCAACAGCCTGCAGGTAGTGGTTTCTGAACTGTCAGGCAAGAGCAACCTGGTGCACAAGATCGAAGAATACGGACTGGAAAAAGACGGGCTGAGCGATGTGGGTAGTATTTTGCAGGAAGTCAAGAGCCTGGAGGCACAGGGTTTCTCCTTTGAAGCCGCGGATGCTTCGGTGGTGTTGATGCTCAAACGCCAGCAGGAAGGCTACCAACCGCCTTTTGAATTGATCGATTTTAACGTGATGGTGGAACACCGCCAGGGCCGCGGCATCTTTTCCGAAGCCACGGTCAAGATTCGCGTGCATGGCGAGGAGCAGCATACCGCTGCCGACGGCAACGGCCCGGTGGCCGCGTTGGATTCTGCCCTGCGCAAAGCCCTGGTCTCCACATACCCGCAGATCGCCAAATTTCACCTGTCCGATTACAAGGTGCGCATTCTGGACACCGATAAGGGCACCAGCGCCACCACGCGCGTGCTGATCGAGACCCAAAACGGCAATACCCGCTGGAATACGGTCGGCGCCAGTACCAACATTATCGAAGCTAGTTGGCGCGCTCTGGCCGACGCGGTGGAATACGGTCTGATGCAAGCCAAATAATGGGGCGGGCGTGCTACAATTAATCAGGGAGAGATGAGTATGACCATTCAAAATTCATTGCAGCGTTCCAGCCCTGAATCGCAGGGCCTATCGTCTGCCGCCGTGCTGGCCTTTGTGGCTGCGGTGGAGCAAAACCTGGTTGACATGCACAGTTTTATGCTGATGCGTCATGGCCAGGTAGTGGCGGAGGGCTGGTGGGGGCCCTATGCGGCTGAACGCCCGCACATGCTTTTTTCACTGAGCAAGAGTTTTACGTCCACCGCGGTGGGCATGGCCGTGGCGGAAGGCCGCCTGAGCGTGGATGACCCCGTGCTGAGCTTTTTTCCGGAGGAGGCTCCGGCCCGCGTGAGCAAAAACCTGGCCGCGATGCGGGTGCGGCATTTACTGAGTATGTCCACCGGGCACGCCAAAGATGCCACCCCCGGCGCCAGAACCCAAAAAGAGGGCAACTGGGCCAGGGGATTTCTGGCACAGGCAGTGCGCCATGCGCCCGGGACGCACTTTATTTATAACAGCGCCGCCACGTATATGCTTTCGGCCATCGTCCAGAAACTGACCGGCATGACGCTGCTCGATTATTTGGGCCCGCGCCTGTTCGAACCGCTGGGTATCATAGACCCCACCTGGGAGAGCTGCCCGCGGGGTATCAATGTCGGCGGATGGGGCCTGAGCATTAAAACGGAAGATATCGCCCGTTTTGGCCAGATGTACCTGCAGCAGGGTGTGTGGAATGGGCAGCGCCTGCTCCCGGCGGAGTGGGTGGCCGAAGCCAGCGCGCGCCAGGTATCCAACGGCAGCAAGCCCGAAAGTGACTGGGAGCAGGGCTATGGCTACCAGTTCTGGCGCTGCCGGCATGGGGCCTACCGCGGCGATGGTGCCTTTGGGCAGTACTGCGTGGTGATGCCCGAGCAGGATGCCGTGCTGGCAATCACCAGCGGCCTGGGCGAAATGCAGGCGCCCTTAAACCTGGTCTGGCAGCATCTGCTGCCCACCATGGGGCCGCAGCCGCTGCCCGCGGATGGCGCGGCCCAGGCCCAATTGGCCCAAAAACTGGCCGCGTTGGCGCTGCCGCCGCTCAGCGGCGTGCCCGTTCCGCCGACCGCGGCGCGGGTGCAAGGCCAATGCTTCGATCTGGCCGCCAACCGCCAGGGTGTGCAGAGTATTACCTTTGATTTCTTTGCGCAGGGCTGCTCCTTTGCCATGGCAAATGCACAGGGTACGGCGACGGTCAATGCTGGGTATGGGGTGTGGCAGCCGGGAAACGCGTTTTTTCCAGGGCTCGGAATGCAGCGCTGCGTTGCCAGCGCGGCCTGGACTGCGCCGGATACCCTGTTGTTGAGCCAGCGCTTTATCGAAACGCCCTTCGAGTATAAGCTGACCTGCCAGTTTGGCCGCAGCCGGGTGACGTTGGCGCCCACGCTTAACGTCTCGTTTGGCCCTACCAAATTGCCGGTGCTGCGCGGCAAACTGGCTTAGGGTGCAGGTATACGTCAGAGCGGGTGGTTACAGCGGCACGCTGCCGTAACCACCCGCTGCTTGGATTCGAGCATCGGCAGCCGGTCATCCCGGCATTTTGCCCCATTTTTGTCGTAAGAAATCCAGTAGGCCTTGCCACATCGCGTCGCGATATTCCCGTTTGGAGCGCCATTTGGGCCGGATTGTCCAACTGACCAGCGTTCGCAGCAATTGGTAATAATTCACCAGCCAGACTTTGGCAGAGGCGTGGTGAATCTGCAAGGTCAATAATAAATTACGCGTGGCGTAGTACGTTACCGCTGGTTTGGGTTGGTAATTGCGTTGCACACCCTTATGCCATAGTTTTGCCGCGGGACCATTTACAATCGTCCAACCCGCTGCTTTGGCGCGCACGCACCATTCAAATTCTTCCACATAATAGAAAAAACGCGCGTCAATGCCGCCAACCTGTTGGATAACTGACCGGCGCACCAGAATACCACAACCAGAAATCCAGTCAACCGGGCGGGGTTCTTTGTATTGTCCGGTGTCCAGTTCGTTTTCACCTGAATGCCAGTTGCGGTAGTTGCTGTCCATCATTCCGCCGGCGGTTTGAATGACATTGGGTTCATTATGATGGTAGACCAGCGGACCCACGATGCCATATTTCGCGTCCGATTCGCCCACGGCTACTAATTGGGAAATGCAATCGGGCGCCAGTAGGGTATCCTCATTCAGCACAAAAACCCAATCCGCCCCCTGCCGGATGGCAGCCGCAATCCCCACATTATTATTTCCGGCATATCCCAGGTTTTCTTTCAGCGCCAGGATGTGTACCTTCGGAAAACCCGCCTGGACCGCCGAGACAGTGCCATCACTGGAGGCATTATCCAGCAGAATCACCTGGTGATTTTCATAGTCGTTTTTCTCAAGCGAAGCCAGGCACGCCAGGGTATCTTCACGGTGGTTGGTATTTAATACGACGGATATTACCAATGGGGAAGGCATGCTATTACCCTCTATTGGATGACCCAGGCTTTTGGTAAGTTTTTGGCGATTTCGATATTCTTAAATTCCTGGCTGGCGCGCGCCCCGTGCTGCTTCACCCAGGTGGCCATGCGTTCGAGGCCTTCTGCCAGACTGAAGGGTTTGTGATCGCCAAAGACCTGCCGGACCTTGTCGTGCGCAGAGTACGCCGTAAAGACCTCGTTGCGCGCGGGCAAATGCTGGATGTTCGCTTCGACCTGCATCGCCTGCGCCACCGCCTGCGTCAGTTCATTCACCGAGTAGGGCTGGTCGGCGCCGATGTTAAATATCTGGTTATAGGCATCCGGCAGCTCGATGGAGCGGGCGATAAGCGGAGCTACATCGCCAATATAGCTGAAGGCGCGCGTCTGGTTACCATCGCCAAATACAGACATGGGCTTGTTCTGGAGAATTTGATTCATGAAGATGCCGACGACATTGCGGTATTTATCGCCAATGTTTTGCCGTTCACCATACACGTTGTGGGGGCGAAAGATAATGTACTCCAGGCCAAACATTTCTTTGCAAACCTTGAGTTCCTGTTCAATTGCCAGTTTGGCAATGCCATAGGAATCTTCGGGATGCGGCTGGGTGAGTTCGGTCATGGGCAGTTCTGGACTGCTGCCATAAACGGCGATGGATGAGGTGAACACGAAACATTTGACGCCCGTGTTGATTGACGCATTAATCAAATTGACGCTGCCAATCAAATTGTTGTTGTAATTAAAGCGCTTGATAAAATGGCTGAGACCCTCGGCGGCATAGGCAGCCAGATGAAAGACCTGATCAAATTTTTCTGTTTCAAACAGCCGGTTGACCCGGTCTACATCGCAGATGCTGCCTTCGCAGAAATCCACGCCATCCACCAGGTTGTCACGAAACCCACCGCTCAGGTCATCCAAAACGGTCACATGGTGTCCGCGGCGCGCTAATTCTTCCGATACGTGTGAACCAATAAAACCGGCCCCGCCAGTGACTAAGACGTTTGACATACCAGCTCCTTAATTCAATCATTTCGACCTGGGGCCGCGCCTACCAGGTTTGAGCGACAAATTGAATGACCAGTGAGACCAGCATCAGCACCAGCCAGGTGATGCCGCCCAGCAGCAGCGGGCGCGGGCCGGTCTGAACGAACTTCCTGAGGTTGGTGTTGAACCCGATCGCCGCCATGGCCGCGATGATCAAAAATTTTCCGGTGGTGGCCAGCCCCGCGGCGGTTTCCGGCGCTACCAGCGTGCTGGAACTGAGCAATGCGGCGGCCAGGAACCCCAGCACGAACCAGGGGAACACCTGAATCAGGTTAAAGCGGTTTTCGCGCGGGTGCTGGCGCGAGTGCAGCACAGCCAGGCCGAGCGTGATGGGCACAATCATCAAACTGCGTGTCAATTTGACCACGGTGGCAAAGCTTCCGGCGGTATTGCTGAAGCTGTAACCGGCAGCGACCACGGAAGAGGTGTCATTGATCGCGGTTCCGGCCCACAGACCAAAGCCCACGTCGCTGAGCCCCAGCAGATGGCCGAAAAAAGGAAACAGAAACACGGCGACCACGTTAAACAGGAAAATGGTGGAGATGGCGTACGAGATGTCCTGATCGTTGGCATCGATGGCGGTGGAGGCGGCGGCGATGGCCGAACCACCGCAAATGGCCGTGCCCACGCCGATCAATGTAGTCAGGCTGGGCCCCACCCCCAGCAATTTGCCTGCCAGGTACGCCGTGGTCAACGCCACGCTGAGCGTCAACAGAATCAGCAGAAACGATTGTTGGCCCACCCGCAGGATACTGCTCATGTTCATCTCGAACCCCAGCAGTACGACTGCCAGTTGCAGCACATATTTAGAGGTGAACTTGATGCCGGGCGCGGTGGTTGGGGGCAGTTTCCAGAGCGATGCACCCAGGATCCCCAGGGAAATACCAAAGACCGGACCGCCCACCACCGGCACCAGTTTTGCCAATCCAAATGCAATGGCGGCGGCACCCAGCGAAAGCAGAAAACCGGGTAAATTCCCCTTAAGAAATGGCAGCATTGACGGTCCTCGATGAGCTGGGCTGGAAGATAGCACAGCTCTGTAATTATACCCCTGAGACTACGCCGCCAGAATTAGAAGGCAACGCGCACGCGCGGATGTTCTCCCAGCTCTTTATACAGCGCATCCACCTGGAGACGGTTGTCGGCGATAAAGGTCACCGAGACCGTCATATATTTGCCGCCGCTGCTGTGGTGGGTGGAAAACCTATCCGCACTTAACCCGGGGATATGCCGGGAGACCAGTTCGACCACAAACTGAAAGAAATCGTCTTCATCTCTGCCGATCACTTTGACCGGATATTCGCAGGGGAAGATTAAGTCGGGGGTGGGGCTTTCTGAATCGATTATTTGGGTCATACATCCTCGCTTACCAGTAAGAGATATTTCTTATAACTTCTGGCTAAACCGCGCACAGGTCGTAGGCCTGGCGCAGTGCCTTCAGTGGGTCACCTTTGGGCACGAATTCCTGGGTGACAAAGCCGGTATAGCCGGTTTGCGCCAGGGCGCGCATGATCGCCGGGTAGTTTAGTTCCTGCTGGTCATCCAGGTCGCGCCGGCCGGGGTTGCCCGCGGTGTGAACGTGCCCGATATAAGCAATTTGCTCGCGCAGGGTGCGAATGATATCCCCTTCCATAATTTGCATGTGGTAGATATCGTAAAGCAGTTTTACCGCCGGCGAATTCACCAGGTTCATCACCAGCACGCCCCAGTCGGTGTGATCGCACTGATAATCGGTGTGGTCAACCTTGGAATTGAGCAGCTCCATTACCAGGGTGACGCCTTTAGCTTCGGCGGCGGCGGCCAATTGCCGCAGCCCCTGGGCGGTGTTGAGTGCCCCGGCGATATCGCTCAGCCCGGCCCGGTTGCCCGAAAACATGATCAGGTTGGGTATGCCGTACTGCGCGGCCAGTTCCAGCTTTTGCTGAAATTCAGCCGCGATGGCGGCGTGGTTTTCGAGGCGGTTCAGCCCCGCGGTGAGTGAGCCCACCCCTTCGGCAGCAATGACCAGCCCGGCGCCCAGCGCAGCGTCCCATAGGGGGCGCGGCAGCAGTTCCACCCCGGCGTAACCGATCTGGCGCGCCGCCTGAAAAAAGCGGGCCGGGTCGGTCACCTGGTTTTGCACACACCACCAGGCAAAAGATTGTTTAAAAGCGCTCATGGTTCTCCTGTTATGCAGCTTGGGTTTAAGACGGTTTGCCGCCGGGTTCAGCCCGTACGGGGTGCGGTGGCAGCAGTAGCAGCAGTATGCCCGCGGCGATGAGCACCAGCGGCATGGCTAATTCCATCATACCAGAGGTTTGCCAGACCGCCAGCGGTAGCGCGGCTGGATCCCGCAGATAACGCTCGATCTCGCGCACCAGTTCGTCTTTGGCGGCCCGCTCGGGGGTGTAGACGGCAGTGAACGGGGTGCTGCCGCCGGCATGCTCCAGTTCTACGCGGTAGTTGCAGCCGCGCCGGTCGCAGGCTTCGCCCACCTGAGCCGATTGCAGCGCTCTCAATTCCGTCTGCTGCAGGGGCAGCCAGCCCAGCAGCGTGTTTTTCAGGGTGCAATCCGCCTGGCCGGCGCCGCGGTTGCACACCAGCCCGGGTAATAATGCGGCGGAGTAAAGCAAATACAGCCCGCCGAGAATCATCAGCAGGCCGATCAGCGGCAGGCGCCGCTGGATAATGGCAGTAGGAGAGCGGGCGGGAGCAGATGCCATCAGAATGCGATTACGCCGCAGCGGTCACCTTTACGGATTGCTATAGTCAAAACGGCGGCGACTTGGCAGGTGGGCGCTGTTTTTCGTGAAGATCAGCGCATCGTTGTGGTCGTCGGAGAAGAATAAGCGCAGCTCACCGCCGTTTACCTGGAAGGCGCGGCTCTGCTGGAACCATGCATAAAAGCGGGCATCGCTTTCGTATGGCAGCATGGTTTTGGCAGGGTTGGGTTTCAGACAGCTTTTTTCGGTGCGCGCACCGCTTTGGACGAATTCACCCTCGCTCGAGGCGTGATATACGCCGGACAGCAGGTTGCAACCGTCATTGCCGCGGTATTGGCTGGAGTTTACGAACTCCAGCGCGGGCTGCCCGTCAAAATTCAGATACGGGTGCCCCTGCACCACGACCATGATCAGCCGCCAGCGTGTGTTGGCCAACTGCGAACTGATCGCGCCATGCATGGCGGGCAGGCCATCTAGCAGCAGTTGGTCCGAGGGGGTGAGGGTCGGTTCGGGGTAGGTGCGATTGGCAAAAGTTTGGGCGCTGGCCTGCAGCGTGCAGGCCGGGCAAATGCAGGTCAGCCATATGGCCAACCCGATCAGGCTGGTCAGCGGCTTGCGCTGTCTCATTTTCACGCGAAACCATTTCATAAAAGACCCACATCTCGTCAGGCAGTGGCTAAACGATCCATTCAGCCCGCGGAATGATCGTTATTATACCGTTGCTTGTGCGGGCTGCGGAAAATCCGCACATTCTTTCTGTGGGCAGTTGAATAATCCCTATCCGGCACCGTCAAACGCCGACCGGATCCAACCGAGCAGGGTGGCATCGACCTGCTCGGGAGTGGTAAGCCGCACGATATAGTTGCACATGCTGCCATTGGGCTGCTCCAGCAGGCGCGGATCGGCGGCGAGATCTTTGATGTTGAGCCCCACTTCCACCCGGGTGTTGGTAGCCGGCCCAATCATGGCGAACTGTTTCTTGCGGCGCAGGCTGACATAACCCTTCTTGGGCAGGGTCTCGAACTCACCGTAGGCAACAATCTCAGCCATGAGCGCCGCATGGATCGGCCGCAGACCCGCTTTGGGGCCGGAGTAAATTTCATCGATCACCGTATCTGTGCTCAAGCCTTTGGCATCGGCCGCGCGGGTGCCATCAGACTGCTGTACGGCGTGGACCAGCGCATTGGCATCGCCATGCCCCAGCCCCAGCTCGCGCATCAACATTTCACGGATCTGCGCATGTTGGGTCAGCCCGCTGTCTTTGACCAGCGCAGATAGTTCGGTAAGGGTTTTGCCGGTTTTTGTTTGAATATTGTTAATTTGAGTTTGAACCGCCTGCTTGAGGTCGTCCATCGCTAATTTTCCTTTCGAATAATGAGATAAATTTTATCTCATTATAGAACAATTTACCTACGATTGCAAGCTTTTAACAGATGCCATACGGCACAACTTGCCCTATTTTCAGGATAGGACTCAATGGTTAATCATTGTTATGATGACCAACAATACAGTCGCTGAGCTGTTTTTTATCCCTGAAATGTCATTTATATAGCACAACAGTGCACACCAAGGGTGTGAAGATGGGATAATCCCTTCAGTTGAAATCAGCGAGAAACGAATGGCTTCTCGAGTTGGAGAATCTGATTTTTTAGGTTATTATATGGTTTATCACACTCACACGCCAAAGCAACAGCAGACCAGCAGGGCCCATTGCATTTGGTTGCATTGTGTAATCACTTAAATTAGGAGAACCCGACCATGTCATTTCCAATTGCGTTACAGTTGTATTCTGTTCGGGAGGACCTGGAGAAAGATTTTGAAGGGACCTTACGAAAAGTCAAAGCTCTCGGGTATGAGGGCGTCGAATTCGCCGGACTTTATGGATATAAGCCCGAAGCCACCCGGAAACTTATGAAAGAAATCGGTTTGACCCCGGTTTCGGCGCATGTACCTTTTGTTGACTTGATGGCAGATCCGCAGGCCATGGTTAACGATTATGCTGAAATCGGCTGCAAATACATTGTCATTCCCTACCTCACCCCTGAATACCGCCCCAATGCCGAAAAATTTGCCGAAGTGATCGAAGGCGCAAAAGTCCTGGGAAAAGCCGCCAGGGACCGCGGGTTAACATTGCTGTATCACAACCATGATTTTGAATTTGAAAAAATCAACGGTGAGTATGCGCTGGATATTCTCTATAGAAGTGTGCCTGCCGATCTCCTGCAAACAGAAATTGACACATGCTGGGTAAATGTTGCCGGGGAAGACCCTGCTGCTTATTTGCAAAAATATGCCGGACGTTCACCGGTTGTTCACCTGAAAGATTTTGTCATGCCGGGAAAACGACCGGGAAAACTGTATGAACTGATCGGGATCCAGGACGATCAGAAGGCAGCTGAGGATGAAGCCTTTGACTTCCGCCCGCTAGGCCTGGGTGCGCAAGACTTCCCCAAGATTCTTCAGGCTTGCAAGGCTGTTCAAGCGCAGTGGGTTGTTGTGGAACAGGATCGCCCCTCGATGGGGAAAACCGCCCTGGAATGCGCGCAAATCAGCATCCAATATCTGGCAAGTATCAATTAAGGGCATTCTTTCCGCAAAGTCACATGATTTTAGCAAGCACACCTCACGAAAATCACAGGAGAAACTGAAATGTCAGACGCAGTATTGAATCAATTCACCCCTCCCTCTGAAGAAGCTCCCATCGTCTATACCGGGAAGAAATTGAAATATGGCATCATCGGCACCGGATGGATCGCCGAAGCGCATGTGGAAAGCTTGAAGACGATGCCCGATGTCGAAATCGTTGCCGCCGCGGATTTAATTCCGGGGAAGGCCGAAAAATTTATGAAGAAATACGGCGTCCCCAACGTAAGATGCTACCCGGATCATAAGTCGATGCTGGAAGCGGAAGATTTGGATGCGGTGAGTGTCTGCACGTACAACATGACCCATGCCGTATGCACCATTGATTCTTTGGATCATGGCGTCAATGTGCTGCTGGAAAAACCCATGTGTGTAACCGTTGAAGAGGCCGCCGATATCATCCGGGCTGAAAAGCGGAGTGGCAAGCTTTTATCCATTGGCTTCCAACCCCGTATGGATGAGAACATGCAGATGGTCAAGAAAATCGTTCAATCCGGTGAGCTGGGTAAGGTTTATTACATCCAGACCGGCGGCGGACGCAGATGGGGTGTCCCGAACAGCACGTTTATTGAGAAAAAGACTGCCGGAATTGGCGCGCTGGGCGATATCGGCTGCTATTCCCTGGATATGGTGCTGAACGCCATCAACTATCCGAAGCCGCTCACCGTATCTGGGTACACATCCAGTTATTTTGGAACCAATCCGAAATACAATAACCCGAAGGATGCTGCCCGATTTGATGTGGATGATTTTGCCGCCGCTTTTGTCCGCCTTGAAGGGGATATCATCCTGGACTTCAGGATCGCCTGGGCGATGCACATTGACACACCCGGAGACACGGTGATCCTGGGTACCGAAGGCGCGCTGCGCATCCCCTCCACGGAATGCTGGAACGGCTCGGTTGGCGGCCCGATGAAGCTGTATCGCAATGTTGCCGGCCAACAGGTCGACATTGAAATCCCCCTGTGCCCAGAGGCAGACAGCTTTGGTGGTCTCTTCTATAAAAAGCTGCGCTCTTTCGTCGACGCGATTGAAACCGGCGGCAAAGCGCCGGTGCCCTCCAGCCAGATCTATTATAACCAGGCCATCCTCGACGCTATCGTGAAATCCGCGGAACTTGGCCGTGAGATTGAAGTTGTGCTCCCGGATGTATCCTAGACTCGCAGGCACCATTCATTTGAGAATGTGAAGGGTGGGGCTGTCCGAGAAAGATTGGGCAGCCCTTCCCTTATCGGGTCTAACCACGGAGTCACGGTGAAGATCTTTGTCTTCTCCAGCGGCGAAAGGTTTTTCGAATAACATCTCGTCCCGCAATTTGGCCAGATAACCGCGCATATTTTGCTCAACGTGGTCCCAGTGTGCCCGAATGATATCGCGGTCGTCAGAGTCGGCGGAATTAAGCGGTTCCGGCATTTCGCCGCCTCGCAAACCGCCAAACCATGCCTCGTCAACGTTCATGAGATGCACGATCTGGTTTCGGACAGACCCGTGAGAGTAGTCTGCGGCTTGGGTGAACTATTCCTGAGATTGTCACAGAGCAGGGTAAGGGGGTCTTGGCGTCCGCGTCGTGGCAGGCGGCAATTGCGTTCGGGTTGACAGGCGGCGGTGGTCTTTATGTATCTTTCTGCTATGCGGGTGGGCGCCTTCGTAACTATGCCAATTCGGGCGGTAGATTTGAATACTCTGGCGGTCAAACAGTGGCCTAGCATGGGAGTTCATACCAAATTTTCTAAAAAGGCTACAACTTATCTTTTGAATATTCCGGATTTGATTCAAATTGTGAAGGATTGGGATCGGGAAGTAAGAACATTTTTACCGGAAAGTTCTTACTGGTTCGCGCCTTTTTCGCCTGAAACCGGGACGTTTGATCCAAGCGTTTCGATTGTGGGGAATCAGCGCAAGGCAAGGGTAAACAAAGATTTAAAGGATTGGCTTGATCGGGTGGAATTGCCGTATCACTCGGCGCATAAATTCCGGCATGGCCTTGCTGTTTAGGCATCCAACATTCAAAAGATGTGGGGGACCTGAAAGCCGTAAGTATGAACCTGATGCACTCGAATTTAAGTATTACCGATGGCGTTTATGGAATTCTATCGGCTGCGGATTTAGGCAAACGGATAGCAGGGTTAAGGGTGAAATTGGCTGCCGGGGATGGCTTTCGGGGGGATATTGCAAGTCAAATAATCGCGTTATCAGAAATGTTAAAGAATTCTGAAGCGGTTGCTGGATCAAAATGACCAAAAAAAGGGGCAAAAAGTGGGCCCGGATGGATTTGAACCATCGACCAAGAGGTTATGAGCCCCGCGCTCTGCCGCTGAGCTACGGGCCCGCTAATTTAATGGCGATTATATCACAGGATCGGCGCGCTGGTTTTCGCGGCGAGGGTATAATGAATGGATCATCGGCGGTCTCAACCGCTATGTCCAGGGGAGCTGCACTGTGAAAACAACTCTCGCCGTGGCCGGATGGTGTGCCGGCGCTCCCATTGTGAGATAGGACAGCCTTTCATGCCCGGATCGATTTCTAATGTATGGCTGGGCTTGCGCCGCATGGCCCGCTTTTGGTTCTTACTGCCCGGAATGTTGCTGCTGGCGGCCTGTGCCCCCACGGTTCAGCCGGTGCAGCCGGCTCCGCGCCAGACCCTGCGCGTGGTGATGGATAACGCCTACCCCCCTTACACCTTTCTGGGCGGTGATGGCCAACTGCAGGGAATCTTGGTGGACCAGTGGCACCTTTTCCAGCAGAAGACCGGCATTGCGGTAGAAATCCATGCCATGGATTGGGCGGAGGCGCTCAAACGCATGCAGGCTGGTGAATTTGATGCCATCGATACCATTTTTGAAAATGACACCCGTGTGCAACTCTATGATTTTACGGCGCCGTATGCCCGTCTGGATGTGCCGATATTTTTCTCCGAAAACATCGCGGGTATCCATGCAGCCAGTGACCTGAAGGGCTTTCTGGTGGCGGTCAAAAGCGGGGATGCCGCGATTGAATATTTGAAAAGCCAGGGAGTGGAGCAGCTTTTGGAATTTAACAGCTACGAAGCGATTATCAATGCTGCCAAAGATCAGAAGGTGATTGTATTTGTGGCAGACCAGCCGCCTGCGCTGCATTACCTGTATAAGCAGGGCATTCAGGACCAGTTTCATTACACGCAGCCGCTTTATAGCGGCGAATTTCACCGCGCGGTGCGCAAAGGCAACCAGGCCCTGCTGCAGACGCTGGAACAGGGTTTTGCCCTGATTTCAAGCGCTGAATATGCGGCGATCGATCGCAAATGGAGCGGTCAAAGTGTGGTCTCTCCCCAACTTTGGGGCACCCTTGGAATTGTCGGCGCGGCGATTGTGGTTTTTTTGCTGCTGCTGCTCGGTTGGAACACCACCCTGCGCCGCCGGGTGGCCGGCCAGACGCGCGATTTGCGGCGCGCCCTGGAAAACCTGGGCCGCAGCGAACAAAAGTACCGCCAACTGGTCGCCAACCTGCCGGGGGTGGTTTACCGTTGTGCCCCCGGTCCGGATTGGTCTTTTCTGTACCTGAGCGACGATGTAACCGGGTTTGGTTATTCTCCAGCAGATTGGGTGGAGCGGCCAGGGCGCGGCCTGTTCAGTATGGTGGCGCTGCCCGACCGCGCAGCGGCACTGCAGGCGATTGAGCATGGAATTCAGGTCGACGGCAAATTTACCGCAGATCTGCGCCTGGTGACCGCGAGTGGGGCGCTGTGCTGGGTAAGCAACCGCGGCCAGGCGGTTTTTAACGGCCAGAATGCGCTGGAATGGGTCGACGGTGTGATACTGGATGTCACCGAGCGCAAGCTTGCCGAACAGGCCCTGCGCGATCGTGAAGATGAAGCGCAGCGCTTTTCGCGCCTGATGGCCAACCTGACCCGCGTGAGCATGGAACTGGCGGTCGCGCCCAATCTCGATGAACTCTTCCGCCTGGCGGTGGAACGCGGTATCGCGCAATTGGGTTTTGAACGCATGGGCATCTGGTTGGTGGATGAAAGTGATCCGCGCTATATTCTGGGCACGTTTGGCGTAGATGAGCAGGGCTGCTTGCGTGATGAACGCATGCGCCGCATTCTGGTGGACCCGGCCGACAGCAGCGGGCGGATTTTGCTGGGCCAGGCTCCGTTGATCTTCGAAAAACGGCAGGCGTTGGTGAATGATGATTCCCGGGTGGTGGGCTCGGGCGAACGCGCCGCGGCGGCGATTTGGGATGGGCGCGTGGTGATGGGATTTGTTTCGATTGATAATCTGCTTTCGGAAACCAACATCGACTCCGCTCACCGTGAAGCGATCATGCTCTACGCGCAAGTGGTCGGGCACTTGTTTTCGCTCAAGAAGACCGAAGCGGCCCTGCGCCAGCTCAACGCGGAACTGGAAGAGCGCGTGCAGCAGCGCACCGCCCAGTTAGAAGCCAGTTATGCCGAAATGCAATCGTTTTCTTATTCCATTTCGCACGACCTGCGTGCTCCGCTGCGCACGTTAAACAGTTTCAGCCAAATTTTGGAGGAAGAGTATTTCGCCGCCCTCGACCCGCAGGCGCGCGACTACCTCTCGCGCATCCGGGCAGCCAGCACGCACATGAGCCATTTGATGGATGCGCTTTTGAAATTGGCGCGCATTTCGCGCAGCGAGATTCAACGCATGCCGGTCTCGCTCTCGGGCATGGCCAGAGAAATCGCGGACAACCTGCAGGCAGATCAGCCACAGCGCCAGGTGGAATGGCATATTGCCGATGGGTTGGATGGGCTGGCTGACCCGGCTCTGATGCGCGTGGTGCTGGAGAACCTGTTGGGGAATGCCTGGAAGTTCACCGCTAAACGCGCTTCCGCGCAGATCAGCGTGGGTGGGGAGCAGCAGGAGGGGCGCATGGTGTATTTTGTGCGGGATAACGGCGCCGGTTTTGATATGAATTATGCCAATAAATTATTTGGCGCATTTCAACGCCTGCACACTAGCGCGGAATTTGAAGGTACCGGGATCGGTCTGGCGATTGTGCAACGTATTGTGCGCCGGCACGGTGGCGAAATTTGGGCGCAGGGCGGCGTGGAGCAGGGCGCCACCTTTTCCTTCGCCCTGATGCCCGCGGCATAGGTTTTCCACCTTACAATTCCCTGACAATTACGCTCCATGGCTTGCATTGGGTTGGATTATTGGGTATGCTAAATTTGGTAAAGGTATCCTAATCGTTTCGTTCGAAAAGGCAAACTCGATGAAAATCGGGGGCGCAAAGCTGCGGGTCTACCGTTCCTCAGGAACCAGGACTGCCGGGCTGCCAAAAACGAGCCGCCACATCTGGCTGTTCGAAAGCGCCCTGGAAGGCGTCTTTTTTATTGCCGGCCTTCGCAGGGTGCTCTGCTGGGCGAACGCATGCGGACTTATTCGTTTTATCGCCGCATCCGTCAGGCCGTATTCAAGAAAGGCTTCGCGCCGGTCATTTATTCCGGTTTTTTCTAGATCATTTGCCTGCGCGGGCTTTCTCTGAAACTCAAACCACCGCGTCCGGTTGCATTGGCAACCGGACGCGGTGGTTTGAAACGGTTATTTCAGACGGCCTTCGGCGGCCTGTAGCACCACATCATTCTGAGAGAGCACGTTTTCAGCAGTGATGGGCACGCGCACGGTCGGGCGCACGCCCTGCCCTTCGAGGAAGAGACTGCCGTCTGGCAGCACAAAGCGCCCGGTGGGAAACTGCGCCTGCATTCCCGCCGGCAGTTCGAACTGACCGCGCGCCACTTCGGCTTCCACGCCGCCGGTGGGGAACATGCCTACCACCTGCATGCCGGGCAGTTGGCTGAAGCCGTAGGCCTCAATTTCGCAGGCGCTGAAGCAGGCCTGATCCACCAACAGGGCCATTTTCTTAAAGCGGTACTGATTTTCGTTTGGGGTAAATTTATCGGTCTCGCGGTCCGGTTCAAACTTACCGGTTTTACTGTTGTAATATTCCAGCGTCCCCAGCGGAATTTCCTGGTTGGTCAGGTACCCGGCCAGGCCCAGGGGGGTGCCGCCGCTGTTGGCGCGCATATCGATGATCAGATTATCCACCCCATTCTCCACAAAAGTCTTCAGACCGCGCTCAAACAGGCGGATGATCAGGTTGAGGTCGTCGTAGTTCGAATTGACTTTGATATAGCCGCTGCCAGAATCGAGGATGCGAAACTCCACCGGCAGGGCGGTGCTGTCGAAGTTGCGGAAGATGGAGGTGGCAGAGTAGCTTCCCCGTTCGGCGACAGCCTTCAAGGTGACGGTCTTACTGGCTCCGGCGCGGTTTTTGAAGGTGATCGTGACCGGGCTGCCCACCGCCGCGGCGCGCAGCAGAAAATGAGCCTGCTCGTAGCGCAGTGCGAAATCGCTCGATTCGGGCGAAAGCACCTGCACGCTGCCGATTGCCTCGCCGATGGGGGTGTTGTTATAACTCAGAATTTCGTCTCCCACCGCCAACCCGGCAGCCGCGGCCGGGCCATTGCGGGTGACGTAGACCACGATCACCCGTTTATCATCCAGTTCGCGAATGGCAAAGCCGTAGCCGTTGGCCAGCCGCTTGACGATCACACTGTTCCCGGTCTCGCCGCCGTCAATCGAGACGTGCCCGTCTTTAAAGCCCAATGTGAAATCGGAGAGCGCGGCGTAATAGGCGCTGGCGTCTTTCTTCTGTTCGGCTTCTTTCACGCGCGGCATGATGGCCGCGTACAGGCTGTCCCAGGCCGGTTCTTTGCCCTGGATGCCGTTAAAGGCATATTGGTTTTTGAGGAAGTCGAACATATTTTGAAAAGCGGCGCTGTAGGAGAGCTTGGAGTAATCCTTGATCGCCACATCTTTCGGTTCATACAGGGTCAGTTTGGGGTTGAGTTCGCGGCCGATGGCAAAGGGTTTCTGGTCCAGATCGATCACCGAATAACCGGCAGGCAGCGCACCCAACGGGTCGTCGGCGGTGAAGAGCAGGCCGTCGGCGCCAAAGGCAGTGGGAAACTGCTCCTGGTCGTCGGGTGCCCACACCACCAGCTTACCGCTGAGCACTTCATCTTTATTATCCGTGTCGGTTACCACCGAGGCCAGGTAGCTGGGCCAGCCCCGCTGGCGGTCATCGCCTTCCGCGAAGGGGCCGCCGGCCATATTGGGCGAATAAGCCACCGTGAAGATCTGCACGCCCGGTTTTTTGCCGCCGCTGTTGCTGAAATCACTGTACATCCCGCCTGGAATTGCGGGCAACTGCAGGCGGTAAGTGCCGCGTTTGCGCGTGGTGTCAATTTTAAGATAGCCCAGCACCTGGCTTTCCACCGGTAGTTCCCAATCTCGGTCGCGCACCACAAACCCGTGCATATCCATCAGGGCCACGGCCTGTTCGACAAAGTAAGTTTCAACCACAAAAGAATTGCTGTAGGTGAAATCCCCGGTGATCAAGACAGGCTGTTCACCGCCTGCCGGCAGCACAATGGGCGTGGCCTGCGGCGGGGTAGCCGTGGCACGCGCGGCGGGGGTGGGAGATGCACTCGATTTGCGCGTGGGCACGCTTGTGAGCGTGGGCGCCATGGTAGCAGTGGGAACCGCTTCGGTGGCTTCCTGTGTGGCAGGCGCCTGCGTTGGCAGGTTAAAGCCGATCTGGCAGGCCAGCGAAACAAACAGGAGGACCAGTAAGGGCAGAATGGCGCGTTTCATAACGGCCGCGGGTTGCTGTGTGTTAATTGGGTTCATATTTGTATCCCCGGCCCGGTACGGTCTGAATCACGTGCGGCTCGCCCGGGCCATTTTCTATTTTCTGGCGCAGCCGCCGGATGAGTTGGGCCAGGCTGTCGTCGCGGATGCCCTGGCTGAATATGCGGTCTTCCGGCCAGACGGCGCGAATCAGGTCGTCTTTTTCGCAGACTTCGCCGGGGTGAGCGCGCAGGTATTGCCACAGGCGCATTTCTTTGGCGGTCAATGTGCCGGTATCCAACCCCGCGGCGGGGGTGGCAGTAACCGGTGCCGCCAGCAGCGCGATGCCCGTCAGACGGCTGAGGCGCAGTTCTTCCGGGGTGGGGCCGGCGGCCCAGAACTCTGCCAGGCGGCGCTGCAGCGCCGCATGCCGGCGCAGGTCGGCTGTTTCCAACGGGCAGCCCGCGGCATGCGCCTCGCAGGCCGCGCGCAGCAGGGCCGGGTAGCCGCCGCTCAGCGCCACCAGGCGCGCGATGGCTGTTTCATCCCAGGCCAGCCCGGCGCGCGCGGCATAGCTCGCGGCGCTCCAACGCGCATCCGGCACGGAAAGCGGGCCCAGCCACAGGGTGTTGGCGTAAAACAGTTCAGCTAGCTCCGAGTGTGGTTCCGGCGCGCGGCGCGCGGCGATGAGGTAGGTCAGGGCATATTTATGATCGTCGCGCAGCGCGCGCAGGCCGCCGTAGATCAGGCTTTCAGTGGCGTCGGGCAGCGCATCAAAGCGGTCGAAGATCAGGCACAGCCGGCTGCCAGGGGTGGCCAGGCGGGCGTTCAGGGAACTTTCCAGGGTTGTCCATACGTCTGATGCGAGGGGCGCAGTGCCCGCCAGCACGCGCTGCAGCAAATTCCAGAAGCCTGGCGCTGAGGCCTCTGCCAGGCGGTTGCAATCGATCAGAACCCGCTCGAACGGGGCTGCGCGCTGTGCCAGAAAACCGAGCAGGTTGCTTTTGCCGGCGCCGCTCAGGCCCAGCACAGCCGCGCATTCACCGCGCAGCACGGTGGCAAGCAGGGTCTGCACTTCGGCGGAGCGGTATTCTGCGGGATAGCTGGAATAGGTGGACATAGGATTGATTTATTATACAATGGTAGCAGGATGATGATTACCCGTTTGCTCAAGGTTTTGCGGCCGCGTTGGAAACTCGCCGCCCTGCTGGGGCTGGCGCTGGTGCTCTTTTCGCTGCTGCTGCTGACTCTGGCACTGCTGCCAGTAGCTGAGCCGCTGCGCTGGCAGGCCACCCTGGCCCCCACTCTGCTGGTGCCCCCCGGAGCGCTGCCATGAAGCGCCTGCTGCTGCTGGTTGGATTCATGCTGGCTTTGGCGCTGCTGGCCAGTTGCGCTCCGGCAGCCGTGCCCTTACCGCCGACGCAGACGCGGCCCCCTCTATTCACGCCGGCCCCGGCGGCCACACAGGCGCGCGCGACGGCTACTCCCCAGCCGACTCAGGCGCCCCTGGCCACTGCGGCGCCGGCCGTGGTTACCCGCAGTCCGCAGCCCAGCCCGGCGTCTACCCAGCCGGCGGCGGCGTCTACGTCTACGGCTCCCGGCAAGCCTGTTCCCAGCCCGCAGCCTATCCCGCTGCAGGAACAGCGCATGATCGAAGTGGAATGGCCGGCGGGGCTGCGCCTGGGCGAATCGGACCTGGTGCGGCTTTCGATTGTGCCGTACCAGGGTGGGTATGAGGTGCTGGCTGAATTTCCTGAGCATGCCGTGCGGTCCCAGCCGGTGCCGGTGGTGCGTCTGGCGGGTTTCAGCCTGGCGGGCGTCGCCCAGTTGGGCGGGGTGGGGTTTGAGATTGCTCCCGGCGCCGAGGTGGAGCAGCCCCTGCCCGAAAATGAAACCGTCACCTGGCGCTGGACACTCAGCCCGCACTCCGCCGGCCAGCAGCGGCTTTTGATCAGCCTGCTGCTGCGCTGGACCCCCGAGCCCGGCAACCCGGCACCCGCCCAACAGCAGGTGGTGTTCTCACGCGGGCTGACGGTACAGGTCAGTTCGGTGTTGGGGCTCAGCCGCACCCAGGCGCTGACGGTAGGGTTCGTGGGTCTGGTGTTGGGGGCCGGGCTGGGGGCCGGCGCGCTGGTGGTGCGCCCACGATCGGCGCGGGCCCTGCTGCGCACCCTGGCCCCTACTGCCGGGCTGGCGATTGAGCCGCGGCCGGGCATTGCCCTGGGCGGCGAAGAGGCCGGGCTGCTGCAGGCGCTCTTTGGGCGCTATGCCCGCCTGGCGCTGGAGAGCGAATTCCTCTCCGGCTATTCGGGCGCGCGCACGTTTCTGGCTTTACCGGTGCATCCCGATGGGCGCGCGGATGCTTACACCATTGTCAAGATTGGCAGCCGTGCCTCCATTCAGCGCGAGGCCGAGGCTTATGAGCAGTATGTCAAAGACCGGCTGCCGCCGGTCACCGCGCGCATCCAGCAATCGCCGGTCACACTGCCGGGCAGCCCGCGCGCGGCGGTGCGTTACACCTTTATCGCCGAGCCGGGGCGGCTGCCTACCAGCCTGCGCCTGGCCCTGCTGGCTCAACCCGACCCGGCCCTGCTGTGGCGGTTGTTCGAGACCTTCGCGCCCAATTGGTGGATGCAGCGCCGTGCGTATTCTTTCCGTTGGGGGTTGGAGTACGACCGCCTGCTGCCACCGCACCTGGTGCTGGAGCCGGCGGCGGGCAGTGCGCGCCCGGCGCGCACCCTGAGCGAGCCACTGCCGCCGGCCAGCCTGCTGGATGTGCGGCCCGGCGATTGGCTGTGGGTGAAGCCTTTTCGCCACACCGAACGCCGTGCTGACGGCGTGACCCACACCCTGCTGGGACGACCGCTGCCGGGGCAGGCCGTGCTACGGGTGCGCTGGCTTTCGGCGCGCCTGCCGCCGGCGGGCGGCGGCGCAGCCCGGGTGGTGGCCACACGCGCCGCGCTGCTAAGCGAATGGACCGCCGGGGTGGAGCGGCGTGGCCTGCCCGACCCGCTGGCCGGGTTGGACGACCTGCTGGGGCAGACGGTGCAGGGCACGCAGTCGATTATTCACGGCGACCTGAACCTGGAAAATGTGCTGGTGGGCCCCGGCGGTTTTACCTGGTTGATCGATTTCTCCGAGACGCGCGAAGGGCACCCGCCCTTTGACTTTGCGCACCTGGCGGCCGAGATTGTGGGGCATATCTATGCCCCGCTGCTCAGCGCCGCGGCTTATCAGGCACAACTGATGGCCGGACAGTTGCCGCTGCTCAGCGCGCTGGAGGGCATTGCCGGGCGCTGTCTGTTCAACCCGGCTGCCCCCGCCGAATACCGCTGCGCGCTGCGCCTGGCCTGCCTGGGTGCGCTCAAATATCCCACCCTCGACGCGCACGCCAAGGAACTGCTCTATCTCACGGCTGCCTGGAGCATGACTTAATCGTTTGCGGGCGGATACAACCTGACCTAACCCCCCGGGTGGGGCGAATCACCCCCCCGGCGGGGCTTGAATTCGCCCCCGGGTGGCGGCTATGCTCGAAGTATGGACGCCCTTCATTTCCCCTTACCCAACCAGTTGATTGTGGTGGTTGCCGCCCACGCGGCCCGTAGCCCGATGCTCGATCTCATCGCGCACCTGGCTTTGCGCGGGCCGGTGCGTGTGCTGGATGCCGGCAACCAGTCGAATATCTACCCCATCGCCCAGCGCTTGCGCCGTTCCACGCTGGATGTCAACGCCGCTCTGCAGCGCATTCAGGTGCAGCGCGCTTTCACCTGTTATCAAGTGGCGGCGCTGCTCGATGGAACGCCCACCGCGCCGGTTCCGACCCTGGTGCTGGATTTCCTGGCGACTTTCTACGATCAGGATGTGGCTCTGCCCGCGGCCCTGCAACTGCTGCGCGGCTGTCTGCGCCAACTGGCGCGCCTGGCAGGGCCGGCGCCGCTGCTTGTTTCGGCGCGTCCGCCGCTGGCGGCTTGCGCCGAACGCGCGCCCCTGCTAGACCTGCTGCGCGAGGCCGCGGCCCAGTGTTATGAGCCCGGAGAGGCCGACGCTGGCCCGCAGATGAGCCAGCTCGAACTGCCGGATGGGCGGTGAGCGATGGGACGCACCCTGCCTTCTGCCACGATGGCCTTCCACGAGCAGGCCGAGTCGTTTTCCCGCTTCCGGCGGGCGCTGCGCCGCGGCGATCAGGTGGCGCTGGATGATCTGTTTGCCGCGGCCCAGCAGCACCTGGCGGCTGCCGCCTATGCCACCCACCCCCTGCCCATGGAAGTGTTTTTGCTGGCGATGCTGTTGGAGGAGCACAAGGAGGTGCTGCGCCTGCGCGGGCTGGTGGAGCATTGGCTGGCAGAGCTGGAATAAGCCACCCGGGTGCGTGGGCGAAATTCGCTGATGACTGAATGGACCGGCTGGTTATTGGATGTGTTGGATGACCCACAGGGCGGGGGTGTGGTGCTGTGGGTCATCGCCGATTCCGGCGAGCGGGTGCGCCTGTGCCAGCCTTTCGCGGTGACCTTCTATGCCGCAGGGAGCAGCGCACAACTGCGTGCACTGTGGCGCTGGCTGCGCGCTCAGCCGGTGCCGGTGCAACTGGCACGGGCTGAAAAGCGTGACCTGTTCTTGCCGGCCCCGCTGGCGGTGTTGGCGGTGGAGGTGCCGCGCGCCGCCGACCAGCTGGGGCTGTTTCGCCGCGCCGCCCAGGCTTTTCCCGAGCTGGACTATTACGACGCCGATGTGCCGCTGGCTTTGCGGCATGCCGCCCGCTTTAATACATTCCCGCTGGCGCGCATTTGGGCGGCTGCCGACTGCGCAGGCCGGGTGACGGCGCTGCGGGTGCTGGACCGCCCCTGGGACCTGGACCCGCCCGCGCCCCCGCTGCGCATTCTGGAGTTGGAGCCCGACCGCGACCCGGCGCATGCCGTTCCGGGGGCTTTGCGCGTGCGCTGGGGTCAGCGGGATTACCGCTTTCCGTTTGATCCGCCCCGCGCGCTGGTAATTAACCTGCGGGCGCTCCTGCGGCGCTGCGATCCCGATCTGCTGCTGACGCGCTGGGGCGACACCTGGCTGCTACCTAAACTGCTGGAGTTGGTGCACCAGGTGGGTATTCCGCTGGCGCTGAACCGTGAGCCGGGGCGCGGGGTGCAGCGCCGCGCGGCGCGTTCGTATTTTTCCTACGGGCAGATCATTTACCGCGGGCAGCAGATCAGCCTGTTTGGGCGCTGGCATATCGACCGCCATAATGCGGTGTTGTGGGACGATTACAGCCTGGTGGGCACCTATGAAACGGCGCGCGTGACCGGTTTTCCGATGCAGCAGGCGGCGCGCGTTTCGCCAGGCAGCGGCATTTCGGCCATGCAGATCACCACCGCGCTGCGCCTGGGCGTGCTGGTGCCCTGGAAAAAACAGCAGGTGGAACGCCCCAGGACGGCGCTGGATCTGCTGCAGAGTGATATGGGCGGGCTGGTTTACCAACCACTGCCGGGGCTGCACTTTGACGTGGGCAGCATCGATTTTATCTCGATGTATCCCAGCATCATGGTGCGCGGCAACATCTCTCCCGAAACCCGCCCGCAAGACCCGGCTGTCGCCGGCAATGAAGCCCCCGGGCTGATCCCACAGACGCTGGGGCCGCTGTTGGAGAAGCGCATTGCGCTCAGGCAGCGCCTGGCGCGCCTGCCGGCCTGGCACCCCGCTTACGCCGCCGACAAGGCGCGCGCTTCGGCGCATAAATGGCTGCTGGTGACCTGTTTTGGCTACCTGGGGTATAAAAATGCCCGTTTTGGGCGCATCGAGGCCCACGAAGCGGTCACTGCCGGTGGGCGCGAGGCCCTGCTGCGTGCCAAGGAGGTGGCCGAAGAGCTGGGTTTCAACGTGCTGCACATGTATGTGGATGCGCTGTGGGTGAAAAAAGAGGTCGCGTGCCAGCCCGCTGATTTTCAGGCGCTGCTGGATGCGGTGGCTGCGCGCACCGGGCTCTCGATTGCGCTGGATGGGGTGTTTCGCTGGGTAGCCTTTTTGCCCTCGCGGCGCGACGGGCGCGTGCCGGTGGCCAACCGCTATTTTGGCGTTTTTCAAGACGGTTCGCTGAAAGTACGCGGGCTGGAAACGCGCCGGCGCGATACCGCGCCCTGGGTGAGCGAGACGCAGCAGCAAATCATCGCCTGCCTGGGCCAGACGCGCGCGCCGGAAGAGGTGCCGCGCCAGGCTGCTGCCGCGCTGAATGTGCTCTGCCGCCGGCTGCGCCAACTGCGCGCCGGGCAGGTGCCGCTGGCGCAACTGCTGGTTGGCCAAAAGCTCAGCCGCAAGCCGGCGGCTTACAGCGCGCCCTCGCCGGCGGCGCGCGCCGCGCTGCAGTTGCAGGCCCTGGGTAAAATCATGGAGCCCGGGCAGCGGGTGTATTTTCTGTGGCTGCGCGGCCGCCCCGATGTGCACGCCTGGGATTTGCCCGCCCCCCCGGCTTATGCCCGGCTGGACCTGGAGCGTTATGCCGAACTGGCGCTGCGCGCGGCCGAGGCCGTGCTGCAGCCATTTGGGGTGACCCCCGCAGTGCTGCGGGCCTGGGTGATGGGCCAGCCGTACGCCGTACCACTGCCCATGCCGCGCCGTACCCTGCTCGTCTCTGCCCACGCCCTGCCCGCGGCGGAAAACCTGCTGTCATTTTGAGCGAACGGAGTACAATGATTAACAGGCTGTGGCGCGTTCCGCTCGCGGCGGCCAATCTGTTATGTCTGGGGAGGAATGACGATGAAAGTAGCAAAAGCTGTGGCACTCATTGGCCTGTTGGCCATGACCGCCGTTCTGATCTACGCGTTCACGGTGGGCAATTTTGGCGCAGACGGTCAGAAACTGCTGGCCAACCCCTGGGGGATTGTCTCACTGGTGGATCTGTACGTGGGGTTCGCTTTGTTCTCCGGCTGGATCATCTACCGCGAGAAGTCGCCCTGGATGGCGGCGCTCTGGGTGGTTTTGATGATGACCCTGGGCTTTTGGGCGGGCAGTCTGTACAGCTTCCTGGCGCTGAATGCCAGCAAGAACGATTGGAAGCGTTTCTGGATGGGCCAGCATGCCGTGCCTGTCAAAAAGAAATGAGCCGCGGCATGCCAATCGGTTTGCCCGTGGCGAATGAGCCACAATTCTGTCATAGTGCGGGTCAATCTGCCGGGTGGCTCTCGAAATTCAACAGCGGGGTCATCTGCTTGAGGAAGATGGCTTCCCAGGTGTATTCGCGGCGCACCCGCACCCGCATGCGGTAAACCGGATCGGCCTGCAGCCGGCCAGCGATACGCTCGGCTACCAGCTTGCCGCTGTCGTTGGGCGAGAAGAAGAGCGCATTTTCACCAGCCAGGGCCTGCAGCGGTTCGAGATCCGTGCAAAAAATGGGCAGGCCGGAGAGGCCGGCTTCCAACAGCGGCATCCCAAAACCCTCTTCGCGGCTGGTGATCAACAAAGCGTCGGCCAGGCGGTATAAGGCGCTCAGGGCTCGTTCGCTCAGTCCTTCGGGGAAACGTTCGGACAGGAAAATGACGTAGTTTTCCAGGCCCAGCCGGCTGCGCAGCTTTTGCAGTTGTTCAAAATAATCTTTCCCCAAAACACTCGACTGTCCCGAAACGATCAGCAGCGCATCGGGCATGTGGTTACGCAGCTCGGCCAGGGTTTCCAGCGACTGTTCCAGGTTCTTGCGCCGGGTCAACCGCACCGGGCTGAGCAAAATGGGTGCCGCCGCGGTCAGCCGCAGATCGTTCATCAGGCGCGCCAGGTGGGGCGGCAGATCGAGAAAATCGGTCAGGTCCAGGCCGGAAGGCACCAGGGTGATCTGGCGCAGCGGCAGGTCGAACAGCGCGGCCAGTTCCTGGCGGCGGGTGTCTGAAACCGTGACCTGTTTGACCCCCGGCCAGGCCGTGCGCAACAGATCCCACGGCCAGCCGCTGTGCAGTTCGGCGCGGGCCCGCTCGGCGGTGCCGCTCAGGTCGTGATGCCACAGCACCTGGCGGGGCTGGCTTTTATCGCGTGACAGGTTATACAGGGCTGCGGTCAGCGCCAGATTTTTATTCAGCGAGGCCACGTTATGGGCGATGATAACCTGCGCGCCGTCGCAGGCGCGGCGCAGTTCCGATTCGATCTGGTGCACCAGTTCATTAAAATCGGCGGGCACTTCGCTCAGATCGAGACTGGCTTTGGCGCGCAGCACGCGCGGGTGGCGCGCGTCCAGCAGGCTGATAATTTCCGCGCCAATTTGGGCATCCCAGCGTTCACCGCGCCCGGCGACAATGGTGACCTGGTGCCCCGCGCGCACCAACTGGCGCGCCTGGCGCACCAACACAGTTTCGACTCCCCCGATGACCGGAGGCGCTGTATAGTGAAGTAGAATGATCTTCATGGAGTCGATTATAGCATTCAGAACTCCATTCGGCAAAACTTGCCTGCCTGCCGGGCAATCTGCAAATAAATTCTGGTATACTTTGCGCGATGTCCCTGATTACCACCCTCAACCTGGCGAAATCCTTTGGCCCCGACGATATTTTTAGCGGCATATCCGTTTCCATTGCGCGCCGCATGCGCATTGGTCTGGTGGGGCCCAACGGGGTGGGCAAAACCACCCTGCTGCGCATTCTGCTGAAAATGGAAGACCCCAGCAGCGGCGAGGTGCAGGTGGCACGCGGGGTGCAGTTGGGGTATTTGCCGCAGGAGGCCACGTTTGAGCACGCCGACGGCAGCCTGTGGCAGGAATGTTTGGATGCGTTCAGCACGGTCATTCAGCGCCAGCACGAGCTGGCCCGCCTGGAGCAGGCCATGAGCGACCCGCAGCGGGCCGAAGCCGCCCTGGAAACCTACGGGCGGCTACAGCATGAATTTGAATTGATGGGCGGTTACACCTATGAGAACCGCATTCGCCAGGTGCTGGCCGGGTTGGGGTTTGCCGCCGGCGAAGAACAGCGCCCGCTGGGCCAGCTTTCGGGTGGGCAGCGCACGCGCGCGCTGTTGGCCAAACTGCTGCTGGTGGGCCCGGATGTATTGATGCTGGATGAGCCCACCAACCACCTTGATATTGCCGCCATTGAATGGCTGGAGGCCTACCTGCGGGATTGGGACGGCGCGGTTGTGATCGTTTCGCACGACCGCTATTTTTTGGATCAGGTGGCCGACACGATTTGGGAGATGACCCCCACTTTGGAAGTTTTTCGCGGCAATTACAGCGCCTACCTGGTGCAGCGCGCCGAGCGCTACCAGCGCAGCCTGGACGAATTTCAAACCCAGCAAGAATTTATTGAAAAAGAAGAAGATTACATCCGGCGCAATATTTCCGGGCAGAACGCGCGCCAGGCCCAGGGCCGCCGCAAGCGCCTGGAACGCATGCTGGCGGAATCGCGCCTGACCCCGCCTACCGAGACGCGCAGCCTGCATCTGCACTTGGAACCGGCGGCGCGTTCCGGCGAGCTGGTGGTGCGCACCCACCGGCTGCAGATCGGCTATGCCGATGAGGGCCGCCCGCTGTTTCTGGTGCCCGATCTGACGCTCACGCGTGGCGAGTGCGCGGCGGTGATCGGTCCTAACGGCGCGGGCAAAACCACGCTGCTCAAAACTCTGCTTGGGCAGATCCCGCCGTATGGCGGGCAGGCCGCACTGGGCGCCAGCCTGGAAGTGGGCTATTTTGCGCAGGCGCATGAAGGTCTGCACCCCGAATGGACCCTGATGCAGGAAATCGAAGCCGCATCGCCCAGCATGCGCGTGCCCGAGATTCGTGATTACCTCGCTAAATTTCTGTTCAGCGGCGACGATGTCTTTAAGGAGATCAGCGTTTTATCCGGAGGTGAACGCGGCCGGTTGGCGCTGGCCTGCCTGGCGCTGCAGGGCGCCAACCTGCTGCTGCTGGATGAGCCCACCAATCACCTCGACCTGCCCGCGCAGGAGGTGCTGCAGTCCATTCTGAAGGATTACGGCGGCACCATTCTGCTGGTTTCGCACGATCGCTATCTGATCGACGCGCTGGCGACCCAGATCTGGGAAGTGCTGCCGGCGCAGCGCACTTTGCACATTTTTGGCGGTTCGTACACCCAATATAAAGCCAGTCAGCAACTTATAGCCGAACAGGCGCTGAAATCGGTACAGCAGGCGCGCCAGGTTGAAGACAAAAGTCGTCCACGGCTGGCCGTGGGACTGAGCAAGATGGAACTGAAGAAGCGCCAGCAGCGCCTGGGTGCGCTGGAAGCCGAGATCTCACGCCTGGAAGCCGAAATGACCACCATCACGCACCAGTTGGAGAGCCCCGCCAACGACGGCGGCAAAATTCAAAAACTGGGCCAGGATTACAACCGCGTCCAGCAAGCGTTGGATGAACGCATGCTGGAATGGGGCGAGCTGGCGGAGGATTGAGTTAGTGGCTCCTTGAAATTAATTAAGCGCGTTTTGTTTTATTAGCGTCGCCGTCTTGATACACCCACGACACCCAATATTAAGAACACAATCGCCACGCCAACCAAAAAGCCTAAGTTATAGGGGCTCCCATCATTGTGCACCTCAACCATTTGAACGCTTGGGTTTATGAAGGATACGATGAGCGTGATAGGGGCGATAATCCCATGCCAGAGTCCTAACAAAACCCCCGCGACACGGTTGGACGTATCTGGCTGATTGATGAGTGGGTTAGCACCAGGGGCAATAATCTCGATCGTAAAGGCTGGCACGTTGATTTCGCCAGCAGGAGTGGGAGTAATCGCTTGCTGTATCGAAGCTGGATACCTGGTTTGCGCGCTAACGGCGCTGGAATTACTGACAGCAAACGTTACGATCATGATCGTAACAAATACTAAGAACATTATTTTTTTCTTCATCTCAAGCTCCAATTCCATTTTTCCTGGTTGCAAACAGCTTTGTATCAACATCATAATAATCAATAAACGATATCTATGTCCCTAAAATTCCCTATTAAATCTCTATATTTTTATGTTGGATTATTTGTTATTCTACGGTTTCCATAAACGAGCAAACTACCACCCGAAGTATTATGTCCAGATTTAACAGACCATGGATACTCTCTCGAGAATATGACCAAACTATGAGTGAGCAAATCCAGTTTGTTCGATTGGATTTTGACAGCTCTTATTTTTCTGAATTATGTTAAAATGAGTGCGCACGACTCATCTTTAACAATGAATTGGTAAAAATGCAAAAACCCCATATATAGGGGTTGGTCAAACCAAACCACTATATATGGGGTTGAGTGCCGAGGGAGGGACTTGAACCCTCACACCTTACGGTACACGATTTTGAGTCGTGCGCGTCTGCCAATTCCGCCACTTCGGCTGAAGTTCAACAAGTATACCGAATCTTTTGTGAAGGGTCAAGTATTTCTATGCGACTTGGAATCATTGGTTTGCCCCAATCTGGCAAAACGACTTTGTTTAATGCGCTCACCCGCGGCTCGTACCCCACGGGCGCTTCCACCGGAAAAATTGAAGTGCACACCGCCGTGGTGGATGTGCCCGACCCGCGCGTGGATAAGCTGGCGCTGATGTTTAAACCGAAGAAGAGCACCTATGCCAAGGTGACCTATGCCGATATCGCCGGGTTGGACGGCTCGGCGGGCAAGAGCGGAATTTCCGGCACCTTGCTTAACCAACTGACGCAGATGGACGGTTTTATTCACGTGGTGCGCTGTTTTGAAGATGAAAACGTGCCCCATCCGAATGAAACGATTGATCCGGCGCGCGATATCGCCGCCATGGATAGCGAGTTCATCCTCAACGACCTGATCGCGGTGGAACGCAAGCTGGAAAAGCTGGCGGAAGAGCGCAAAAAGGGCGCCGGGCGCGAAAAGGGCGTGATTGAGCGCGAAATTGTCTTTTTCAACCGCCTGCACGCGGCGTTGAGCGAAGAAACCCCGATTCGCGACCTGGATATTTCGGCGGAAGAAGACAAGATGACCGCCGGCTATGGTTTTCTGAGCATGAAACCGGTGCTGGTGGTGCTGACCCTCGCGGAGGGGCAAAAGGCACCCGAGCTGCACTACACCCACAAACACAGCCAGTTGGTGGCCCTGCAGGGCAAGCTGGAGATGGATATCGCCCAACTGCCGCCCGAAGAAATGCGCCTGTTCCTGGAAGAATACGGCATCGAAGAGCCCAGCCTCAACCGCATGATCCGCCTGTCTTACGACCTGCTCGGGCTGCTGTCGTTCCTGACGGCCGGGCCGGATGAGTGCCGCGCCTGGACGGTGCGGCGGGGCGCCGCCGCGCCCGAAGCCGCCGGCGAGATCCACAGCGATCTGCAGAAGGGCTTTATCCGGGCCGAGGTGGTGGCTTTTGACGATTTGATGGCCCTGGGCGGTATGGTCGAGGCCAAAGGCAAGGGCAAGCTGCGCCTGGAAGGCAAAGAATATATCGTTAAAGATGGCGATATTCTTAACATTCGCTTCGCATTGTAAAACGGATTAAGTCTGGTGCGCTCGCGGCGGTCGTAAACCTTTTTGCGACCGCCGCGAGTTGTATGAACGCTTGACAAATGCGCCTTTGAGCGTATAATAGTGTATAAATTACACTAATTGCAGTGCACGCCAGGCACAGGAGCCGATATGAGCATTTTTGATCACCAACGCGTAACCGATGCCACCTTCAAATTGGATGTGGAACGGATGCGCATGGGTTGGTATACCGATAAGTATTTCACCAATATTGCCCAAATGCTGTCCATTCTGGCCGAACAGGGCTACACCTACTCCGGCAAGGTGCCCCATCTGCCGGCTGGGGTGGCTGCCCAGGGGGTTGCCTGCGGTGACCTGGAAGTGGAAATGCAGTGGTTTACCCGCCGCCTGGGCCGCACGATTGTGGTAGGCGTGGATAAAGCGTTGGCCATGCTGCGCAACAGCACCGGGTATTTTGCCGGCGACCAGTTTATCGACACCTCGGGCCAGTTGGAGGTGTGGGCGGTGGAAGACGGCTGCACCGTGGAAAGCGACGGCGACCCGCTAAACATTCAGCCGGTGCTGCGCGTGCGCGGTCGCTACAGCGATTTTGCCATCCTGGAAACGCCCTCCCTGGGCATTTTAACCCGGGCCAGCCGCGTGGCGACCAACGTCTACGAGACCGTTGTGGCGGCGCGCGGCAAACCCGTGTTGTTCTTCCCGGCCCGTTTTGATGTGCATGAGGTTCAGGCCGCCGACGGGTATGCGTATTCCATTGGGGTGCAGCGCTACAACTACGATTATGCGCGCACCCTGGGGCCCTTCATCTCCACCGACGCCCAGGGCGACTGGTGGGGCGGTTACGGCGGCGGGACTGTGGCGCACGCCGCGCTGGCCTGCTTCTTGGGCGATACGGCCGAGGCCATGCTGGCTTTCGGGCGCGTGCTGCCGGTTAACATTCCGCGCATCGCGCTGGTCGATTTCAATAACGATTGCGTGGCCGATTCGCTGCTGGTGTGCCAGGCCATGTTTGAAAAATACCGCGAGCTGACCGATGCCGGGCAGCTCGACGAAGCCGAACGCTATAAATTCTACGGGGTGCGTATGGATACCAGTGGTACCCTGCGCGACCGCTCCGTGCTGCCCATCGGCGACCCGCTGCTGGACCTGGGAGTCAATCCGCGCCTGGTGTTCAACGTGCGCCAGGCGCTGGATACCGCCTGGGAGCGCTGGGTGCTGCCGGTGGCCTGGCGCAAGCGCGCCCGGCAGTACTGCCAGGGGGTCAAACTGGTGGTGTCGGGCGGCTTTTCACCAGAGAAGATCCGTAAGTTTGAAAAGCTGCAGGTGCCGGTGGATATTTACGCGGTGGGTTCGGCCCTGTTTGATAATCACGGTGCGACGGTGACGGATTACACCGCCGATGTGGTCCGGGTGAAGGTACACGGCGAGTGGGTCAATATGGCGAAGATTGGCCGCCGCCCATGTGACAACCCGGATCTCGAGCGCGTCTGGTAGGCGAAAACTTTATTTTTCGAGCAGCAGGGCCACCCAATCACCCTGGCTGCGCATTTCCAGCAGGTACAGGCCGTGCGCTTCGGCGGCTTGCTGCACCCCGCCGGCCTGTTCGTTCAGAATGCCGGCCAGCACGATTTTGCCGCCCGGTGCCACCAGTTCTGCCAGACCGGCGGCAAACAGACGAATGATCACCGGTGCCAGAATGTTGGCCAGCACAAAGGGCGCCTGGCGCAGGCTGAACTGCCCCTCCAGAATTTCGCCCACCGAGCCCAGGCCCACTTCCACGCCCGCGCTGACCTCGTTGGCCGTGGCGTTCTCGCGCGTTGAGCGCACCGAGGCGCTGTCGATATCGACCGCCAGGGCATGGCTGCCGCCCATTTTTAGCGCCGCGATGGAAAGTATGCCCGACCCGCAGCCCACATCAATGGCGGGCTGCCCGGGCTGCAGGTACAGTTCGATCATCTCCAGGCACAACTGGGTGGAGGGGTGGGTGCCCGTGCCAAATGCCATGCTGGGGTCGATCTTAACCGCCACGCGTGACATATCGGTCTGTTCGATCCAGGCCGGCAGCACCAGCAGGCGCTTGCCGATGGGAATGGGCCGGTAATGCTTTTTCCAGGCCACCATCCAGTCTTCATCGATGATGGTCTTGTAGCCGGCTTCGGGCAAGGGCTGGATCTGCGAGAGGTGCCACAGGGCTTCTTCCAGGCGCTGGCGTTTTTCTTCCAGGTATTCATCCACCGGCAGGTAGGCATACACCTTCACTGGGCCCACCGGGGTACCTTCGTCTTCTTCGTCGTTATATACCACACCACTTTCGACCACCACCCCATTGGAGGCGAAGCGGTCAAAAACCTCGGCGACTGCTTCGGCCAGTTCACCATTCACCGTTAAAGAAACTTCTACCCAGTGCGCTGCTTCAGCCACCCAGTACCTCCTTCAGGCGATCGATAAAACTCTTTTCTTCGGTCTTGATTTCACTGCCCAGAGTGGCAGACAATTGTTCCAGCAGGCGGCGCTGCTCGTTGGTCAATTTGGATGGGATGGTGATGTCTACCATTACAATCTGGTCGCCGCGTCCGGCGGCGCGCAGATGCGGCACGCCCTTGGTCTTGAGGGTGAATACCTTGCCGGGCTGGGTGCCGTTGGGAATGGTCAATTTGGCAGGGCCATCGAGGGTGGGCACTTCAATCTCAGCCCCCAGCGCGGCCTGAGCCATATTGATCGATATATTCAGCAGCACATCATCCTGGCGGCGTTTGAAGAACTTATGCGGGCGCACCTGGATCTCCAGGTAGAAGTTGCCGTTTGGCCCGCCGTTGTCGCCGGGTTGGCCTTCACCGCCCAACCGGATCTGGGTGCCGGTATCGACGCCAGCCGGAATGGTGATGGTTTTATGAATGGTTTTATGCTCCAGACGGTGCCCGCGGCAGGTGTGGCAGGGGGTGGAGATGGTTTCTCCGCTGCCGTTGCAACTGGGGCAGGCGGTGACCTGCACCATCGAGCCCAGGAAGGTCTGGCGCACCTGGCGCACTTCACCGCGGCCCGCGCAGGTGGCGCATTTGACTGCCTGGGTGCCCGGCTCGGCGCCGCTGCCCCGGCAAACCGAACAGACTTCATCCCGCTGGTATTCAATTTCCTTTTCGATGCCAAAAACGGCCTCTTCAAAGGTCAGCAGCACGGTTGACTGCAGGTCATTGCCGCGCCGCGGCGCATTGCGGCGGCGCGAACTGTTGCCGCCGAACCCGCCAAACCCAAACAACTCTTCGAACAAATCGGAGAAGTCGACCGAACTGAAGTCGGGCGCACCGCCCATGCCTTTGAGGCCTTCTTTGCCATAGCGGTCATAAGCGGCACGTTTTTCCGGGTCGGAGAGGACGGCATAAGCTTCATTCAGCTCTTTAAACTTATCTTCGGCCCCATCTTCTTTGTTCACGTCGGGATGAAACTGGCGCGCCAGCTTGCGGAAGGCTGCTTTTAGCTCTTCCGCCGTGGCATTGCGTGATACATCTAAAATCTCGTAATAATCGCGTGAGGCCATTAAACTGCCTTTAAAAATCAGAATGGGGTGCTGCAGCCGGGCAACCGGCTGCAGCACCCAAAAAGGATGCGGGGAGCGAATTACGCGCTGCGGAACTCGCCATCGACGACATTGTCATCGCCGGGTTTGGGGCCGGCGCCACTGGTCGGACCGGCGGTTGGGCCGCCTTCGGGCGGGATGGGACCGCCGGCCGGGGCATCCTGGCTGTAGGCACTGGCGCCAATTTTCTGCAGAATTTCGTTGGTTTCTTCGACAGCCTTGCGGATAACGTCGGTATCTTCACCGCTCTTGACCTCGTTCAGGTGCTTTACCGCGTTTTCAGCCTGGGTCTTCAGATCCGCGGGTACTTTATCTCCCAAATCACGAATGGTCTTTTCGGTGGTGTAGGAGGTATTGTCGGCCATATTGCGCGCTTCCACCAGGTCTTTGAGTTTCTTATCCTTGTCGGCGTTGGCTTCCGCTTCGCGGCGCATGCGCTCGATCTCGGATTCGCTCAGGCCGGAAGAAGCGGTGATGGTGATGTGCTGGCTGCGGCTGGTAGCCTTATCCAGCGCGGTCACCTTCAAAATGCCGTTGGCATCGATGTCGAAGGTCACTTCAATTTGGGGAACGCCGCGCGGAGCGGGCGGGATGCCGTCCAGGATAAACTTGCCCAGACTCTTGTTGTCGGCAGCCATAGAGCGTTCGCCCTGCAGGACATGAATCTCAACCTGCGTCTGCGAATCGGACGCGGTGGAGAAGATCTGGCTCTTGCGGGCCGGGATCGTGGTGTTGCGTTCGATGATCGGGGTGGAAACGCCGCCCATGGTCTCTACGGAAAGGGTCAGTGGGGTGACATCAAGCAGCAGAATATCCTTGACCTCTCCACCCAGCACACCCGCCTGAATGGCGGCGCCGATGGCGACGACTTCATCGGGGTTAACCCCGCGGTGGGGTTCCTTGCCGAATTCGCGCCGCACGGCGTCCTGCACCGCGGGCATGCGGGTCATACCGCCTACCATCACCACTTCGTTGATATCGGCGGCCTTCAGCCCGGCATCTTTGATGGCCTGGCGCAGCGGGTCGAGCGTACGAGAGATCAAGTCACCGGTCAACTGCTCCAATTTGGAGCGAGTCAGGGTCATCACCATGTGTTTGGGGCCGTTGGCGTCCGCAGTGATGTAGGGCAGGTTAATCTCGGTCTGCATCAGCGTGGAAAGCTCGATCTTGGCCTTTTCAGAGGCTTCGCGCAGGCGCTGCAGTGACTGGCGGTCGTTGCGCAGGTCAATGCCGCTTTCTTTGCGGAAAGTGTCAATCAGGTGTTCCATTACGCGCTGGTCAAAATCGTCGCCGCCCAGGAAGGTGTCGCCGTTGGTCGAGCGCACCTGGAAGACGCCTTCGCCCACATCCAGCACCGAAATATCGAAGGTACCGCCGCCCAGGTCGTAAACCGCGATCACTTCGTTCTTCTTCTTGTCGAGGCCATAGGCCAGTGAAGAGGCCGTGGGCTCGTTGATAATGCGCTTTACTTCCAGACCGGCAATGCGCCCGGCATCTTTGGTGGCGTTGCGCTGGGCATCGTTAAAATAAGCCGGCACGGTGATCACCGCTTCGGTCACCGGCTCGCTCAGATATGATTCGGCATCGGCCTTGAGCTTGGCGAGAATCATCGCGGAAACTTCCGGCGGCGAATATTCCTTGCCGTCCAGAATGACGCGCACATCACCGTTGGGCGCCTTGGCGACCTTATAGGGCACCCGGCTGAGGGTGCGCTGCACTTCGGGGTCGTCAAACTTGCGCCCCATAAAGCGCTTGATCGAGAAAACGGTATTCTCGGGGTTAACAATAGCCTGGTTGCGCGCCACACGGCCCACCAGACGTTCATGGTTTTTATTCACAGCGACGACCGACGGTAACAAGCGTTCGCCTTCTGCCGTCGGAATGACTTCTGGCTCGCCTCCCCGCATCACGGCTGCCACAGAGTTGGTTGTACCTAAATCGATACCAATGATCTTTCCCATCTTCTAAATCTCCTTTGAAAATACATGCTGCAAATATCCTGCCAGAGTGTTGCCTGGCAATCAGTTCAAATTAACGCGCTACTCGCACCAGCGCCGGACGCAAAATCCGCTCGCCAATGAAATAACCTTGCTGCACCACCTCGATAATTTGCCCGCTCTGGTGGTCGGGGCTGTCTTCGTGCGAAATCGCCTCGTGCAGGCTGGGGTCAAACATGCCGTTGTCCGATGGTATGGCCTTGACGCCCTCGGCCTCCAGGATCATATTCATTTTACGCGAAATCAACTCTACCCCTTCAGACCAGGCGGCCCCTTCACCGTGGGTGGGACGGGCCTTGAGCGCGCGGGCCAGGTCATCTACCACCACCAGGTACTTTTTGAGCACCTGGCCGGTCAGGTTTTGCTGGAGCATGCTGTTTTCGCGTTCGATGCGGCGCCGGTAGTTATTAAAATCGGCTCGTTCGCGCTGCCAGCCATCGAAATATTCTTTCGATTTCTGCTCCGCCTGCTCGATTTTACTCTGAAGGTCCGAAAATTCTGCCAGGGTCAGGCCGATTAACGGTTCCTGCGCGGCTTCGGGGGTCGCGTTGCCCTCTGGGGCCGGGTTGTTGTCACCGGCAGACTGACCGCCTTCGGGATTCGCCCCGGGGTTGGAGGACGGGTTGGACTCATTCTGTGGTTCGGGTTTGTTCTTTTGTTCCGTCATAAGGCTTTCCTCAACATCCTATTGGATTAATTAACCAGAGTATCTGAAACCAGGCCGCTGAGCAGCCCAGCCAGGAAACGAATGGTGGATATCGCGCGCCCATAGGGCATGCGCATGGGGCCCATTACCCCAAGAGTGCCGGTGATCAGCCCAGGGGTGCCGTAACGGGCCAGCACCAGCGAGAACGGGCGCAACTCATCCCATGTGCCCTCACCGCCGATCAGCACTTGCACCCCGCCGGAAGTGCTGGTTGCCAGAGTGCGGCTGAGCAGATCCTGCAGGCGCGAGCGTTCTTCCAGCACCCGCATGGCGCGGTGCGCCGTCTCCGAGCCCAAAAATTCGGGCTCAGAGAGCACATTGCTCAGGCCGTCAAAAAATACTTCGCCGGCAATCTGGGTGTTGGCAAGGTCCATTTCGGTCAGGATCCAGTCGGTCGCGTCCAGCTCCAGGCCCTGCAGGCTGGTGCGCTGCGCGCGAATGTTTTCGGCATCTTTGCCCTCGAACAGGTGCGTCAGTTTGTTGGCAATCACCGAGAGTGATTCCTGGGGTGTAGGCTCGTTCAGGCTTACCAGATGCTGGTGAATCTCACCACCCACCATCACCAGCACCATTAATACCTGGCGGCCGCGGGTAGAAATCAACTCGACATGTTTAAAATGGGCGATTTCAGGGTGGGGTGCGGTGACGAGAGAAGCAGAGCGCGATTGGTGCGCCAACACCGAAGCGGAGAGGCGCATCCACTGTTCTACATCGTTGCGCATCTGGTAGAACTGGTGGGTGATGGTGCGCCGGGTGGCATCGGGCAGGTCGGTTTCTTGCAGCAGGCGGCCCACAAAATAGCGGTAACCTTCTTCCGAAGGAATGCGCCCGGCCGAGGTGTGCGGCTGGTTTAGATAACCCATATCCGTCAATGCCGCCAGTTCATTGCGTACCGTGGCTGAACTCATATCCAGCCGGTAGCGCTCCACCAGGTGCTGCGAGCCTACCGGCACCCCAGACTTGATGTATTCGTGCACCACCAGCGTCAAAATGAATTTCTGTCGTTCGCTCAGCTCGGTCATGGTTTCTCCTTTTAGCACTCTCAGCCTTTGAGTGCTAAAAGCATAGTATTGATGATACCATGCGCCGGGTGTGGAAGTCAAGCGGGTCGGGCAATACTTATAAAACTCTGATAAATCTGCTGGGACGGCCATTTGAAAATTGGGCACGCTGGGGTTACAATCCAGTTCAATTCTATTGGAGGAATCAGATGGCAGCATTTTATGTACCCGAATCGGTGGTTTCGATCGCCGCGCATCCCGATGATATTGAATTTTCCTGTGTGGGCACCCTGGCGCGCTGGGCCAAACTGGGTACCCGCGTGGTTTATGTGTTGTGCACCAGCGGCGACGCCGGAATTGAAGAACCCGGCATGACCCGCGAACGCGCCACCCAGATTCGCGAGGCGGAAGCCCTGGCAGCCGCAAAACTGGCAGGCGTGCAGGAAGTGGTCTTTTTACACGAGCCAGACGGTATGATGCAGGCCACCATGGAACTGCGCCGTAAACTGGTGCGCGAGATCCGCCGGTTTAAACCCGAAGTGATCATCACCGCCGATCCCACCATTGTATGGGCCAGCGAAGACTACATCAACCACCCCGATCATCGCGCGGCGGCGCTGGCGGCGGTGGATGCCATTTTCCCGGCGGCCGGCAACTCGATGATTTATCCTGAAATGGAAAGCGAAGGCCTCTTTCCGCACCGCCCGCGCAAGGTGTACGTGCACAGTTGGTCCGGTTCCGATTTATATGTGAATATTGAGGAGACGATTGAGACCAAAATTGCCGCGCTGCGCATGCACACCAGCCAGATGAAGGCTTGGGACCCGGCCGAACCGATCCGGCAGTGGGCCAGTGAGGCGGCCAAAGGCAAAGAAATGGCTTATGCCGAATCGTTCAAGGTGGTGACGCTGATCAATGATAAGGATTGGGAAGCGGCCAAAGCGGCGCTGAAACCGTAGCGATGGTGGAAAGTATGGCGATATTTGCCCACCGGCGGGGCAAATATCGCCATACTACGTTTTTCTTATTGGATCTGGGCCTGGGCAGCCTCGATGAAGGCCAGCATGTTTTCAAGCGGCACATCGCCTTCCACGGCGTGGGCCGGGGAGAGGATATACCCGCCCGCCCGCCCATGCTCGATCAGGCGCTGCGTTTCGGCGCGCACCTCAGCCACCGTGCCGAAAGGCAGGGTGTGCTGGGTGGAGAGGCCGCCGTGAAAGGCCAGCCGCCCGCGGTATTGATCCAGCAGGGCGTGTACATCCATCACTTCCGGCTGGAATGGGTTGAAACAGTTCAGGCCGATGCCGATCAGATCGTCAAACAACTCGTCCACATCGCCGCAGGAATGAATGAAGACATATTTGTTGGCCTGGTGGACGGCGGCATACATGCGCTTGAGCACCGGGAAAATAAATTTGCGCCACAACCGCGGTCCCATCTGCAGCCCGCGCTGCTGGCCCCAGTCGTCGCCAAAATATACTGCGTCGATGTCGTATTTGACTGCCTGCTGCACCTGGGCGATGTTGTAATCGGCGATGGTATTGAGCAGTTCGTGGACAAACTGCGGGTTATCGTAGAAATCTTCCATCAGGGTGGGCATGCCGCGCAGGGTCCAGGCGCGTTCATATAAAGAAAAGCCGATATTAAAGACGCGAAAACGGTCGCCATAATTGGCGATCTTTTCCGGAATGTCAGCATAGAAGCGCGCTTCCAGCGGGTTAGGAAAGGTGTAGCCGTCAAGCGTGGGCTGGGGCAGCATCAGGTTGGCCACGTTGCCGATATCTTTATCGATTGAACGGTCCCACACCACGCCGAAGCCATCCCGAACATGGTTCGAGTCGATATCTTCGAAGAAGCCAATTCCGTTCCCCAGGCCCAGCAGGTGGTTCCCCAGCACGGGCTCCAGGTCGCTGCGGCCAAAATGCTGCTGTAGTTTGGCCTCGGCTTCCTGGGTGAAGCCAAATGACCAGGGGGTGTAGGGCGGCTGCTTGCCTTCCAGCACCAGGCGTACTACCGAACGTTTATCCATGCTTTCTTCTTCCTTAAGCGGTGATGACCATGCCTTTTTTCTTGAAGCGCGCAATATCGCCATTGGTGATCTTGACGCAGCCCTGCAAATTGAGCAGTTTGAGATTGGGCAGCAGTTGCAGATGTTTGAGCGCCGGGCCGGTGATGCGGTTGCAGAAGCTGAGGTCCAGCGTTTGCAGGTGCACCAGCGGCTGCACGCCTACCATGCTCTCGTTCTTCAGATCGCAGGAGCTCAGGTTGAGATAGGTCAGGCGCGGCAGATCCTTGAGCGTTTCGACGCCTTTTTCGGTGATCTTACGGTTCTCCGAAAGGTTGGCGTAGACCAGCGGCTCCACTCCGGCCAGTTCGCCTACCAGGGTTTTCAGCTCAGAGTCGCCTATGTTGTGAATGCGAAAGCCGTATTCGTGGCCTTCCGGCAGGGTAATATATCCCGGCCCGGTTTCTACCTCCGTCCAATCGGGGGCCGGGGTGACCCTGGCGCGGGAAAACATTGTTACAGAAAAGGAAGTGTAAAAGCGATAGTCCATGGTTTATTTAAATACTTGATCCACAAGCGGGCGAATACGGTCCCAGCGCGGTAAAAGCACCTGGGCGCCGTTAATAGTGGTGGGCGTGGTAGCTTCGCGCGGCAGCACATGGCTTTCGATTTTGGCCGGTCCCAGGCGCACCACGGTGATGCCGAGGTTGGCCAACTGCCAGAGCGAAAGATTACTGTCCACCGTCTGCTGAAAGGCGGCATAGATCAGCGGCAGACGCAGCCAGGTGAGCGGGTTAAGCGCCTGCTGCGCGGCAGCTTTGATGAAAATCTGCCCATGGTCCATGCGGAAGAAATCGTCGGTGCCTTTGCGGTCGCGCACAAAAGCCAGCGCGGCGGTGCCATTGAGCTGATGCTTGCCGGCCTCATAGCCGGCCATCGGCTCGGCCAGGTCCACCGTCACCCCGCCCATAGCATCGATCAACCCCGGCACGCCTTCCAGGCGAACGCGTAAGTAATAGGTAATGGGGATGCCAAAGTTCGTGGAAAAAGCCTGCATGGCGGCGGCGGGACCGCTGCCCGGCTGGGCCGCCTCGGCAAAGAAGTGCGCGGTATTGATGCGGTTTTCACCGTAACCGGGGATCTTAACCCACAGGTCGCGCGGCACGGCCAGGGTGGCGATGCGCGGCGCGCCGGGGTCGATATGCACCAGCACATTGGTGTCGCTGCGCCCCGCCAGCGTGCCTTCGGGCACGCGGTCGATGCCCAGCACCAGCAGGTTGCCCTGCACTGGCGCCACAAACTGCGCCAGCACCGCCAGGCTGCCCACGCACAGGGCCGTAATCACCAACAGGGCCAGAACCACACCGCAGCCCAGCCTCAGGTTTTGCTGGCGGCGCTGCTGGCGGCGCTTATCGCGCAGCGGCTGGTACGCGGCGGGTGCAGCAGGGTACGCCGGGTAACCGGCCGGGGATGGTGGAGGAGTGGGCGGCAGCATGGGAGGGCGCTGCGGCGGCGGGTTGTGGGGTAAAACAGGCCGGGTGGAGGCATTTGGGTCATACCTCGGCCGGCGCGGGGGTGTTGAGGGGTCAGGCATGTTTAAGATTATAACTCAATTCCTTACGCCCATTCGCCGACCCCCGAATCCCTGAAAGCCGGGTAAAATTTAGGAGGTCAACGCGGGCGGTTTTTAGGCTAACCTGCCCGGCTGTGCTTGCCAAAAATGAAATGCAGCAGAAAAACTGTTAATCGATCGGAGGTATGATGCTTGAAGAACTGCGCAAACAGGTGTGTGATTGCAACCGGCAGCTGCCGCTGCAGGGGTTAGTGACCTGGACCAGCGGCAACGTCAGCGGGCGCGACCCGCAGACCGGGTTGGTGGTGATTAAACCGAGCGGGGTGTTGTTTGAAGATTTGACCCCCGAGAATATGGTGGTGGTGGATCTGAATGGGAAGAAAGTGGAGGGCGCCCTGGGGGTTTCCACCGATACTGCCACCCATCTGTACGTTTATCGCCAGCGGCTGGACGTTTTTGGGATCGTGCATACCCATTCCACCTTTGCCACGGCTTTCGCGGCGGTGGGCAAGCCCATTCCGGTGTACCTGACGGCGATCGCAGATGAGTTTGGCTGCCCCATTCCCTGCGGCGCATATGCCCGCATCGGCGAGGAAGAAATCGGCAAGGAAATTGTGCGCTCCATTGGCCCTTCGCTGGCCATTCTGATGAAGAACCACGGCGTGTTCACCATTGGCAACGGGCCGCGCCAGGCGCTCAAGGCCGCGGTGATGACCGAGGATATCGCGCGCACCGTGTTTTATGCGCTGCAGCTCGGCCAGCCGGATGAGCTTTCGCCCGAAGAGATCGCCGCCAACCACGATCGCTATACCCACCGCTACGGGCAGAAGTAAGTGCGCGGGGCTGGCTTGGGCGGCCCCGCCGGCAGAACGGCTGTGGTTCGCCCCACTGCTTCTCGTAACAACCACAAAACACGGCCCGCCAGACGGCGGGCCGTGTTTTGTGGTTGGCGCAAAATTTTATGGAATATGCGTGAGGTAGATATTAATCTTCCCGCCCTGGTCCGAGGCCCACAGAATGCGGCTGCCGTCCCAACTCCAGGTGGGGTGGCAGTGCGAGCCCTGGGTATGCCAGGATGTGCCGTGTGTGCACAGCGGTTTGAGGGTGGCTTTCTCACCGGAAATGTCGATGAGTACCAGCTCATCCACATCGTCGCCCACTAAAACGGTGTTGGTGGGGTTGGCGTGGTAATGGTTGC
>Ga0105047_10000624_pt1 | contig 61052 bp, 55 predicted proteins | sample MAT04_FD_78384 | JGI IMG/M metagenome (GOLD analysis project Ga0105047, IMG submission 78384) | Freshwater microbial communities from Lake Fryxell liftoff mats and glacier meltwater in Antarctica - MAT-04 (megahit assembly) | ecosystem: Environmental > Aquatic > Freshwater > Ice > Liftoff... | reverse complement strand
CTATTTTTTTGGTTCTTTTTGCCAGCAAAAGCTGGCAAAAAGAACCATTATGTTTTTCTCCCTCCCTTCCCTGCAGGGGAAGGGAGGGCCGGGGAGGGATGGGCTTGTGTCGCTAATCACGAAATTGGCCTTATGTTACCGCCTATGCCCCCATCCCCCGTCACTGCCCTGCGGCAGCGCGAAGCGCGGGGCGGACTGGGGTGGGGTGTACTTTTTGGACGGCCAACCTTGCTAATCCAGCACGATCCAGGTGCCCGTCTCGCCTTTCAAGGCCCGGCCGATGTTTACCGGGTTGGTGATCAGCGCCTGCTTGCCGCCATTCTCCAGATACCAGATGATCGCCTGAATCTTGGGAGCCATGGAGCCCTTGGCGAAATGGATCCCTTCTGCCAGGTATTTTTTCGCTTCAGAGAGCGTAATTTTTTCAAGCCATTGTTGATTGGGCTTACCAAAATGAATCGCCACCCTTTCGACCGCGGTAGAAATGACAAACAACTCCGCTTTAAGCGCCTGAGCCAGCAGTGACGAAGCATAATCCTTATCAATCACCGCGGCAGTACCCTGGTAATTGCCATCACCGGGGTCGATCACCGGAATGCCGCCGCCGCCCACCGTAATGGTGACAATGCCTTTATCCAGCAAGGTCTCCACTGTTTCCAACTCGACAATTTCCTTGGGCAGCGGCGAGGGTACCACCCGGCGCCAGCCGCGACCGGCATCTTCAACCACGGCCCAGCCCTGTTCCCGCTGGCGGCGCTGCGCCTCTGCCTCGTTCATAAACCCACCAATCGGCTTGGACGGTTTTTGGAAGGCCGGGTCTGCAACATCCACCAAAATTTGGGTGATCACCGTTACTACTTTTTTCTTAATGCCGCGTTGGTAAAGAATATTCTGTAAGTTTTGCTGCAAGGCATACCCAATGGCACCCTGGCTGTCTGCCCCGCACACATCCAGCGGCACTTCGTGCATGCCTTCATACTTCGCGGCAATTTCCGAACGGCGCAAAATAAATCCGACCTGCGGCCCGTTGCCATGACCGATGGCAACTTCCCAACCCTGCTCGATCAGGTCAGCGATGTGCTGGCAGGTTTCTTTGGCAGCTTCATACTGGCTTTCTACGCTGATGTGTTTCTCATCTTTGATCAGCGAATTGCCGCCGATGGCGATCACTGCGATTCTATTCGACATGGGTTTCTTCTCCGAATTGAGACTTATAAATGGGCAGCTGGCGATGCGGTTTCCCGTGCGGTAAAGCAAAATCTTGCAGGTCAAATCCCAGATTTTCGGGGCCGGCCCACTGATCCTCCAGCAAGCAGCATTTATTCGGGGATATAATGGAGTATACCGTAAATTAAGAACAATGAAAATACAACCGAGATGCGGCTCGACTCAAACATCGATTCGGCCGGATATCATTTTGCTGGACCTGAACATGCCCAGAATGGATGGGCGCGAATTATTGTCGATCATCAAGCAGGATCCCGATCTCAAATGCATTCCAGTGGTGGTTCTGCCCCCCCTCGAAAGCCGAAGAGGATATTTTCAAAAGCTATGATCTGCATGCGAACTGTTTCATCACCAAACCGGTGGATCTGGAGCAGTTTATCGAATTGGTGAAGTCGGTGGAAGAATTCTGGTTCACCGTTGTTATGTTACCTGAGCGCAGGCGGCGATAAAATAATAGATAACGGTCATCCAGGCCGGTCTATGCAATAGCGCCCGGTTGGATGGCCCGAATATTGTACGACCCCGAGCCTACCTGGCAGACCAGCAGGCCGCCTTGGCGCTGCACCCGCAGTCCGGCGGCGGCGGGCTGCTCCCCCTGCCAGAGCACGGTTTCGCCTTCTTGAAGCAGCGTTCCCACCGGCAGCGGCAGGTATACCCGCGCCTGGCTGCCCACCGGGATGCGCAGATCGAGCATAAGCGAATATTCCACAATGCGCCAGGCGCATTCGATCGTTCCCCGCACGGTCTGCAGCGTGGATCGGGCATACGATAACCCGCCCTCAAAATTCGGGCGGATATCAAACCGCTCAAAGCCCGGTCCGGTCGGGTCGGCCTGAATTCCGGCGACGGCACGGTAAAACCAGGCGCCCACCGAACCCAACATGGGGTGGTTGTGTGAATTCATCCCGCCGCCGGTGGCAAGTTCCCAGCGTTCCCACAGGGTGGTAGCGCCGTTGGCCAGCATATAGCCCCAGCCGGGGTAAGTCTCCTGGGCGGCGATTAAAAAGGCAACATCCGCGCGCCCGGCCGCGGTCAACGCCTCCAGCAGATACTTGGTGCAGATATTGCCCGTAGTTAGATGCCCCGCGCTGCGTTCCACCACATTCTCAACCAGGTTGGCGATCACCCGCGCGCGCCGCGCCGCGGGCACCAACTCCATATAGAGCGAGATGGCATTGCAGGCCTGGTTATTGCTGCCGTAGCCTCCACTGGCCTCATTCCAATATACGGCGTTATACTGGTCGCAGATTTTTCCGGCCAGCGTGCGGTAGGTTTGCTCGTCTGCGGCTTTGCCCAACACGGCGGCAATCTGGCTTAACAAGCGGGCGCTGTAGGCATAACAGGCGGTAGAAACCAGCCGGCCCGGCGTATCTTTAGAAACCGCCGAACTGCCCAGGCTGCCCTGAACGCCCAGATCAACCGGCGGCGCCCAATCGCCATAATAACTGTAATCGATGATGCCGTCCTGCGCGCGGCTGGTCAGATAGGCCAGCCAGGCCTGCATGCCCGCATACCGTTCGACCAGGGTATGCGTATCGCCGTAGTGCACATACAGCAGCCAGGGAATGAGCAAATAACACACGCTGACCGGGTCGGCCGGGCGGCGGCCCCAGCGGAAAGGCGCTGTGTCGGTAATGGCACCGCTGGATGGATCCTGCTCGTCGGCAATATCCGCGGTCCATTTGGACAGGAAGCGAGCCAGGTTGAAATTATAGATGGCCCCTTCGGTGCGGGCGGCCATATCGTTCAGCCAGCCCATGCGCTCATCACGCTGCGGGCAGTCTGTGGGCAGGCTGTGCAGATTGGCCGCCTCGGTCTGCCATACCAGGTGGTAAATGCGGTTGAAAAGTTCGCTGCTGCACTCAAAATCACCGGCAGGCTCAACCGCTGAGCGCACAATGCGGCCCTCCAGGTGGTCGGCATCCAGGTGACCGGGGTAACCCTCCACCTGAATGTAGCGAAAACCGTGATAGGTAAAGCGCGGCTCCCAGGTTTCTTCACCCTGTCCATTCAGAATATACACGTCCTGAGCGCGGGCGCGGCGCAGGTTCTCCGGGTTGATCGTTCCATCCGAATACAGAGTTTCGGCAAACTTGAGCGTTACGGTTTCGCCGGCGGCGCCGCGCACACGCAGACGGGCCCAACCGGAGCTATTCTGCCCGAGATCACACACATACACGCCAGGTTTGGGCTGGGTGATGGTTTTGGCGCGCATGGTTTCCAGCACGCGGATGGGCTCCAGCGCGGCAGCCACGCGCCTGCCCCCGGGGCCATCGGCGCCGGCCGCGGTGGCCCAACCAGAGGCCACCGGCACATCCGGCGCGTCCCAATCCGGTCTTTCCAGGCGCGCATCATACACTTCGCCATCGTAAACACTGTTTTCACGAATAGGGCCGGTAGACACCTTCCACGAAGCGCCGTTACAGTAGGCGGAGGTGTAAATTTTCGCGCTGGTGCCATCGTTGTATTCAATATTGAGTTGGAGCAGCAGGCGCACGCTGCCGTACCAGCCATTGCCACAGATCACCCCCAGGGTATTATTCCCCATGCGCAGCAGCCCCTCCACGGCATCCGTGCTGTACAGCAACCGTTTGCCATAATCGGTTTGGGGCGGGTCGAGCACCCGGTCATTGATGCGCTGGCCGTTGACGTGCAGTTCAGACCAGCCCAACCCCACGCTGTAAATGCGCGCACGCCGCACCGGCAGCGCCAGGGAAAAATCATAGCGAAAATAAAGGGCCTGTCCCGGCCAGGCCCCCGGAAAACCAATCCATTCGGCCTGCCAATCGGCGGCGGCCAGCAGACCCATTTCAAACCAGGCCGGCTCGCTATACGGCCCGGGTTGGTCATCCCCATCCCAAACGCGCGCTTGCCACCAGCAGCACTGCCCGCTGGTGAGCGGGCCGCCGTCATATTCCACCAGGTTGGCGCGCGCCTCTACTTTACCACTATCCCACAAGTCTGGCAGGGCCTCCCCGGCCAGACCTGCGCAGGAAGACGCCGCCCGGATCTGGTAGGCGCTTTGGCGCTGATCGCGGCCCGCCGCATTCAAAATCCACGAAAGGCGCGGGCGGGCCGCATCGATCCCCAACGGGTTGACCGCATATTCGCAACGCAGATCGCTCAGGTACAGCATGTGGCTATGATCCCAACAGAGCTTTGCGCAGGAAACGCGAGGTTTGAATGGCATCGCCCGCCCCGATCAGCCGGTCAATTTCGGCGCGGTTTTCTTGCAAAATTTCATCAAAGCGGTTCAGCCACAAAATGCTCTCACCGATCGCACCCGCGCCGTCTTCACGGTAGGGGTATTGGTCCATCGACAACCAGCCGCTGTAGCCGGTGCGGTCCAACCAGTAGAGCGTTTCCAGGAAAGCCACGCTGTGCACCGAACCGACCATCATATCATCATCCCAACTGGCGTGATTATCATTAAAGTGCATGTGAAACAGCTTATTCCCGGCGCGCCGCGCCAGCGCAATCGATTCACCCACCACTTCACCCGCCACAAAGGCATGCCCGGTGTCGATGGTGACCCCTACGTTCGGCAGGCCGGTTTCCTGTACCAGCAGCAGGGTATCGGCCATGCGCGCCAGGGTGGAATGGGTGCGCGGTTCTTTGGGCTTGTATTCCAGGGCAAAGCGCAGGCCCGGGTACGCTTCTGCCAACGCGCTGACCGCCTCACACATCCAGCCGCGCTGCGCGTCATAGTCCGTCGCGAGCAGGTAATCATAACCATCCTGACCCGGCCAGATATTGATGGTGGGGCAGGCCAGGTCCAGCGCAATATCACACATGCGGCGGGTATATTCGATCGCGGTGCGGCGCACCTGCGCATCCGCGGCCGAATAGCTGCCCTTCCAATAGGTCGGGGCGGCAAACAGGTCGGGGATCACTGATACACACGTCAGCCCCAGTTCATTGAGCCGGCGCTGCATCTCGTGCGCGTTTTTCTCATCTATATCCCAGGTGCCAACCAGTTCAATACCGGTCACGCGCGGGATCTGCACCGCTTGCTGGAGCATTTCCAGGGTGGAAGGGTTGGTTTTATACCCGCTGCAGAAACGGTCGCGGGTATTCCCCAGGTTGCCAAGGATCATTGCGTATTTGCGCTGCATGTTACTCCACGTGGTCGGGTCGGGTTGATGATGTTGAGGTCGCTATAGCCTTCATCGGTAGGGCCGGATTGGCTTAACTGCTGTAGGGAATGTGCTTGAAGATTTGCGGATAATAGGCGCACAGGGTGGCGTCAGCCACTTCATAACCGTGATGGTAAAGGCGCTCGTATTCTTCCGGAGAAAGCTTACGGATCACGGTAGGCGTGGTGGCAGCCAGATGAACATCCTCTTCAGACATGCTGCCGCCGGCAAACAGCGGGATCCAATCGGCATGATTGGCGCTTTTCAAAATACGGCTGCAACTATTGCCCATCTGCAGGAAAACGCCCTGATCCTGATCGCCATGGTTTGTCAGCCGTTCCAGAATAGAGCGCGTGCGCAGTGCGCGCACCTGCTTCATCATAATACCGGTAGCCAGACGCATCAATGCCGGAATGCCCTTTTGGAATGACTCCTCCTCGGAACCACCTGAAGCATCACTGACGATCAGGAATCCAAAGCGGTTCGACCAGCCATTCTTAAAATCATGGATGCCTTCCAAACCGTTATTATCGTACACGCCCCCGTCCCACAGGTGCACATGAGAATACTTAAGCTCTGTCATCGGCACTTTTTTCCAGCCGGCTTCCTCTGCCTGTCCGGCATTCAACACGAATGGGTCGCTGCGATCCTCGTAGCGGAACCAGTTGCGCCCACCGGTCTTAAATTCCAACGTGCCAATCAGCCCGGGAAAGCCCGCGGAAGCCGCCACAGCATCACTGAGGGGTAAATCGGTATCGCTGGAGTAGCCGAACAGGTAATCGCCATAGCGGAAGCGCTCAAAGCGCCAGTTCTTGCCGGTTTCGTAGCAGGTGGTATTAATCATCCAGCGCGGCTCGGGCGGCAGGTCTTTCAGCCTGGCAGTCATATTCCAATGTTTTTGCAGCAGTGCCGAAAGCACGCTGGCGCGGGTTTCCAACAAGGTCCAGAAGGTGCCAAAAACCCGCCAGATCAAAGCGCCCTGCATATCAAAGGTGGTCAGCAGGCGGCGAGCCTCAGGCTCTACCTGCTTGAGATACACATCGCTGCCAGGCCACTGCACGCCGTTCAGGCTGTAGATCAACCCGGCGCACAGGCTGCCACCCGAAACGGTGGAAAGCAGTGTGACATCCTCCAGGTGGTTTTCGCGCGCCAGCCGCGCGAGCATACCCAGGTGATAGACCGTGGCCCGGAAACCGCCACCAGACATGGCAAGAGATATTTTCATGGCAACCTCTCACTGGTTCTTGAATGTGCAACCCCAAGAATAAAAACTGCCCGGTCAGTCCACCGCCCTCATCCCATATACCCATCCATCAAAAATCATAAAGGCAGAGTAAATAGGACCGACTATGTCAATAATAGCACTCCAGCGAAGAAAAATCAAACAGAATAAAGCGCAATTTCTGACATTCCGCGGCTGCTGCGTTTTCGACACCAAAAAGCCAATCCTTGCAGATTGGCTTTTTTGGAATGGTCAAGCAATACGATTATCCTGCCACCACCCGGGTGGAACGCGACAACGCCCGCTCCATTCGTTCGACCTCGACCGGGGTAACCACATTATTGAAATCATTCGCATGGTTTTGCCGCACGTGTTCCATGGCTTTGCGGGTCACTTCTTCCAGGGTCTCGGCCTTTACCATAAAAGAACAGGCCAAACCCATATCCTTGCACGTAAACTGGATCAACATGGTTCCCTCCTGGGTATTCCCAAATACAAACTCTCGCACCCTGGAAATACCCAATGGCGCAACGCGAGTGTTTCGCTATCGTTGTTTGGACAACGCTTTTATCTTACCCGGTATTGTGAATTTATACAAATTAACCACAATGTGCGGCGCATATCCCGCCAACCAGGCGCGTAATTTATGTACAGGAACGGTGTATAATGAGTTTGCTGTGATGAAATCATACTCAGCGCTGCGATAGAATCAAGCATCTCCAGCCATCCCCGTGCAACTCAACCTTGCGAATATGGAGTTGTCATGCTCCTGCTATCGCTGCGCGGCTCCCCGGCGGGAGGTTTCTACGTGGAAATGAAAGCGTTGCTTGAGGGCCATCCGGCTCTCAAACAAATTCTGCAGAATATCAAACAAGTGGTGTGGGTGCTGGATCTGAGCACCGAGCAGATTCTCTATGTCAGCCCGGCTTTTGAACTGATCTGGGGGCTTTCCTGCGAAAACCTGTATGCTGATCCGTTAACCCTGCTCCAAAGCGTCCATCCAGAAGACCGCATAAAAGTCATCGCCGCCAGCCCCGATGATAACCGCAAATCCATGACCCAATCGTACCGGATTCTGCGCCCGGATGGCAGTCTGCGCTGGGTTTCTGTGCATACCTTCTTGGTTGGCCAAGAAGCGCCAACCACTGCCTTGCAGGTGTTTATTGCACAGGATATCACCGAACAGAACCAGGTAGAGCAGACCTTGCACAAGGCATTGGAACGTTCGCGCGAGCAGTTTATGCTCAGCCGGCGCATGAGCCTGGCGCGCCAACCGGAAGCGGTGCTAAAAACGCTGATGTCGGCCTTTGAACTGCGCATTGCACAGGACGCGCACGTTTTGTTTTTTGAATCCCCGCGGGCGGGTCCCATCCATGGCATTGAAGTCGTTGCTTCCTGGTCATGCGCGCCAACCCTGACCCACCCCGGCTCGAAAGAATCGTCAGCCGAAAACAGCCTGGTGGAAGAGTTGGCGCTGTTGGACCTGTTCCACCCCGCAAAGCCGGTGATCGTCACCCAAATCGCCAGTGACCCGCGCCTGACGCCCGGGGTGAGGGAATTGCTGCTGCAAGGGCAGATCCAAACCGTGGCCATTTTCCCATTGGTTGCCCTGGGGAACTGGTTGGGCTGTCTGTTGGTATTTTTTCCCCAGAAAGTATATTTCGAACCGGTGGAACTGCGCCATATAAAAGTATTGGTCGATCAGTCCACCATCACGCTATACAATCTCCATCTGCTGGAAATCGAAGCCGAATCGCGCCACGAGGCCGAGCGCGCCAATGAGATCAAAACCCGCTTCCTGGCGATGATTTCGCATGAACTGCGCACGCCGTTGACATCAATCAAAGGGTTTACTACCACGCTGCTGGCGGAAGATGTGGTTTGGGAGCCGGAAGAACAGCGCGACTTTATTCAGACGATTCAACAGGAAGCCAACCGGCTGCAGGAGCTCATCGACCAATTACTCGATCTTTCCCGCCTGGAAGCAGGCATGCTGGCGATTGTGCTGGAGCCCCATTCACTTCAGAAAATTGTGCTGGATTTACTGCCGCGAATTCAGCACATGGCGCAAAAGCACAGCTTATCCATCCGCTTGCCGGCGCAACTTCCGCCCATTTTGGGCGATGCCAGGCGCATCGCCCAGGTTCTGGAGAACCTGGTGCAAAATGCCGTCGCTTATACCCCTGATGAAACCGCCATTACCCTCACTGCGCGTGTGCGCGGCGACTGGATGCAGGTGAATGTCATCGATCAGGGGCCCGGCATCCCGTCCGCGCAGCGCAAACAAGTATTCCAGGCGTTCCGGCGTGGTATTCACGAAGAGGATGGGGCAGGCAAAGGCGCCGGGTTGGGCCTGGCTATTTGCAAAGGGTTGGTGGAAGCCCACGGCGGGCGGATCTGGATCAAGCAGCAAACTTATCCCGGAACCATCATTTCATTTACCCTGCCGCTGGTTCCCACCAATGGTCCAGACATCGCCCCAGGAGAGGCATAATCCTTCATGGGAAATATATTAATCATCGAAGATGATCCCAATATCCGCAAGCTGGTACGGGTTAATCTCGTCAAACGCGGGTATACCGTGTGCGAGGCGGAAGACAGCCACCAGGCCATGGCGCGCTTCCAGGCAGAACCGGTGGACCTGGTGCTGCTGGACCTGGTGCTGCCGGGGCTTTCTGGGGTAGATGTATGCCTCTGGCTGCGCGCCCGTTCTGATGTTCCGATTATCGTGTTGAGCGCCCATTGCGAGGAGGAGCTTAAAGTGGCGGCGCTGGACGCGGGCGCGGATGATTACGTGACCAAACCCTTTGGCCAGGAAGAACTGCTGGCGCGGGTGCGCGCTTTTCTGCGCCGGTCTTATACGGCCCCCACTACACCCGATTCAAAAATTCAGATTGGCGAACTGCGCATTGACCTGGAGGCGCGCCGGGTATTTATCGGGGCCGAAGACCTGCATCTCACCCGCACCGAGTATGCCATCCTGGCTGAACTTGCCGCCCGCCCAGATGCGATTGTGACCCATGACGAATTGATGGCCCAGGTTTGGGGGCCGGAATACCGTGGGTCCAACCATTATTTACATAACTATCTTGGCCGACTGCGCAAAAAGCTGGGCGAATACGGCAATCTACTCGAAACCGTGCCGGGGATGGGCTATATCCTGCACACGAAATTGAGCTAATTTCCCAATTTCGTGGATACAGCACCGCGGCAGAATTATAGATATTTTATAGGTACTATCCGGGACATAGATAGGTGCTTTCGCATAAGATGATTGAGAGTTAAACACAATCTTCTTTATTCGAAAGTATAGGAAAAAAATGGAAGCAAAACTTTATGTTGGAAATATCTCTCCAGAGACAACTGAGCAAGAATTGCGCACGCTGTTTACTGAAGCCGGCACCGTAGATTTAGTCGACGTGATCATGGATCGCCAGACTGGCAAGCCCAAGGGTTTCGCCTTTATCACCATGGGCAGCCAGGCCGAGGCCGAGAAAGCCATCAGCTTGTTTGACGCAAAAGATCTGAAAGCCCATACGCTCAAGGTCAATATTGCCAAGCCGCGTGAAGAACGTCCCGTTCGCGGATAATTATTCCAAACTCGGGCAGGGTTAGGACCACATTTTTCCAATGGCGCTAACAGCGCCGCGCGGATGCAGTGAAAATAACCCGGCCTGTTTTAAAAAGGTTCAAAATTCTGGAGATACATGATGGGACGTAAAGGCGACAGTAAACCTAAAACATCCAAATCCAAGAGCCCGGTCGTTACGGGCAAGAGCGGCAATAGCGTGGTAGGGTCTCTGGCACGTGCCAGCGAGACCCCCGTGCTGCAATCAGGCGGTAAGAGCGATGCTGGTGCTAAAGGCAAGGGCGGGAAGAAGAAATAACCCGCGTCACTGCAGCGCTGTGCTTAATCAAAAGATCAAACCTTATCGAGCCTGAAGATACAGGCTCGATATTTTATCAGGCGAGAAAACCTTTTATAGGAATTTAATAGATTCTAACAGGGACGCAGCGAGTGCTAACCGGTATGATTGAGTTGGTTACAAAAATTTCCCTTCAGGAGTGAATCAGCATGACAGAAAAACCCGTAAAAACGAAGATCAAACGGTTGTCCAAAGGAAAGCGCCTGCATGTGCGCCGGTTAAAACAAGAAGCTCGCGCTGCAGGCACGGTGTACCGGGCTGAAACCCAGTAACCCGATATCTCCATTGCATCAAAAGGAGGCGTATGCCTAGAACCACTTTTTATGGACGGAAAAATGTACAGGTCACCATCCAGCCCAACATTGGATTGGATGCCAGCACCTGTCAGTCTATCGTCGATATGCTCAATCTTCTACTGGCCGATGAGGCTGTGCTGTTGCTTAAAACGCGCAGCGCCGATGGGCATAGCGACGGAGTGGAGGTTGCTGAGCTGAAAGCCCTTTTTGATGCTCAATCGCAACAAATCAGTACCATCTCCGCAGAAATCGCGGAACGAGTTCAAATTCTGGGATGTGCGCAACTCAGCAATGCCGATGAACTGATCGATTCGGCCCGGCTGAGGGGAGAAATCAGCCCTGCGCCAGGGATCGTGAACATCCTGGCTGACCACGAAGCATTTATTCGCTTCCTGCGCGAAGATGTCCGGAAATGTTCCGAAAATTATGAAGATCAAGGCACTTTTCTGCTGCTTGTCAATGTGTTGCGCATCCATGAAAAGATCGCCTGGGTCCTTCGCTCTCATATTGCCTCAGGACAGTTGACCAATAAAAACTGAGGTGGTGTGGCGGTCATACCCAGGCTTCAAGAATGGGAATGCAGCGCTTGAAAAGCGGTTTTAGTGGTATTTGCCAGAGGAAAAACCAATGAAACGTGAAGTGGGCTTGTGGATTGACCAAACGAAAGCCATCATTGTGACGGTGGTGGGTGAAAGGCAAGAAACCCGGCACGTTCGATCGAACATTGAAAAACACATTCGCTTTTCAGGCGGTTCCCATGCCATGCCCCTATATGGCACGTCCACCATCCCCGGAGAAGGCCGCCCCGATCGGAAATTCATCTTATCCCTCAGCCCCTACTATGATGGGGTCATCTCGCTGATCCGCAACGCCGATGCCATCTGGATCTTTGGCCCGGGAGAGGCGAAAGCAGAACTTGAAAAATACCTCAAGCGTGACGACCCTGGTGCTCATATTGTGGGCATAGAAACCGTGGATAAAATGTCCGATCGTCAGATCACGGAAAAAGTACGCCAGCACTATCAAAAGTGACCTTTGACAGCATAAAAAAAGCGCCTCGGGAAAATCTTGAGGCGCTTTTTTGTGCTTCCCCGATGAAAAAATACTTCTCCCAGTATCGTTCAACCGAAAGTTCAAATCGCCGAAATTGTGTAACTTCCTGGCCGGCAGGTCATCTAATCAGATATATCATAAATAGGACGTATCGAATGGATTTCTTTACAAAACTTTTTAACCAGCCTGCCATCAACCAACTGGAGCCTGCCCAGGTGCAATCCATGGTTGCGCAATCGCCAAGGCCGTATTTATTGGATGTGCGCTCACCGGGCGAGTATAAACAGGGGCATGTAAGCGGAGCCGAGCTCATTCCTTTGGGCGAACTATCCGACAGGATAGCGCGCATTCCCAAGGGGCGCGAAATCATCTGCATTTGTGAATCGGGCAGCCGCAGCAGCGCCGCAGCCCGCCAACTGAGCGCACAGGGCTATAAGGTCAGCAATATGCGCGGCGGAATGAGCCGCTGGGCGCGCGCCGGGCTGCCCGTAAAATCAGGAATGTCAAAATAACCCCCGCGCCAGCATGCCCCCGATTGGGGAAGGAAAAAATATAATGAGCGAAACAACTGAAAACCAGCTTGGAATTGTGGTCCACCTGAATGTGGAGTATGAAACAGCGCTTACCCGCACCGTCGAAGCATTGAAAGTGGAAGGGTTTGGCGTGCTGACCGAAATCGATGTGAAAGAGACGCTCAAGAAGAAATTGGGCGTAGACTATCCACCCTACAAGATTCTGGGAGCCTGCAACCCGCCCCTGGCCCACCGCGCATTGAATGCCGCGCCAGAAGTAGGGCTGCTGCTGCCGTGCAATGTCACCGTCCGGCTGTTGGAAAATGGGGCGGTCGAAGTAGCAATGATCGACCCTTTGATGATGATGAGCGTGATCAGCAACCCGGCATTAAAACCGGTGGCAGATGAGGCGCGCGCGCGCCTGGAACGGGTGGCGCAATCTTTGAGCAAGTAAGCCGGAGCCGGTTGTAGGTACCGAAAGGCTTTATGGGAAAAATACAGCGGCGGTCAGACGGAAAGATTCCGTCTGACCGCCGCTGCTGCGTTTAACGAGGCAGCAAGCGGATAGCGGCTTTTCGTTGTATTTTCATTGGCATTGGCGATGATATGCGCTTCGTCCGCGCGCATATATTGGTGGTCAGAAGCCCATGAAAATATTGATAAATCATGTAAAATCAATCTTGTCGCAAATTGATATTTGAGACGGTTATCCCCGCCTTTCGCAGGTAGAAAATTTTATAATCGTGGGAGATTTCTACATGGAGAATGTACCTCAGCCACCTCATCGCCGCATACCCCGGGTGCTCGTGATTGCAACCGTGGGATTGCTGGTTGTTTTGGGTCTGATTTTGGTGATTCGGCTGACCGCACAGCCGGTTGTCGCCAACTCTAATGAACGCCCAGATGCCCTGGCCAATTCCAACGACCGTTGTGTGGAATGCCACCGGCGTGCCAGCCCTGGGATTGTGCAGCAATATGGCCACAGCACGATGGCGGCTGCCAAGGTCTCCTGCTCTAACTGTCATGAAGTGGCGGCCAATTATCCGGGCTCGGTAGAGCACGAGGGTACATGGGTTCTGGGCATCCCCACCACGGCCATGTGTCAGAAATGCCACCAGCAGGAAGTGGCTCAGTATAACCAGAGCCGTCATGGCATTCCGGCCTGGGTGGCAGTTGGCGGCAGTAAAGACCTGCCGGCCAACCTGATGGCGGCTTTCCAATCCATACCGGAGGGCCAGTTCTCACCCGATAAATCGCGCAACGCCATCGCCGCGCTGGAAGGGCCAGACATCACCCGTTTTGCCTGCGACAGTTGCCACGCGGTGGGCAAACCCGCCGCGGACCAGTCGGTGGGACAGTGCCAGAAGTGCCACTTGCGCCACGAATTCAGCCTGGAGCAGGCGCGCAAACCCGAAACCTGCAACAACTGCCATATCGGGCCCGATCACCCGCAATGGGAAATCTACACCGAATCGGCGCATGGGATTATGTATATGACCGGTAAGGATAATTTTAACTGGAACGCCGCACCCGGCACCCTGACGGTCAAGGATTTTCCCGCGCCGACCTGCGCCACCTGTCACCTCAGCGGGTTTGGCAGCGCCGGCACCACGCATGATGTGGGCGACCGCCTGAGCTGGTTCCTGTTTGCCCCGGTCAGCGAGCGCCGCCCAGGCTGGCAGGATAACAAAATACGCATGCAGGGCGTTTGCCTGGAATGCCACAACAAAAATTTCATCGAGCGTTTTTACACCGATGCAGACAAAGCCGTGGTTGCCATCAATGGTTTGGTGAAGCAAAGCCAGGACATTATGAAACCGCTGTATGATCAGAAACTGGTCAGCGACAAAGCATTCACCGAGCCGATCCAGTACACCGAGTTTGAAGTCTGGCACCACTGGGGCCGCACGGCCAAATTTGGTGCATGGATGCAGGGCCCCGATTATACCCAGTGGCACGGCGCCTACGAAATGCTCAAGGGGATCGCTGAACTGAAAGAACAGGCCGCGCAAAAGCAAAACGCGGCAGGGAAGTAAGCCATGTACCTGCTTGCGGAAGTGATCCCATTGGTGCGCCGGCTGCGACTGCCGGTCAACCGCGACCAGGTGGTGCTGCTGATGGCCGCGCTAAACGAGATCCTGTTGGGAGTGGATACCTACCTGGCGCATTCGATCAGCGGCACCATCCGCGCCGGGGAGTGGATCCCGATCCTTTTTGGACCGGTGGCCGGGGTGCTGCTGCTGATTGCCGGCCTGGTGGCCCTGCGCCAGCGCCAGGCGGCCAACCTGATCGCTTCGCTGGTCTTTCTGGCCAGCGCGGCAGTGGGGCTGCTGGGATCGTACTATCATCTCTACCGCGCCATTCTGACCAGCGCCCCGGCCGGGCAGCAGTTCACCGCCCTGGTGCTGATCTACGCGCCGCCTTTGCTGGGACCACTGACGTTTGTGCTGGTGGGCATTCTGGGCATCAGCGCGGCCTGGCAGGAAGACCCGCTGGATAGCGGCAGGCTGCGCCTGTTTGGCAAGCTGCGCGTGCAAATGCCGCTGTCTAAAACCCGGGCTTATTTCCTGCTGGTGGCGCTGTTTATCCTGGTTACGCTGTTGAGCAGCGTGTTGGATCATGCCCGCACCAATTTCGTTAACCCGTGGCTGTGGTTGCCCACCGTGGCCGGCCTGTTTGCCACCTTTGTCACCCTGGCGCTGGGAGCCTATCGGCGGCCCGAGCGCGGGGATCTGATTACCTTTATCGCGGCGATGGGCCTGCTGATGCTGGTGGGGTTGGCCGGCGCGGTGCTGCATATCGAACGCGACCTGACCGGGCAGGGCGCGCTGCTGGTGGAACGGGCGATCAACGGCGCTCCACTGATGGCGCCGCTGCTGTTCGCCAATATGGGCGCCTTAGGGCTGATCGTACTGCTGGACCCGGACGACCGAAAGCCTGCGTAACGAGCTGCGGCAGCCAAAACAATGGCTGCCGCAGCTCGTTTTCTGGCTACTTCTTCTTCCCGCTGGCCGCATTGAGGGCCACAGCCGCGCGAATGAGATCCGTCAAAGCGGATTCGTTTATGGCATCGCCTTCAGCATAATCGATGGCGCGCGTAGCTTTAGCTTCAAGCCCGGCGTTGAACAGACCGTGCGCATCGACCAACGCGGCCCCTTTGAAGAAGTTTAATTTCACATGGTCTTTAAAAACGCCGGCGGCCAGCACATTTCCGTTGCAGACCCACACCGGCGTTTCCCACTTCCAATCTTCGACCAGCGCCGAGTCGGTCGCGAGGATCAGTTCGCGCAGTTGGGCCAGCCTTTGGCCGCGCCAATCGCCCAGATCGGCGATGGTTTGGGTGATGTGCTGTGCCGGGGTCAACTCTTCTTGCGTGGGGTCTTTTTTCATGATTTCTCCGTATAGGCATCCAGTTTCACCGACTTATGCGCAGGCTTCAATGCCGTTTTTTCGTTCAGCGCCGCCATCAACTGGTCGAAGGCCTGGTTAAATTTCGCCACGCCCTCGTCTTCCAACTGCTGCGTCAGTGCGTCCAGGTCAATTCCAGCCCGGCGCAGCCCTTCCAGAACATGATAGGCGTTGTAGACCCCTTCTTCAAGGCGTGAAGCAGGTTGGCCATGCGCACGATAGGCATTAAGGGTTTCTACCGGGAGGGTATTGATCGTATCGCGGCCGATCAATGCCTCGACATACTTCACATCACTTTCATCCGGGTTCTTGGTGCCGGTGCTGGCCCACAGCAAACGTTGCGTGCGCGCGCCCTTTCCTGCCAACAGGCGAAATCGCTCTCTGCTGTAAATTTCCTGGTAGATCTGGTAGGCCACTTTAGCACTGGAAATCGCCACCTGTCCATACAATCCGGCGACGGTCCTGGCGGGTGTGCCTTCCTGCAGCCGCAATTTCTCCAGCAGAGGGTCTACCAGCACATCGATCCGGCTCAAGAAAAAACTGGCGACCGATGCCACCCGGCTCAGCGGTTTGCCGCGTTCTGCCAGTATTTCCAACCCGGATAGATAGGCATCCGCCACCTCGCTGTAGCGCGGCAGCCCGAACAGCAAGGTAATATTGACATTGATGCCTTCACCGATCAACTGCTGGATGGCGGGCAACCCCGCCCGGGTTGCCGGAACTTTGATGAAAAGATTGGGCCGGTTGACTGCCGCCCACAACCCACGCGCCTCTGCCAGTGTACCCGCCGTATCCTGGGCCAGTTTGGGAGAGACCTCTAGGCTGACAAACCCATCCGCGCCATCCAGGCGGTCATAAGTGGGGCGGAACAGGTCCGCGGCATGTTGGATATCCGCGATGGCGAGCGACTGGTAGATTTCCGCAATACTTTTACCCTTCAGCGCCTGGGTGTGTATGGCGGAATCGTAGTCGTGACTGCCCGCGATCGCTTTCTCGAAAATAGATGGGTTCGACGTCAGACCACTGACCCCATCCTGATCAATTAAGCCCTGAAGCTCGCCATTTTTTAGGGCACTGCGCTGCAGAAAGTCGAGCCAGATACTCTGTTGAAAACTTTCCAGTTCTAACAATGGATTTTTGGTCATTTTTGGTTTCCTTGCATTCGTTCCACCCAACTTGTCATTTTCAGAATCCAGGTCAGAACTCAACCGGCGCTGCCTCATGGTAGTCAACCGGTCGCGCAGTAACCGATTTCACCCATCCGGGCCGTTCAGCCTGGGCGGGTGATTGTACCCAAAACCCGCCATCCGTGCGAGATTAAAGAACGGGCTGGTTGTGCCCAACCGGAATCGCGGGTAATTTTTCAATATCTTGTTTATTCAGCTTCAGATAGACTGTATTATCTTGATAGTGATCGATCTGGCTCACTGGAATGGTCACATCTTTCTTTCCCCAAAAATGGCCTTCCCGCAGTACCAGGTGCGTGATATGGTCGTTGTTGGGGTCGATCAGAAATTCATTCACATGCCCCACAGCCCCATCTACAGCTTCAACCCGGGTGCCGCGGCGCATGATGAGTTCATCGGCAGGAATATGCTCTTTTTCCAGGGTGATATAGGTGGCTGGCAGCGAAATGTAAGGCCACATCATGAAGGAACCGCCAGTAAAACCGGCCAAATTCGATGGGACAAATTCCATTTTGTCAAAGACCGGCATTTTCTTCAGTTCTTGAGAACTACAATTTAACCGGATCTGTTCCGGTGTACTTTCCGCAATCTGATTGATTGCAATCAGGTATTCGGTTTCCGGAAAACCATCATCGCTAACCACCACATGGGTGATTTGTTGAGTGGTTGGTTTGAGAATCACACACATGGATTGGCCAAAAGGACCGTCCAAACAACTGACTCTGGCATGTATTGGAATATCCATAGATATTACCTCTTATCAATTTAACGGTTTAACGGCAGGTTGGAGACCTTCAGTTCCAGTCTACTATACCCTTCTCGAGCGGCATTGGATGTCGGAATGAGGCTGATTTGCCTGTAGGCCAAACCTGAGATGGATTGTCAGTGTCTGGACTACAGCATCTATCCGGTCAGGTCAGGGGTGATACCGGGGTGCAAGGGTGTGTAGTCCAAACACTGACAGGCCGGCGCCGGATTAACTTACATACAAATCGGCCTCCCGCCGATTGCCGGCGGCGGGGTAATCGTCTAAAGTAGCTGTAACAGCATTCCACCTGGTCAGGGAGCGTTTGTGCCTTTCCATGGCGCTCGAACCGTTTGAAAATTCCGCAAAGTTCGCGAGATGGGATCTGAAAGTCGAAAAGAAGAGGAAATTATGACCCTGGCATCCCCATCTGAGCCGTCTACCTTGCAGCCTGTTAAAATTGTGGACTCTGTCATCAGCGCCATACATCTGACCAAAAAATTCGGCGACGAGGTCGCGGTCGAGGACATCTCTTTTGAGGTGCCGCGCGCGGCCATCTTCGGTTTTATTGGCCCCAGTGGCTCGGGCAAAACGACGACGGTGCGCTTATTGACGGGCGTTTACACCCCCACCGCGGGCCAGGTGATGGTGCTCGAACACAATCCAGCCCGCTTCAACCAGCGCGAGCGGGCGCGCCTGGGTTATATGCCGCAGCTTTTCGTGCTCTACCCCAATTTGACCGTATGGGAAAACCTGAACTTTGCCGCTTCGCTCTATGGCATGAGCCTGTTCCGCGGGAAACAACTCAAAGAAGCCTTGAAATTTGTCGAGCTGTACGAACACCGCGGCAAGCTGGCCCGTGATATATCGGGGGGCATGCTGCGGCGGCTCAGCCTGGCAGCCACCCTGGTGCACGATCCGCTGTTGCTCTTCCTGGATGAGCCAACCGCCGGGATAGACCCCATTTTGAGACGTAAGTTCTGGGATCATTTCAGGGAGTTGAAAAACCAGGGGCGCACCATCTTTATCACCACCCAATACGTCAGCGAAGCCGACAACTGCGACCTGGTGGGGGTTCAGAATCAGGGCAAGCTGCTGATGGTAGATACCCCGCAGGGCATCCGGCAGCATGCTTACGGCGGCGATATGGTCGATTTCCACACCACCCAGCCCTTCGATTTCCAGGATGAGGGCCTGCTGCGGGCGCTGCCCTTCGTGCGCGCCAAAACTGCGCGCACCGGTTCCGACAGCATGCGCATCATCGTCGATCAGGCCAGCACCGCCACCCCGGCTTTGATGGGTTGGGCCCAGCAGCAAAATATCGAGGTGAAGTCCGTGGAGGAGTATACGCCGTCCTTTGAAGATGTCTTTGTCGAACTGGTCCGTCCTGAGGTCAACCATGGGTAACTTTTTTCGCGGCATCATCCGCGCTTCTTCCTTCTTTCGCAAGGAAATTTTTGAGATCTTGCGCCAGCCGCGCCTGGTGGCCACCCTGGTGCTGGGACCGTTCCTGATCCTGTTCATCTTTGGGATTGGCTACCGCGCCCAGGCCCGTGCGCTGCGCACCGTGTTCGTCACCCAATCCAACAGCGCCATCACGGCCGCGGATATTCAGAAGTATGAGGCGGCCATGGGCTCGGTGCTGATCGATGCCGGGATTACCAGCAACCAAAGCGAAGCGCTGGACCGGCTGAAGCGGGGAGAAATCGACCTGGTGATTGTAGGGCCAGGTGATAGCAGCAACATGATTCGCGATAATCTGCAGGGCGTTTTCAAGTTGTATCACCATGAGATCGATCCTGCCCAAGTCAGCTATGTCAATTATTTGGGCTGGCTTTATGTGGGCGCGGTCAACCAGCAGGTGCTGCGGACCTTTGCCATCCAGGGGCAGAAGGATGCGGTCAGCCTGCAGTCCAACCTGCAGGCGGCGCATCAAAACCTGGCGGATATGCGCCAGGCCGTGCAGAGCGGAGATGAAGTGCTGGCGAAGAAAAAGCAGGAAGGATTGGCGAGTAACTTGGACGCCGTTTCTCTGACGATGGGCGTGGGTCTGGGCCTGCTGGACAGCCTGCAGCAAGCCCAGGGCGCAGGCGGGGGAGAGCCAGACCCGATGCTGGGTACGCTTAGCGAACTGCTCCAGAACTCCAACCAGCTTAACACCGTTTCAGACAGCAAAGACGAACGATTGACGCGCATGGAACAGATTGATGCGAAGATCACCGACCTGGACGGCAGGCTGAGCATGTTTCTGAACATTGACCCGACCCTGATTGTCAGCCCTTTCCGAAGTGAGACTACCGGTGTGGCGAACATCCAACCATCCATTTTGGATTTCTTCGCGCCGGCGGTGCTGGCGCTGCTGCTGCAACACCTGGCCGTCACATTCGCCGCCCTTTCCATTGTGCGCGAGCGCAACGTAGGCACAATGGAACTCTTCCGCATTTCTCCCCTTTCGGCAGCGGAAGCGCTGTTCGGCAAATATATCAGCTATATGCTGTTTGGAGGCGTGATCGCGGCGATCCTATCGGCCCTGTTGGTATTTGGTCTGCGCGTGCCCATGCTGGGAAACTGGTGGTATTTCGCATTGGTGATTGCCGCCGTACTGTACACCTCCCTGGGGATCGGTTTTGCGATTTCAATTGTTTCGCAAACCGACAGCCAGGCGGTGCAATATAGTATGATCGTTTTGTTGGCCAGTGTCTTTTTCAGCGGATTCGTGATGAGCCTGGAAATGTTCTGGGCGCCTGTGCGAGTCATCTCGTGGATGCTGCCAACCACCTACGGCACGCTGCTGCTGAGGGAAATTGCCCTGAACGGGATTGATCCAAACTGGCTGCTGCTGGGCGGCCTGACCGTCTTCGGCGTGGGGCTGATGGGGATCTCCTGGCTGCTCATGCGCCGGCTGATATCCTCGCCGCAATAAGACCAGGGAAAAGCCATACCTGCGGCGCACTTCGACCGAGGGTAGGCGGTACGGTAACATCTGGGGCCGCCCGAAATCTATTGGGCGATAAGCCAAAAGACGTATAAAATGGTTGAATGGATTTATCCCTGAATGATGCCCTAAAAGAGCCCAGCGAACCGGTGAGCCTGGGGTTTCAAATGCTGTTGGGCATTGCCAATGCCAGCACGCTGCTCGCCGTGATTCCCATTCTGACCATTCTCATCCCGGCGCAGGTCTCGCAGATCGACCTGGCCCATGCCGCCGCCAACCTGGCGCTGGTGCTGCCGTTGGGCGCCATCGGCGCGCTGGTGGGCAACCCGCTGGCAGGGGCGCTGAGCGACCGCACCACCTCGCGCTTTGGCCGGCGGCGGCCCTGGATTCTGGCCGGCACCCTGGCCACCTCGGCCGGGCTGGCCTTGCTTGCCAACAGTTCATCGGTTTTCTGGCTGGCGGTGGGCTGGTTTATCGTCCAGTTTTTCGGCAATATGCTCTTTGCCGCCTACGGAGCCATTTTGCCAGACCGGGTGCCCGTGGGACAGCGCGGCACCACCCAGGCCATTTTGGGCCTGGTTTCGCCGGTGGTGATGATCGTCGGGGCTTATTACCTGGGCAGGGTTGAAGACGTTCGGGCCGGGTATTACCCGGTGATCCTGGTTTTTGGGGCGGTCAACGCGGTGTTCCTGTGGTTTTACCGCGAACCCCCGCTCTCACCCGGAGTGATGCCGCCTTTCCGCCTGGGTGTATTTCTGCGCTCTTTCTGGATCAACCCACGCCGCCAACCCAATTTTGGTCTGGCCTGGCTGACCTGGCTGCTGATCTGGAGCGGTTACACACTCGGCTCGGGCGGCATCCTTTTTCTTTACATCCAGAACGTCAGCGGTTATACCACCCTCTTCCCCGGGCATGAGGTTAAAGAAGGCGTATCCAACCTGCAGATTTTGCAAACCATCTGCGGCATGCCCCTGGTGATGCTCAGCGCGATTCTCTCCGACCGCTGGCAGCGCCGGAAAATCTTCGTCAGCGCCGGAATTGGCCTGGTGATCGCCGGATTGGTGGTTATTATATTATTCCCGGCCTGGACGATGATCCTGATCGCGGGTACGGCCATGGGCGCGGGTTTCTCGATCTTCTACAACCTGGGCCTGGCACTCATTTCGCAAATTTTGCCTTCAGCCGCGGACCGGGGTAAAGACCTGGGGGTGATCAACATTGCCTCCACCATCCCCCAGATTTTCGTGCCCGGTATTGCCGCGGTGGTTTTGCAGTCCTTCGACAGCAGTTCGCCCGCCGGTTTCCAGATCCTGTTTGTCAGCGGTGGGTTGATCCTGGCAGTGGGGATTGGGCTGGTCCAACGCATTCGCGGGGTGCACTGAGGCCCGCTGACAACCGAAAATTGGCCAAGAATTAACCGTTCAGGAGGTGCAGCATGTCCATGACGCAAGCGTCGTCAGAATATTTCGAGCAGGCAGCCGGCGGTTGGGATCAGATCAGTGCCGGGTATTTTGGCAAGGCAGTGCGCGATGCCGCCATTGCCAAAGCCTATTTACGCCCAGAAATGGCCGTGGCGGATGTAGGCGCGGGCACCGGCTTTGTCGCCGCCGGGCTGGCCCCGCTGGTGAGGCACGTTTACGTGGTAGACGGTTCGGCCGCGATGCTGGCGGTAGCCAAAAAAAACCTGAGTCCGTTCAACAACGTGGAATATCACCAGGCCGAGGGCGGCCGCCTGCCATTCCCCGAAGAAGGCCTGGATGCCGTGTTTGCCAATATGTACCTGCACCACACCCCCGATCCACTGGCCGCGATCCGCGAGATGGTGCGCGTGCTGCGCCCGGGCGGGCGGCTGGTGATCACCGATATGGATACGCACCCCTACGCCTGGCTGAAGGACGAAATGGCGGATGTGTGGCAGGGTTTTGAACGCGAGCAGATCCGCACCTGGTTCGAACAAGCGGGCCTGGTCAACGTCATCGCAGATTGCACCGGGCAGTCGTGCTGCGCCGAATCGGCCAACGTGGCCCTGGCCCCGATGGATGCGCAAGGGCGCCAGGCCAACATCAGCGTGTTCGTGGCTACCGGCACCCTGCGCATGGCCATGCGGGACGCGGTGCAGGAAAACTATGCCGCTAGAGCGCAGTCCGCATCTGCTTGTGGCTGCAGCCCCGCGGCTGAAAACGAAGGCGGGTGCTGTAGTGGCAGCGCGGAAAGCGGTTCGAACTGCTGCAGTGGAACAAAATTCGAAGAGGTCTCTTTCACTACCGGGTATTCTGCGGTCGAACTCTCGGCCGCGCCCAAAGAGGCCGCCGAAATTTCTCTGGGCTGCGGCAATCCCATCGCGATGGCCGGCCTGAAACCGGGCGAGGTGGTGCTGGATATCGGCAGCGGCGGCGGGTTGGATGCCTTTCTGGCCGCGGACAAGGTGGGGCCAACCGGGCGTGTGATTGGGGTGGATATGACTCCGGCCATGCTGGAGCGGGCGCGGGCTTCGGCTGAGCGCAATGCCATCACCAATGTCGAATTCCGCCAGGGCTATGCCGAAGAAATGCCAGTGGCAGATGGCGAGGTGGATGTGATACTCTCCAACTGCGTGATCAACCTGACCGAAGACAAGGGGCACGTCTTCCGCGAAGCCTTCCGGGTGCTGAAACCGGGCGGGCGGCTGGAAGTAAGCGATATGGTCACCTCGGGAGCGGTGCCGATTGAACTGCGCGAGAGCGCGCTGGGCTGGTCGGAGTGTGTGACCGGGGCGCTGCCCGAAGCTGAATACCTGGACCTGATTGCCCAGGCCGGATTTGAAAACGTGACCACCCGCCGCAGCGCCAGCATGGGCGAAGCGTTGGGGATTTCGGTCTACAGTGTAATCGCCTCAGCGCAAAAACCCGGCCCATTTTTGAATAAAGCACGCGATATCAAACGGCCGCAACTGTCCGGCAACCAAAGTGCCGGGAGAAAGTGCTGCGGATAAATAAAATCAGGGTTGTTTTTTTGTTACTGCTCAGGCAGGTATAAAAATTGGTCAATTGAAGCCAAACATCGAACCGCAAAGGCGCAAAGAACGCAAAGAAATATTAAAAATTAGTTACTTAGCGCCCTTCGCGTCTTTGCGGTGAAAAAAAGAGACTTAATCGTTGGGTAAAAAGTTCTGGCTGAGTAATTACTTTTTTTTATATTGGATATAATAAATAAGGCTGGCACAAATAGCCGGCCTTATTTATTATGGATTACCATACCTGCGCTCGCGGAAATTTCCAAGGCCTATTGCATGAATCTATTCAAATCCCTCACACACCTGCCTTTTGCCTTGTTATGGGGCGGCCAGACCACCTCCCGCCTGGGAGATAACCTGTACCGAATTGCGATGGCCTGGTGGGTGCTTGAGAAGACAGGCTCTGCCACGGCAATGGGCGCGGTACTTGTCTTCACTTCTGTGCCCATGTTGTTTTTTTTGTTGGTCGGCGGGGTCGTCACTGACCGTTACCCGCGCCTATGGGTAATGTTGATCTCAGACCTGCTCTGCGGCGCAGTGGTGGCCCTGGTTGCCCTGCTGGCATATACAGGATGGCTTGAGGTCTGGCATATCTACATTGCCAGCATCATTTTTGGCCTGGTGAAGGCCTTTTTCATTCCAGCGTATACCGCTACCGTTCCGGAGATCACGCCAAAAGAAATGCTGCCCAGCGCCAATTCGCTCACCAGCCTCAGTCAGCAGGGTGCCACCATTATCGGCCCGGCTGCGGCAGCGTTCATTATCGCGGCGGGCGGAACGCCAATCGCCTTTGGACTGAATGCACTCTCTTTCTTCATCTCAGCCGCCTGCATTCTGCCCATCTTCTGGTCGAATCCCCAGCTTAAACGGGCTCCGCTCGCAGCGCTACCCGAGACAGGGAACAGCCCAACCCCAGCTCAGCGCGGGTTGCGATCGGTCTTCGCCGATATCCGCGAGGGGTATAAGGCGGTGATTGCTTCGCCCTGGCTATGGATCACCATTGTCATATTAGCCGCGGTCAACGCCACCAGCCGCGCTCCAATGTCGGTATCTTTACCTTTTCTGGTTAAGCTGAACCTGCACGAAGAAGTAGGCATATTAAGCCTGTTTACTTCGATGACCTCGGCCGGGTTTGTGGTTGGAGCCGTATGGCTCGGGCGTTTCACGAAGATCAGATACCGCGGCCCCATCGCTTACACCGTAACGCTATTAAGCGGCGTCTGGGTGGCATTTTTCGGTTTTACGAATTCGATCCCGATTTTAGCCACTACGGTCTTCCTGTTCGGGGTATGCTCCTCCGTTTTCAGCCTGATCTGGACTAACTCGCTGCAAGAGCTTGTCCCCAAGTACCTACTGGGAAGGGTGTCGTCGATTGATGCGCTCGGTTCCTACGTGCTGCTGCCGGTTGGGTATGCGATTTCAGGATGGGCGACTGACCTGATTGGTGCGCCGTTGGTGTTCGCAATCGGGGGCACAATGACGATCCTGTTTGCGCTGCTAGGATTATTGCATCCTGCAATTCGGGGGCTGGATTAAGGCCTCCAGGGATCATCTCAACAAGTCGCGGTAAACCTCACCCCACCCCCGGCTCCTCCCCAAAAAATGGGGAGGGGAGACCTTAATAAGCGGTTTTTTCGCCCTAATCGGGGCGAAAAAACCGCAAAAAAAGTGTCTCCCCCTTCCCGCAGCGGACACCGTTGACGAATTGGTGAACACCCCTCCATCCCCCGGCGAAATATTGAAAAGATACGCCTCTACTTAATTTATTTTGAACATCTGTCACTCCGATTCAGTGACCAATGTTCTTTTATCGATGCGGGCTGCGTAGTATAATAACATTCATGGATTTGAATATGATATCAGAAACTCAGGCTGAAACTCAACCGTATGATCTACAGGTTCAGATTTTCAGGGTATTAACCCACCCGGCAAGACTGGCTATCCTGGAAATTTTGCGAGATGGGGAACACTGTGTCTGCCACATGGAAGCTCACCTGGGCTTTCGCCAGGCCTATATCTCACAGCAGTTGTCCGTTCTGCGCGAAGCTGGATGGGTGCAGGACCGGCGCGATGGCTGGAATATCTTCTACCGGGTGGCTGATGAACGCATTTACGAAGTACTTAATGCGGTGCGGCGCATTACGGGCCAGGGTGAAGCGAAAGTGAAGAAACCGATTGTGGCGTGCACCTGCCCAAAATGCAGTGTTCAGGCGGGTATGGGTTCGAAATAACCCTTTTTTTTGTCTTAATTATATGCAGTCTAATGAATGTGATTGAAGGAGAATGGAAATGGTAAACATCAAAGTGCTCGGATCAGGCTGTGCCAATTGCAAACGCCTGGAAGCGACCGCCCGCAAGGTGGTTGAAAGCCTCGCGATTGAGGCCGAAATTGTAAAAGTGACCGATTATGCCGAGATCATGAAGTGGCCGATTCTTTCGACCCCGGGTCTGGTGATCAACGACAAATTAGTCTCGGCCGGCCGGATTCCCAGCGAAAAAGAAATTACCGACTGGCTGACTGCGTAATATGAACAGGGCGGATACCATTCGATATCCGCCCTATATTTCGGCTTAATACTATTCAAATCTTTGAATATTCCAGGAATACCTGATGGATCAATCCCTTCCACGTCCTTCCCAGGCGCCCCAATTTCGTATGATGATTTTGTTAGGCGTCATTACCGCGGCCTGGTTTGCAGTCTATAACCTGCTCGAGCCCCTGGCCAATTGGATCACCTATTCTCTGCTTCAGATGCAGGTTGGCTCACGCCTGGGCGAATCGGTGGCATTCTTTTTATACGATGTTCCCAAGATCCTGCTATTACTCTCGGGCATGATCTTCCTGATCTCGATCCTGCGCACCTTTTTCAGCCCGGAACGCACCCGCGCCCTGTTGGGTGGTAAGCGCCAGGGCATTGGCAATGTGCTGGCGGCGATGCTGGGCATCGTCACCCCCTTCTGTTCTTGTTCGGCGGTACCGCTCTTTATTGGTTTCGTCGAAAGCGGCATTCCGCTGGGCGTCACTTTTTCGTTCCTGATCGCGGCTCCTACGATCAATGAAGTGACCATTGTGATGCTGTTCGGCCTGTTTGGCTGGAAGGTGGCCGGGTTATATATCGTTTCAGGGCTGATCATTGCCATCCTCGCGGGCATAGTGATTGGGCGACTGCACCTGGAACGCTACGTGGAGGATTTTGTCTGGAAGATGCAGGCAGCGGGTGCGATTGAAGGGGAAAAACTGACCTGGGCGATGCGCATCCAGCGGGCATGGGAGTCAGTTAAGGAAATTGTGGGGAAGGTCTGGTTGTATGTGGTGGTGGGGATTGCCATTGGGGCCGGAATTCATGGCTTTGTACCTGAATCAGCTCTGGCCAGTATCATGGGCAAACAGGCCTGGTGGTCGGTACCCGCGGCGGTGCTGCTGGGGATCCCACTCTACTCCAACGCAGCCGGCGTGATCCCAATCGTCAGCGCATTGATGGAAAAAGGCGCTTCCCTGGGAACCGTTCTGGCCTTCATGATGGCGGTAGTGGGTCTGAGCCTGCCCGAGACGATCATCTTGCGCCGGGTACTCAAGCCGCAATTAATTGCTGTCTTCGTGGGTACGGTGGCTGTAGCCATTATCATCACCGGGTATTTATTCAATCTGGTTATGTGAGGCAGAGATGCCCATCACAATTTATGCTGTCAGTGCAGTGCTGGTATTTATCTTCTCTGGTCTTCTCGCCATGGCCGGTCTGGGAGCTGCCTTTTTGTTCACCTGGGCGTCATGCGGGTGTGTTTACCCCCGAAGATGCGGTTGTAGCTGCTGCCAACACCTGCATCATGATGATGTTCATCTGGGCAGCAGAACGCTTCAAACTCAAGCTGCTTTCCTATGACTGCAAGACGAAAGTTTTCTTGGCTCTCCCTCGTTTCGAATGAATGGGAAAGACTTGTGGCCTGAAATACGCAGCCGGTACAATATGAGTTGTCGGGTTTACCAGACTCCTCAAGGTATGCGCGGAAGTCCCACGGTCCAAATGCTGAACGAACGGATTCGAGCCATACATGCCAAACAGGAATCACGAAAGGCTTCGCCTCTTTCGATTAACGCGAGGGCCAGGGATTTTCTTTCTAATATTTTTTGCTTCGAATGATGGTGTATCATGTTATTTATAGATAACCAAAACGAACACGATCCGGCGGTGAATTTAGCGCTGGAAGAATATATGCTTCGGCAATAGATACCCATATCCGCTTGAGACCCAACTCTACCAACCAATTCGCGACGCTTTCGTCGAGTAACGTGGCGTTCGTGATCAATTCCACTTCCGCGCCAGCAGATAATTAAATGGTAGGGCGGCCAAGATAAACTGACCGCCCTACGAAAGAATCCTTAGCAAATATCCGGACCTGGTTTTCCAGCCGTTACCTGGCCATGGAATAGACGCTTTTGCAGCCAGAAGGCCACATTGACCAGGCCAATCATCACCGGCACTTCCACCAGCGGGCCGATCACCGCGGCAAATGCCTGGCCGGAGTTGAGCCCGAAGACCGCTACAGCCACGGCGATGGCCAGCTCAAAGTTATTCGAGGCGGCGGTGAAAGCCAGTGTGGTGGTTTGCTTGTAGTCGGCACCCACCGCCTTGCCCATCATAAAGCTGACCAGGAACATGCCCACGAAGTAGATTAGCAGCGGGATGGCGATGCGCACTACGTCCATCGGGATGGAGACGATCAGGTTGCCCTTGAGTGAGAACATCACCAGGATGGTGAAGAGCAGCGCGATCAGGGTGAGGGGGCTGATCTTGGGGATGAAGGTCTTGTAATACCAGTCTTTGCCCTTCACCCGCGTCAGCACCTTGTTGGTGAGAAAACCAGCGATGAATGGAATGCCCAGGTAAATGAAGACCGATTGGGCAATTTCGCCGATAGTGATTTGCACCGCCGACCCCTGTAAACCAAACCAGGTGGGGAGTACGGTGATAAATACATATGCGTAGACACTGTAGAACAGCACCTGGAAGATGCTGTTGAAAGCCACTAATCCAGCCGCGTAATCGGTGTCACCTTTGGCCAGCTCATTACACACAATCACCATCGCGATGCAGCGTGCCAGGCCAATCATGATCAGGCCGGCCATATATTCAGGATAGCCGCGCAAGAAAATGATCGCCAGCAGAAACATTAGAATGGGTCCAATAACCCAGTTCTGCACAAGTGATAGGCCCAGCACCTTCCAATTGCGGAAGACTTTGCCCAACTCGTCATAATGTACCTTGGCCAGGGGCGGATACATCATCAGAATCAGGCCAATGGCGATTGGGATATTGGTGGTGCCGACAGAAACGGCTTTATTGAAGCTTGCTACGCCGGCAGGTAGGAGAAAGCCCAGCCCAACGCCCAACGCCATCGCCAGAAAGATCCATAAGGTCAGGTAGCGGTCCAGAAAAGATAGACGTTTGGTAACACTGGTATTTTCCATTTACGAATACTCCTCCAATCCATATGAGTGTGTGGCTCTGGCATTCTGACAGGTCAATTTAGGGTCGACGCCGGGATTGCACTGCGGACAGGGACAATTGGGAACGGGGCGGAGCGACCACAAACGCAGCGCTTCAGGGCTGATTCCCGCAAGCTGCGCGGCTTGTTGTAGAAAAACCACCACTTCTGGGCGGGTGAGGTGGTAGAAGATATTGCGCCCATCCCGGTCAGCGCTAACCAACCCGGCTTTGCGCAGAACCATCAAGTGCTGCGAAATACTCGCCTGGCGCATCCCCAACACGGCTTCCAGGTGGCAGACACAGGCTGCCTGTGCCCCAATGATCCACAAAATCTGGATGCGCGCGGGCTGGCCGAGATGAGCAAGCAATCGGGAAATTTGTTCTTCAGGGCGGCTGGGAATTAATATATTCGCGGTCACGAATATATTATACCGAAGAAGCAGTCAGAATGAACCATAAATTTGTCATTTGAATCCATGTAATTTTTCCTTGCGAAACGAGATCGGGTATTTTGTTGGGAAGTTCATGATTCAAAACGGGAGTATAATATCATCGCATGCTGATATGCTTATACGATAGGATGATAAACCTATGCCAGAGTCCGCTCAAAAACAATCCATTCGCCTGAAGGCCAGGTTATTTCGCGGGTTTTCTGATCCATCCCGCCTGCTGATCCTCGAAACACTGCGCCAGGAAGCCCTGACGGTGACCGAAATCGTCAATGCTACCCACTTAAGCCAACCCAATGTCTCCAACCACCTGGGCTGCCTGCGTGATTGTGGTTTGGTCAGCATGGAACAGCAGGGCCGTTTTGCGTACTATCGTTTGAATGGTGAAGCGGTAGGGCGCCTTTTGACCCTGGCCGATCAGCTTCTTGCGGAAGTCGCCCAGGGTATTTATGAGTGTACCCGCTATGCTTTGCCGGAGGAAACAGATGTCAAAACCACAGACCATTGAAGTTCCGGTCAAGGGCATGGATTGTGCCGAATGTACCGCGCATGTCCGGCACGCCATCGCGCAGCTCCCCGGCGTCGAATCGGTGGAGGTTTTGCTGAGCGCCGAAAAAGCGATTCTTAAAGCAGATCCTACCCGCGTGACCCTGCCGATGATCCGCAAAGCGGTCGCGGAAGCCGGGTATTGCGTGCCTGACCAGGCCCCGGATGCACCGGCTGCCCGGCAAACTTCGTTACCGAATTTCACCCGGCCCGTGCTGACCCTGTTTGGAATTGTCTTCAGTGCTGTGCTGTTCATCACCGTGGTCGGCGAGTGGTTGGGCTTGTTTGAAAAGGTCACAGAACGGGTCCCCTGGACTATCGGCCTGGCAATTGTCCTGATCGGCGGTTATCCTGTTTTTCTGAACGTTATCCGAGCTACACTCCGGAAACAGGTCATTTCACACACCTTGATGACCATTGGCGTGTTGGCCGCCTTGATTGTCGGACAGTGGGCGACCGCGGCCGTCATCGTATTCTTTATGCGGGTTGGAAATTACGCCGAACGCTTCACCACCGAACGCGCTCGTCGGGCGGTTAAGGATCTTTCTGCGATGGCTCCGCAGACCGCGCGCATCGATCGCGACGGCATCGAGGAAGAGCTGCCGATTGCCCAGGTGCAAATTGGAGATACGGTCATCGTCCGCCCAGGGGAGAAGATCCCTGTTGACGGTGAGGTGCTGGATGGTCAGGCCACAATCAACCAGGCGGCCATTACTGGCGAGGGCATGCCAGTGGAAGCCGGCCCGGGTTCACGGGTCTTTGCCGCTTCTTTGGCGCAATTGGGCAGTTTGCGTATCCGGGTTGTGGCTATTGGGCGCGATACCACCTTTGGCCGGGTAATTCAGATGGTAGAAGAGGCCGAGTCGCACCGCGCGGATGTGCAGCGGGTGGCCGACAAATTTTCCGCCTATTACCTGCCGGTCGTCGCCGGGATCGCGGCGCTGACCTTCTTACTGCGCCAAGATCCGCTGGCTACGGCAGCGGTGCTGGTGGTAGCCTGTTCCTGTTCATTTGCGCTGGCTACCCCGATTGCCATGCTGGCCTCAATTGGCGCAGCCGCCCGACGCGGGCTGCTGATCAAGGGCGGCAAGTATCTGGAAATATTGGCGCGCGCGGATGTGCTGCTGGTGGATAAGACCGGAACGTTGACACTGGGACGGCCGGAGATCCAGGACATTGTGCCACTCAATGGCATGACCAAAGAGGAACTCTTGCGCCTGGCTGCTTCCGTGGAACGTTATTCCGAACACCCGCTAGCCGAAGCCGTCCGTGCTGCGGCCAGGGCGCGTGGAATCGCCCTGTTGGAACCGCTGGATTTTCGATCCATCCCAGGCGAAGGTGTCACAGCCCGGTTGAACGGCGCGTGGGTACAGGTGGGCAACCGCCGGATCCTACCGGAAGGAGCAGATGCCAGCCCGGCACAAACTTATGAACAAGAAGGCAAGACGATTCTGTGGGTGCGATGTGACGGTCAGGTGGTCGGCGTTTTGGCTGCCGCGGATACGATCCGACCCGAAGTTCCTGACGCATTTGCCCGCATTCGCATGCTGGGCATCCGGCGAATCGAATTATTGACCGGGGACCACGCCCAGACGGCGGCGGCGCTGGCCGGCAGGTTGGGCATCGATTTTCAGGCGAATCTGCTTCCTGAAGATAAGATAGCCATTGTTCAGAAGTACCAGCAGCAAGGTCACCGGGTGGTGATGGTTGGGGACGGCGTCAATGACGCCCCGGCACTGGCACAGGCGGATATCGGCATCGCGATGGGGGCAGCAGGCAGCGATGTGGCGGTGGAAGCCGCACATATCGCCCTGATGCGCGAGGATTGGTCGCTGGTGCCGGAAGTCTTTCAAATTGCCCGGCGCACCATGCGGGTGGTCAATGGGAATATTGCTTTCACCGCTGTTTACAATTTGGTCGGCCTTACACTGGCTGCGCTGGGTATTTTGCCGCCTATTCTAGCCGCAGCGGCGCAGTCGCTGCCAGATATCGGCATTCTGGCCAATTCCTCACGCTTATTGAAACAGTAAAAGAGAAAATGTTATGAATTCAACAGAACAAATCACAGCCCTTCAAGAAATCCAATCAGGAATCGATCTGGCCAAATGTCAGCAGTGCGGCTGCATGCGCGAAACTCTGGATCAGATGGATCAGGCGCTGCCAGAGTTGCCAGAAGCAGAGACCGAAGCATTTCACCGCAACATGCCCGTCTGACTGGCGAATATGAACTCGGTGCGTTATGAGTGCCTGGGCTGTGACCACTGCTTTGCCGGTTCGGCGCAAAACGCTTTTTCCAATGCCTTTCGGTTCCAGGCCAGCGCTGTAAGCTTCAAACGGGTCGCTGCCGTTCCGGCGCAAAAACGCCTCAGCCATCTGGCTGCGGGCGGAATTCTCGGTGCAAAGGAAAAGAACGCGTTGTTTGGTGTTCATGCACTTATTCCATTATCCTTTCTCTGTTGGAAAAACCCTGTAAATAATCCAGAATCCGGGTGCGGATATCATCACTCACCTGGCGAAAAACGATCATCTGCTCGGCGGCTGTGCCCTCTGCCCTGGCCGGGTCCGGGAAACCGATATGCGCCCGTATCCCTTTACCCAACCAAACCGGGCAATTTTCAGCGGCATCGTCGCAGACGGTAATGACGGCATCGAAAGCCTCACCCCGAAAGCGGTCCACGGATTTCGATTCGCCGCTGTGTTGAATTCCCAACTCTGCCAACGCCTGGAGCGCCAGGGGATGAACATAGCCGGATGGCTGCGTGCCGGCGCTGGCGGCCTGCCATAGGTCGCCCAGAAAATGGTTAACGATGGCCTCAGCTATTTGTGAGCGGCAGGAATTGCCGGTGCAAAGAATCAGCACTCTCTTTTTTTGCGAAACAGGCTGCATATGTCCTTCATAAAGCCGATTGGCTCTTTCTGTATAGATGGGTTTCATCTCATCATAACATGGCTGCATTAAGCTTTATTCAACAGATTGTTATGGGCTAATTAATAATGAGATCACCCGGGCATTGGAATGATTCCACGGCATTTTTGTCTGGCTCAGAGGTACCGGGGGGATGCTTGTGCCAGGGCGCATTTGCGCGCGATCTCCACCATTCAATCCGTATCCCATTCCATTCTGTCATCCTTGGAACTCCAGGAAATTTTTCAAGCGGTGGCGCAGTTGCTGAAAGACACGTTTAATTACACGTACGTCAGTATTTACACCCTGAATGACCAGGTTTTACGCCTGGGGGCCCGGGCCGGCTACCCGGAGGATATGATTTATACCGATATGCCCGCGACAACGGGCATCTCAGGGCGCTGTGTTCAGACACAAAAAACTCAATTCCTCCGAGACGTAACCAGTGACCCCGCTTTTCTGCGGGCCGCGCTCGACATCGAAAGTGAGATCTGAGTGGCTATCATCAAGGAAAATACGGTGCTCGGCATTCTCAATGTGGAGGAGACATCCGGTCACCGGCTGACTGAAGATAATGTAGCCGTGCTAACCATACTGGTTGGATCGGTAGTGATTGCCATAGAGAACGCTCGCCTGCACGCCGAAGTTAAGAAATTAGCCATGACCGATGGCCTGACGGAACTGCTTAACCGGCGCGCCCTGGATTTGATGCTTGAAAACGAATTGGATCGGGCGGCTCGTTATAACAACCAATTTTCGCTCATTATGATCGATATCGACTCTTTTAAAGATTTCAATAACCAATGGGGGCATCCGGCTGGCGATAAACGGCTGAAGGCAGTGGCAGAACTGTTGCGCTCCAGTCTGCGCAGCCCCCATCCGGCGCAAGGCGATTCACTCATCGCCGGCTATACATTTAGCATGGGCATCGCTACCTACCCCGAAGATGGACGAAACAGTGAAGAATTGTTGTTCAGGGCAGATCAGGCCGAACTGTCGGCAAAGCGATTGGGCAAGAATCGGATCTGCAGCGCATAAAATTCTCAGGCACCCTGCAATTTATACTGCAGCTCAAACAAGTTGGCGTAAATGCCTTTATGCGCCAGCAGTTCTTGATGGCGGCCTGCTTCGGCCACTTTACCGCCGTCAATCACAAAAATCTGGTCGGCGTTTAGGATGGTCGAGAGGCGGTGGGCGATGACCAGCGTGGTGCGGCCGCGCATCAGCACCTCAAGCGCCTGCTGCACGATCTGTTCCGATTCCGAGTCGAGCGCGGAGGTGGCTTCATCAAGCAGCAGGATGGGCGCATTCTTGAGCAGGGCGCGCGCGATGGAAATGCGCTGGCGCTGCCCGCCAGACAGGCGCGCGCCGCGTTCGCCTACCACGGTCTGGTAGCCGGCGGGGAACTCACGGATGAAGTCGTGAGCAAACGCGGCCTGGGCAGCGGCGACAATCTCAGCCTCGCCGGCAGCGGGTTTGCCGTAGCGGATGTTGTCGTAGATCGTGCCGGCGAAGAGATAAGAATCCTGCGGAACATAGGCAAACCGGTCGCGCAGGTCTGCCAGGGGCGTGGCATGCAGTGCGCGCTGATCCACCTGAATGGTGCCGTGCTGGATGGGGTAACAGCCCAACAGCAGTTTGAAGATGGTGCTCTTGCCGCCGCCGCTGGGCCCCGCGAAGGCCACCACCTGCCCGGGCTGCACGCTGAAAGAAAGCGCGTTGAGGATGTTGGCCCCGCCGTTATAGGCAAAATCAACCTGCTCGAATGCGATCAGCGCGGACGTATCCGCGGGCCGGCCGGGCAGAGTTGGCAGTGCGGCGTAGCGTTCGGGCTCGACCGGTTCGTCGAGCAGGGCCAGCACGCGGTCCGCCGCGGCCAGGGCGGCCTGCACGCGGCTGATGGTGCTGCCCAGGCTGTACACGAAATAGTAGATCTGGTTGCTGAGCTGTACCAACCCGATCAGCACGCCAAAGGTGGTCTGGCCGATCAGCACCAGATACGCGCCGGTCGCCATGGGGATAATACCAAACAGCCCGCCAAAATCGTTGGCGCCGGCCAGTGCGGCTTCGGTGCGCACGCGGCGCAGCGAGCTGTGCAGCACCTGGCCGTTGGCCTGTTCAAAGTGCTCCAGAATCCAGTCGCCCAGGTTAAAGGTGCGCACCACGGCGTAGCCCGCCAGCAGATCGGTCATGCGTTCACTCAGTTCGCCCAGGTTTTTCTGTACGGCATCCCCAATATGGCGCAGGGGTTTGGCAAACAAGGTATTGATGATCAGCGGCATCAGGCCGCTGGCAATAATCAGTAAGGCCAACTGCCAGTTGAGCAGCAGCATGAAAATCGCCGCCGTCAACCCGTGGGCCGAGGCCTCAAACAGCAACAGCAGATCGTTCTGATAAGCCTTCTCGGCACTGCTCACATCGTTGGTGAGGATCGAAAGCGCGTCGCCGGAATGGTGCAGTTCGTGGTAGCCCATGGGCAAGCGCTGGAGATGTTTGAACACGGTTTCGCGAATGTGGGCGGTACCTTCGTAGATGGCGGAATGCCATAAATAAAGAATGAACGGGGCGACGAACAGATAACCCAGGTAGAACAGCACAAAATTGATCAGCGTGGCGCGAAAGAGCTCCTGGTCGCCGCTGGTGATGGCGTCGATTGCATACTTGGCAATGTAAGCGATATACAGGCGCTCGATGGTAGAAATAGCCACGCGCCCGGTGAGACCCAGGATATATTTGCCCTGCCTGGGCTTCAGCAGGTCCAACAGGCGCAGCAGGCTGGGTCTGGCGGCTGGTTTTGTTAGCGATGGGTCAGTCATCTATTGACTCCTGGGGGATGAATCGAGACTGAACTGGCGCTGGTATAGATCGAGATAGACGCCGTTAAGCGCGATGAGTTCGGTGTGGGTGCCCTGTTCGACGATTTCGCCATTCTGCAGCACCAGCACGCGGTCGGCGTTTTTGATGGTCGAGAGGCGGTGGGCGATGATCAAGGTGGTGCGACCGCGGGTAAAGCGCTCCAAAGCCTGCTGCACCAGCGCCTCAGACTCGGTATCGAGGGCGGAGGTTGGTTCATCCAGCAGCAGAATGGGCGCGTCTTTGAGGATGGCGCGCGCCAGTGAGATGCGCTGGCGCTGCCCGCCCGACAGGCGCGAGCCCCATTCGCCCGCGCCGGTGTGGTAGCCATCGGGCAGGCTGGTGATGAAATCGTGAATATTGGCCAGGCGGGCGGCCTGTTCCACCTGCTCCGGGCTGGCGTCGAGGCGGCCCAGGCGAATGTTTTCACCCAGGCTGATCGGGAACAGGTAGGTATCCTGGGCCACGAAGGCCATTTGAGCGCGCGCCGCCGAAAGCTGCCACTGGTTGAGGTCGCTGCCAAACAGGCTCAGCGTATGGTCAGCCAGGGGGTAATAGCCCAGAATGAGTTTGATCAGGGTAGATTTACCGCTGCCGCTGGGGCCAACAATGGCCACCATCTGGCCGGCAGGGACTTCGACGCTGATGTTTTTGAGCACGGGAGCCTCATCTCCCGGGTAGGCAAAAGACAGGGCATCAAAAGCCACTGCCGGAGCCGCTTTTGCCACCAGCACCGCCCCGTCTGTGCGTTCAGCCGGTTGATCGGTCAGCTCAAACACGCGGCGCGCCGCGCCCGCCGCTTCGCTGATCCCGGCCAGGTTGCTGGGGATGGATCCGAGCGGGTTGACCACATAATTGAGCAAATTAATGAAAGCGAAGAGCGCGCCGAAGGTGACCTGGTTCTCAATCACAAAATAACCGCCCAACCCGATGGCAATGATAAAGGGGGTAATCGACATGGGCAGGTTGATGCCATCGACAATGGCCTTGAGCCGGGCAATATTCAGCCCTTTTTGCAGCGCCTTGAGGTTGGCCTGATGGAAACGCTCGTCAAGCAGCCCGGTCAGGTTGAAGGCCTTGGCCAGCATTGCGCCCGAAAGCCCGTCCTGCGCCACGCTGTTGACCTGGCCGATTTCGGCCTGCATTTCTTCGCTGCGTTTGCTGATCGGCTGGGTGAGGGCAGAGAGGGCGATAAAGATGAGCGGGGTGAGGATGGTGGAAACGAGCGCGAGCACCCAATTGACCGAGAGGATGTAAACAAAGGCGGCAACACCGCGCACCGACTGGCCGACCAGATCGATCAGGTTGGAGGTCAGCATGGTTTTCAGCTTGCCCAGATCGGCGTTGAGCACCGAGAGGATATCGCCGGAATGGCGCGCTTCGAGCACAGCCACGGGCAGCGCGGCGCTGCGCGCGGCGACCGAGTGACGCAGTTTTGCCAGCGTGCCCTCAGAAAACTGGCCGATGCCGCGAACTTTGAAATAGGAGAGAGGAATGTTTAAAGCCGAAATCCCCAGGGTCAGCCACACGTACACCCAGAAAGTCTGAGGGTCCTTATTGGAAACCGCCTCAAAAAAAACGCGGGTAAAATGGGCACTCAGGATCAAAATCCCTGCCTGGAGCAGATCGATAGCCACGGCGATAAAAAACCAGCCGCGCAGCCCGCCCGCCAGCGCAAACAGGCGCTGTACGATGGGCCATGCAGACTGGCGGGTCGTTTTTGAATTCTCCATGAAAACATCCTCCCGATCCGGTCGATCCTGGGGTTGCCGGAACCTTACACCATATTAATCGAAAATCTCAAAATGTCAATATGCATTTTGAGATTATTCAACTTTTCGTTTGTAAAAATGTATTTTTATGGATTTTATTTTAATAAAATCTAAACAAGCCATTAATTGTGTCGGATGAGGCGTTAAAGGAGAGTGGTTTGGAATTCGCGAAAGGCCTGCCGCCAACTCTGCGGGGTTGCGCCGCAGACGATTGTGCCCAACATGATGCCCTCGATGCCGATTGCGCTCAGGTCGCGGCAGGCCTGCGGTGGAATACGGTGCTGAGAAGGGACCACGAGCGGCCGCTGCGTCAGCCGGCGCAAGGCCGCATAGCGCGCCAGGTCGTGGAACGTGAGCGGCTGGCCGTAGGTATCCGGCGCCATGATCGAGACTTCGCAGATTTGCAGGTCAAGTCCATCCAGAGCTCCGGCCAGGGCCGGCGGGTCCGCATGGCTCAAGGCCAGCATGCGTTCCAACCGGTCGCAAGGGGGCAGCAGCCCCAGCGGGGCATCGTGCAGGTAGAGCGAACAGAAGCTAAAGCCCATCTTCGGCAGTTCGGCCACTTCGCCCGCCTGCAGCGTCTCCAGATTCCCCGGCACAATTCCCACCGGCCGGCCGCGCCACATGGCCAGAATTTCTTCCAGGGCGGGGCGTTCTTCAGCCAGGCCGCCGATGCGCGTCTGGCTGGCGCGATGGTTGATATTAATATGCACTTTCACCACATCCGCGCCGCCTTCCAGAGCCGCGGCTGCCAGGGCGGGGTCGTTGCGCGGCAGGCTGGCGATCAGCACGGGCGGGCGTTCTTTACGCCGGGCAGATAATAACAGTTCGGTTAATGATTCCATCAGGATCACCCTATGCTCGATGCAGCCCCTAGGCCAACAGGGCGCCCTGAGCGCTCAACAGTTGGCGCAGTGCGCCGGTTTCAACCTGGCGCGGGGGGCATTCCTGGCGCATGGACAGGACCGCCGCTGTGCCCGCCGCCTGCCCGAACGCCATGCAGGTGGGGGATACCCGTACCGAACCCTGCGCTTCGCGGGTGGTCGAAATGCAGCGTCCCGCCACCAGCAACTGGTCGATTTCAAGCGGCACCAGGCAGCGGTAGGGGATATCGTAGGTTTCACCGTGATAGGCATAGTTCCCGGTCGAATTTTCACCAGGCACCAGGCTGTGGATGTCGACCGGGTAAGCGCTTTGCGCGATTGCATCGGGGAAGCGGCGCTGCTCGAGGATATCCTGCCCGGTCAGCACGTATTCGCCGCGGATGCGGCGGGATTCGCGCACCCCCAGGCGCTGCCCCACCGCAACCAGGCGGGCCTGCGCAAACCCCGGAATTTCGTTCTTAAAAAAATCGTACAGACCGGCCACCTGCTCGCGCGCCAGGTTCTCGGCTGCGCTCAATGCCCAGGGGTCCAGCGGGTTGACCCCCGCGATGCGGCTGGTGTTAACGATGACTTCATCGGCATAATTGGTGTTGAAGAACAGGATATCTTCGCGCTGGATGGGGATTTTGCCGGCCGCGATATACTGCTGTAACTTTTCGGTAAAGCCGGCGTTTTTGTTAAGCGGTTGGGCCAGGTAAGCCTGGGCCTGCTCCGGGCTGAGGTGAGCCTCAGCCGGATGCGCGGCGGTGTAGGCCTGCAGCGCGGCGTTATCCACGTGAGAGAGCTTAAACATCAGCGAGACCGGCTGGACACGCCCATCTTCGGGCCGCCCAAATTCAAACGGCGCGCCCGCCAGCCAGGCCACATCCGCGTCACCGGTCGCGTCGATGACCACATCGGCTTCCAGCACTTCGCTGCCGGCCTTGTGGGTCACCTGAATACCGGTCAGGGTATTGCCGTCTTTAACCACCCCGGTCACCAGGGCATGATACAGAATTTGCGCCCCGGCTTCCAGCAGCAGGCGCTGGCAGACCAACTTCAGCGCTTCGGCATCGAAGGGGGTAATCGTATAGCAGTAATCCGAGGTATCCAGAATGTGCCCGGGCGAGGCATGCATGGCGACCAGGCGGTCCACCACCTCTTGGGCCAGCCCGCCGACCACCTGCTCGGCTCCCCTGCGGGAGGGCGAAGCGCCGGGCGAGTGAAAGGTCATCATCGGCCCCACCAGGGCGTTGGTCATGGTGCCACCCAGGCAGCCGTCCCGCTCCACCAACAGGGTGGTGGCCCCGTTGCGCGCCGCGGCTGTGGCGGCGCAGACGCCGGAAAGGCCGCCGCCGCATACAATCACGTTCCAATGCTTGCTCGTCATACAGTCATTATCCTTTCACACCGGAAAAAGAAAAACTCTCAATCACCTGCCGTTGGGCCAGTACATAGAAACCCAGCACCGGGATGACCGACATCGTGGTGGCGGCCAGTTGAATGGTCCACAGTGGTGCGCCGTACGGATCGCGGAAGTTGCTCAACGACAACGGCAGGGTGAAAAGCTGGATATTATTGATGAAAATAAAAGGCTCCAGGTACGAATTCCAGGAAGCCAGGAAGGTCAGAATGGCCACCGCCGCCAGGGCCGGTTTGGCCATGGGCATGGCAATCTGCCAGAAAATGCCAAAGCGGCCCAATCCATCCATGCGGGCAGCATCTTCCAGCTCCACCGGCAGCGCCAGGAAAAATTGACGCATCATGAACATGGAAACCACCCCGTGCGAACCGAAAATCGGCAGTAAAATGATCGGCCAATGTGTATCCGTCAGGCCCAGGGTCTTCATGACCACAAAATTGGGCACAATCGTCACCTCGGAAGGCATCATCAGGGCGCTGAGCAGAACTACAAATATGATATTGCTGCCTTTGAAGGAGATGCGCGCGAAGGCATATCCCGCCAGCGAAGTGATAAACAGCACGCCCAATGTAACCGTCAGGGCGATATAAATGCTGTTGAGATAGTGACGCGCAAATGGTTGGAAGGTGAAGGCCTGGGTAAAGTTCGAAAACTCAAGGTAACTGGGGATCAGCGGCGGCGGGAAGGTGAAGATATCGATCGCCTTTTTGAAAGAGCCCGTCAGCATCCACCAGAAGGGAGTCAGGAACGGGACCGCCATCACAACCAACAGGAGGTAGAAAAATACCTGGCCCAGCCGCTTGAATAAGCTAGCGTTCATTAAAAACAAACCTCCTCCGCACCGACCACTGCACGATGGTCAGGGCCAGGGCGATCACAAACAGCAGCACGCCGATGGCGCTGCCATAGCCAATTTCGTACGATCTAAAGGCATTGAAGTAGACGTAGTACGCCAGCACCATGGTGGAGTTGGAAGGGCCGCCGGAGGTCATCAGCAAAATGTGATCAAAGACATTCAGCGAACCGATAATAGTGATAATCGTCACCAGCAGGATGCTGGGAGCGAGAAATGGCAAAATAATGTGGCGGATGGTCTGCCAGGGGTTGGCGCCATCCACGTGGGCCGCTTCGATATATTCGCGCGGCAGGTCCTGCATGGCCGCCAGGAAAATGACCATGTTGAGGCCAACACTTTTTAACACGCGCACAAAGATCACCGAGAACATGGCAGAGGTGGGTTCATACAGCCAGTTCGGCCCCTGGATGCCCACCACACTCAGGGCCTGGTTGATCAGGCCGCTCTGCCCTTGCAAAAGAAAGGTCCACACGATCACCCAGGCTACGGTCGAGGTGATCACCGGGGCGAAAAACACCGCCCGAAAGAAAGAGACCCCCCGGAACTGCGGCGCCAGCAGGATCGCGATCATCAGGGCCAGGATCACATTCATGGGCACCAACCCGGTGGTGAAGGTCAGCGAATTGCCCAGCATCTGGTAAAAGACCGGGTCGATTTGAAACATATAGCGGAAATTTTCCAGCCCGATGAAGGAAATATCCCCGCTGAGCAGGTTGCGGTTCTGCGTGCTGAACACCAGGATCGCAGCCAAAGGGCCCAACATGAACATCAAGAAACCGATCACCTGTGGGCCCACGAACAGGTAACCCCACAACGAGTCGCGCTGGGCTAAAGTCAGCCCGCGCCGCCTGGCGGATGGATTGGATGGCGCCTGAGGGGTCATACGTCTCCTAAAATAGCAGAGGTTTGCGGACGCGAAGCGTTGCCACGGAACGCGGCAAATTCTCCGCTTTTTTCTGCCTCCCCTCCTCTGAAAGGGGAGGGGCCGGGGGTAGGGTTGAAGGGTTCCCCACTCTCTTCCCAGGGAGGAAGAGAGTGGGGGATGGAGAATCTAGCTTACTTGGTGAAATACGGGGCGAGGGCCTTGCAGGCCAGGTCCATCTGATCCTGGACCTTGGCGCCCGCCACCCACAGCTTATCGATGAATGGGCGGCCCGCCAGGTCAACCTTGGCGAAATCCGGGTGCGAGGAGATCACCTTGCCGGCTATGATTGAATCGGTGATGGCAGCCTTGATCTGACCCGGATCGATGGCGGGATTGTTCTTGGCGATTGCGTCTGAATTCAAGATCGAGACGCGCGCGGGCGGCCAGAAGGCAGCCAGGCGGGTGACATTTTCTTTGGTGGTCAGGAAGGCCACAAAATCTTGCGCCCAGGCCTGGTTTTTGCTGGCCTTGAAGGCCACCACGGCGGCCTGGCCAATGGTCGGCTTGGAACCGGCCGGGCCGGAGGGCAGCGGCGCGATGGCCCACTTGAACTTGGCGTCCTTCAGCGGTCCAACCCGGCTGATCTGGCCAAAGGTCATGGCGATGTTACCGGCCGTGAAGGCGGTGGACTCACCCGGCGGGGGGAAGCTCTTGTCCGTCAACACCATATTTTGGAACAATTGGATCGCTTGCACGGCTTCGGGCTTATTCATGGTGCAAGTGGTATAGTCATCCGACCAGAATTCACCGCCGTACGCGCGCACGAAAGCGGTCAGATGATTCCATATATTGGCAGCGTAGGGGTTGGTGGCATCTGCAGCGCCGAAAGCATACGATCCTTTGGGCAGCGTGGTCTGGATCTTTTGAGCGGCTTTGGCAAAGTTCTCAAAGGTCCAGGTGTTGTTCTTGATCATGATATCCGGGGTATCAACGCCGGCGGCCTTGAACATATCGATATTGTAGAGCACGAACACCGGCGAGGTCGAGAACGGCACGCCGTAGACGGCATCGCCGCGCACCCAGAAGGCCAGTGTCTTGGGAGAAAGGTCGGCGAAGTCGTAACCGGAGAAGGACTTTAACTTCGCGGACATGTCGGTCAGCGCTCCGGCCTTGATCCAGTTGGCAGCGGCGGTTTCCAGCATCCAGCCGGCGTCCGGCGGGTCGCCACCGGCGAGTTGGACGGAGACCTTCTGAATGTAGTCGTCGGCGCTGATCGAATCAACCTTGATCGTGACATTCGGATTCTTCGCCTTGTATTCGGCGGCAATGTCATTCAGCAGCTTCAACTGGGTTTCATTGGCGGTCCAGGTGGTAAAACGCAGATTGACCGGGTCCTTGGTAGTATCCTTGGTGGGGGCCGGGGTGGCGGTGATGACCACGTTCTGGGGGGTGCCGGCGACGATCTGCGTGACCATCTGGGTCACCATCTGGGTCTGCACAACCTTGACTTCGACGGTCTTAATCACCTCGGTCGGTTGACAGGCAGTCAGAAGGAAAGTTAGAAGGAGCACGAAGCTCAACAGGGTATACAACTTGCGGTTCATGATTTTCTTCTCCTGAAAGATTGGTTAAAGTAATACTGATTAGTAATTGAACAAGCAAATTCCAGATTGGTTGATGGATATTTGAATTAATGACCTCCTTTCTCTGTGTTCAATTGGCGCGATATGGGGCGGCAATGGTCTGACCCGGTACAATCCGGCACGGCAAGAAAATAGTACGCGGAGCAGGGTTTTGAGGGTATTCCAGCTGGTTTACGAGCATTCGCACCGCTTCGATACCCATTTCACGCCGGGGAATGGTGAACATGGTCCAATCCGGCGAGTTATCCCAAACGTAATGGGGGTCGCCAAGCATCGCAATCGAGAAATCCTGGGGGACATTCAATCCCAGCGCATGCAGTGATGAAAGCATGGCCTGACATTGCACATCCATATCAATCAGAGCTCCCGTATAACCCTCTTCCAACTGCCGCCGAACAAATTCCGGGGTGATATCACTGACGGGGATATGAAAAATTGTACGGTCATCGAGAGGCAGATTTTGCTGATGGCAGGCCTGGATAAAGCCACTTTCACGGTCGATACTGGATTCAAACCGGGGTGGAAAACCAATAAAAAACAGGCGCCGGTGGCCCAGGTTGGCCAGTTGGCAAGTCAGTTCGGCGGTGGCGGCCTGGTAATCTCCCGCGGTAAAAGAGATGGAAACCCCCGGCACCTCGCGCCGGCCCACATATACAAAAGGGTAACCGTCTTCTTGCAGGCGGCGCAATTCGTCTTTGTTTTCGTTCAGCCCCAGCAAGATCGAGCCATCCGCCATGTAGAGCAGGTTGGTATCGTCGTGGAAAATGCTGCGCCCTCCATTGGTATTGGTGGCATTAGTAAACAGCAGGAGATGGTAGCCCTGCCGTTCGGCCTCTTCCTCAATCCCCAACAGAAAGAGATGGAAGAAATCATGATGTTGAAACGGAAAAATCGGTCCATAGGTGAAGATACCCAGGATGCGATTCTTGCCCCCGGCCAGGGTGCGCGCGGCGGGGTTGGCCACATAACCCAGCTGGGCCACGGCATCCCACACCCGCTGGTGGGTTTCCGGGCTGACGCGAATATTGCGCCCGGTGACGTGATTGATCACAGCGGAAGCGGTGGCGGTAGATACGCCGGCGAGTTTGGCCACATCGGCAAGGCGGGAACGAGTTTTCATGCGGGGATTTTCAGGCACTTAATCAGGAGAATAGGAGAGGAACCGTTAAACATGTCTTGATTAAGCGCATAATCATTATGCGCTCCGCTGTGAGCGCTGTCAAGGGGTTAAGAAGAATGTCACCGGAAGGCGTGACAATCGTCAGGCGGAATCAACATGGTGGCGGGCGGGGCCGGCCTGCGCACCTGGGGCAGTTCGAGCACCTGTTTTGATCATTTTGGAGTGGGGAATATCCCATAACGGGGGAAGCTGCCCGGTTGGCGGCGGTGTTGAAGGAGTGGGACCGATTATAATAGGGAACACCTACGCCAACTGGTTTTAACCCGACCCAACCCAGAGCAGCCAGATAGACCTACGCCATGATGGATTTCAACAATTCCCTTTCGCACATCCCCGGCCCCAACGCCAAACGCATCGCGCTGCGCATCAGCCCGCCCGCGGAACACGCCTTGCGCCAGGGGCACCCCTGGATCTTTGACCAATCGATCACAGAGCAAAGCCACGCCGGCCAACCGGGCGACCTGGCTGTGATTTTCGATGACAAACGCCGCTTTCTGGCGGTTGGCCTGTACGACCCCACCTCGGCCATCCGCGTGCGCATCTTACAATTCCACCAACCCGCGGCGATTAATGGCGATTGGTTCAAAACCCGGCTGGCGGCCGCGGCCCGTTTGCGCCTGCCCCTGATCGAACAGGCTGCCGCCAAGGCCACCACCGGCTACCGCCTGGTTCACGGCGAGAACGACGGTTTTCCGGGCCTGGTGGTCGACCGCTACGCGCAGACGCTGGTGATCAAACTGTACACCCCGGCCTGGATCCCGCATTTGAGTGAATTCTGCGCCGCTCTGGCGCAGGGCTGCCCGGCCGAAGGTGTGATTTTGCGCTTCAGCCGGGCGCTGCTGAAGCAGACTGAACTGCTGGCGGGCCTGAGCGACGGGCAGACGCTCGCCGGCCCACCCCGGGCGGGCGCACTGCTGTTCCAGGAAAATGGCCTGGTCTTCGAGGCGGACCCCATCCTCGGGCAAAAAACCGGCTTTTTTTTGGACCAGCGTGATAACCGCGCCCGGGTAGAACGGCTTGCCAGGGATCAAGCGGTGCTGAATGTCTTTGCCTATACCGGCGGCTTTTCGGTTTACGCGGCCCGCGGCGGCGCAAAACAGGTGGTCAGCGTGGATATCAGCGCGCCGGCCATGCAGGCCGCGCGCCGCAACATGGCGCACAACCGGCACTTCCCCGGCGTGGCGGCGGCGGCGCACGAGACGGTGGCGGAAGATGCCTTCGAAGTTCTGGCGCGCATGGCTGCAGAAAAGCGCCGGTTTGACCTGGTGATTATCGACCCGCCCATGTTTGCACAAAGCCAGGCACAAACCGGCGCGGCCCTTTCTGCTTACCAGCGCTTAACCCGCCTGGGCCTGGATGTGTTGCGGGCGGGGGGGGTGCTGGTGCAGGCCTCCTGTTCGAGCCGGGTCGAGGCCGAGGATTTTTTCAACTGCGTGGATCAAGCCGCCTGGCAATCCAAGCGCCGCCTGATAGAAATTGAACGCACGGGGCACGCGCTGGATCATCCGATTGGGTTTAAAGAGGGCGCTTATCTAAAATGCCTGTTTGCCAGGGCGGATTAAGTCATCCGCACGGGTGCGAACTGGAGGATGCGCCCGGGTTCATCCTCCAGCGTGGCGATTGTGACAGACTTTCGCGCCCGCGGATAGGTTCTTCAGTCCACCTGCGCCAGATCGCGGCTGGCGATGATGTCGATGCCGGTATCCAGCAGGTTGGCCAGTACCACCTGGCCCATTTTGACCGGCGCAGGCACTTCCAGCGCGCGCAGGGCCGCGCGCAGTTCTTGAATGCGCGCCTTGGGGAAGGGCGCCGAGGTGTAGACCGGCAGCAAGGGGTGGACGGCATTCATGGCGCGCACGGTGGTGGCCACCATGCGCCGGGGATCCACTAGTTCACGCGCGGCGTATTGGTGCCCGCGTTTGCAGCCCGGTTTCACCTCAATCACGGTTTTGCCTGCGTGGGTCACTTGCAGCGTGCAGCCTTTGGGGCAGGTAACGCATAAGATTTTTGTTTGATCAGGCATGTTGGTTTCCTTTAGCGTTTGACCACGGCTAGGGTCAGCTCATCGGCCAGTTGCACTTGATCGTAGGCCTTGATTGGAATTTCGACGGTGATGATTTCACCCGGACGGGCGTACAGTTCACCTTTGCGCAGCACCAGGTGGTCGCGGTTGCGCACTTCCACCCAGACCGGGCTTTCGATGGGCGTCTTGACGCGCAGTTGCAGCCGCACCGGGGCCTCGGCCAATGATTCGCGGTTGACCTGGTGCGGTACCACGTAGCGCACATTATCCCCCACGCGCAGCGGCACCAGGCCGGTTTCGCGGCGGCGGATGCGCGTGGCAAATTTGGCGGCGCTGATGCCGGCCTGCCGCCCGGCCTCGGAAACCCAGTCGACCAAATCGTAAACATGCACCACGTTGCCGGCGGCAAAAATGCCCGGCACGTTAGTTTCAAAGGTATCGTCCACAAAGGGGCCGCCCGTCAGCCCGTCGATCAACACCCCGGCCTTTTTGGACAGCTCGTTTTCCGGGATCAGCCCCACCGACAGCAGCAGCGTATCGCACGGGATGATTTCTTCGCTGCCGGGGATGGGCGCCCATTTTTCATCCACGCGCACCGTCTCCACTGCCTCCACGCGCTGGTTGCCGATCACGCGCTTGACGGTGTGACTGAGATGCAGCGGAATGTCGTAATCCATCAGGCACTGCACATAATTGCGCGTCAGCCCGGTGAGGAATGGCATCACCTCCACCACCCGTTCCACCTTTGCGCCTTCCAGCGTCAGCCGCCGCGCCATAATCATACCGATATCGCCCGAACCCAACACCACAAAACGGCTGCCCGGCATATAGCCTTCCACATTCACCCAACGCTGCGCGGTACCGGCGGTATATACCCCCGCCGGACGCGTGCCCGGGATGCGGATTTGGGCGCGGGTGCGCTCGCGGCAGCCCATGGCCAGCACAATCGCGCGCGCCCGGATATCCACAAAACCACTGTGCCTGCCGGTGGCAAAAATGCGGCGCTGCGAGGTAATATCCAGCACCATCGTATCCAACAGCGGTTCTACCCCGCAGGCCAGGGTATCATCGATGAAACGCTGGGCATAGCTAGGGCCGGGCAGGTCCTGCCCGAAAATTTCCAGGCCAAAGCCGTTGTGAATGCACTGCTGCAAAATGCCGCCCAGTTCCTGGTCACGCTCAATCAGCAGCACATCTTCCGCCCCGTTTTGTTTGGCCGCAATCGCGGCCGCCAGGCCGCCCGGGCCGGCGCCGATCACCACCACATCGTATTTATCTTTGCGGGTCATGCCGGCACCTCCCATTCCTTGGTCTTGCGCACCAAAAACTCGGAACCGGGGCCTTTCTTGCTCACCGCCTCCGGCGGCACCCCCAGTTCATGCGCGATCAGATCCACCACGCGCGGCATGTCGAACGAACCCAGGCAGCGCCCCGTGCCCAACCAGGTGCGGCGCTTGATCGCATCGTAGGTCAGCGCCGGGATGGGCGCATGGATTTCGGCGATAATCTCGCCCTCGGTAACCATCTCGCAGCGGCAGATCACGCGCCCGTAGCGCGGGTCGGCTTTAATCAGCTTGATCTGTTCCTCGCGCGGCAGCCGCCGAAAATGGGGGCGCGGCTCGCGGATGGGGTCCCAACCGCGCTTCACCGCCAGCTTTTCCCCGGCATCTTGCAGCAGATCCACCACGCGCCGGGCAATCGCGGGGGCAGAAGTCAGCCCAGGCGACTCGATCCCGCCCAGGTTGACCAGCCCCTGCACTTCCGCTGGAATTTCGATCACAAAATCGTGATTATGCTTAACCCCCGGCGTCTGGCAGGGGGCATTGCCGCAGGCGCGCAGCCCGGCAAAGACCGCGATGGAAAAGCGCGAGGTGAGCGATGGTATTAACTTTTGCGCCCCGCTCCAGATTTCCGCCATGCCATCTCCGGTCACGGAACGATCCTCCTTATCATCGACCCATTGCGAATTGGGGCCGACAATGGTGTTGCCGTGCACGGTGGTGGTGACGAGTATGCCTTTGCCTTTTTCACTGGGCACCGGGAACAAAACGTTGTTGATCTGAATTTCCGCTCGATCCAACACGGAATACTCGCCCCGGCGCGGGCAGATCTTAAATTCTGGCCGGACCCCGGCTTTGTGCATCACCTCATCGGCGTACAGACCGGCGGCATTGACCACCCAACGGCAGGCAAAATCGCCGCGGTTGGTTTTCACCCCTACAATGCGCCGCTGGTCAAAAATGAAGTCTTCGAAGCGGGTACCCGTTAACAGGCTGACGCCGTTGTGCACAGCATTTTCTGCCGCCGCCACCGTCAGCATGAACGGATCGCAAATACCGCCGGTGGGCGCCCACAGCGCCCCACTGACATGCGGGCTGAGGTTGGGCTCGCGCAGGCGCATTTCATCTGCTGAGATGAAGTGCATGCCCGGCACGCCGTTGTTTTGCCCCTGGGTCTGCAACCCATCCAACAGGGCCAGTTCCTCTTTGCCCACGGCCACCACATAATCACCACGGCGTTCGAACTCAAAGCCAAGTTCGCCCGACAGGCTATCCCACATGGCATTGCCGGCCACGTTCATTTTGGCTTTGAGCGTCCCGGTTACAGGGTCGTAGCCGGCATGTACGATGGCAGAATTGGCGCTGGTGGCGCCCGTGCCAATATCGTCTTCTTTTTCAATCAACAGCACGTGCAGCGCAAAGCGTGACAGGGCGCGGGCGATCATACAGCCCACTACCCCGCCGCCAATGATGATGATATCGACTGTTTTCATGCAAACACTCCTCTATCCATTAAGCAGTAAATCTAGCTTTACCCCACTCAATTATCATACCATTTCTCCAAAATAGTACGTCTGCACGGTCCCCCAAAAATAGGATCGCTTTTATGGCTACAAATACCGCTTTTTTCTTACGCGAAAAACCTTATTTTGTGGACGCAGGTAAACTATAATTCAGCCCATGCGATACGAAACGATCCACAACCAAGCAATTCCCAAGATCGGCTTTGGCACCTGGCAAATTGGCGGGCAGCGCACAGCCGAACCGGCCAGCGATGAACCCTCCCTGGCGGCGCTGCGTTCGGCCCTGGGACTGGGCTATACCCACTTCGACACCGCCGAGGGCTATGCCGCGGGGCATTCCGAAGAACTGGTAGGCCGGGCCATCCAAGAAATGGGCGTGCCGCGCGCGGGACTGTTTATCACCACCAAGGTCTCACCGGAGCATTTGCAGTATGATGACGTGCTGCACTGCTGCGAAAACAGCCTGCGCCGGTTGGGCATGGACTATATTGACCTGTACCTGATCCACTGGCCCAAAGTGGGCATGCGGCTGAAAGACACCTTCCGCGCGCTCAACCAGTTGGTGCAGCGTGGTAAGGTGCGCCACCTGGGGGTCAGTAATTTTAATCTCAAGCTGCTGCAACAGGCGGCGGAGCTCGCTGAAACCCCGCTGCTCACCAACCAGGTCTCCTACTGCATCCCGGACCAAACCCATGTGACCAATGGGGTATTGGCCTATTGCCAGCAGCATGACATTTTGCTCACGGCCTACACCCCGGTGAAACATCGCTACATCCAAAGCAACAAGGCGCTGCAAGCCATCGCGCAGGCCCGGGGTGTGACGCCCTACCAGGTGGCGTTGGCCTGGCTGACGACCCAACCGCGGGTAATCACCATTCCGATGTCGTTCAACCCGCAGCACCAGGCCGAAAACATTCAAGCCGCAGATATGGTGCTGACTGCCGCCGAGATGGAACAATTGGGATGATGCGCTACCCGCGCGCGCAGACCGTCCCGCAAGTCCAGCCTGTGCCCATCGCCGAAACTGACCTGGAACCGCTGTACCGGGTCATCATCCATAACGATGACGTCACCCCGATGGATTTTGTGATCCACATTCTGGAGCGCATCTTTTTCGTCAGCGGTCCGGCGGCGCTGGAAATCATGTATACTGCCCATTTTTCCGGGGCGGCGTATGTGCAAAGCCTGCCGAAAAGCGAAGCGCAGAACCGCATCGGCCGGGCGCATTTTGCCGCCGCGCTGGAAGGGTACCCGCTGCATTTTACAATGGAACCGGAATAGCGCTGCGGCGGCGGCTGGCGGTGTCCCTGAACTTGCAGGTTTCCAACCGCTTTACCCGGCGCACAGACCAGCCTCTGAGAACAAGGTTTTCAGCTAAAGCACTCATTCCATCAAGCTGGCATACTCATTGCATACTTTCACGTTCACGGATACCCCCTTTTTGGATGGCTTGTGTATAATGATTGCACAGTGAACATGAATCCTGAACGTACTGCAGCTCAAGTTTGTATCAACGCCGCCACGGAAGCCCTCGCCCGAGGCGACCGGCGCGCAGCCTACCATCATGCCGAACAGGCGGCGGCCCTGGCCCCGCAGACCGAGCAGCCCTGGCTGCTGCTGGCGTTCCTGGCAAGCCCCAAAGCGGCGCAATATTACGTGGAACGCGCCTTGCAGGTGAACCCCAGCAGCGCACGCGCGCTGGCAGCGCAGCAGTGGCTGAAGCAAAGCCCCGATACAGGCGCCCAACCTGCTGACGAAACTTTGCCCCAGGCAGGCGCCCAACCCACTGATGAAACTTTGCCCAACGCAGGCGCCCAATCCAGCGAGGTCATGTGTATGCCCGATCCGGCTGCCACCCCCCCGATCGCGGTGAAACGGCGCCAGCCCGGTCCGGCCCTCCGCCGCGTCCTGCGCTTTTCGGTGGGGCTGGCCGTGCTGGCGGTAGTGCTGGGGCTGGCAAGCCTGAGCAGCGCCGCGCGCCAGATGCCAGAACGGGATGTGACGGTGACCAGAATCGTTCAGAGCGTGCTGAATACCGCGGCCGCACAGACCGGCGCGCCCAACGCCACCGCCGCGCCGACCACAATTCCCAGCGCCACCCGCACGCCTTTCCTCATCCCGAGCAGTACCGCCACACTGCTCCCGACCCTTACCGCGTCACCCCTACCGACGAATACCGCCTCCCCCATCCCCACGGAGACAGCATCTGCCACGCCGAGTGCCACACCTACCAGCCAGCCGACCGCCAAACCCACATCTACCCAGCCGCCGGCCCCCACCCAGCCCAAAAATACCCCAGTGACCTCCACTAATTACACGGTGCGGCCCGGCGATACCCTGAATTTGATTGCGCAGCGCAATAATGTTTCCTTGCAAGACCTGATCGCGGTTAACAATCTGCTCAATCCATCGTTCATCCAGGCCGGGCAGGCGCTGATCATCCCCAGGGGTGGGCTGCCGCCCATCACCACCCAACCGACCGCCGAGGTTAACCCGACCCGAGTACCTGGCAAGGGCAAGGAAATTCAGATCGACATCTCCGAGCAGCACATCTATGCGTACGAGAATGGTCAACTGGTGCAGAGCTATGTCGTTTCAACCGGCATCGGTAACAGTACCCGCATCGGCACATTCAAGGTGCTGGATAAAATCTCCAACGCCTACAGCAACGCCTTTAATATCTGGATGCCGTGGTGGTTGGGCATTTATTATTCCGGCACCCTGGAAAATGGCATTCACGGCCTGCCAAAGCTATGGAACGGTGTGGAACTGTGGGGCAACCTGCTGGGCCAGCCTGCCACCTACGGCTGCATAGAGGCGCGCACCTTCGAAATCAAGAAGCTGTACGACTGGGCCGAGATTGGCACGCCCGTGATTATTCGCAGGTAAACCTCAGCCCTCACCCCAGGGTGAAATAAAATGTAGCGCCCTGGTCCACCGCGCCCTGTGCCCATACGCGCCCACCGTGCCGCTGCACAATGCGCTGCACGGTTGCCAGGCCGATCCCCGTGCCGGGAAATTCATTTTCGTTGTGCAGGCGTTGGAAAGGACCAAATAGCTTGCCTGCGTAAGCCATATCAAAACCAGCGCCATTATCGTGCACGAAATAAATCAGTTCGCCATCCTGCGCGAGCATGCCGACCTGAATGGTGGCGTGTTCGCGTTGACTGGTGAACTTATAGGCATTGTTCAGCAGGTTTTCCAGGGCAATTTTTAGTAAATTTGCATCGCCCTGCACGATCATTTGGGCGGGTAGTTCAAACTCCACCCGGCGTTGGGGTGATAAAGCGTTCAACTCAGCCATAATCGCGTTTGCCAGCACGCTCAGATCCACCTCTTGACGAATAAATTCCGCGCGTGAAATGCGCGATAGGTTAAGCAAATCATGGATCAATTGTCCCATATTTTGTGAAGCATTTTGAATGCGCGTGAGATAGTGCAGCCCCTGCTCATCCAACTGCCCGGCATAATCTTCCAATAGGACTTTACTGAAACCGTCCAGGGTGCGCAAGGGAGCGCGCAGATCGTGCGAAACGGAATAAGCAAAGGCCTCCAATTCATGATTGATGGCAGTGAGCTGGGTCGTGCGCTCAGCCACGCGCTTTTCCAGCTCGGTGTTGAGCTGGAGGATTTGTGCTTCATTCCGCTTGCGGTCGGTGATGTCGCTGTCAGTCCCTTCCAAACCGATGATTGCTCCCGCTCTGTTGCGTAAGGGAACTGCGCTGGAGGTGTGCCAGTACCAGCATCCATCCGTGTGCTGTAAGCGATACTCCGGACCCTTTTGTCGTTGCCCCGTCTCGAACACGCTCTGTAAGAATGCCATGCAGCCCGCAAGATCATCCGGATGAATGAATTGCTGGAATGTTTGGCCAACCACCGGGGTTTTCAGTTTTCCCAGGCGCACCGCCCAGGCCGGCGAGGTGAAGGTGAATACCCCATCCGTGTTTATGGTATAGATGATGTCGTTGTGGTTCTCGATGAGGGAGCGGTATTTTTCTTCGCTCGCACGCAACGCCTCCTCAGCCTGTTTGCGCTCCGTGATATTCAGGAAAGCCGCGACGAAATGATCCGGCTTGTACTGGTAAGCGACGCAATCGTACCAGCCAGCATTGAACTGGAGATATTGTTCGACGCGGATCTGCTCCCCGGTTCGGGCGACATGACCGAAGGTTCCGATCCAATCAAAGGGGTTGTTTTCGATACCGGGGAAAGCCTGAGTGACGGTTTTTCCACGCGGATCAACACCGGTCAGTTCTATATAGCTTTCGTTCGCATCCAGAAAGCGATAATCAACCGGTTTTCCCGATGGGTCATAGATCATTTGATGGTACGCCACCCCGATTGGACCTTTCTCAAACAGGGCCTTGAACTTCCACTCCGCCTGGCGCAGCGCCTCCTCGGTTTGCTTTCGCTCAATGGCCAGGGCCACTTGCGAGCCGATGTATGCCAGAAAATTTTTATCGGCCTCTGAATAACGATCCGGTGTTTGATAATCCTGTACCGCAATCACCCCGATGGTTCCATCCGGTGCATTGAGCGGCGCTCCCAGCCAGGAGACCGAGTCGGTACCGATCAGTTCCACAATTCCCTGCGCCACCAGCTCAGTAAACCGCGCCTGCGTCATGATTTCTGGCTTGCCGTTATGATAAATATAGGCTGTGATGCTCTTTTCCAGCCGCGAGGGAGGGGCAGGCGGATCATACTGGTCTACCGAATAAACTTCTTCGAATAAGCCGCTGGCTTGATTGAAAAAAACAACAAAGAAATTTTCAGCGTAGATGACTTTGGCGATGGCATGGTGGACAAGAGCCAGAATTTCATGCAGGTCTTTGGTCACAACCAGACCCTGCATAATCTCCAGTAACACTTCACGCTCCATATCTGCCCGTTGGCGCTCACGATTTAACTTTACCTCGTGTAATTCTCGTTCAAGCGCCAGAACCAGACGGGCCAATTCTCGCTTTTGAATGTAATCCTTCGCGCCACCCCTCATCAGCGAAACCGCCAGATTCAGGTCAATTTCGCCTGAGACGATGATAAACGGCACCGCGGGGCAGATTTCCATCGTCAACGCCAGCGCCGCCGGCGCATTAAATTGCGGCATGGAATGATCGGAGGTGATGACATCCCAATTCTGGCTTTCCAATGCAGAACGCATGGCCTCTGGCGTATCTACGGCTGTATAGGTCACAGCGTAGCCAGCTTTGCGCAGGGTATGCTGCAGCAGAAAAATGTCATCTTCCGAATCTTCCACAATCAATATGCGCAGCGATTGGCTCATGGGTTCATCCTGTAGGGTATGGCAACAGCGAATCCTTTTGGCACCCCGTACCGAGTAATTATAGGGGATTATGAAAAGATTGTGAGCTTTTTACTGTGGGGAATGTGGCAATTTTATTATCAAACCACGGAATAACCGGAAAAGTATTCCCGCAGCGGGGCATTTAAACTAAAAAAATGCGTGTCCTTGCGCATTTTTTTAGTCATCCTGCGTTTTCGTCCAAACGGCGCGCCGATTTAAGAATCGAAGCCGGTCAAAATTAACACCGCATCCCAGGCATGCCCTTCCGCAGTCCTACCCGCCGGAGCAGTGTAACCGCCATTGCCGGCGGCGACTGCCGCCACAAGCGCGCCCGTGCGCGGGTCAAACCATTGGGCCTGAAACTCTTTTCCGGCCGGCAGCGCCAGATGGACGGCCCCACCCACCGGCAAGTACACCACGCACAGGTCTTTCCCGGCATCCGCCAGTGCCAACGGGCGCGTGCCCGGATTCCAGCTTTCGGGCAGCAGCAGTTCTGGCGCCGGCCTCAGCGTTTCAAAGGTCACCACCTCGGTAAAGAAATGGCGCAAATGCAGCAGATCGACCAACCCGGGCTGGTCCTGATCCAGCACCTGCCAGGGCCCCCAGGAATTTTCAAAACCGTGAATTACCCCCATGCCGCACATGGCGCCGCGCCAGGCACCGCGCCGGGTGTGCTCCACATCACAAAATTCATGCCCTGGCATCAGCAGCGCAAATTCGGGATTACGCTCATAACCCCATTCGGCAAAAATGACCGAGCCCCACCAATCCTTAAAGGCGCTGGTAATGGCATCTTCTATCCCGGTGGCCAGCCAGCCTTCGGCCTGCCCGGCATTGCCCCAATCCTGGAACATGATCGCATCCACGGCCTGGGGATCTGAGGCGAAGCGCTGGGCAAAGGCGGGCACGCGCGGGCCGTTGTGTACGGCGATCACATGCCCGTGCTGCGCAACGCTTTTGACCCAGCGTGCCATGCGCATCGCCCAGCGGTCTGCCACCGGTTTGTAATGCCAATCTCCATTCGGATAATATTCGTACTCGTTCATCAACGTCCAGATAGCCACCGCGTTGTAGGCGTCATAGCGCGCAATCAGGTAGCGCATCCACTGTTCTTCCCATTCGGGGGTAAAGATGGCGCGGCTGTTGAATGGGAATTCAAAGCCCCAGGCTTCCATGATCATTTCCAGACCAAGGCCCAGTTCCTCCGCCCGGCCCACCACGCGGTCGACCGTGCGGAAATATTCGAGGTTGAACTGATCAAAGCGCGGAGACTGCTCACTGCCGCCCCAGGGCCAGGTGCGCCGGGTTTGCCAGGCGCTGTAACCCTCGGGGGGGTGAAATGGGCTGACCGGCAGGCGCACGCGCAGCAGGTTAAACCCTTGCCCGGCCCGGCGCGCCAGAAAAGCATCCACATCCAGGCCGCAGTGCGCCGCGCCAAAAATGTTATAGACCGTATCGCCAAAGATAAAGACCGGTTGGCCGCTTTCGGTGCTGAAACCCCAACCCTGGCCCGGCGTGCTCTTCAAAAAGCCTTTTGCCGGGCTGGCGCTGACCTCAAACGCCCCGGTCTGGTCCAGGTCCGGTAATACCGGGCAGGATTGGGTGCGATAGGTCCATGTTCCGGCCGTATCCGGGTTAAAACGCACCCGCCAGGTCTGGTCTCCATCGTAAAAAGCCGGAACCTGCTGGCTGCGGCCGCTGGGGCCGGTGAATATCATATCCAGGCGCACATCTACAAATGGGTTATGGAGGATTTTTTGGGTCGTAAAAGACCATTCGCCGACCTGGCGGCGCGCGATAGAAAGAGGTTGTGTCATGAAATAGGTTTCCTTTGGGTCAAAATTGCACTCTTGACTTGAATGTGCCGGCATGCTATGATCATTTTATCATTATTGAAAATATTTTCAATATACAATCGCTATTGAGAATATATTCACAAACAGGTGGCTTATGCCCAAACTGCTCCCGCCGGATGAAATGCGCCTGCTGGTCAAAGTCAGCAAGCTTTACTACGAAGACAGCCTGACGCAGGATGAGATTGTGGAAAAGCTGCAACTCTCACGTTCAAAGATCTCGCGCCTGCTGCAGCGCGCCCGCGATGAGGGCGTCGTCCTGATCATGGTGCAAACCCCGCCGGGAATTCTTTCCGAGCTTGAGGCGCGTCTCGAAGTGCGCTTCCATCTGCAAGAAGCGGTGATTGTGGAAGTGCACCCCACAAACCCGCAAAATAACACGGCGCGAGCGTTGGGCGCGGCTGCCGCGGCGTATCTGGCGCGCAGCCTGCACGATCACGATCGCATTGGCATCTCGTGGGGCTCCACCCTGAACCAGATGGTCTCAGCCATGCAGCCGGTTGAGGCGCGCAACACCCAGATCGTGCAAATCATCGGCGGGCTGGGGCCGCCGGAAGCCGAGGTGCACGCCACCGACCTGTGCCACCGCCTGGCGCGCACCCTGGGAGCGCGGCTGACCCTGCTGCCCAGCCCGGGAATTGTGGATAACCAGCGCACGCGCGAAGCTTTTCTCTCAGACAGCCATGTGCAACGCGCGTTAATTCTATTTTCCGAGTTGAATGTGGCCTTTGTGGGGATTGGCGCCCCCACCCCCGCGGCGCTCTTAATGCGCGACGGCACCATTATCACCCCGGCCGAACTGGATGATCTGCTGCAGCGCGGCGCCGTGGGCGACATTGCCCTGCGCTTTTTTGATGCCTACGGGCAGCCGGTGGAATCGGACGTGAACCAGCGCGTGATCGGCATTGCGCTCGAGCAGTTGGCGCGCATCAAACGCGTGGTGGGGGTGGCCGGTGGAACCGACAAATTGCAGGCCATTCTGGGAGCGCTGCGCGGCGGCCTGGTGGATGTGCTGATCACCGATTCGCTCACGGCGGCGCAACTGCTCGAACTTGCCCCGGCCAAATCCTATGGATAGGAGTTCGACTTGAATTCTGATGAGATTTTAACCCTGGCTGCTGCCGTCATCCGGCAGGAAAGCGCGGCGGTAGCGGCCCTGACCGCCCAACTGAATCCCAACTTTGTCGACGCCGCCCGGCTGCTGTTGGCCTGCCAGGGGCATGTGCTGGTGGCGGGAGCGGGCACCTCGCACGCCGTCGGCGCGCGCCTGGCGCACCTGCTCACCTGCTGCGGCACGCCGGCGCTGTTCCTCCATCCCGGCGACAGCCAGCACGGGTTGGCCGGCGCGGTCACCGGGCGCGATGTATTAATCGCGCTGTCCAAGGGCGGCGAAACGACGGAGGTCAACGCGCTGGCGCGCACCGCGCGCAGCCGCGGCGCCAAAGTGATCGCCATCACCGAAAAACCGGGCGCCAGCCTGGGGCAGTTGAGCGATGTCATTCTCCAGGTGGTAGCCCCGGCCGAGGTGGATCCTTACGGCATGATCGCCACCGGCAGCTCGCTGGTCAACGCCGCCTTTGGCGACGCGCTGTGTGTGGTGCTGCTGCAACTGCGCGGTTACACCCGCGAGCAGTTTGGCCAGACCCATCCCGGCGGCGCGGTGGGCTTGCAGCTCCAGGCCGCAGACCCGCAACCCCCAACCCAAAAATAACGAAAGGCGAAGCATGAAAGCGGCATTTTTAACCGGTAAACAACAATTTGAGCTGCGCGAAATTCCCGCGCCGCTGCCCCCGGAAGATGGCCTGGTGCTGCAGGTGCAGGCCTGTGGCGTGTGCGGTTCGGATCTGCGCCGATGGAAAGAAGGGCTGCCAGCGGGCGGCGAACCGGTCATCCCGGGGCATGAGATTGCCGGGGTGGTGATGGCAGTGGGCAGCCGGCTTACGGGCTATGCCCCGGGCGACCGGCTGGCCGTGGCGCCGGATGTGCACTGCGGGCGCTGCTATTACTGCCGGCGCGGCCTGTACAACCTGTGCGACGACCTGCATTTTCTGGGGATTAGCCCCGGCTGCGCCGGCGGTTTTAGCCAGCAGATGGTGCTGAACGCCGAAATTCTGGCGAATGGTATCGTTCACCCTATGCCCCAGGAGATGACCTTTTCACAGGCGGCCTTAGCGGAACCGTGCAGTTCGGTGCTGGCGTGCCACGAAAAGATCAACACCCGCCTGGGAGATACACTGCTGGTGATGGGCGGCGGGCCGATTGGCGTGCTGCACATCGCGGTGGCGCAGGCACGCGGGGCACGTGTGATTCTATCCGAACCCAGCCCGGTGCGCCGCGCCATGGCGCAGCCGTTTCATCCAGCCGCAATCATCGACCCGTCGCAAGAAAATGTGGCGGAGCGTATCCGGCAGCTCACTATGGGCCTGGGCGTGGATGCCGTGATCTGCGCCAACCCGGTCGCCGCCACCCATACCCAGGCGGTGGAGGTGGTGCGCAAAGGCGGCAAGGTGGTGCTGTTCGGCGGCCTGCCCAAGGCCAGCCCCCTCACCGCGCTGGACGCCAACCGCATCCATTACGGCGAGATCGACGTGCTGGGCTCATTCTCTTACCATCCCGCATTCCATGAGATGGCGCTGAAGGTGATCGGGCAGGGCGGCATCCCAGCCGCGCAGGTGATCACCCACACCTTCCCCCTGGCAGAAATCGCGGCTGCCTTTGAGGCCGCCGCGAGCGGCGAAGCCCTAAAAGTGATGGTTACCGCCTAAAAGGAAACTCCATGATCGGACTTAACGAAGAACTGCAACAACGCCAGGCCGCCGGCAACCCCATACGCATCGGGTTGATCGGCGCCGGCCAGATGGGTACGGACGTGATCGCTGAAACCCAGATGATGAAAGGCATCGAAATCGTCGCCACCGCCGATATTGACCTGGAACGGGCGATTGCCGGGTACCAGATCGGGCAGGTAGCGGGTGAGGTGGTGGTGGTCGAAAGCGCCGCCCAAGCCGATGCAGCCGTAGCCGCCGGCAAACGCGTGGCCGCGCGCGATTACCGCATCATTACCGATATGAAAAATATCGATGTCATGCTGGAATCGACCGGCGTACCCGAAATTGGCTGCCGGGCGGCGCTGCGTTCGGCCCTGCACGGGCAGGACCTGGCGATGATGAACGTGGAAACCGATATCACCGTCGGCCCCATCCTGCACTGGTATGCCGGCGAAAAAGGCGTGTTGTACGCGCTGGCCGCCGGTGATGAACCTGCCGCCTGCAAAGAGTTGTACGACTTCGCGGACGCGCTGGGTTTCACCATTGTCGCCGCCGGCAAAGGCAAGAACAACCCACTCGACCGTCACTCCTCCCCGGCCGACCCGGCTGTGCAAAAAGAAGCGGCGCGACGCGGTTTGAGCCCCAATATGCTGATCGAGTTCGTCGATGGCAGCAAAACCATGATCGAAATGGCGGCGGTCTCCAACGCCACCGGCCTGGTGCCGGATGTGCGCGGCATGCACGGCCCAAACACCGACCGCGACCACCTGAACGAGGTCTTCCGGCTCAAGGAAGACGGCGGCCTGCTCTCCCGCATGGGCGTGGTCGATTTTGGCATCGGGCGGGTGGCCCCCGGCGTGTTTTTGATCGTACGCAGCGATCATCCGCGCCTGCGCCAGGCGATGATCCTGCGCGATATGGGCAACGGCCCTTATTACACCCTCTTTCGCCCCTTCCACCTGTGCAGCATTGAGGTGCCACTGACCTGCGCCATGCTGACCCTGCGGCGCAAATCGAATATGGTGCCGCTCAACCACCTGGTGAGCGAGGTCTTCGCGGTGGCCAAGCGTGACCTGCAGTCGGGCGACATGCTGGATGCGATCGGCGGGACGGCCTATTACAGCCTGATTGACTCATACGAACAGGCCAAAGCCGAAGGCCTGCTGCCGATTGGCCTGGCCAAAGGCGCACGCGTGCTGCGCCCGGTGGCGATCGACCAGCCCATCACCTGCGCGGATGTAGAGATCCGGCCTTCCACCATTCTCGACCTGCGCAATCTGCAGGATGCCTGGTTTGCCGGCGAGATCGGCGAAGCTGAACTCGAGCAGAAAGTGGACGCGCTGGCGAGCGTTTAGATTGAGATGATTGATCAGCGTGTAGGGGCGCTGCATGCAGCGCCCCTATATTACAACGGTTTTCATGTAAGGAGAATCTTCAATGGCAAAAGCAACCCTGGCAGTGATTGTTGGCAACCGCGATTTCTTTCCCGACCGCCTGATTACCGAAGGCCGCCGCGATATTCTGGCGCTTTTTAAAGAGCTGGATATCGAACCCGTCATTCTGGAAGAAGCCGATACGAAGCTGGGATCGGTGGAAACCTACGCCCACGCGCGCGTATGCGCCGATTTATTCAAGAAAAACCGCGACCGGATCGAAGGCGTGGTCGTGATTCTACCCAATTTTGGCGATGAACGCGGCATTGCCGACACGATCAAGCTCTCTGGATTAAATGTCCCGATCCTGGTGCAGGCCTATCCAGATGATCTCACCCAGCTCTCGGTGGAACGCCGCCGCGATGCCCTTTGCGGCAAAATCTCTGTCTG
>Ga0105047_10000622_pt1 | contig 61119 bp, 62 predicted proteins | sample MAT04_FD_78384 | JGI IMG/M metagenome (GOLD analysis project Ga0105047, IMG submission 78384) | Freshwater microbial communities from Lake Fryxell liftoff mats and glacier meltwater in Antarctica - MAT-04 (megahit assembly) | ecosystem: Environmental > Aquatic > Freshwater > Ice > Liftoff... | reverse complement strand
GCCGCGTCACGCACGACAGCGGTCACTTGTGGCACGTCCTCGGGGCTCAGCCAGTTGAGAATCGCGCCGTCGCCCTCGCTGCCCGCGAGGCGCAACATGCCTTCGCGAAGCGCGGCGACCAAGATCGGTGGTTGCTGTTCCGGTCGCAGCCCGAGCCGGAAGCCGTCGACAGTGAAGGTGTCGTACGTCTTCGAGACCTTCTCGCCGGTGAACGCGTCGCGCAGGAAGCGCACGACGTCGCGCACCTTCTTGTACGGCTCGACAAACGGCACGCCGTTCCAGCGCTGCACGATCACATCACTGCTGGTACCGATGCCGATCGCGAAACGACCTGGCGCCGCGTCGGCGAGCGAAGCGACACATTGCGCAAAACATGCGGGCGAGCGTGTGAACGCGGGGATGATCGCTGTGCCGAGTCGCAGTCGCGGCTCCCACGCCGCCGCGAGTGCGAGCGGCGTGAATCCGTCGCCGCCATCACTCTCTGCCGACCAGATGTCCGTGTAACCGAGGTCGGCGAGCTCGGCAAGCTTCTCGCGGTGGCTGTGCAACGGACCGGGCAACGGGACCGTCATTCCCGGACGAATGGGTGGTGTTTGCATGGTGGTCGAGCGTAGAAGTTCCACGCGGCTTGCGCTGTACTGTGGCCGCATGCTGGATACTCCGTGGCAGGGTGATGCCTGCTCGCTCGTCGAGGAATTTCGTGCTGGTAGCCGGTCGCCTGCGGAGGAGTTGCAGGCGACATTGGGTGCGATTGACGACAGCAAGCTGAACGCCTTTTGCTACCTCGCCCGCGATCATGCCAAGGCCGCGGCGCTCGCGGCCGATGTCTCCAAACCGTTTGGTGGCGTGCCCATTGGTGTGAAGGAACTCGACAAGGTTGACGGCTGGCCCGACACACATGCGTCGGTGCCGTTCAAGGACCAGATCGCGACCTACACCAGCACCAACGCCGCACGCGCGCGCGACCTCGGTGGTGCCGTGCTTGTTGGACAAACCACGGCGAGCGAGTTCGGTGGCGTCAACGTCACTCGCACGAAGTTGCACGGCGCCACACACAACCCATGGCAGCTCGGTCGCACACCGGGTGGCAGCAGCGGTGGTACGGCAGCGGCCGTTGCCGGCGGCCTGGTCACGCTGGCAACCGGTGGCGACGGCGGCGGCAGCATTCGCATTCCAGCTGGCTTCACCGGACTGATCGGCTTGAAGGCAACGATCGGGCGCATTCCGCGCGGGCCGTGGGCACAGTATGGCAACCTCACCGTCACCGTTGGCTGCCTGTCGCGCTCGGTGCGCGACACCGCCCGTTGGTTCGATGTTTGCAACGGCTTCGATGCGCGCGACCCGCTGAGCATGGCGCGCGAGAGCGGTTGGGAAGCCGGACTTGGTAGCCACGTTGGCGCGTTGCGCGGTGCGCGTGTTGCGATCGACCCGACGTGGGGTAACGCCGTCGTGTCGCCGGTGATGTGGGAAATACTGGAAGCGGCTGGCGCACAACTGGTGACGGATCTTGGTATGCAGCGTGTCGAGCAGTTCGACACAACGCTGCCACGCATGGGCGCGGCATGGGCATTGAGCGGCAACCTCAGCAACGAGGCGCTACTCGCCGACCTCTGGCCGGCGTGCGCCGCCGATCTCACGCCCGAGATTCGATTCGGCATGGAAATGGCAGCTGGCAAATACAACTCCGAAGCACGCGCCAAAATTGAACGACGACGAACCGAACTGAACGAAGCAATGGCGCGCATCTTCGACCCGGCCAGCGGCGTCGACTTCGTGATCACCGCCACCAATCCCGACATTGCGTTTGCAGCCGAGGGGCCATTGCCCGGAGTGTTCGGCGGCGTGGACGCAGGCGCCGGCAACAACGGACGACTGACCTTTCCCGCGAACTTGCACGGCAACCCGGCAATCTCGATTCCGGCAGGCACGGTTGACGGACTGCCGATCGGACTGCAAGTTGTTGGTCGCCACTTCACCGAGCAGTTACTGCTCGACATCGCGCTGACCGTCGAGCGCAACCGGCCGTGGCCGCTCGTCTCGCCAAGCGCTCCTGTGTGACGACACCAGTTACCCACACACCGTTCACTGCACAGCAGCGCCGCCTAGCAGCGGGACTGGTGCTGGCAGTCATGTTGGTCGCGTTCGAGGTCACCTCTGTGATTACTGCGCTACCCACCATCACCGACGAACTCGGCGGCGACTCGCTCTACGGAGTGACGCTCGCGATCTACACGCTCTCCAACTTGGTGGCGCTCGTTGCCACGGGCGAATTCGCTGATCGCCGCGGTCCGGCACTGCCGTTCGTGCTGTGCATCGCAACGCTGATCATCGGTCTCGTTGTCGCTGCGGTTGCACCATCGATGACATGGGTCGTGGTTGGCCGAGCGGTGCAGGGCGCGGGTACCGGAGGATTCACGCCGATTGCATACTCGCTGGTAAAGCGCGCCTTCCCAGACGATCGGCAACCGATGGTGTACGCATACCTCTCTGCCGGCTGGGTGTTGCCCAGTCTGTTCGCACCGGCCCTGTCCGGTTGGGTGACGGACACGTTCGGTTGGGAGTGGGTGTTTCTCGGGCTCATCCCATTCGCTCTCGCGATGGGTGCGCTGGCAGTCGGCCCGATGACAAGGTTCCCGGCGCAGCCACTCGAGCGACACTCAAGCCGTGTCCCCTCCGCGATTACCGCGGCTGCGGGAATCGGATTGTTGGTGACCGGGTTGCGCTTCGCGAACCTAGTCGCTGCCCTCGCAGCCGTCGTGATCGGTGTTGCACTCGCGTTCCCGGCGCTGCGTCGTCTCTTCCCAGTCGGTTATCTGAGTGCGCGACATGGCTTTGCCGCGGTCGTCGCCTGTCGCATTCTTGCCACCGCCACTTTCCTCGGCGCCGACAGCTTCATCCCGCTCGCCGCCGACCGCATCCATGGCCAGCGTCCGCTTGTGCAGGGCTTCGTCATCATCGGCGCAGCGCTGAGCTGGACAGTGGGCTCGTGGATCAGCGCCCGTCGCCCGCCAGCCAACCCCGCAGCGGCTATCCGCAATGGTTTCCTGCTGCTCTTGCTCGGACTTGTACTCGTCACACCGGTGCTGTGGTCGGGATGGCCGATGGTCGCCACCTTCTTCGGCTGGGCGGTGGGCGGACTTGGCATGGGCCTGCTGTTCAACCCGGCGACGGTCGCAGCGATGTCATACGCGGTGGATGGTCGCGAGGGCGTGGTGAGCAGCCAGATTGCGCTCGCCGACGCTGTCGGGTTCTCGCTGATGGGGGGCATCGGTGGCGCGACCGTTGCTATCGCCGATCGCACCTCGTGGTCACTGGCGAGTGCACTCGGCACGAACTTCGCGTTGGCGGCAGTACTTGCGTTGCTCGGCGCATTCGCAGCCCGACGCATCCACTCGCTAGTCGTTAACTAACGGTTAGCTAGCAGACGTTTGTAGCAGCCAGAACGTCAGGTCGCCCGCCGGTTCGTCGTCGATCGAAACCTGCACATCGACCTGACCGGGATGTGGAAACACGACGGGCGCCAGATCGATCGCTTGTGGCACGTTGATCCCTTCACCTGGGTTCGCACCCGCAACTTGGTCGAGGTTGATCTTGATCTCAATCTGTCCGATCACCGCCGCGTGGTCGGGATACTTCAGCTTGATCAACACTCGATGCGAGCGACCGAGGGTGCCGACGGGAAGGTGCACCACCAGCGCCAGGTGAATGCGCGGGTGCGCAGGAAACGTGCTCTGCACAACGCGACTGATGCCGCCCGAACTGACGAATAGGAGGCGATCGCGCACCTGCGCGTAATCGCTGAGCAGCAGCGTCGAAAGGCGCGGCACAACCGGATCGACCTCGTCAGGGGAGTTACTCATCACCCACCACCCGGCAGTGTCTGTTGCAGCGTCAGCACTGGCGCGAACAGGTCGCCGTGCTCGTCAATGCGGGCCAACACTTCACGCCACAGAAAGCGCAGCACCGGTCCACCCGCTGCGCACTCGGCGACCTCATCCCACGTCACCGGCGTGCTGCAGGTTGGTTCCGGCCGCGCCCGCATCGAATACACACCGATGGTCGTCTTGAAGCGCGCGTTCTGGCTCCAGTCGACGAAAATCTTCCCCGGTCGCACTGCCTTGGCCATCGTTGTCGTCACACGGTCGCGGTGTTGGTGCTCGAGCAACTGACCAACCGCCAACGCGAAGTCAGCCGCTTGTTGATGCGTGCACGGCGCATTCAGTGGCACGTAGAGCTGTAAGCCCTTGGAGCCGGACGTCTTGGCGAACCCCTGCAAGTTCACCGATGTGAGCACATCACGGACTAACAACGCAATCTCGCAACACTCCTTCATTGCGGCCGGTGCGCCGGGGTCGAAGTCGAACACGACAGCACGCGGAGTGTCCAGGTCGTCGGCCAACGCCATAGGCACGTGCAGCTCGAGCGCCGCCATATTGGCCGCCCACACCAGCGACGCGGGCTCGTCCATTCGGCAATACCCGATGTCGCCACCGCGATCACCCGGGCCAACTGCCGTGCCCACCCACTCTGGTCGGTGCTTCGGGCAACGCTTCTCGAAGAAGCCATCCTTCACGACGCCGTCGGGAAAGCGCTTCAGCGTGATGCAGCGATCGGTGAGGTGCGGAATCATCACCGGCGCAACGCGCGCGTAGTACTCGATGACTTCTGCTTTGGTCGTACCCGTCTCCGGATAGAGCACCTTGTCGAGGTTGCTCACGCTGAGTTCGCGCTCACCGACTTTGACCGTCGTTCGCGTACTACCGGCTCGTTCACTCACGCGAGTTACGCCGACTTACGTACGCGCTTAGGCGCGGCTTCGACCTCCACGGCATCGGGCCCGCCGGCCGGATGGCGCATACGCGCGTTCTTCGCGGCCTTCACACTGGCTTCCAGTGCCGCCATCAAATCGACCACCGCCGGCGCCGACGTCGTTGCCGCGGGCAGTTGGAACTCTTCGCCTGCAGCCTTACGTTCGATCAGATCGAGCACTTGCTCGCGATAGTTGTCGCGGTACTTGTTCGGCTCGAATGCCGCCGACAGCGAATCGACGAGCGCCTCTGCCATCAGTACTTCCTTATCGCTGACCTGCACATCGTCGAGACCTTCCAGTTCGTCGATAGCCGCAACGGGGACGATCTCGTCGGCAAACACCATCGTGCTCATCATTAGACGCCCATCGACGGCGCGTAATGCGGCGATGTACTGCTTGTTGCGCATCACAAAGCGACCGAGCGCGACCTTGCCGGCTTGTTCCATTGCCCGCGCCAACAGCGCGTACGGCTTGGGTGTCTTATCCGGAGCGACGATATACGGCGAGTCGAAGTACATCGGATCGATCTCGGACAGATCGACAAACTCTTCCAAATCGATGCTGCGCGTCGCGCTCGGGATGAACGGTTCCAGTTCGTCGGGGTCGACCACGACGAAGCGACCCTTAGAGATCTCGTAGCCCTTGACAATGTGCTCGTCGGGGACTTCCTCACCAGTCTCAGCGGACACCTTGCGCAGCTTGATGCGACTCATTGTCCGGTCGTCGAGCTGGTTGAACGACACGCTCTTCTTGCTCACGCCGTTGTACAGCTTGATCGGGATAGCGACCAACCCGAAACTGATTGTTCCGCTCCATACAGGTCTGGGCATAGCTCAAAGTCTGCCCGAGAATGACCGAAATCGCCAGGGCACTAGCCGGCGAGCACGGCCCTCGCCACAAGATCTGTGCCAAATGCCGTCAGGATTGCGAGATACAAGAAGCCAGTAGCGGCCATCACCGCCGAGTAGTAGCGCTCGCGCAACGCTGCGCGCGTCACGAACACCAACACGATCGTGGAGATCGCCGAGGCACCCCAGAACCACCCGAGTTGCCCCTTCCAGCCGTCGTCAACTGCGCCAGTCCACACCGACACCATGCCCGTGGGCAACAGCAACGCGATCACTTCCACCGGCCACACAAACCCGAGAAGGCGAACCAGTTCGTTGAGATGGCGACGCGGCAGGCCCGGCTGCACGAGGTACCAGTGGCCGAGCAACATCGCGTCGGTCACCGCGCCGAGAAATGCCGCGCCGGCGAAGACGCGCAACACTGAAACACCGGTCGACGCGCCATCGGCCGCGTCAAGGGCACCAGCCAAGAGACCAACCGCGGCAACAATTGGTCCGATCAGGTCGAGCACGGGAGGAATCTTCGCCAGGTCGCCACGGCGCACGATCGAAACCGTTAACGCGACGGCGGCGGCAACGCCCGTAAGAATCGCTGCCACGTCGCGCACAGGCACCGATCCGGATCGGAAGCCGATGATTGCGGCGCCGATCGCCATCACTCCGAAGATCGAACGCAACAGCCAGCCGTAACCGACACCGACCTCACGACGACGGGTAGTCACCCACAAAAAGAGCAGCCCCCCAGCGGCCCACTGCAACAACACGGTGGCGGCATCGAGGCGGATCACACGCCGAGACTACGGCGCGCGCCCTAGATTCATTCAGATGACTCGGCGTGGCGTTATCTGCGGGTGCGCCGTTGCGGCAGCGTTCCTGCTCAGCGGGTGCTTCACCGGCCAACGCCCGCGCTTCAACACTGACCCACTCGCCCAAGGCGTTCCTACTGGCGATGCGGTGATCGACGCTGTGCTCAGCAAGCTTGATGCCGTCACCTCGGGGCCAGCAACCGGTGTGTACACGGTGCTCACCAAGTTTGGAAACACGACCGTTCCGGCAACTGTTGCGCTGAATCGCGATCGCCGAGTCGTCGAAGTCGGCACCGTCCGCTTCCTCGACACCGGCGATGCCCAATACACCTGCACGATCGAATCCACCACCGACCGCAGTAACGACTGCACGGCGGGCTTTGCCCCGGCGCGCATCAGCGACGTCGGTATCACCATCGAGTTCTACGCCGCCGAGGCAGCAACCCGCCTGCGTCGCGATGCACAAGCGCAACTCGGCCCGTCAGTCGGCCACAGCGAGGTGATTGCCAACCAGGACGCAACGTGCGTCGCTGTCTCGCTGAATGGTGGCACCGCGACCTATTGCGTGTTAGCCAACGGGATGATCGCCAAACTTGATGACGGCGACGTGCTGATCACGCTCGGCCTGCTGGTGACGACCGTCGACGGCTCAAAGTTCATTCCGCCGAACCCCTGACCCTGGATGACTAGCCAAGCACTGTCACCCAAGAACGACCAGGTCGTGATTAACGCTGTTCATCGGTAGCGGGCCGCCGTCGGTGGCGACGACAATGTCTTCCAATCGCATGCCCCACGCACCCGGCACGTAGATACCTGGCTCGACGCTGAACGCGTGGCCGGCAGCAATCGGGAGCGAGTTGCCTTCCACCATGTACGGATCTTCGTGGGCCTCCATCCCGATGCCATGACCGGTGCGGTGAATGAAGTACTCACCAAAGCCAGCATCGGTGATCACACGCCGCGCCGCGCGGTCGACGTCTTGGCATTCGGCGCCGATTACACCCGCCGCGACACCAGCCGCCTGGGCCGCATACAACACCGCGTACGCCTCCGCCACCGGCGGTTGCGGCTCGCCCAGCGAGACGCAGCGGGTGATGTCGCTGCAGTAACCAGCCATCGTGCCGCCGAAGTCGCACAGCACAAGGTCGCCATAAGCGATCACCTGCTCGCTGGCGTGATGGTGCGGCGACGCCGCGTTCGCACCAGCAGCAACGATCGCGAAATTGACGACGTCGTGGCCCTCGGCCAACAGGCGCGCGGAAATGTCGGCGCTGACCGCGGCCTCGGAGCGACCGACGAGTTCGATCTCGCCACCTTGCAGCTGCGTTGCCACTCGATCGGCTGCGGCACCAGCAGCCTGCAGCGCCGCGATCTCGGCTGCGTCTTTGCGCATGCGTAGTTCGTTCATCACGACTGTGCCGCGCACGTACTGCGTTTGGTCTGACGACCAATGGCCGAGCAAATCGACGAGAAAGCGCGCCCACATCGTGTCGCCCACCGCCGCTACCCGTGGTCGGCCAACGAGCGAAGCAACGATCGCGATCGGATCGTCGGTTTCGTTCCACGGGCGCAAACTGAACACGTCGGGGTGCTCGTGCACCCGTGGCGCCTCCAGCCGCGGAATCACCAACGTCGCTTCGCCTTCGCTGGGCACGATCAGCATCGTCAGCCGCTCGAGGGGCATCGCTTGGTACCCGGTGAGGTATGGCAGATCGCTGCCGACCGAAACCAGCAGCAGGTCGACGCCCGAGCTCGCCATGCTGGCCCGCGCTCGGCGTATGCGGTCGAGGAAGATGTGTGAATCAGGGGCGGCGCGCATACTCCTCATTCTGCCGCACGGCGGCCGGGAAGCTTCGTGAAGCTGTCGTGAAGCTGTCGTGAAGCGGCCGGGAAGCTTCGTGAAGCTGCCGTACATCCTGTCGTACATCGGTGGTTGTGATGTGCCTAAGCTCGCCAACGTGCAACGTCGCCTCATTCTCCTCACCGGTCTACTCGCCATCGTCGCCGCGGCCTGCGGCGCCACCAATCCGGGCGTTACCGCCGTCGGCTCGCAACGAAACGGCGGAGGCCTCATTCCCACCGAGTCAACGCAGCCAGGCGACACGATTCCGGTCGAGCGGACGTACGAGGTGATCGATGGCGTGGTCGACTTCGGCGAGGCTGGTCCGCAGCATCCCGAGTACGACGGATTCTTGACCGCGGCGTTCGGCGACATCCAAGCCTTCTGGGCCGAAGCATTTCCGGAGGCCTACGGCGGCCAGGCGTTCGAGCCGCTCAGCGGCGGCATCTACGCGGCCTATCCAGATCGACAAGCACCGATTCCGGGGTGCGGTCAGCCCCAGTCGTCGTACCAAGACGTTGCCGAGGGTGCCGCCTTTTACTGCATCGCTGGCGACTTCATGGCCTACGACGACGCTGGCGCACTGCCCGGTTTAGTCGACCTGCTCGGCAAGGAAGCCGTTGCGATCGTGCTCGCCCACGAGTTCGGGCATGCCATACAGGCCCGCTCTGGCGAGTGGAACAACTCGGTCGTGCTGAAAGAACAGCAAGCCGACTGCTTTGCGGGGGCATGGACCGCGCATGCAGCCAGCGGTGGCAGCGATCTGATCACCTTCGACGACGCCGATGTGAAAGCCGGTCTGATCGCGATGATCTATGTACGTGACCCAATCGAGGGCGCGGGTCTCAATGATCCAGACGCGCACGGCACTGGCTTCGACCGCGTTGGCGCCTTCCAAGACGGTTTCGTTGGCGGGGCGACTCGGTGCGTGCCGTTCTTCACCTCACCGCCATCGTTGGTCAACATCCCGTTCGACCCCAGCGATCCGAACGCCGGCAACCTGCCGCTGATCGACCCGGCGCCAGATGCCACCAATGGCCCATCCGACATCGTCACTCTGATTCCGCTAAGCCTTCAGCTCTTCTGGGAGCAGTTGGCCGCGGCCAATTCCGTTGCGTTCACAGCTCCGACAGTGGCGGGCTTCCCGACTGCCGGGCCATTCCCTTCCTGCGCGGGCATCGATGAGACCGCTTACAAGGACAACGTCGTGTTCTGTGCAGCCGACAACACCATCTACTGGGATCAGGACGTCATGCTTGAGCTGTCGCTCGATTCGCTCACCGGCGACATGTCGGTCGGTTACCTGTTGTCGAACGCCTACAGCGAGGCCGTACAGACGGCGCTGGGCAGTCCACGAACGGGTGAGCCGCGGGCATTGTTCAACGACTGCCTCACTGGCGCGTGGGTCGCATACATCGTGCCAGACAGCACCGGCTCGATCCCCAACGACGGCAGAACCGACACGCTGCAGCTCTCGGCTGGCGATCTCGACGAAGCGATCGTGACCGCGATCGGCCGCAGCGACGTGAGCACCGACACAAACATCGTTGGTAGCGCCTTCGAGAAGATCGACGCTTTCCGCAAGGGTGTGCTCGGCGGGCTCAACGTCTGCGCGTAGCGCAGTTCGTTAGTTTACGTTTATGTCGTTGACGTACTCGTTGTCGTTGTCGTCGACGTCGACGTACTCGACGTCGTGTTCGGTGACAAGGTCGTCGTTGGCGCCCCGGTCGTGCTGGGAGGCAACGTGGTCGATGTACTGGTCGTCGATGTGGTTGCGTCGGGGTTCGGGTAGTCGAACGGTGGAGTTCGATCTGCCTTGGTCTGCGCTTCCGGTTCCTTGATGCCGTCCCATACGTAGACCTTGTCGCCGTTGGCCACCAAACTTGGGAAGTAGTCGGCGATGTGCATCGGGATACGAACGCACCCGTGCGATGCCGGTGTCAGCGGAACGTTCGACGCACCATGCACCGCGATGCCGTAGTTGAAGTACACAGGGTTCCACATGCTGCCCAGTGCGCCGACGCGCTTGCCCTCGACTCGACGGTAGAACTTGAAAACGCCGCCTGGCGTCTTGGAGAGCCCGCAGATGTCTTTCTCGATCGGCACGGCCAATGGCTGGCCGAACTCGTCGGTGTCGTACTTGGCAATTTCACACCACTTCTGATTCGACCCCGACGAAATGTGCGTGATCAACACCGGCTTGTCGTTCGTAAACACAATGGCAACCTGCTTGGCGAGGAAGATCTCCATATGAGTCTTGTTCTCGCCGACTTCGCGCAATGGCTGAACCGCGATTGGGTCCTGCATCGTCTGCCACAAGTCGTTGGTCAGCACACCAGTCGCGTCGGCCGGCGGAGTTCCCAAGATCAACTTCTCGAACGCCCACAACGCCTGCTGTGTCGCGCGCCCAAACGTACCGTCGATCGGCCCGGGGTCGAATCCGAGATCCTTCAACCGTTGCTGCAATGCCAGCACGTCGCCGCCCTTGGACTTGTACTTGATCGAAGCTGCCAACTGCGTCTTGACGATCGCCGGATCGGTCGGAATGACGACCTGCGGTTGCGTGCTCGGCGGAACCGTGAGCGACGCGTCGACGGCGCCCGGGTTATCGCGCAGCGTGCTGGTGGTGGTGTCGACCATGCTGGTGGTTGTGAAGCCAACGGTCGTGAAGCCAGGGGTCGTAGTCGCGTCGGCGGACGAAGCGTCGTTACGCGAACCGGCAAACACGACCGCGGCGAGGATCGCGCCCGCGGCGACGACAGGTGTCCAACGCCCAACCGGGTGAGTTTGCAGCGTGCGACGGATCGTCATGGCTGCTCGCGATCGATCAAGGCGGCGGTAATCCGGGGTCGACCGGTGTCGTTGTTGCTGTCGGGACCGTCGTAGTGGTCGCCACGGTGGTCGCAACCGCCACGGTCGTGGCAGTGACCGTCTTCACAGTCGTCGAGGTGCTGGTGGTTGCAGCCGGGTTCGGATAGTTGCCCGGCGGCGTCTTCTCTGCCTTGGTGTATTCCTCGGGCTCCTTGATGCCATCCCACACGTAGACCCTGTCCTTGTTCTGGACCAGAGTCGGGAAGTAGTCGGCGATGAAGTTCGGAATACGAATGCAACCGTGCGACGCGGGGTTCAACGGAACCTCATCGGCACCATGGACGGCGATGCCGTAGTTGAAGAACACGGGGTTCCACATGCCGCCCAGCGGTCCCTTACGGCTGCCCTCGTAGCGCAAGTAAAATGAGAACACTCCGCCCGGTGTGACCGATTCGCCACATTCATCGACGGTGCGCGGCTCGGGCAACGGCGCACCCTTGGCATCGATGCTGTAAGTAAGGATCTCGCACCAGGTCTCGTTGCTCCCCGATGAAATGTGGGTGATCAGCACCGGTTTGTCGTCGGTGAACACAATTCCGACCTGCTCGGGAAGATAGATCTCCATGTGCGTCGGCCGCTCGCCGTAAATCTGTGCCTTGAGCCGACGAGGTGCGATCACGATCGGGTCCTGCATGATCTGCCACATCTCGTTGCTGACGTGACCTGTTGCATCCGATCGCGGCGTGCCGAGCACCAGCTTCTCGAACGCCCACACCGCTTGCCGCGTGCCAAAGCCGAAGTAGCCGTCGGCCGGGCCCGGGTCGAATGCCAGTTCCTTCAGGCGTTGCTGCAGAGCAACGACGGCGAGGCCGGTTGAGTGGATCTTCAGGTCCGAGATCAGCTGCGTCTTCTGAATCGCCGGATCTGTCGGGACCACGATCTGCGGGCCGACACTGTCGGGCACGCTCAACGACTCCTGAACCTCGCCCGCATTCGGATCGAAGGTGGTGTTACTGGCGGAATTCTTATCGCCACCTGAGAAACCGACGAAAATCACCACAGCCAGCACACCCGCGGCGGCGATGACCGGCGTCCAGCGACCCATCGGCGCACCGCCGGATCGTGCCGGGCGGCGCGCCAGCGGGCGACTACCTGGGCGTTCGCCTTGTCGTGCGACCGGTCTTGCAGCGCGACGGCCTGGTTCCCGGGGCGCGTCGGGGTACGGGCGGCGCTGGGGCGGTCGCGAGTTTGGTGGGCGAGAATTCACTGGTTGCTCCGGGGGGATTCGGACACCAATTCTACCAAGCCCCGGCGCGGCGCAGGCTTCAGGTCGCTGTATCGACCGGTTTCAAGCGGCGCAATTGCTTGCGCAAGCGGAACATTTCGCGCAGGATCGTGCGAATCACCGAAGCCGAAGCCAAGGTGCTCTCGCCACGTGTGCGCGGGAAGTAGTCAGTACCGAACTGAATGACATCAAGACCAAGCTTCTTGGCGCGGATAATGAGTTCCGCATCGATAAAGGAACCCTCGCTCTGCAATTCGATGTGCTCGAAGATGCTGGTGCGGCACAGTTTGAACGCGAAGTTGATGTCGCGAAGCCGCACGCCGAAGAGTCGGCGAATCAGAATGTTGTAAAAGAAGGTGTAGATCGCACGATTGCGCCCCTCAGGCGTGCGGTCGAGTCGGTAGGCGCTGACGATGTGCGCCTCATAATTGCGCAGCAGGCGAATCGCACGATGCACTTCAATCATGTCGAAGGGCAGGTCGGCGTCGCTATACAGCACCAGGTCGCCGGTGGCGGTCGCGAAGCCGGTCTTGATCGAGCCGCCGAGTTTGCGATTGACCGGGTGATGCACGACCACCACATGCGGGTCGGCGGCGGCCAGGGCGTCGGCCATCGCCGGCGTGCCGTCGGTGCTGGCGTCGTCCACGACGATTAGTTCGTAGTCAAGAATCTCGCCACGCTCACGCAACAGCTCGCACTCTTGCTTGGCGAATCGAATGGCGCGCTCGATGTACGCCTCCTCGTTCCACATCGGAAAGAAGATGCTGAGCTTGCGAAACGGTTCGATCGTCGGGGACTCAACGGTCCCGATTGGCAACATGGTCACGACAGCCAACGCTAGTGGTCGCATCGTCGCCGCCGCTGTCTCCCCCAGCGCACCCGGTAGCGTCACAGCGGAATGGAACCGATCGCTCCCCAATCAGCTGCTTCACCGTTTGGGATTCCCCCGCCGCCCCCGCCGCCGACTTTTGCGCCGCAGTTCACGACATTGCCGCCCCGAGAAGTTCGCGCCGGCCAGCTGACATTGGCATGGGGTCGCTTCATGTTGTTGACGTGGCTGTTCGTTGTCGCGTCGTTCATCGCGATCTGGGTGAGTGCGCGCAACACCGGTTTGTCGACATGGTGGCTTGGACCCCAGACCGAGCCGCGGTTCATCCTCATCAACCTGTTGCCATTCGTTGCACCGGTCGCGCTGAGTCTGATGTGCCAACTCGCCCTGCGTCGGTTGCCGTGGTTCGGCATCGCCGCCGCGCTCGCAACCGCAGCGATCGCGGCCGGCGACATTTCTCGTGTGCCTGGCTATGCGGTCGCGGAGTTCACGATTGCTGGCGGCGCCTTGCTTTCATCGTTGGCCAGCTTCTCCGGTGTGTTGCGCGACCAGCCAGCCGTCGTTCCTGCTGATGACGGTGCTGATGATGTTGGTGCCTGACTGAGATGTCGAAAGTGCTCACCTCGCTTCCCGTCGGCGAACGCGTCGGCATCGCGTTCAGCGGCGGACTCGATACCTCGGTCGCTGTCGCGTGGATGCGCGAGAACGGCGCTATCCCCTACTGCTACACAGCCGATCTTGGGCAAGCCGACGAACCCGATCTGACTGGTGTTCCCGACCGGGCCAAGGAATACGGCGCCGAAGCCGCACGCGTCATTGACTGCCGCACCGAGTTAGTGCACGAAGGGCTCGTTGCGCTGCAATGCGGGGCGTTCCACATCACCACCGCCGGCAAGACGTACTTCAACACCACGCCGCTTGGGCGCGCCGTCACCGGCACGTTGCTGGTACGCGCAATGCAGAGCGACGCTGTCGACATCTGGGGTGACGGCAGCACGTACAAGGGCAACGACATCGAGCGCTTCTACCGCTACGGGTTGTTGGTCAACGCGAACCTGCGCATCTACAAGCCGTGGCTCGACGATGCGTTTGTGACGCAACTGGGCGGACGAACCGAGATGAGCGAGTTCCTCACGACGCGCAAGTTGCCCTACAGAGCGAGCAAGGAGAAGGCGTACAGCACCGACGCCAACATCTGGGGCGCGACGCATGAGGCGAAGTCACTGGAAGAGTTGGGTACGTCGATGGAGATCGTCGAGCCGATCATGGGCGTCGCGCACTACGACGACTCGGTAGCGATCGCGCCCGAGGTCGTCACGATTCGATTCCACGAGGGTTGGCCGGTTGCGATCAACGGCAAGGAATTTCCTTCGCAGGTGGCGTTGGTGATGGAAGCGAACGCCATTGGCGGTCGCCACGGGCTTGGTATGTGCGACCAAATCGAGAACCGCATCATTGAGGCGAAGAGTCGAGGCATCTACGAAGGCCCGGGTATTGCACTGCTACACATCGCGTACGAGCGGTTGATCACGGGCATTCACAACGAGAACACGATCGAGAACTACCGCACGATGGGCCGTCGGCTCGGCCGCCTGTTGTACGAAGGCCGCTGGTTCGATCCGCAAAGCCTGATGCTGCGCGAGCCGTTGCTGCATTGGGTCGGCGCCGCGATCACCGGCGAGGTCACGCTGCGTCTGCGTCGCGGCGACGACTACACGATCCTCGACACCAAGAGCGACAACCTCACATACGCGCCGGAGCGGTTGAGTATGGAGAAGGTGCACGACCAAGCGTTTGGTCCGCTTGACCGCATCGGCCAACTCACGATGCGCAATCTCGACATCGACGACAGCCGCAACAAGCTCGACGTCTACCGTAAGGCCGGCACGCTAGGCCCAGGAGGCCTCACAGCCCTAGAAGGCAGCAACGACTAGTCGGGGGGTTTGCTGCACTCGGGGGGTTTCATGCCCGCAGGCACGCACGAAAACCCCCGACACGTCCGCGGCGGCATGAAACCCCCCGCGCTAGAGGCGTTGGATGAGGGCCGTGACGAGGCGGGCGCGGTCGACCATTGTGTCGACCAACACGAACTCGTGATCAGCGTGTGCCCCGCCGCCGGTTACACCCATGCCATCGAGTGTCGGGACGCCGATTGCCGCGGTGAGGTTGCCATCGCTGCCACCGCCGACGCTGACGCCGATCACTTCCGCGACACCCGCGTCGGCTGCAGCCTGCTGCGCTAACGGAAACAATTTTGCCGACGCAGTTGCGGGCATCGGCGGACGAGTGATGCCGCCGTGCACTTCGATCGTCGCGCCCGGCACGGATGTCGTCAGCGAGGCAAACAGCCCTTCCAGTCGTTCCTTCTCGCCGGGTTGCTCAACTCGGCAATCAACGCGCACGCGCGCTTCGGCGGGCACGACGTTGTCGACGGTGCCCGCCGTTGCAACAGTCGGGGTCACCGTTGTCGCCGTCGTGGTATCACCGAACGTTGCGATGCGCGTGATCAGTTCGGCCGCAGCTACCAGCGAATTGATGCCCTTCTCTGGCTCCAGGCCCGCATGCGCAGCCTTGCCGTGCACGACGACTTCGAACGTACCGGTGCCTTTGCGCGCCGTCTTCAACGCGCCACCATCGGCGCTTGGCTCGAACACCAACACGTTGCCGCATGCTTTGGCCCGGCGTTCGATGAGTTCGCGACTGGTATCGCTGCCAACTTCCTCGTCGCTGGTGATCAAAATCTCGACACCACTGCGATCGGCAAGCGCGGCGACGGCGTGAACCGCCAGCACGATGCCACCCTTCATGTCAAAGACCCCTGGCCCAGTGGCCTTACCGTCGGCGACTCTGAACGGACGCGCGGCGCACGAGCCAACGGGAAAAACGGTGTCGTGGTGGCCAACGATCAAGACCTTCGGTGTACCGCCCGCTGACCAGTGCACATGCGGGCCAGCGGGGCCATCGATGATTTGCGCGGCCGAACCCAAACGGCGCTCGATGAGGCTGGCGACCGCCTTGGCGGACTCGGTCAAGCGCGGCACGTCCAGCGACGGCGACTCAGTGTTCACGAGCAGTTCTAGGTCGTCGAGCATCGCTTGCAGATCCGTCATCGGCCCAGTCTGCCCGGTCGAACCGCCTGCGGGGTGCCGATACCACTACCCGCGGCACCTCCAGGGGCACCTCCACGAGCCCGGCGCGTGGTCGAATAGGCAGATGAACCGACGAGACGAGTTGGCTGCGTTCCTGCGCACTCGTCGCGAGGCCTTGCAGCCTCTCGATGTCGGGCTGCCACTCGGGCGCGCCCGTCGGACACCAGGTTTACGGCGGGAAGAGATCGCTCTGCTCGCCGGCGTATCGGTGACTTGGTACACGTGGCTCGAGCAGGGCCGGCCGATCAACGCATCGGTCGACGTGCTCGACGCGCTCGCGCGCACCTTGCGACTGGACGATGCGCAGCGCCAACATCTGCTGGCACTTGCAACGCGCGCGTCTGGAGATCCGACGCCCGACGTCGAACACGCGCCAGATGCTCTAGTCCGTCTGATCGAGTCGATGAATCCGGCCCCGGCATACGTGCTTGGCCCCCGCTGGGAATTCCTCGCGTGGAATCGCGCACAGTCGCACCTCTATCCGATGATCGATCACCTGGCGCCCGAAGATCGGAACCTACTGTGGGTCATCTTCGCTGAACCCGCTGCGTTTGAACTGGTTGCCGACTGGGACATCCAGGCGCGCCGCATCCTTGCCGAGTTCCGGGCCGGAACTGCCGGACTGCGCTCCGACCCGAAGGTGGTCGCACTTGTAGAGCGGCTGCATGCGGCGAGTCCTACGTTCGCAGCGCTGTGGGCGCAGGTCGACGTCGCGCAGTTCCAAACGCGCGTCCGTCGTTATCGCCACTCGCGCGCTGGCGACTTGGCGTTCGAGTATCAACAGCTGACACCCAGTGAGTGGCCAGGCTTGAAGGTCGTGTGTCAGTTGCCCGTGCCCGGCGACGACAGTGCCGAGCGACTCGCCGCCTGGCGCAGTATCGCCTGATGCCACCGGAACTGAAACATCACGCTTCGGGGACGCTGCCGGTCGTGGCCGCCCTTGCTGGCGCGGCCGGTTTCGTGGATGCCTTCGTGTTCCAGCGGGTCACACCTGTGTTCATCGCCAACATGAGCGGCAACCTCGTTCGCCTGGGCATGTCGGCCGGAGTGCACGATGGCCGTCAAGCAGCCGCCGCCCTGGTCGCGCTCACGGGCTTCGCAGCTGGCGTAGCCGCTGGCGCCATCCGTCTTGACAGGCACGTCCGCTTCGAGCGGCCGCTCGATCCATCAAGTCTGCTCTTCGGCGAGGCCGGCCTATTGACCTTGCTGGCGCTGATCGTTCGGCTCGCACATATCAAGTACTCACCGACGACCGCCGCCGCCGACTATCCAGTGATTCTCATCGGCGCAGCTGCAATGGGATTGCAAGCGATCGCGTTGCGACGCGTCGGCCAAGTGGCCGTGTCCACGACGTACGGAACCGGCGCGGTCGTTCGTCTCAGCGAGAAGGCGGCGCTCGCACTTAGGCAGACGCCACGACCGAACGATCACCGCCGGCGCACTTCGATTGCCATTCTTGCGACTGTGTTACTGAGCTACGTGGCTGGAGCGTTTACTGCGGCGTCCGCCAGCGCGAACCCGCTGCTTCTGTTCATTCCTGCCGCGGTGTCACTTGCTTGCGCCATCGAAAGACGGCGTTACTACGTAATGACGCACGCAACCGATATCACGGAGTGACGATCACGCAACCGCTCAAGACACGACTATCACGTAACGACCAGACAGAACTCGTTGCCCTCTGGGTCGAGCAGCGTCACCCAGTGGATGCCGAACTCGTCGGTGCGGCCAACACGAGTCGCTCCTAACGCTTCGATGCGGGTTGCTTGGCCTTCGACGTCGGCGACGTGGAAATCCATGTGCAATCGATTCTTGGCGGTCTTAGATTCCGCCACCTGCTGCAACAAGATCTTGGGCAGTGTGTCGGTCGGGTCGAGCAGCACGTGGTACTGCGCGATTCCTCCTTTGTGTTCGTAGCCGAACGCTGCGCACCAGAACGTTGTCTGTCGATCGAGGTCGACGACGTCGAGCGTGAGTACCGGATAGTCGATCCCCAGACTTTCATTCACGCTGGAACGATAACCTCGATCAGCCATGGACGTGATCGCCGAAAGCCGCCAGCGACGCACGTTCGCCATCATCAGCCACCCCGACGCGGGCAAGACGACGCTGACCGAGAAGTTCCTGCTGTACAGCGGTGCCGTGCAGGAAGCCGGTGCCGTTCATGCGCGCGAAGGGCGACGTAGCGCGCGCAGTGACTGGATGGAACTCGAGCAACAGCGCGGCATCTCGATCAGCTCCACCGTCCTGCAGTTCCCGTATGCGGGCCACACGATCAACCTGCTCGACACGCCTGGCCACCGCGACTTCAGCGAAGACACATATCGCGTGCTGTCGGCCGTCGATGCGGTCGTGATGGTGCTCGATGCCGCGAAGGGCATCGAGAGCCAAACCCTGAAGTTGTTCCAGGTCTGCCGCTCGCGCAACCTGCCGGTCATTACGTTTCTCAACAAGTACGACCGGCCAGGCCGCGAGCCGTTGGAGTTGCTCGACGAAATCGAGTCGCAGATTCAACTGCGTCCGACGCCAGTGACGTGGCCGGTTGGCAGCGGCGAGGAGTTCGTTGGGCTGATCGATCGGCGCACCGACATGTACACGCGCTTCACGCGCACCGCGCGCGGTGCGTCGGTGGCGCTGGAAGAAACGTCTGGCGTCGCCGAGGCGTCGGCTGATCCGCCGCCCGAGGCACGCCGCGCGTGGAAGACCGCGATCGACGAGGTCGGGTTGTTGCAGGCGATCGGCGCCGACCTCAATCTGCCGTCGTTCCTCGCCGGCGAGTCGACGCCCGTGTTCATCGGGTCGGCGCTGACCAACTTTGGTGTGCGCACGTTGCTGGAAGCTGTCGTCGAGCTGGCGCCGCCCCCGTCGCCGCGGGCCGACAACACCGGAGCATTGCGCCCACTGGCCGCGCCGTTCAGTGCGTTTGTGTTCAAGGTGCAGGCGAACATGGATCCGTCGCACCGCGACCGCATCGCGTTCGCACGCATCTGCTCGGGCCACTTCGAGCGGGGCATGTCGGTCACCAACGCGCGCACCGGACGCGACATGACAACCAAGTACGCCACTACCGCCTTCGGCCCAGATCGCGAGACAGTTGAAGACGCATTCCCCGGCGATGTCGTCGGGCTGGTCAATGCCAGCGGCGTCAACATTGGTGACACGCTGTTTGAGGCTGGGAGTTCTGGGTCGGCAGTCGAGTATCCACCGCTGCCTCGCTTCGCGCCGGAAGTGTTCGCTCGCGCTCGGCCACTCGACAATGCCAAGTCGAAGCAGTTCCGCAAGGGGCTCGAGCAACTCGACGAAGAGGGCGTCGTGCAGGTGCTGCGCGACCCCGACATGGGCGATGTCGAGAACGTGCTCGCCGCCGTCGGACAGTTGCAATTCGAGGTCTTCGTGTATCGCTTGGGCAGCGAGTTCGGCGCTCCGACCGAGTTGCTGTCCGCGCCGTATCAGGCGATTCGACTTACCGACAAGGCGTCGGCCGATCGCCTACGCCAAATCGGCGGCATCCGCATTCTCACGCGCGGCGACGGAGCGCTAGTTGCGCTGTTCGAGAACCGCTACCGATTGCAGCGGCTGATGAGCGACGAGCCGGAACTGACGCTCGAGCCGATCATCGCCGACGCCACTTCGCTCGCCTAAGCAGTCCGGACTCGCCGAGGCTGCGGCATTCCGGCGAGACTGGCGCCATGAGCACGTCCGACGATCCCCAGCTAGCGCTTGCCACCAGCGCGATCGACAACCTGCTAGCCGAGCACCCACCCACCGCGACCGACGACCGTGAGTTCCGCGGCCATCGTTACGACGCCGGGCTCGCGTGGGTGCACTTCCCTGAGGGGTTCGGCGGCCTCGGCGTGCGTCCCGACCTGAACCGCCTGGTCGAGGAGCGCTGTCGTGCCGCAAAAGCGAAAGTCACCGAGCCGAGCACATTCTTTATGGCGCTCGCAGCGCCGACCATCGTCACCCACGCAACCGACGAGCAGAAGCGACGATTCCTGCGGCCGATGTTCACCGGCGCCGAGCGGTGGTGCCAGCTGTTCAGCGAACCGGGGGCTGGTAGCGACTTCGCCGGCTTGGCCACTCGCGCTGTACGCGACGGTGACGAGTGGGTCGTCAACGGGCAGAAGGTGTGGAACACACTGGCCCACGTTGCCGACTGGGGAATGCTCGTCACCCGCACCGACCCTGAGCAGCCCAAGCACAAGGGCATGACCTACTTCGCGCTCGACATGCGCCTACCCGGCGTCGAGGTGCGACCACTGCGCCAGATCACCGGCGAGGCAGAGTTCAACGAGGTCTACATGACCGACGCGCGCGTGCCCGACGACTGTCGCATCGGCGCGGTTGGCGAGGGGTGGCGTGCCGCGTTGACGACGCTGATGAACGAGCGCACCGCGATCGGTTCGGCTGGTGGCGGCGGAACGCGTCGCAAGGGTCCGATCGACGAGGCGATTCGTTTGTGGAAGCAACTCCCTACCGACGAACAGAGCGGCTCGCGACGCGAGCATCTGATGAGGCTGTACTGCGTGTCGGAAGCGATGCGACTGACCACCGCGCGCGCCGGAGCGCGAGCCAAAACGGGCAACCCCGGGCCCGAGGGCTCAATCGCCAAACTCGCGCTCAGCGACTTCAACAAGCTGTGCACCGAGTTCTGCATCGAGCTGCTCGGCGCCCACGGCATGGTCGAGTACGACTTCACCTTCCGTCGGCCAGAGAATCTGTCGGTCGACGGCATGGATCACGGCATACGACATGCGTTCTTGCGCTCGCGCGCGAACAGCATTGAGGGCGGCACCACCGAGATCATGAAGAACATCCTCGGCGAACAAGTCCTGGGGCTCCCCGGCGAGCCGCGCAACGACAAAGACGTCGCGTGGAGCAAAGTCCCACGTAACTAATCCTGCTTCGTGCAGCGTCTGTACGGTTTCGCACGGTATGCGTGCACCAACGTTCAGACGTAGTTCGATACCGTGGCGGAATGGCAAGCGACATCCTTCAGAACGCCGGGCTCGGCGAAGATCCTGGATGGCAGAACCCATCCAATGACCCGCTTGTACTCCTTCGACGCCTGTTTCTTGCCTTTTGTATCGCAGTCGTCGGTGTCGGCGTCGTTGCGATGGTTGTCGGCGATGTTGCCAAGGATTCGGCGTCGCCTACGCGGCCAATCGCCATCATCGCCGCCATCGGATGCGCATCACTTGCTATTCAGCCATTCGTGCGGCGGACACTCGACTGCACGTCGAACAAGACGCTCGCCGTCAGCTATCGCGAGCGATTCTTTCTTCGCGTGGCGCTGTCGGAAGCTGTTGCGCTCGCGGCCTGCGCAATGTCGCTCTCTTGGGGACCGAGGTGGGTGTTCTTCGTCGGCGCCGCCTTCACCGTTGTTGGCTTCTGGAGGCTCGCTCCTACGCGCCGCCACCTGCAACAAGACCAAGACCGGCTTTCGTTGAGCGGCTGTCTGTTGTCGCTGGTCGCGGCGTTGCGCTCTTCGTCGCTAGCCGACTCGACGAACCGCACTCGCAAACTTCGCAACGGTTTGCGGGCCACTGACACCGGGGGCGACGATTCCAGCGGCACCAGCGGCGGTCAGCGCAGCTAGGTCCTGACCAGTTAGTGCGCCGACAAGCATCACTGGAATGTCGGCGCCACGTGACCACAACTCGTGGATGAGCATGCGCACCAGCGTCGGGTGGCCGCCAGATGGCATCGAGACAGCGATCGCGTCGGCGTGCTCGTTGACCGCGACTTGGGCGACCGCGCTGGGCTGTTGGAACAATCCGGTGGAAATGCACTCGAAACCCGCATCGCCGAGAGTTCTTGCCAAAGCCTTGAGACCACGGTCGAAGCCGTCGAGCCCCAGATTTGCCAGCAACAGTCGGCCGGCGGTGGGAGGAGCGATTGGCACGCCCGCCAGCATAGGCGGCTGGAGTCACGGAGAGTGACCAAGCATCACTCAACGGGTCGCGTTGAAGTCACCGGGGACGGGTGCTCCATATCGGATACCGTCTCCGTGCCATGAGCGACCATCCCCGCGCCCCCGATACGCCCCCCGCCGCCAACTTTGTGCGCGACCTGGTGGCGTCCGACATCCAGTCGGGAAACTTCGGCGGGCGTGTGCAAACCCGGTTCCCACCGGAGCCGAACGGCTACCTCCACATTGGCCACGCCAAGGCAATCTGCGTCGACTTTGGTATTGCCGATGAGTTCGGCGGCATCTGCAAACTCCGCTTTGATGACACCAACCCGGAAACGGAAGAGACCGAATACGTCGATGCGATCGTTGACGATGTGCGGTGGCTTGGCTTCGAGCCCGGCACGCCGGTGTACGCGAGCGACTACTTCGAACAGCTGTATCAGTGGGCGGAGCACCTCATCACCACCGGCTTCGCGTATGTCGACGATCAAGACGCGGACACCATCTCTGCGCAGCGCGGCGGCTACGGCAAGCCAGGCATCGAGAGCCCGCATCGCGATCGCCCGGTGGCAGAAAATTTGGATCTGTTTCGTCGGATGCGCGCCGGCGAGTTTCCCGACGGTGCATTTGTCTTGCGCGCCAAGGCCGACATGCAGCACGACAACATGCAGCTGCGCGACCCGATCATGTATCGCATCCGCCACGAGCATCACCACCGCACCGGCGATGCGTGGGTGCTGTACCCGACGTACGACTGGGCGCACGGCGAGAGCGATGCGATCGAGGGAGTGACGCACTCGTTGTGCACACTCGAGTTCGATAGTCACCGCGCTTTGTACGACTGGTATCTAGAACACCTGCCGCTGCCCGGCGACAAGCCAGAGCAAACCGAATTCGCGCGCCTCGAGCTGACGCACACAGTCACGTCGAAGCGGAAACTTCGAGAGCTGATCGACGATGGTGTGATCGACGGATGGGACGACCCGCGATTGCCAACGCTGCGCGCATTGCGTCGTCGCGGCTACCCGGCATCGGCGATCCGCGAGTTCTGTGAGTTCATCGGCGTGTCGAAGACCAACAGCCGACACCAGATCGAATTGCTTGAGTGGTTCGTGCGCAATCAGCTCAACCAATCTGCGCAGCGACGGATGGCTGTGCTGCGACCGATCAAGTTGGTCGTCACCAATTGGCCGGCGGGTCACGTCGAGACGATGACACTGCAGAACAATCCGGAGAACCCTGCCGATGGAACACGCGACGTGCAGTTCACTGGCGAGCTGTGGATCGAAGCCGACGACTTCATGGCCGAGCCGTCGCCAAAGTACTACCGCCTATCGCCCGGAACCGAAGTGCGCCTGCGTGGCGCGTTCTTCGTCAAGTGCACCGGCTTCGCGACCGATGCGCAGGGCAACGTCACCGAAGTGCAGTGCACGTACGACCCGACAACGCGCGGCGGCAACTCCCCCGAGGGCCGCAAGGTGAAGGCGACCATCCACTGGGTCTCCACCGCGCACGCCGTCGACATACGGGTCGCGCTCTATGAGCGACTGTTCACCGCTGAAGTTCCGGGCGAGAGCACGGGCGAACCGTTCGACGACCTCAACCGCAATTCGAGAACCGTGCTGACTGGCAAGGCGGAGTCCGCACTCGCTTCAGTCGTCCATGGCGACGTCGTGCAGTTCGAGCGCCTGGGCTACTTCGCCGCCGACGACGCCCAGTCGGGTCTGTTCCATCGCACCGTCGGCCTCAAAGACGAATGGGCCAACGTCCAAAAGCGCACCAAGTAGCCATCCTGTCGCCGGGGGTTTCGTGCACGCTGGCGGGCACGAAACCCCCCGAAAGCAGGAAACCCCCGCAACTAATCGTCGAGCACTAGGAATTGGTCGGTGGTGGTGTCTCGTTTGGCGGTGAACCAGCGGCGGCAGCCGGACTCGTGGAACCAGCGCTCGAGCGTGACGCCTTTGATGTTGTCCTGCATCCAGCCGTAGTCGACGTTGCGCGCCGCTGGATCGGTGATCGCATCGGGAGTCACCGGAAACACGCTGCCGTAGCGATACTCCTCGAACGGACGCTCGCCGCAGTTCGGGCACTTGATCCACAACATCGGCTACCTCGTCCCCGCTGAACTCGGGTCAGCCATCACTGATTCGGTCGAGAAACGATCAAGCCCGAACGGCGCAATCAGCGGCGGCGGCGTGCCGGTCGCGATCAGTTGCGCAAGTTGCTCGCCCGCCGCGGGAATCGCCTTGAAGCCCCACGTGCCCCAACCGGTCGACAGCATGAAACCCTCGACTCCGCTGTGCCCGAGGATCGGCGAGAAGTCGGGACTGACATCGCAGATGCCAGCCCACGAACGCAGAATCCGCAGCTTGGACAAGAACGGAAACATGGTCGTCGCCTTCGCCGAACACGCCTGCAAGTACGCGTAGCTGGTCGATGTGCGATAGCTCGCCTGCCGGTCGTACTCGGCACCGATCAGCATCTGTCCACGCGGAGTCTGGCTGATGTAGAAGACGAGGTCGTTGCTCGACACGATCGGCGCAAACTCTTGCGCGTACGCATTGGTGACGAATGCTTGCAACGCGTGCGTGCGAATCGGGAGACGCACTCCCGCCCAACCGGCCACAACGCTCACGTCGCCACCAACGGCCGACAGCACCACGCCCGCCGAGATCGGACCGTTCGGCGTTTGCACACCCGTGACGCGATCGACGCCGCTGCTTGACGTTTCAGTCAGCAAGCCGGTGACCGGGGTGTGCTGATGGATGTGCACACCCTTACGCAACGCGCCTTGCGCGTATGCCCACACGACGCGGTCGTGACGCGCGGTCGCACCTTCGTGGTGATAACTCGCACCCTGCACCGGATAGCGACCACCTCCGGTGAGATCGATTTGCGGGCAACGAGCCTTGATCTCGTCGGGCAGGATGTAATCGGTGTGCGCGCCACACGCAGCGTTCATGAGTGCACGCGTCTGTTCGGTGCGCGCTGTCATCACCGAATGCGCCAACCAGATCTGGCCCTTGGTGTTGTGCATGACCCAGCAGCCGGTTTCTTCCTCGAGCCCTTGATACATCTCGAGGCTGTGCTGGTAGAAGCGCACCGACTCGGCGATGCCGTAGTTGCTGCGGATGATGGTCGTGTTGCGGCCGCTGTTGCCCGAGCCGATGTAGTTGGCCTCCAGCACGCACACGTTGGTGATGCCGTGACGCGTGGCAAGGTAATAGGCGGTCGACAGACCGTGGCCGCCGCCGCCGATGATGACGACGTCGTACGCTGGCTTCGGACCACCGGTCTGCCATGGCAGATCGAGCAGTGTCTCGACGAACTCGTTCACAGTCGTCCCAGCAATTCATGAGTCGCAGCGCACGCGACGAGCAGCAATGCCGAGCCATCGGCAGCCAAGAGCAGCTTGGCTGGCACACCAGCAATTTGACCCTGGCCTGTTGCGGGCAACTTCGTCGGCAACTGCCACTCGATGTGCTGCTCGGCAATCGACGCGACCTGCGCAGCGGACAACTCGATACCGCTGAAGCCGTGTTCCGGCGTGACGATCGCATGCGCATCGCCGGGTACTTTCGGTTCAGCGGCGCCAATCAGGAAGACGTCGTCGGGCGAGATGCGCACGGCGCGCGAACCCTTCGGCCACATGACGGCTTCGAGAGCGACCGGCTCAGCGATGATGCGCCAACCGACGAGGTGCCGGGATGAGAGCTCAGCCGCGTGCACGCGCGCCCTCCGGGTCGTAGAACGGAACGGGGCTGACGTGTGCATCACGTCCGTCGATCTGCACAACATCGGCGTGCGGCAAGCGCTTCTGCCACCCCATCAACACGGCGTGGCCGAACAGTGGCGAGTTCCAACTCGACGTCACGTGACCGACAACGTCATCGTTCACGCGGATGACGCTGCCTTCCAGCGGTGCCGGGCCGTCCATCGTGAAGCCGAACAAGCGACGCGGATCGGGCAACGGCGCCGTCCGCAACAACGCCTCGCGACCGATGAACGCCGCCTTGTCAAGCTTTACCGCCCAATCCATATTGACGCGACGCGGCGAGGAGTCGAGCTCCGTGTCTTGGCCGACGATGATGTGGCCCTTCTCGCAACGCAAGCCGAACAACGCTTGCAACCCGTGCGGCTTGACGCCGAGCGGTGCACCAAGGTGCATCAGCGCCTGCCACAACTCGACGCTGCGATCGATCTGGTGATGCAGTTCGAAGCTCGCCTCACCGGTAAACGACAGACGCATGACGTGGCACGGCACGCCAGCAACTTCCAACCGGCGGTGCTGTAAGAACTTCGGCTGCGCATCGTCGGCGACGCCGGCGCGGCGCAACAACTCGCCAGCCAATGGTCCGGTGACGTTGATCGCGCCGTGCGACACAGTGCGATCAAGGACGTGCACGCGCAAGCCCCACGTCTCGACCCAATCGCGCACCCACATCTCGGCAACGCTGGCGCCACCGGATGTGAAGGTAAGCGTGAAACGATTTTCCTCGTCGCGCAGGATCATGCCGTCGTCGAGGATGTGACCTCGCTCGTTGAGGTTGATCACATAGCGCGCGCGGCCAACCTTGATGTCGTGCACGTTGTTCGGATACAGCCGCTCGAGCATCTCAACGACGTCTGGCCCCGACACGATCATCTTGCCGAGCGTGCTGACGTCGCCGAGCGAAACGGCTTCGCGCACGGCCCAGTATTCAGCGACGGCATCGCCGTAGTTCCACGGCCGGAACCATCCGCCGAAACGATCGAGCGTCGCGCCGAGAGCCTCGTGCTCGGCGTGCAACGGCGTTCGTCGGAACGTGTCGATGTGATAGCCCGCCGCGGCTTCGCCCATCGTGATCTGCCGCGCGGCGGGGCGAGCCGTGAATGGTTCGGGCTCGGTGCCGCTGCGATCGGCGACGAACGCGCGTAGGTGCGGCATGCACACGCCGCCCTGGCAGGTGCCGACGCCAGTGAGACTCGAACGCTTCACCAGTTCGAGCTCTTGGAAACCCTTCTGCCACACGCCGTCGAGGTCTTCTACCGTGATCTTGCCGCACGGACAGATCACGCCTTCCTTCGGCGCTGCTGGTAACGCATGTGCGGCGGCCGCTGGACCAACCACCTTGACCGGCACCATCGGCGCCATGCGCGCCAGTAGATCGCGTGGCGCGGAACCCAGATCGGCAATCACACTGTCGCATTCGGTGCGCGTGCCGTCGGCTAGCTCGACCGCAACAACATGGCGCTCGCCGTGCAGCGCGACTAGTTCGCGACCGACGGTGACGACCCGTCCAAGGTCGACCCCCGCCGCCTGCAGTTCAGCCGCCGCCTTGGGCGTGTAGAGACCAGCGAGCATGTTGCCCGGACACACCGGGTGGATTTCGGCTGCGCCAGTCGCAAGGGTGATGTGATGCGCGTGCAGCTGATCGATGCCGTTGGGTGTACGCACCACAATCGTCGGTCCGTCGAACACGCCAACAACGTCATTGCCGTCGTGCGAGTCGAGCACGAGCACATCGTGTCCCTCAGATCGTGCTTCGGCCGCCGCGCGCGATCCACTGTCTCCGTTGCCGATGACGACGTAATCAGCGCGGAGATGACGCACAGCAACCCGCGCGTGGTGTTCCGCTCCGCCCGGCGACGGGTGACCGACCGCGGGATGGCGACGCACGACCGTTCCGCCACGCGCAGGGGTCTGACACGTGCGTACCCACGGGACGCTGTCGACAATCGCGACGCAGTTGCCACAATCCCCCGCCAGACACAACGTCCCACCACGGGCCGGATGCTGACCGTTGCGCACGGCGGCAACGGCGAGCGAATCGCCGTCGACATACTCGATCGGCGTCCCGTCGTAAACGATTCGACTCATCAAGCGGTGACGGCTAGTTGTTGCATTGCCTGTACCACTGTTGCGTCGACGGTCACTGTGCCGCCTTCGATGGCGCTGGTCAGATCGACTCGCATGTCGTGTTCCCAGAAACGGTCGATGTGCTTCGCCGTAGAAGCGACAGGGTCGGTGCCATCGTCGGCAACGAACTGGCGCGCGATCTGGTTGGCCATGCGTACCAACGCACCAAGGCGGTGCTCGGGGTGCTCAATCTCGACCGTCGCAGCGGTGTGGCCCGGCGACACCTGCACCGCAGTGACTTTGTACTCGGGGCAGTTGGTTGCCCAGTCGGAGTGCTCGGTGGTCACCACGTTGGCGCCACTCACCGGATAGTGGAACGTCGTGTACACGACACCCTGCGACATGCGATCCGAGATCTGCGCGTGCAGCGTGGTGGCACCGACACGACTGGCCAACGTCACCTCGTCGCCGTCGCGAATGCCGCGCTCCTCGGCATCGTGTGGATGAATCTCGAGCACGTCTTCGGTGTGCCACTGCACGTTCTCGGTCCGCCGCGTCTGCGCGCCGACGTTGTACTGGCTGAGGATGCGACCCGTAGTGAGCAGCAACGGGAAGCGACGCGTCGACTTCTCGTCGGTGGGCAGATACGGCGTCACCGAGAAATTGCCGAGCCCACGTACGAACGTGCCCTCATGCATGATCGGCGTGCCCAGCGGGTGCGCATCGTTGCACGGCCACTGCACACTGCCGACTTCATCGAGCATCGCAAAGGACACGCCAGCGAACGTAGGGGTCAGGGTCGCGATTTCGTCCATGATCTGTGCGCCGCTCTCGTAGTGCATCGGCACGCCGAGCGCAGTCGCCAGTTCGCACACAACTTCCCACTCTTGCTTGCCGTTCTTCGGTCGCATGGCCGGCCGCACGCGGTTGATGCGGCGCTCGGCGTTGGTGAACGTGCCGTCCTTCTCCAGGAACGACGTGCCCGGCAGGAACACGTGTGCCAGCTTGGCGGTCTCGTTGATGAACAGGTCTTGCACGATCAACAACTCCAGCGACTCGAGCGCATGCAACACGTGCACCGTGTTCGGATCGCTCTGCGCGATGTCTTCGCCCTGCACGAATAGGCCCTTGAAGTGACCGTCGATCGCAGCGTCGAACATGTTCGGAATGCGCAGCCCGGGCTCGGGCTGAATCGCATGGCCCCACAACGCCTCGAACATCGAGCGCGTCGCTTCGTCACCAACGTGGCGATAGCCGGACAGCTCGTGCGGGAACGAACCCATGTCGCACGAACCCTGCACGTTGTTCTGCCCGCGCAACGGGTTAACGCCGACGCCATCGCGACCGAGGTTGCCGGTGGCCATCGCCAAGTTGGCCATGCCCATCACCATCGTGCTGCCCTGGCTGTGCTCGGTGACGCCAAGGCCGTAGTAGATGGCGCCGTTGCCGCCGGTGGCGTACGCCCGTGCCGCGGCACGAACATCAGCCGCGGGCACACCGGTGTACTGTTCGGTTGCTTCCGGACTGTTCTCGGCGCTGGCGACGAACTCGGCCCAATGTGCGAAGGTGGCTGGGTCGCAACGGTCTTGCACGAAACGATGGTCCACCAAATCCTCAGTGACGATCGTGTGTGCCAGAGCGTTGACGATGGCGACGTTGGTGCCCGGGCGCAACTGCAAGAAGTGCTCGGCTGCTACGTGCGGGCTGCGGACGAGGTCGATGCGGCGCGGGTCGACCACGATCAGGCGCGCACCCTCGCGCATGCGCTTCTTCATCCGCGAGGCGAACACCGGGTGCGCGTCGGTCGGGTTGGCACCAATCAGCAACATGATGTCGGCCTGTTCCACCGACTTGAAGTCCTGCGTTCCTGCCGAAGTGCCGAAGGCAGCGTTGAGGCCGAAGCCGGTCGGCGAGTGACACACCCGTGCGCAGGTGTCGACGTTGTTATTGCCGAAAGCCATACGCACCATCTTCTGCACCGCGAACACTTCTTCGTTGGTACAGCGCGACGAAGTGATGCCGCCGATCGAGTTCTGACCGTGGCGCTGCTGGATGTCGAGCAATCGCGCGGCGGCGAAAGCGATTGCTTCCTCCCACGAGACTTCCCGCCATTCGTCGGTGATGTTCTCGCGCACCATCGGTTGCAGCACTCGGTCCGGGTGCGATGCGTAGCCCCAAGCGAAGCGGCCCTTGACACACGAGTGCCCCTCGTTGGCGCCACCGTCCTTGTACGGCACCATGCGCACGACCTGCTCGCCCTGCATCTCAGCCTTGAAGCTGCAACCGACACCGCAATACGCACACGTGGTCAGCACCGTGCGGCGTGGCTGGCCCATCTCGATGACTGACTTCTCAGTAAGCGTTGCGGTCGGGCACACCTGAACACACGCACCGCACGAGACGCATTCGGAGTCGAAGAACGAACCATTGAAGCCAGCAGCAACTCTCGACCCAAAACCACGGCCAGCAATCGTGAGTGCAAACGTGCCCTGCACCTCTTCGCACGCGCGCACGCAACGCGAACACACGATGCACTTCGACGACTCGAACGTGAAGTACGGGTTGGATTCGTCTTTCGGCAGATCAAGGTGATTGTCGCCGGCGTATCCGTAGCGCACGTCGCGCAAACCGACGACGCCTGCCATGTCTTGCAGCTCGCAATCACCGTTGGCCGCGCACGTCAAGCAGTCGAGCGGATGATCGCTGATGTACAGCTCCATCACACCGCGACGCATGCGCTCGAGCTTCGGTGATTGCGTGGTGACGTTCATGCCCGGCGCGACCGGGGTGGTGCACGACGCGGGAGTCCCCTTGCGACCGTCGATCTCGACCAAGCACAAGCGACACGAGCCGAACGGATCGAGCCGGTCGGTCGAGCACAGCTTCGGAACGTCGACGCCGCAGAGCGCAGCGGCGCGCATGACGGATGTGCCCTCAACGACCGACACCAACAGGCCATCGATCGTCAGCGCGACCGTGGGAATTCCAGGCTCGCGCAGGTTGTGGTCAGGCGAGGGAGTGCCGTAGTCGTGCTCGGCATCGAGATCGTCTGGACCGACGATGAGCGAAAGAGGAAGAGTCATGCGAGTGCTCCTTCAATTGGAGAGAAGTCTTCGGCAAAGTAAGTCAGAGCGCTGCGCACCGGCAACGGAGTCAGGCCGCCCATCGCGCACAACGAGCCGTCCGCCATCACCTCGCATAGGTCGTGCAATGTGTCGAGGTGCTGATGCTCGCCAGCGGCGATCTTGTCGATCAGTTCCACGCCGCGCGTACTGCCGATGCGACAGGGCGTGCACTTGCCACAGCTCTCAATCGCGCAGAACTCCATCGCGAAACGCGCCTGCGCCGCCATGTCGACCGTGTCGTCGAACACGACGATGCCGCCGTGGCCAACAAGTGCGTAGGCGGCAGCGAATTCTTCGTAGTCCATCGGCAGATCGAAGCGCTCGACTGGGAGATATGAGCCAAGTGGCCCGCCAACTTGCACGGCGCGGATCGGACGCTTCGATTCGCTGCCACCACCAATGTCGTTCACCAACTCGCCGAGCGTGATGCCGAACGCGGTCTCGAAGATTCCGCCGCGAGCGATGTTTCCCGCCAATTGGAACACCTGCGTTCCCCGGCTGCGGCCGGTGCCGAGCGCTGCATAGGCGTCGGCGCCGTCGGCAAGAATCGCCGGCACGGTTGCGAGGCTGAGCACGTTGTTGACGACGGTCGGTTTACCGAACAGTCCCTCGATCGCGGGCAGCGGCGGCTTGGCGCGCACAACACCGCGACGACCCTCCAGGCTTTCGAGCATCGCCGTCTCTTCACCACAGATGTACGCGCCAGCACCGACACGCACGTGCAACCGAAAGACGAAGCCACTGTCGAGCACGGTACCGGTGGAACCGACACCGTTGAGCCAATTGCGCTGCTCCGCCACAGCGATTGCAGCGCGCATCGCCACAATTGCATCGGGGTACTCGCTGCGAATGTAGATGTAGCCGTCGTTGGCGCCGACAGCCCAGCCTGCGATGATCATGCCCTCAATCAGCGTGAAGGGATCGCCTTCCATCAACATGCGGTCGGCGAACGTGCCACTGTCGCCTTCATCAGCATTGCACGCGATGAACTTCTGCACGCCGGGCGTCTCGAGCACGGTGCGCCACTTAATGCCAGTCGGGAACGCCGCGCCACCGCGGCCGCGCAATCCGCTGTCGGTCACCTCGGCGACAACCTCGCCCGGCTTCATCGCCAAGGCGCGTCGCAAGCCGACCAGACCACCGTGCGCGACGAAGTCGTCGGCATCGCGTGGGTCGACAACACCAACGCGTTTGAACGTCACGCGCTGTTGCCGCTTCATCCACGGCTCCTCGTCGACCGAACCAATGCGCAGCGGGTGCGCAGCGCCGGTGAGCATGCCCGCGTCGATGAGCGCAGGCACATCCTTGGCTGAGACGGGGCCATATGCGACGCGACCAGCGGGCGTTGCCACTTCGACCAACGGCTCGAGCCACAACATTCCGTGCGAGCCGTTGCGCACGACACGAACGCCGGGATGCGCGTCGAACAGGGCTGCGACTCGGTCGGCACCCCACGCGAGAGCGGCCGCATCGCGCGGCACGTAGACAACGACGTCGTCGGCTTTGGGCTTCTTCACCGCAGCCGCAGCCGCCGCTGCGCCGGGCTTGGTGGCGGATTTCACAATCGATGACAGAAGCGCCGTCATTTTCGGAGAGTCGACGAGGCAATGCAGTGACCCGTTGACCGCTACGGTCGGGCCAGCGGTGCACAAGCCGAGGCAGAACACCTCCTCCACCTCCACAGCCATGTCGGCCCCCGCAGCGGTCGCCGTCGCGAAGACCTCGCGTGCGCCACGCGCTTGACACGCTTCGGCGCGACACACCTGCACGGTGGGACCTTTCGGCGGCGTGGTTCGAAAGTCTTTGTAGAACGAGATGACGCCGTGAACTTCGGCGTGCGAAAGGTTGAAGGTTTCGGCCAGCAGCGGAATCAACGAACGATCGATAAACCCGGCGTGATGTTGCACCGCGTGCAGCGCTGGCATCAGTCCGCCAGGCCAGTCGGCGAATGAGCCGATGACGGATGCGACCGACTCGCCCGGCTGCGTGACACCGTTTGATGTCACGATTTTGGCGCTCACGATCGACAATCGTAACGCACAATTCCCGGGACGACCGTCTCGGGAATTGGCCTCGTCCTCACCCGCACCAAAGCGGTCCAGGACTAGATTTCGCTGATGGACCTTGCCGGACAACGCCCGCGCTGGCCCATTGCCGACCCCGAAGAGTTCCGTGTTGAGTTGATGCATTGGATCCGCGAGAACTGGGATCTTGAGATCACGGTCGCCGAGTGGTGGGACCGTCTGGCACGCACCGGGTTGACGGCGCCGACCTGGCCGCGCAGCCAAGGCGGGCTAGCGGCGACCACCGCTGTGCAGAATGTGATCGAAGAAGAACTCGCCAGCATCGGTGCCATCGCCCCACCGGTGATGGGGCTCGGCTTCCGAATGGTCGGCGCCGCGATTCGCCAGTTCGCGACTCCGGAACAATTCGAGCAGGTGATCCCACGGTTGCTCACCGGGCACACCCTGTGGAGCGCGCTGATGACCGAGCCTGGCAGCGACGATCCAGCGACCACTGCTTGCATTGCGGAGTTCGATTGGAAGTACGTCACCATCAACGGCACCAAATCCTGTCCCGACCTTGCCGCCACGCATGCGATCATGCTGGCGCGCAGCGTCCCCGAAAGCACCGGCCGCGATGGTCTGACGTGGTTCATCATCGAACTGGAGTATCAACCAGTCGACGTCGCACGTGGCACCGTCGAGTTTCGCGACGTGCGTCTGCTGCACGAACGAGTACTCGGAACTCGCCACGATGGATGGGCGATCGCGAAGACGATCCTGCCGTTTAACGAGCGCAGTATCGCCGGGCGCATTCGGCGTGGGTTGATCCACGTAGAAGGTGGCACCAAGGCGGGCAACCTGCACCGCATCGTGGGTGATGTTGTCGCCGAAGCACAAGCGCGAGCGGCGGCGCGAGCGTCAGATCATGGTGGTGTCGACCGACGCGGTGGCTCCAACGCCCGTGGCTGAAACGCCAGCTGCACGCGCCGCCTCCAAACGTTCGGTCGTCAGTAGTCGCCGCCCGACCAGGAACAGCGCCGCGTAGATCGCCCCGTCGACAAACCAGACGGCGCGCAGCGAGTTGTCGTGGGTGGTGAACGTGCGCGCAATGGTGACGACAACACCGCCAAGTACTGCGCCGATCGGCATCATGCCCCACGCAAAGAATCGGTAGACGCTGTTCACGCGACCGAGCAGATGCGGGGGGATAATCGACTGGCGTAAGCTCACCGTGATCACGTTCCACGACGATCCGAACAACGTTCCGATCGCGAACAGCAGCGCTGTGAGCGGCCACCATGAGCTGAGGCCCACCGAGAAATTCACCACGGCGGAAGACCCCAGTGTGAGTGCAAGACAGGTGCCGCTACCGAACTTCTTCGACATCCACGGAGCGACGTAGCCACCAATGACCGCTCCGATGGCGAACCCGAAGCCCATCAACGCGAACGTCAGCGGAGTGATGTTCAGCACGTCCTGGGCGAATAGCACGAACATCGACCCGCTCAGCATCGACGCCATGTTCATCAACCCGAGAATGATCGCCATCGACCACAACAGCTTGTGGTGATACAGCCAACGTACGCCTTCCTTCAGATCGTCGCGCCACGACGGCACGGCCTCCCCCGGTTGGCGCTCGGGGTGGTGTGCACGAAATGTGCCCGGGATCAACGCAACCAACGCCGCAGCGACGAAGAACGAACCGGCGTCGATGAAGAACGGAAACGAAAAGGCGACGAGCAGCAGCAGCGAGCCAATCGGCGGACCGATGAACGTGTTCGCGACCGACTCGATGCTCCACATGCGGCCGTTGGCCCGCTCAAGGTGCTTGTGCTCAACAAGCGACGGCATCAGCGTTTGGCCGCAGTTGTCGCGCAGCACCTCAGCGCACCCGAGTAGTACCGTCGCCAGCAACAAGATCAAATAGAGACCCATGCGAGTTCCGATGATGTTCTTCACCTCGTCCGGCGCGGGCAGCGTGCCCTGCTCGCTCAATACGGAGACCGCAACGATGGCGGTCAGCGCGCCGCGCAGCGTGTCCATCAACACCATCGCGCGGCGGCGATCGACGCGGTCGGTGATGACGCCCGCTGGCAACGTAAAGACCAGCCACGGCAAGCGCTGCGCGGCAGCAACGACTGCGATCAGCAGCGGGTTGCGAGTGATTGCGGTCGCTAACCACGGGTAGGCGATAGCGGCCATGCCATCGCCGATATTCGAGAATGCGGTCGCGCAGTAGAGCTTGCGATAGCTGCTGCCGAGGCGCACAGGTTCTTTACTCACGTCTGAAATCCTGACATAGCCCGGCATGATGGTCGGAATGTCGAAGCTGCTGCCGCCGATCGATCACGCGGCTTACCGCGAAGGCATCGGGGTAATGATGCCGCTCGGTCCTGCGATCGCAGTGTGGGGGGTGGTCACCGGCGTTGCGATGGTGAATGCGGGGCTCTCCATTCCCGCCGCACTACTCATGACGTTCACCGTCTTCGCCGGTTCGGCGCAGTTGGCAACGATGCCTTTGCTCGCCACCGGCGCCCCCTTGCCGATCGTGTGGGTGACCGCGTTGCTGGTGAACTTGCGCTTCGTCATCTTTGCTGCGGCGTCCAGACGATCGTTCATGCACTTGCCATGGCGGCAACGGTTGCTGGCCTCGTACCTCAACGGCGACTTGGGCTTTGCACTGTTCTCACGCCGGTTCGCAAATGCTGAGGAGCACGGCAACCCGGAACAGTGGGGCTACTTCTACGGCCTCGCCGTTTTCAACTGGATTGTTTGGCAAGCAGGTTCAGTGATCGGCTTCATGGTGGGCGGCCTGCTGCCCAGCGACTGGGGCTTCGAGCTAGCGGCCTATCTTGCGCTGTTGGCCGTCCTGATCCCGATGGTGCAACGGATGCCCGCAATTGCCGGCGTCATCAGCACCGCGGCGGTAGCCGTCGCCGCCGTTCGACTGCCGATGCGCCTGGGGTTGTTGCTCGCAGTGCTAGTAGGCGTGACCGTTGCGTTGTTGGGCGAGGCGTGGCGCGATCGGCACGCGAGTCACTCATGAACCACTTTCACGACTGGGGTTACCTGCTTGCCGCGTTCGCCGGGCTGACCGTGGCGACCGTCGTCACGCGCGGCAGTTTCTTCATGCTGCCCGCTCGTTACGCGCTGCCAGCGCAGGTCGAGCGTGCGCTGCGCTATGCACCTGCGTGCGCGCTTACCGCAATCGTCGCGCAAGGCGTGCTGACTAAGAACCATGAGCCAAATCTGACGGTGCACAACTACCAGCTGTGGGCATTGCTCGCCGCTGCCGCCACTTTCATCAAGACGCGCAACATGATCGCGACGATCTCGGTCGGCATGGCAGTTTTCACCGTTCTGCGCGTCTGGGCGTAATGTCACGCGCGTGGCTGCCGCTTACTGGTTGTTCAAGTCCGAACCCGACGTGTTCTCATACGACGATCTCGCGCGCAAGGGCAGCGAAGGCTGGGATGGGGTGCGCAACTACATGGCACGCAACTACATGCGAGCGATGAAGGTTGGCGATCAGGCGATCTTCTATCACTCGCAAGCAACACCGCCTGGCGTCGCCGGCGTGTGCAAGGTGGTCAAGACGGCCGAGCCCGACATGAGCCAGTTCGATCCGAAGAGTAAGTACTTCGACGCTGGGTCGAAGCGAACGGATCCACGTTGGGACCTCGTCACAGTCGCACCGGTGAAGAAGCTCAACTTCGTTTCGCTCGAAGACTTGCGTTCGGTGCCCGAGCTAGCCGAGTGTCGTTTGTTGGCGAAGGGCAATCGGCTTTCGGTCATGCCACTGACTGCGCCCGAGTTTCGGGCGATCGTCGCTGTCAGCCAGCAATCTGGACGGCGCGGCTAAACACTGCATCGAGCATCGGCTCGGTGAGTCGGCCGGTAAACGTGTTCTGCTGGCTTGGATGAAACGAGCACAGCAATGTCAATCCGTTGCCGGCGACACACTGCGCGCCATGACCGAACTTCGGGCGTGGCTTTACGCCGAACTCGTCGCACGCTGCGCTGAAGGCAAAGGCGCCTAGGCAGACCACAACTTTGAGGTTCGCCAGCAGCGCCAGTTCGCGCTTCAGGAATGGCCGACAGTTCACGCGCTCGTCGGGCAGCGGCTTGTTGTCGGGTGGCGCACACTTGACGGCGGCGGTGACCCAAGCGCCGATCAACTGCAAACCATCTTCGGCACTCACCGAGATCGGCTGGTTGGCGAGCCCGGCGCGGTGCATCGCCCGAAACAACCAATCACCCGAACGGTCACCGGTGAACACACGGCCCGTTCGATTGGCGCCGTGTGCGGCTGGTGCGAGGCCGAGCACAAGGGTGCGCGCCGCCGGATCTCCGAAGCCAGGCACTCCCCGGCCCCAATAGTCCTCGTCGCGGTACGCCGCACGCTTGATTTCCGCGACCTGCTCGCGCCATGCGACCAGGCGCGGGCAGAGCCGACAGTCACACACGTCGGCGTGCAAGCGAGCGGGCGAATCCACGGCAGGCACAGTAGGTTTCCAAGTTGCAATGGCGCGAACGAAACAACCCTCTACGGCAACCAAGGCTCCGGCACCCAAGGCTCCGGCACCCAAGGCTCCGGCGGCGACGCTCGTCTTGCTCGTTCGTCATGGGCTGACACCGACCACCGGCAAGCTGCTGCCTGGCCGCGCCGCCGGATTGCATCTGTCCGAGGAGGGCCGCGCCCAAGCGCAGCGCGCAGCCGAGCGGATCGCACAGCTCACCAAGGTCGACGCGATCTACACCAGCCCGCTCGAACGGGCCCGCGAAACAGCGGCACCGATTGCTAACGGTCGCAAGCTGCGCGCGCAGATCGACAAAGGTTTACTCGAGTGCGATTTCGGCGACTGGACGGGTGCCGAGCTGAAGAAGCTGATGAAGTTGCCCGAGTGGAACACCGTGCAGCGCGCACCGAGCACGTTCACATTCCCGGGTGGCGAGAGTTTCACGGCCATGCAGAACCGGATCGTCGGCACGCTCGATCGGTTGCGCGCCGCTCATACTGGTGGGGTAATCGTGTGCGTGTCGCACGCCGACCCGATCAAGGCCGCTGTCGCTCACGCACTTGGTACGCACATCGACCTGTTCCAGCGCATCGTCATCAGCACCTGTTCCATCACCGCCATTGCGTACGGGGCAGGCGCACCGGCAGTACTGACCGTCAACTCGACGGGCGGCTCACTCACAGAACTGCGGCCGTCCTGAGCATCTACTTCGACTTTGACGAGGTCGACGCGTTCACTGTCGGCGCGGTCGGCACACCCGGTGCCCGGCTGTTCCTGTTGCAGGCACGTCGCGGTGCGACCTCGGTAACGATCAAGTGCGAGAAGCGGCAGGCTGGAGCGATCGCCGACTACTTGCGGCGAGTACTCGTTGATCTTCCGGATCCTCCCGACAAACCTGATGCGTCAACATTGCAACTGGCGATGCCCGCCGAGGCTGCGTTCGTGCTCGGACCGGTCGGATTGGGTTACGACCGCGAGAACGATCGACTGTTGGTACAGCTGGAAGAGCTGATCGAGACCGACATCGAGAGCGACCCAACCGAAGCCGAGGACGACGGCAGCGATCCGGCCGAGCGCTTACGGAATCTCGCCGACGACGTCGACCGCGGTCACGTGCGGCTGTTCCTCAGCCGCAGCCAAGCAGCCGCGTTTTGCGATCACGCCGATTCCGTGGTCGCCGCTGGCCGCCCGCCATGTCGGTGGTGCGGCCATCCGATCAACCCCGACGGTCATGCATGCCCGCGGATGAACTAGCGCTGCTCTCCAACGCGGAGATCGACATCGAAGGGCGCATGCCCTGGAGCAGCAACGCGACCTACCTCGTAAACCTGTCGTGCAACGGCGAGGTGGTGGGCCAAGCGATCTACAAGCCGTTGCGCGGTGAACGACCGCTCTGGGACTTCGAGCCGGGTTTGTACCGCCGCGAGCTCGCCGCCTATCGACTGAGCGAAGCGATGGGTATCGATCTCGTGCCCGCGACTGTCATTCGCGACGGACCGCTCGGCGAAGGCAGCATGCAGTGGTTCGTCAACGCCGATCACCAGCAGCACTACTTCACGATCTTCGAACAGCACGGTCATCTTCACCCGCGACTGCGCGAAGTTGCCGCGTTCGATCTGATCGCTAACAACACCGACCGCAAAAGCGGTCATGTGCTGATCGACGACAAGGCGCACGTGTGGGGAATTGATCACGGCCTGTGCTTTGGCGCTGACTTCAAACTGCGCACGGTGGTGTGGGAATTCGGCGGCGAGCCGATACCCGACGACTTGGTTCAGGCGGCGGCGCGCATCGTGAAGCGCGTTCCCCTCGACATTGCTGCTCTGCTTGCCGATGATGAGGTCAAGGCGTTGCTAGAGCGTGCCCAGTGGGTCGTCGATCATCGCGAGTTTCCGGTTGACGAGAGCGGTCGTCGCTACCCGTGGCCGCTCGTCTGATGGAGTCCGTCAGCGACCTGGTTCAACGGGCAGATCTCGATGGACTCGTCCGCCTGGTCGACTCGTTGTGCGCGGGCAAGCAATGGGCCGAGCTCGCCGATCTGCGCGACCGGTCGCGCGAGGCCGTTCTGACTGGACGGCAACTTTGGCCGGCAGCAACGCTGGCTGAGTATCGCTTGGCACTGTGGGCTCCCGAGGAATGGGCAGCAACGATGCTCGATGAATCGAGCGGCCGCTTCACGATCGGTCCCCTCACCGAAGTTGCGGCGCAGCACCATACATACGAGGCGCTTGCACGGCATCTCGACGGTGGACCGCGCGCAGGGTTCGTCGCACACGAACGGGCGCTGCGCGGCGAGACGATTCCGCACGGCGCGCCCAATCCACTCGATATCCCATTCGAGATTCAAACCTGGGAGCCAGGGTATTCGTTGGCGACGTACTCGGACGAGGGCGTCGACGCGCCAGCACCGGCGCTTCCGACCGCTGATCAGTTCCGTGCAGCAAAGCCGAAAGCGACGATCACCCGTGTCGACGACGTGTCGGTGACGCTGGCAGTACGGCAATTGCTGGACACCTGGACCGCGGCGAGCGACGGCAAGGTCGAGGTCGCGTGCGTCGAGGGTGACGCAGCAACCGCCGTTGCAGCGCTTGCCATCGATCGACACGGCTTCCAAGAGCCACAGCTCGCCGAGATCACGGCAGCCGACGCACTCGCATGGATCGCCTGGGCAGGAGCAAGCGGTGGCGCGCACGGAAAGCGTCGCGGCGCCGCGGCCGGACGGTTCGGTGCGTGGTGGTTACTGGCCGCGCTTGGCGACCTACTTGACGACTGGCCCGTGCAACCCGGCCAACTCCACACTGTCGCCGATGAACTCAGTTGGTACTGGTGGCGAGACGACAAACCTGCGGGCGGATGGTCGCTACAGCTAGCGGTAGAAGACAAAGACGAGGGTTACGCCTGGGCCATCAACGCCCACGACTCCGTCTAGTTAACGACGCTGTCTGACGGTGGGTGTCGAGGAAACCCTCGACTCAAAAAGTCTCAAAACAACCGAAGGCGGCCTTGCGGCCGCCTTCGGTCGTTCCGGTGTTGCTCGGTCAGCCGCGACTCTGCAACGCCTCGATCAGCTTCGGCAGCACCTTGTGGACGTCGCCGACGATTCCCAAGTCGGCGATGCCGAAGATCGGCGCTTCCTTGTCCTTGTTGATCGCGATGATGTTCTTCGCGCCCTTCATGCCGACCATGTGTTGCGTCGCGCCCGAGATGCCGCAAGCGATGTAGACGCCCGGCTTCACGACCTTGCCGGTCTGGCCGACCTGATAGCTGTACGGCACCCAGCCGGCGTCGACGATTGCGCGCGATGCGCCCGGCGCACCCTTGAGCAACTTCGCCAGCGTTTCGATCATCTCGTACTTGGCTGCCTCGCCGAGACCGCGCCCGCCGGAAACCACGATCGCGGCTTCGTCGAGCTTGGGTCCGTGTGTCTCTTCGGTGTGCACCGCGGTGACACGTGCACTGCCAGTCGCGCCGAGCTCGGGCACTGGTGCCGCAACGACACTCGCCGCGCCGCCACCAGCCGATTCGGCGACGAAGCTCTTCGGACGAAAGGCCGCAAGGAACGGACCGCTGCCCGAGAACGCCGTCGTGACCAACACGTTGCCGCCGAAAATTGGAGTCGTCACCGACACGGCGTTGCCATCGACGCTGAGATCGATGTTGTTGGTCAGCACCGTGCGATCAAGTTGCACCGACAAACGGCTCATCACGTCGCGGCCTTCGTAGCTCTGCGGGAACATGATCAGGTCGGGCGCGTCGCCGCCATCGATCACAGCCTTCATCGCTGCCGAAACCGCAACACCTGGCAGCTTGCCGCCGAGATCGCCAGTTGCGTACACCTTGGTGGCACCGAACTCGCCGAGTGCGCCAGCAATGCCGGCTGCGTCGCCACCGAGAAACGCAGTGACCGAACCCGCACCTCGCGCTTTGGTCAGCAGTTCCAATGTGGCCGACGTCGGGGCGCCGTTTGCTTCTTGTGCGAATACCCAAATGTTCATGATGCTCCTCAGATTGTCGTTCTCAGATGAACTTCAGATTTTCGAGGAACGCCACGATCTTGGCGTGTGCCTCACCGTCGTCTTCTATGACTTCTCCTGCCGCGCGCGCCTCGGCCTTGGCGACGTTGACAATCGATTGTCCGGCGCCGGCCCAGCCGACGGGGGTCACACCCAAATCGCTTGCAGTCACAGTCTCGATCGGCTTCGACTTGGCCGCCATGATTCCTTTGAAGCTTGGGTAACGGGGCTCGACGACACCAGCGGTGACGCTGATGACCGCGGGCAGCGGGCACGTCACTTCGTCGTAACCCTCTTCGGTCTGGCGATCGACCGTCAGCGTCTGACCGTTGACGGTCAGGCGCTTGGCGAACGTGACCGAGGGCAGGCCCAGCACCTCGGCGAGCTGCTCGGGCACGGTGCCCGTGTAGCCATCGCTCGACTCGGTGGCGGCGATGATCAGGTCGGCGCCGCCCATCTTCTGAATGGCAGCAGCCAACACCTTCGCTGTTGTGAGTGCGTCGGTGCCCGACAGCGCCGGATCGGAGATCAGCGTGCCCTTGGCAGCACCCATCGCCAGCGCAGTACGCATGCCCGACACCTCGCCGTTCGGCGCCATCGAGACCAGGCTGACTTCGCCGCCGCCCGCACCATCGACCAACTGCAGCGCCATCTCGACGCCGTAGCCGTCGGATTCGTCGAGGATCAGCTTGCCCTCGCGCTTGAGCGTGTTGTCGGCGTTGAGCGCGCCGGGCGTTGCGGGATCGGGAATTTGTTTGACGCAGACGATGACATTCATGGGCCTTCATTGTTACCGGCTGGTAGGGCACTCACCCAACCGGCCAAAACGGGAGGTACTGTCGATGCCTTGCAGATACTGCTGGTGGTCAACGCTTTCGCGTCTTCGGTGACGGCGCGCAACACCGTTGTGGTCCACCGCGCGCTGATGCAGGGCGACAACGAGGTGGAAGTGGTCGAGACCAATCGGCGCGGCCACGCCACGCGATTCGCGCAAGACGCTGCTCGTCGCGGCGTCAATGTCGTGATCGGTTATGGCGGCGACGGCACGCTGAACGAGGTCGCCACCGGCGTGGCTGGCAGCGAAACCGCTCTCGGTGTGCTCCCCGGCGGCAGCACCAACGTGTTCGCACGCACGCTCGGAATGCCCAACGATCCAGTCGCGGCCGTGGCGCAACTGGCCGCCGGCATCGCAGCAGACGCGATCGAACCTATTGGCCTGGGCAAGGTCAACGGTCGCTACTTCTGCTTCCACACCGGTGTCGGTTACGACGCTGCCGTCGTTAAGGAAGTCGAGCGGCGTGCATCGATGAAGCGTTGGCTCGGCCATCCGCTGTTCATCTACGCGGCGCTGCGCACGTGGGCCGTGAACTACGACCGCCAGCACCCGCACTTCACGGTGACGACCCCGACCGGCGAGCCCGTCACCGACGGCTACTTCACGATCGTGTTGAACACCAACCCGTACACCTATCTCGGCAACCGCCCGCTCGATCTCAGCCCTGATGCTGGCCTCGATCGTGGGTTGGTCGCGATCACGTTCCGCACGATGAAGGTGCGCGCAATCCTTGGTGGCCTCAGCGGTGCGCTACGCGGTGGCGGCGTCAAGCCGAGCGCGACGCTGGACGTGCAGACCGACCTGGAAGCACTGTCGATCGCGCACGAGCAACCGTTTCCGTACCAACTTGATGGCGACTACCTCGGCGAAACCAAGCGACTCGAGTTCACGCACGAGCCAGACGCCGTCAGGCTGGTTCGTCCGCAGTCACCTTGACGGCCTTTGTAGCAACGGCAAGGTCGGGCACGTTCGTCACGATGCCGTCGATCCCCCACTCGATGAGCTCTTCCATGCGAGCCGGGTCATCGCACGTCCACGTGTTGACCTGCAATCCCGCGGCGTGACAAGCGGCGACCGTCGACTGCTTCAGTTCTTTGACCCACGGGTGCAGCGCACAGTGACCCTTCGCCACCAGTAGCTCGGCGACGTCGGGGGGTGCGCCCACACATAACCAGGCCGTGCGGATCTGCGGTGCGAGCGCACGGCACCGATCGACCGTTTCCATGCGGAAGCACGAGATCACCCATCGGGCGTCATCGTTGCGCGCCAATAGGTGCGCAATCGTTTCATCGGCAATCGATTCCGTCTCGTCGAAGTCGGGTTCAGTGGGATCGTTCTTGATCTCGACGTTGACCCACATGCCTTCGCACGCGTCAAGCGCCTCGGCCAGCGTGGGCACGTGCTCGGGCAGATCGATGTAGGTAGTCGCCGCGATCAGACGCTGGTCGGGCAGCCGGCAGTCGTGGTGCACCACCAGCACGCCGTCGGTCGTGCGCCGAACGTCGAGTTCGACGGCGTCGGCACCCAGTTCCCGTGCCAGCCGAAACGCGTCCACGGTGTTCTCCCGTGCCGCCTTGCTGGCGCCCCGATGTGCAATCACCGAAACTGATGCCGCCTCGCCAGCTACCACCACGACAGATACCCCCTATCACGATCAAGTATGGACACGGCCCAAATCAGCCCTTGTGCGGACGCCAATTGTTACCTACGTTTGCCCTGAACGTGAAAACGCTCACAAAGCGTTAACGCCCCACGTGACCAGCGAACTTTGTATGACAACGGAGTGAACAGTGACCATCCCGGCCTCAAGCCTTGCGCTCTCAAATGCTGACTACACCTGGCGGCGATTCGCAATTTGTCGTGACACCGATCCGGACCTGTTCTTTCCGGTCGGCACCACCGGCCATGCGTTGCTGCAAATCGATCGCGCCAAGCAAGTGTGTGGCGAATGCCCGGTCAACATCGACTGTCTTGATTACGCGCTCGAGACCAACCAAGACTCGGGTATTTGGGGCGGCACCTCCGAGGAAGAGCGACGCAACATTCGTCGCCGCCTCGCCGGCCGCCAACGCGCAATGGTCTAAACGGGCACGGTCAGGTCGACGACGGTGCCTCCGGCGTGCGCGTGATCGCCCAGACCGACGGCGACGAAGTCGTCGGTGAGACCACTGCGCATGCTGATGCGACCGGCGAGTTCGGTTGTGACCAACGTGCGCACGATCGACAAGCCGAGCCCGGTGGCGTTGTTCAACTCGAAGTCGGGCTCGAGGCTGAGGCCGTTGTTGATCACGCGGATGTGTAGCTCGCCGTTCTTGTTGTCGAGATGCACGACGACATCGCCACCCGTGCTGCCCTCGGGAAAACCGTGGTCGACGGCGTTCTGCAGCAACTCGGTGAGCACAACCGACAGTGGGGTCGCGATTGCGCTCGGCAAGCGGCCACCGTCGCCGTGAACGGTGAAGCGGACGGGGCGGTCGGGCGACTGCAAACCCTCTTCCGTCAAGCGCAGCAATGGGCGCACGATGTCAAGGAACGCCACATCGTCGCCGGGTTCGCGCGACAACGTTTCGTGAACGAGCGCGATGGTGCGAATGCGACGCACGCTTTCGGCAATCGCCGCCTTGGCCTCTAGCGAGCTCAGTCGGCGACCTTGCAAGCGCAGCAGCGACGAAATCGTCTGCAGGTTGTTCTTCACCCGGTGATGGATTTCGCGAATGGTCGCGTCCTTCGACAGCAACAACTTGTCGCGCTTGCGCACTTCGGTGACGTCGCGCAACAGCAGCACTCCACCCGTGACTTCCGGGTCGCCGCTGCCTGTTGCGAGGACGGGCATGCAGCGCGCCAGGAACGCAACGTCGGCGGTCTGCTCGAACTCGTCGATCACGGGCAGCTTGGTCTCGTAGGCGAGGCGCACGGCGTTGTCGTTGAACCCAAGCTCGGCGAGCCGCATCCCCACTGCGTTGGCACCAATGCCCACGCGATGCAGCGCCGATACTGCGTTGGGCGACGCGTACCGAACGCGCGCTTCTTCGTCAAGCACCATCACGCCGTCGCCGACGCGCGGTGCGGCGCTTGAATCGGCGACCGGCCCGCGATATGGGAACGAACCTTCGGCAATCATCGCCGAGAAACGCTGGAACAGGCCGACGTACGTGCGCTCAAGTTCGCCGGGTTGCCGCCCGGAACGGCTGGACCACTCACGTGTGAGCACTGCCAACACCTTGGAACCCAGGCGCACGGGCACCGCCATCATCCGCACCGGATCGGGCACGCTTTCGACCGTGATCTCGCCTTCGCAGATTTCGCCCGCGGTGTAGGCCTGACCAAGCAGCGGCACTTCCTGCCCGGCGGCGGCGGTACCGACGTAGTCGTAGTGGTAGATCGTCTGGCCGGTGGCGGGTCGCACATGCGCAATCACATACCAGGTGTCGTTCTCGCCGGGCACGTAGAGCAGCAGGTCGGCGAACGACAAGTCAGCCAACAGCCCCCACTCGCCGATTAGCCGTTGGAGGTAATCGATTTCGTCAGCGGTAAGTTGCGTGTGCTTCCGAGTGATTTCGCCGAGCGTTGCCATCAGCTACTGAGTGTGCCATGCCCATCGGTTGCCAGATGCGACAGGTACTGCCCGTACGGGTTGTTCATCATCGGCTTGGCGTTGGCGATCAACTGTTGCGCATCGATCCAGCCCGCCCCGAACGCGATCTCGTCGGGTGACGCAACCTGCAGACCTTGGCGCTTTTCGAGTGTGGCCACGAAATGCGACGCCTCAAGCAGCGAGTCGTAGGTGCCCGTGTCGAGCCAGGCATAGCCACGGCCGAGCAGTTCCATGTTGAGCTGCCCTCGTCGCAAGTACTCGGCATTGACGTCGGTGATCTCGTACTCGCCACGCGCTGATGGCTTGAGGTGCCGAGCGATGTCGACGACTTGCGCATCGTAAAAGTAGAGACCGGTGACGGCGTAGTTGCTGCGCGGGTTTTGCGGCTTCTCCTCAATGGTCAGCACCCTGCCGTCGTTGTCGATCTCAGCGACGCCGTAACGCTCGGGGTCGCTGACGCGATAACCGAACACGGTTGCGCCGACAGCACGCGCACGCGCCGACTGCAATTGATCAACGAGGCCGTGCCCGAAGAAGATGTTGTCGCCGAGCACGAGGGCGGAGGGACCATCGCCGACGAAGTCGGCACCGATGACGAAGGCCTGCGCCAAACCATTCGGCTTCTCCTGTGCGGCATAGCGCAGCGTGATTCCCCACTGGCTGCCGTCGCCGAGCAAGGCACGGAAACTCTCCTGCTCGTGCGGCGTCGTGATCACCAGCACGTCGCGAATTCCTGCCAGCATCAATGTCGTCAGCGGGAAGTAGATCATCGGCTTGTCGTACACCGGCAACAACTGCTTGCTCACCCCGCGCGTGATCGGCCACAGGCGACTGCCCGTACCGCCGGCGAGGACGATGCCCTTCATCGGCTCAGCCGCCGAAGCCGATGCGACGCTCGCCCTCGGATGCACCGAGCTCGACAAACGCGATCTTGGCGGCGGCGATCGCGATGTCGCGACCTTTCTTGTCGGTCAGCCACAGGACTTGCACCGCACCGGTGAGTGCGTCTTCCACCTTGGCTTTGAGCGCGACCCGATCAAGGTCGTCGGCGAGATCAATCGTGATCTCGCGAGGGGTTTGGGTGACGCCGATACGTACGTCCACGGAAGTCCTTTGTCCTTTCAGGGCAGGGCCAGAAAAGCGTCCCTATCGTAGCTGTGGCATGCCAGGCTGGCTCTCATGAGCCATCGTGCTGAACGGGAGGTCGAACTTGAGTGACAAGAAGGTCAAACCTCCGAAGCTTCCGGCAGGGGCGCCAAAGGAACTGAAGGACGCTGCTGCGACGGCCGCTGCTGCTGCGACGACTGCGCCAGCGGACACGATTGCGCCAACAACGACCGACGCACCGACGGAGGAACTGAAAGCGGCGGCAGACAAGGCGAGCTTGAAGCCCGGCTATCTGATCGGCATCTTGCTATCGGTTGTGCTCCTCCTCGGCGCGGGCATCACTTTCCTCGCGACTCGTGGCAGCGACGACAACACGTCGTCGGACACAAAGGCACCGACATCCACCGCCGCACCGGCGACGACCGAGAAGCCGATCGACGAAAAGTTGATCTGTGCGCGGCCCGCAGCCGTGCAACAGGTGCTCGACGACTTTGGCAGCGATGTCCCGTGCACGATCGTTCCCGACGATTTCTGGAACGCGTGCGACGATCTGATCATGCAGTGCTTCAACGGTGGCGTGCCTCTAATCGTGACGAGTCCGGGTGTCGGCATCACACGCGATGGCTCGGTGCCCGACGTCAGCACCGGCCAGACCGGTCCGTCGCAAGCGGAGCACCTCGTACAAGTCTTGGGCCCACTGGCCGACGCAACGACGAGTATTGACGTCGCCAGCAAGTGTGGTAACCACACGGACAGCGGTCAGTCCACGTTGCTGCCAACGGGCGTCACGTCGATCAAACATCCCCTGCTTCGGTTCGGTGACTGCCGAGCCGACGTGTACTACCGAACAGCGAGTTCCCGCCAACTCATCGGTAGCTACGACTTCACCGTCACCGACACGCCGGTCCCCCCCGGCGCGCCGGTCACCGACGGCATCAGCGTGCCGACCGAGGCGACGCTGAGCGCGGCCGGCACAACGCTCGGACTGTTGGGCGACAAACCACTCGACCTCGCTTGCACGTGGTTCATTGCCAGCAGTGCGTCGCTCGATCTCTCGCAGTGCCTCCAGGATCGATGGGTGTTCAACGCTGCGTACAACGACCCGCGCGTCGCATCGTTCGGCTTCGGCTTCGTCAACCCCATCGGCGTGCCCGCGCCGACGGCGGAACAAATCGCGTCCTTCGGTCCAAGTCGGTTGCTCGGGCCTGGCAGGCTGTTCCCGTGCGGACCGGGGCAACTCGGTTACACCGCGTGCGCGAGAAACGAGGCAGCCGTCGACACCTCGGCGTTTGTTGCCGGCACGGTGATGTGGGCGACTCCACTCAACGAAATGCCCGACGGCACGTTTGTCAAGATCAGCGTCGGCGATTACTGGACGCAGCTGGTGCGCGACGGCGAGTCGTGGACACTCACCGCGCAAGAAGGTGACGATTCGCAGGTACGAGCCATTCTCCGCAGCAACGTGATCACGTTCATGCTTCCTTACGACGCCGCGGCCGCCCCAGATCTCACCTACACACTCTCTGTCGGCGACGACCAACACCCGCTCGAAACTGCGCAGACCTCGCAACCGGTACTCGGTTTGGTCACCTCGACGCAGGGTCCCGAGACTCCTGCGGACTTCTTCCAGCGACTCTCCAACAGCACCGCGACCGGCGATCTCGCATACGCGCTTGAGCGCCTGCACCCACTCGTGCTCGAAGCATTTCCAGGCGAAGCGTGCCGCACTGAGCTGGCGCTACGGATCAACCCCGATTACAAGATCACGGTCAACTCGGTCGGCGCGACGGCGCCGTGGACGTGGGAACTGCCTGACGGGCGCACCTACAACGTGAATGCAGCAACCACAGTGTCGATCCTGTTGCCTGGCAACACCGACCCGGTTGACGCACACATCGTCAATATCGATCGCAAGTACTACTGGTTCACGGTCTGCGACGAGCGCTAGCCGCGCTCAGACAGAAGTGGAGCAGAACGTGTCGCCCTGTGGCAACGACTGCAAGGTCGCCACATCGGTGTCGCCGTAGAGCGCCTTCAACATGCCCTTGACCATGCCGCGGTCGACCGCACAAATCACTGGATGCTCGATCGCAACATCGCCGAACGGGCAATGGTTGCTGACGATGCGCAGTTGATTGTTGCGCTGATCGGCGTGAGCTGCAAAGCCATGCGCGGATAGCGCGTCGGCAACAGCTTGCATCGCCGAACGCAGGCTGCGTTGGCCAGCGGCAAGATCGTCGCCAGTCATTCCGTGCGCCATCGCCCGGCCATACTCCTGGCCGACCTCCTCGGCCATAACCTCGGCTTCGGCACGCGGCAGCAATGCGAGCGCCCGGCCAAGCAGCGATAACACCAGGTCGTCGCTGCGCACCGGAAAGTCGGTGATCGAATCGAGCTTCGCATCGGCGGGCACGCGGTAGCGCTTGCTCGGCCGCCCAGCGCCCGCACCCTCAGCGCGTTCCACGGCAACTTCCAAGTAGCCACCGGCGGCCAACTTGTCGAGGTGATGGCGAGCAACGTTGGGATGCACCCCGAACTTGTCGGCGACCTGGGTCGCGGTGAGGCCCCCTGGTACCTCGCGGGCGAAAAGGTAGATGCCACGACGGGTGGGATCGCCGAACGCGTTGGTGATCGCGGACACGGTGCTGGTGAAGGCCAGGCTTGTGGAGGGCGACTTCGCGGACACGCCGATATTGTACCTATGCGCATAGTGGTAATTCGGCCGCCGGTCGTTCGAGCTACCGGCGCCCGAACACGGAGAACCCGATGCCCACGGTTACGCACGATCAGATCATCGAAGCGCTGCGGCCGGTGCAAGACCCAGAACTGAATCGCAGCATCGTCGACCTCGGGATGGTGCGCGATATCAAGATCGGCAAAGACGGCAAGGTCGACGTGCAGATTGCGCTCACCATCGCCGGTTGCCCGCTGCGCAACGAGATTCAGAACCGTGTCGGCGGCGCGGTTACGCAAGTACCCGGTGTCACCAGTTTCGCGCTCGACTTCACGGTGATGACTGATCAAGAGCGCGCAGATCTGCGCGAGAAGCTGCAGGGACACAGCCATGCGCCCGCAAACGGCGCACAGGCGCACGGGCACGCCGAGGGCAAAGCCGTGCCGTTCAACGAGCCGGGCAACAAGACCCGCGCGTTGCTGATCTCCAGCGGCAAGGGCGGCGTTGGCAAGAGCAGCGTTACCGTCAACCTTGCAGTCGCGCTTGCCAGCCAGGGTTACAAGGTCGGCGTCGTCGATGCCGACATCTACGGCTACTCGGTGCCGCGCATGCTGGGCACCGATCGCGACCCGGTCGTGATCGACGAGATGCTGGTGCCACCTTCGGCACACGGAGTGACTTGTATTTCAATCGGCTACTTCGTGCCAGAGGGCCAAGCAGTGATCTGGCGTGGCCCAATGCTGCACAAGGCGCTCGAGCAATTCCTCGCTGATGTCTTCTGGGACAACCCCGACTTCCTGCTCATCGATATGCCACCTGGCACCGGCGACATCGCACTCAGCCTCAGCCAATACCTTCCTCGTGGCGAGGTGTATGTCGTCACCACTCCGCAACCGGCGGCACAAAAGGTTGCAGCGCTGTCGGCGGCAATGGCTGCCAAGGTGAATCTCACAGTCAAGGGTGTGATCGAGAACATGAGCTACTTCGTCGGCGACGATGGCAAGCGCTACGAAATCTTCGGTAGCGGCGGCGGGCAAGCACTCGCCGACGATCTGGGCGTTCCGTTGCTCGGTCAGCTGCCACTCGTTCCCGAACTACGCGAGGGCGGCGACACCGGCAACCCGATCACCGTGGCCAACCCAAACAGCGAACTGGCACAGTCGTTTCAGGCAATCGCCGCGCGTATAGCCACCGAGTTGAAGTCGAAGAAGATCTTCAGCGCAGCGCTCAAAGTCAACTGAGCTAACCAATCACTTCGAACGTGGCCGCTAGCTGAACGCCCAGCGCTGCTCCGCCAGCCTCGGCTCCGACACGAAGAAATGCCTCCGGCGATGCCATGTCACCACTGAGGTTTTCCAGGTACAGGCGGTGGCACTCCAACGAGCGCACGCCAACATCGAATGTGTCGGTGACGTCGACTCCATGAGTCGCCTGCGGGCTGCCGCTGAACGCGACGAACCGTGCGCCGCCCCAACGTTCGCCCTGGTCCGTAAAGACCCACGGGTTGGCCGCATCGCGCACGGCATCGAGCAAGGCGCGGCCAACAGCGCGGTGATCGGTGTGATTCCAACTCGGTCCGCCGAAAGAGTCGCGGAAGTTGATCGACAGGATTACATCGGGCCGGTGGCGACGGATCGCAGCACACAACAGACTGCGTAACTCGAGACCTTCGACCACCAATCCATCAGGCAGCTGAAGAAAGTCGACGTCGGCAACGCCCACTTCATGACACGCAGCGATCTGCTCGGCACGTCGCGCCGGGCCAACTATTTCCGGCGCCATCGTTTCGATTCCGGCCTCGCCGTCGGTCACAAGGACGTAACTGATGTGCTTGCCCTGTCGCGTCCAGCGCGCGACGGCTGCTGCCGCGCCGTACTCCATGTCGTCGGGGTGAGCGACGACGGCAAGGCCGCGCTCCCAGTCCTCCGGAAACTGCTCGAGCGCGCTCATTCGGTGCGCAGGTTGAGTGACACGCTGTTCATGCAAAAGCGCTCGCCCGTTGGAGCGGGACCGTCGTTGAACAGGTGACCCAAGTGTGAACCGCATTTACGGCACAGCACTTCGGTGCGCACCATCGCGTGGCTCGAGTCTTTGATGAGCTCGACAGTGTCGGACGACTTGGCGGCGTAGAAGCTAGGCCAGCCGCTGCCCGATTCAAATTTGGTGCTTGCGTCGAACAGTTCCGCGTCGCACGCGGCACAGTGATATGTGCCGTCGGCGTGTTCATCGACGTACTTGCCCGTCCACGCGCGCTCGGTTCCTGCTTGGCGCAACACCGCGTATTGCTCGGGCGTCAAGACCTGGCGCCACTCTGCATCGCTTCGTTCAATCTCAGGCATGATCAATCTCCAGTGTGGCGTTGTTCTTTGAAGGCTTCGCCGTACCAGTGAAGCCCAGAATGGCATGCACGCGCTCGCGAGCGACTCAGTTAAAGACTCACTACCCGCGTCGCTTCGGCAATCAGACGGGCGGCATCGGGTGGCGACACCCACGTCCCGCCGACGGCTGCCAGATCTTCCTCGGTGACCGCACGGGCCACCGCGCATCCCTTTCAAACAAACACCGGTAACGCTGTGTCGCGTGCTTTCGTGACGAGATCGCGCAGAGGTGCGATTCCAAGACCTTCGATTGCGTCGCGAACTTGTGGCACCAACACCTCAGCTGCGTCCCCGAGCAGCAGGATGCCGGTACTCTGGCCAGCCTCCAACGAGCCGTTGACGGCAAGATGCCACGGGATCGATGCCCTAGTCGCGTCGGCCGGGCCGCTCGCTGCGATGTACAGAATGTCCATCTCGTCACCATAGCTTTCTGACAAGAGTGCGCTGACCGGGCTACATCAGTCTCCAGTGTGGCGTTGTTCTTTAAAGGGGTCGCCGTACATGTGGTAGCCGTTGTTCTCCCAGAAGCCGGCACGATCTTTATCCACCAGCTCGAGCGATCGCACCCACCGCGCCACGCGCATATGGTTGGGCCATGAGCGACTTTCCTCCCCCACCGCCATCCAACCTGACCCCGCCGCCCGGCTACGTCGCGTACGGCAGGCCCGGTTCGGTGCCTCGGGCCACGCAACCCATCGGCGGCGTCGCCAGGCCGCTTGGCATCTTGATGATGATCTTGGTGCCCATTCAAGTGTTAGGGGTGATCAGCACCATTTCGATATCTAACAGCGCGCAGGACTATCTCGATGGCGCGATCTCGGAATCGAAGTTTGAGAACGCGGCCTCGGGCAACGTCAGTCAGATCGGAGGGTTGCTGGTCATTCCCGTCGCGGTCCTCACGATGATCTGGATGTTCCGCATGGCGAAGAACCTGCGCGCACTCGGCCGCACCGGCGCCACGTTTTCACCGGGTTGGGCAATCGGCGGCTGGTTCACGCCACCATGCGCCATCTATGTCGTGCCGTGGTTGATGTTGAAGGAACTATGGAAGGGAAGCGACCCCGACGTCGCCGCCAGCGATCCGAACTGGAAGGCCGGTCGCGTCTCGCCGCTCATCACCGCCTGGTGGGTCATGTATGGCCTGTTGCCGCTGGCCGGCTTCGCGACGGCGGCCGGTTTGATCTCGGGCCTTCAGGATGTCGACACCATCGATCTCGCCAAACAGTTCGACAAGTACGCCTCGATCAACATCCTTCTCGGTGTCATCGGCATCGGCACCGCCGTTGTGTATCTGATGATCGTGCGGCAACTCTCCGCTCGGCACATGAAGGCGATCGGCGAGACCTGACGGTCAACCAGCCATGCTGTTCATCGTTCGCCACGCCAAGGCGGGCAACCGACCCGAGTGGGAAAGCGACGACTTGGCGCGACCGCTGACGGGTAAGGGTCGTCGCCAAGCAATCGCAATCGCGGAACGGCTCGCGCCGTTTGCGACTGGCTCGCTGTTGAGCAGTCCTTCAGTGCGCTGCGTGCAGACACTCGAACCATTGGCGGCGCGCTTGAGCATTTCGATCGTCGTCGATCTCAAACTCGCGGAAGGCACTGGCTTCGAGGGCGCTTTGGATCTACTTGCCACCGCACCCGATGGGAGTGTGCTGTGCAGTCACGGCGACGTGATCCCCGAGACGATCGCTGCACTCGAACGTCGCGGTTGCGTGATCGTCGGCGAACCCGAGTGGCGCAAGGCGAGCGTGTGGCAATTGCGACGCTCAGCCGACGGCGTGATTGCTGAAGCGACCGCGTGGCCACCACCAGCGCAGCCCTAAACGCGACAGCGATTTCAGCAGCCCGCAGGCCTGCAGCCCCGCGGACCGAACGGCGGATTATTCGGTGGGGGCGGCGGCATGCTCATGGCGATCAACGACACTCGTTGCGCCTTTAGGCTCGTGCCGTGACGCCTGCCTTAACGCCTGCCGTGATGCCTGCCGACATTCGGGCGGCTGCGCAACGAATCGCCGGCCATGTGCGCGTGACTCCGATCATGCACGTCGCGGCGAGCGAGTTCGATCTGCCTTTTGCGAATGCGCTCACATTGAAACTGGAACTGCTGCAACATGTTGGCAGCTTCAAGCCACGAGGCGCCTTCAATCGCGTGCAGGCAGCAGGCCAGCTACCCGCCGCCGGGCTCGTCGCCGCGTCGGGTGGCAACCATGGCGCGGCCGTTGCGTTCGTTGCTCGCTCATTGGGAATCCGCGCGGAAGTGTTCGTGCCTTCGAGTAGTCCGGCGATGAAGCGCGATCGCATCGCCGCCCTCGGCGCGACCGTGCACGTCGTCGACGGGCTGTACGACGACGCGCAGGTTGCCGCGATCAAACGGCAGATCGAGACCGGTGCGCTGGCGGTGCATCCGTTCGAACACCCCGATGTTGTCGCCGGCCAAGGCACCATGTCGCTCGAGCTAGAAACGCAGATGGCGTCGGCCCAAGAGGGGATGGGATTCGACACCGTTCTCGTCGCCAGCGGCGGCGGCGGCTTCACCGCTGGTCAGGCCGCATGGTTTGAAGGACGCAAGCGAGTCGTCAGCGTCGAGCCGATCACGAGTCAGTGTCTCAACGCGGCTCGGCTTGCCGGTGAGCCCGTCGACGTCACGGTCGCCGGGCTGGCGAGTGATTCGCTGGGCGCTCGTCGTCTTGGTTCGGTCGCGTGGAGCATCGTGCATCCGTACGTTGCGCACTCGGTCGTCGTCGATGACGATGCGATTCGTGCCGCACAGAAGGTGCTGTGGGATCGACTGCGCTTAATCGTGGAGCCCGGTGGAGCGACTGCGCTCGCCGCGCTTCAAAGCCGTGCCTACGTTCCGGAAGCAGACGAACGCATGGTTGTCGTTGTGTGCGGCGCGAACTGCGACCCAGCGACCGTTACGGGTTGAGCAGTCCCTCGATCAACGGCACCATGTCGGCCGGCGGATCGAGAGCGAGGCAGGCATCGACCTCGCGTTCGACCAGCGTCGGCTCGCTTGCACCTGTGAAGTTGTGTAACGCGACCGCTAGCAAACAATGCGGGTCGGCGTAAGTCTCGTCGAGTGTCGTTGCTTCCGCGAGCAGTCGAATTCCATCCTGCACGCCTATCGAATCGCCCGCTGCATCGGCACTGAGCACGCTGAGCCAGGCAACGTAGGTCGCGGCCTCGGCATTAGTCGGTTCCAACTCCTGCACTCTCCCGTAGGCCACGATCGAGTCGTCGAACTGTCCGATGTTCAGCAGTCGCCGGCCCTCGGCGAGTTGCACGGCGACTTCGTCGGCCGGTTGGCCACCAGTGAGACCTTGCCCGGGCAACCGTTGGCCTGCGGACCGCGCGACGAAGATGCCGAGCGCGACTGCGACAACGAGCGTCGCACCGACGATCACTAGTCGTCGTGGCCAGCGCCGCTGACGCGGCGGTGGTGGCGAGTCGGTGCCACTCTTGAGCTCGCGCATGACCGCTGCCGCGCGGGCGACGTATCCATCGCGCAATGCGTGATAGTCGTCGGCGGAAACGTCGCCAACGCCGTGCTCGCGTTCGAGGTCGCGAATGCTGCCCAACAGAAACCGGCGCTCCTCCTCGAGACGTTCGGAGCTCACGGGTCTGCCTTCAGCTCGGCTTCCACAAGTACACGATCGTCGTCGGTTGGAACCAGGTCGGCTGCGAGTCGCCACCGACGAAACACGAAGAACAATCCGACCGCGGCGCAGACAAACGACGCCGAGGGTAAGACCCACACCAGTGACTCGAATCCTGTCGCCTTTGGGACCAATTGGGTCCTGGCGTCGAAGTTCTGCACGATGTAGGCGATGATCTCGTCGTCGGTCGCGTCGGTCGTGGTCGCCTGCGCCTTGATCTCGGTGCGGATCGAGGCCGACTGCGTGTTGCGCGATTCGTAGACAGACTCGCCATCGCAAACCGGGCAGGCGAGCTGCTTGCTGATTTCTTCCACGCGCTCTTCGGGTGTCCGAGCACCAGCATCGCGTGTCGTGCCGAACGCCAACAGGCCGGCAACAACCATTACCAGCAACACCCAACCCGGCCAACCCTTTAGTTGCTTCATCGCGGTGCGTACGCATCGCGTTGTTGCTGCACCAGCGTCGCCAACGTCTCGGCATCGATCGGACCGGCCCAGCGCAGGCGCACCACTCCATCGGGGTCGATGATGAACGTCTCTGGCACTTGCGCTACGCCGAACGACACGTTGATGCCGCCGTCGTCGTCGCGCACGACGGGCCAGTCGCCGTCGCGTTCGTCGAAGAACGCGCGCACGCTGTCGATGCGATCGCCGAATTGCAGAATCGTGTAGAGCTCGGCGCCGCCGGGGCCGAGGGCCGCCTGTTGCTCCGCGAACGCCACGAGTTCTGGATGCTCGGCGATGCACGGGACACATGTCGAGTTGAAGAAGTTGAGCACGACCCAACTGCCTTTGCGGCGGGCGAGGTCGAACGATTCGTCGTCGAGTGTTGTGCTACGCACCGACGGCGCGGTGCGACCAAGCAGATGGCTGTTGATCACACCCGACGTGTCGTTCTCGGCCTCGCTACCAGCGAGCACCCAGAACAGCCCACCGAGTACCGCCGCGACCACCAGCACAACGATCGGCGCAATCCGACGGCGTGAGATTTCGTCAGACATGGGCGACGTCCTCACTTGTCAGGTTGATCGGCGCAGAGACGGGATCCGTTGGTTTGCGTCGGTGACGGCCTGGGAACGCCGCCAGCAGCGTGCCGAATCCCATCAGGCCACCGCCTACCCACATCCACAACACCATCGGCTTGATGAAGATCTTTAGCTTGGCGACGCCGCTGCTCGGCTGCGACCCAGCTTCCAGTGTGAGATAGATGTCGTTGGCGAAGCCGCTCCTCACGCTTGGCGTCGCCACATCAATTCCGAAGGCGGTGTACTTGCTGATCGCAGGCGCGTACGCCTGGCCGCCGTCAATGCTGACCTGCGCACGAATACCGACCGACCGCGACGTAGTGAACTCGTCGATGTCGATGAGGGTGAACGTGTGGCCAGCGAACGAGACCGTCTCGCCTTTAGCAACGGTGAACTCGCCGGCGCGCGTGTAGCTGTTCGAAGCTGCGAGCGCTACCGCGACGAGAATCACTCCGAGGTGCACGATCATGCCGCCGTTGGTGCGACCGACCAGCCCGCGCACACCCTGTCGGCGCGTCGCCAACACCAATTGACGCACAGCTGCACCAGCGGCGAAACCGGCGAGACCGAAGGCGAGTAGTGGAGCGAAACCATCACCGCCAAGCAAGACCGACAGTGCCAGCGTGCCCGCGCCGCACCACGCGGGCCAGAACAACCGGTCGCGCAGCAACTCTCCACTCGCCTTACGCCACGGCAACGCCGGTGCCACCGCCATCAAAAACAGCAACACGAGACCGATCGGGCGAGCCATCGTGTCGAAGAACGGCGAACCAACGGCGATCTTGCGATCGTCCTTGGCCTCAACGATCAGTGGGAAGACAGTGCCCAGCAGCACGACGAAAGCGAACAAGGTGAACACCGCGTTGTTCGCCAGGAACGCACCTTCACGCGAGGCGGCAGAGTCGATTGCGCCCGGCGAACGCAGTTGGTCGCCGCGCCACGCGATCAATGCCAATGAGACTGCGACGATGACACCGAACGCGCCGAGCAGATACGGGCCGATCTCGCCGTCGCTGAACGCGTGCACGCTGTTGATCACGCCGCTACGGGTGAGGAACGTCCCGAGGATGGTCAGCGAGAACGTCGCGACCAACAGGCTGAGGTTCCACACGCGCAACATGCCGCGCCGCTCTTGCACCATCACCGAATGGATGTAGGCAGTGCCGGTCAGCCAGGGCAGGAGGCTTGCGTTCTCGACCGGGTCCCAGGCCCAGACGCCACCCCAGCCGAGCACCTCATAACTCCACCAGCCGCCGAGCAGAATGCCCAGCGTCAAGAAACCCCATGCGAACAGCGCCCAGCGACGAGTCTCGACTAACCAACCTTCGCCGACGCGACCGGTGATCAGTGCCGCGATCGCAAACGCGAATGGGACGGTAAAGCCGACGAACCCGAGGTACAGGATCGGTGGGTGGAACAAGACCAACACGTGGTTCTGCAGCAATGGGTTCGGTCCGCGACAGCAACGCATGAAGTCAGGCGGAGCAGCGGCAAGGAACGCATCGGTCGGGCCGAGCGCGAGGAAGAAGAAGAACGCAGAGACGAGAAACATCACGACCAGCGCCCACGCAACCAACGGGTCGGCGAGTCGCTTGCGATAGCGACGCATGATCACGTAGGAGTAGATCGCGAGCAGCAACAGCCACAACAGGATGCTGCCCTCCAACGCACTCCAGAGCGCCGTGACGTTGTACAGCGTTGGCGTGTTGTTGCTGCCGACCTTCTGCACGTAGGACAGCGACCAGTCGCGTGTGATCAGGGCGCGCTCCATGACGATGACGGCAACCACCGCACTGACCAGCGCGAGCGTGCCGTACGCCTGCACCGTGCGGAGGAGTCGCGGGTTCTTGAGCACGGTGGCTGAGGCCAACGCCATCGCTCCGAACAGCGAAGCCGCGAAACCGATGATCAGCGCCGAGTGACCGAGTACACCGTTCAGCCCTTCCGCGAGCACGCTGCCGCCTCTGCGTTTGCTTCGTCGAGACGCTCTTCGTTCTTGGCGTCGTACTGACTGTCGTGTTTGACGATTACCTCTTCGCCTGCGAAGTATCGCGTGCCATCGTCAGCACGCAGCACCTTGCCAGTGACGACGACCGGGATGCACTCTTGAAACAGACCGGTGGGCTGACTACCGAGTTCTACGGGCATCGAGTCACCGTTGAAAGTGATGACGAAGTTGGTGGTGTTGCCTTCGGTGTCGACGGAACCTTCCTCGACGGCGCCCTGGATACGAATGTTGCGACCCTCGTCGCAACCATCCTTGACGCCGATTTCGTCGACGTTGCAGTAGTAGTCGAGCGCCGAGGTGAGGAACTTGGTGACTACCACTCCACCGGCTATCAAAACCAGCGCGAGTACCGCGTAGACGAACCAGGGCTTCTTGCGGCCGCGTGGTGCGGTCGCGACAGCTTCGCGCGGGCTTAGGTCCACGGGCGATCCTCGACGGGGACTTGCTTCGCCGCCTTGCGAGCACGTCGCATCAGGTTCCATGCGTAGAACGCGATACCGGCGAACGTGACCGCGTACGAAGCAACGACGTAGCCGGCGTCACGGAACGCGATCACGATTCCACCTCGTTGCGACGCTCGGCGAGTGCACGATCGAGGCCACGATCATCGACGATGTCGTTGAGCGCGATCAGACGTTGACGATGCATCACCAGCCACACGTACAACAGGGTGAACGTCACCATCCCGACGAAGAAGCTGAACAGCATCAAGCCCTTCAGGCCACCACGTTCGATCGTTTCGGACTGATGGAGCGGTCGCCACCATTTGACGCTGAAGTGCACCAGCGGAACTTCCAACAACGCCAACAGTGCGAGCACGCCGCTGCGTCGTGCGCGCTGGTCGTGGCTGCCACCGAGATCGCGAACTGCGAGGTAACCGATGTAGGTGACGAACAGAAACGCAGTCGTCGTTAGGCGCGAGTCCCACGTCCAGTAGGTACCCCACGTGACCTTGCCCCACAGACTGCCGCTGACAAGTGTGATCGCCATGAAGAGAACACCAACTTCTGCACTGGCACCGGCGATGCGATCCCATTGCAGGCTACGCGTGCGCGGCCACAGGTAGGCAGCGCTCGCAAGGCCCGTGACACCGAATGCCAAGTAGGCGAGCCACGCCGATGGGACGTGGACGTAGAGCAGTCGCGCGTAGCTGCCCTGCAAGACATCGTCGGGCGAGATCAACAACCCGAACACGGCCAGCCAACCGAGGCCCAGAATCGTCGCCACGCCCAGTGCGCGTGTGAAACGGGTGGAGGTGGGTCCGGGCCGCAAAGGAGTTCGCTTCATGTCATTCGTCGATCAGTGAGCCGAACGCCAGCGTTCCGCCGACTCCGAAGGCTACGGCGAACAACGCCAACAGACCGATCCACGGCCAACCGTCACTCGTGGTTGCGCCAGCCGTTCCGAGGGCGGCTTCTGTCGCTCGCGTCGCACCAATCAGCACGGGGGCCGCAACCGGCAGCATCAGCAGCGGAAGCAAGGTTTCGCGACCTTTCGCCCCGGCGGCGAGCCCGCCGTAGAGGGTGCCGACGAACGACAACCCGACCGTGGCCGTCAAGTAGGTGCAGACCAGGAGCGCGATCCCGGAGCCGACGATGTGGGTGTTGTACAGCACGATGGCTGCGCCCAGCAGAATCAGTTCCAGCACGGCGAGTTGCGCGGCTAACGCCAGCGCCTTGCCGAGGAAGATGCCAGCACTGCGAACACCCGCGACGCGCAACGCGTCGAGCGCGCCGTCGGCGGTTTCGACGGCGAACGCCCGCTGCACGATCACCAACAGACTGAACATCGCGGCCAGCCACACCAGGCCGGGAGCGACTCGTTTGAGCACGGTGTCGCTATCGAGCGCGAATGCAAACATCACCATCATCAACGCGGCAAACGGCACCACTTGATTGCTGACGACGCGGCTGCGCCACTCGACGCGTAGGTCTTTGCCCGCGACCAAACGGCTGATCGCCCACACACTCAGCATGGATCCGACGCTAACGCCGCCCCCCGGACTTGTCCTAGCGGGGACACGTCTAGCGGGGACACGTCTAGCGGG